>Ga0209536_100000702_pt1 | contig 55041 bp, 51 predicted proteins | sample DeeMarSeWOR28_12_FD_187461 | JGI IMG/M metagenome (GOLD analysis project Ga0209536, IMG submission 187461) | Marine sediment microbial communities from White Oak River estuary, North Carolina - WOR-2-8_12 (SPAdes) (version 2) | ecosystem: Environmental > Aquatic > Marine > Intertidal zone >... | reverse complement strand
GAGGCGCGCTGCTTCAGCAACACCCCTTTTGTCAGAACGATTGCCGCGCTTCGGGCAGTTTGCGGTCTTCGATGCCCAGCAGAATGGGCTGCGTATGCTCGCGGTAGATGTTCACTTTGGCGTTGTACGCGACGCGCGAGAGTCCGTGTTTGTCCTTGATCGTCAGGCGGCGGATGCTGAATTGACCGCTGCCCATGTTCTCACCGGTCAGGTAGCACTTGATGGCGGTGACCCGTTCCCCGGAAAACTCGAGGCCGCTGAGCTTGGCCAGGTTGCCCTGGGCGCGCTGCAGGAAGGTCACTGCATCGATGTGCGCCTGAGTTTGCGTCGGGTCCGGATTGGGCACCGAGTGATTGGCAAGAAACTCGCCGACCAGGATTTGTCCCGGCAGTGCGGCCTCTATCATGCGGGCGAGTTCGATAGTGACATCGCCCACGATGTAGTCGTGCATGGTCGGGTTGAGGCCCTCGGCCTGGTGGAACTCGTAACAGCTGCCGACATGGAAACAGGCGCGCAAGCGGGGCACCGCTTTGGACGCCGCCTTGCTGCGTGCAATTGCATTGTCGGCGAGCACGATGTGCATGAAATGGTAGAGGTTGACGTTGGCCTCCAGGCCGTCGTCGCGATTCCACACGTAAAAGCCATCGCCACTGGACGACCTCGCGAAATTGATGCTCACATCCTGATCGAGCATCTTCGCGTGCGCAGAGTTCAATGAATACGACAGGCTGTTTAGCTGTGTCATCTGCTCGAATGGCGTCAACAGGCTGAATCCCACGATATCGAACAAGGTAACTGCCCGGCTCGCGACGTAACTGATGCCGTAACGCCGGATCATCTTTTCTATGATCTGCGTTTCGACGGGATGGTCGGACAGAGGCTGCCGCAAGGGCACGTAGACAGGCTTGACCTCGAGCAGCCGTGCGACCTTTTGCATCTGCTCGAAACTGAGCCGGCGGTCGCCCGAAATCAGCTCCGTAATGAATGCCGGAGACACCCGCGGCGGATTCGAACCCGGCCGCGACGACGTGAACTCCGCGATGGCGTAATGGGGCAGGACCAGGATGAGAATGCCTTCGTCGAGCGGCGCCCAGCTAAGGATGTTGTTCTGGCCCAGCGACCAGTGTTCATGAAGGCAACCTTCGAGATGAACGAGGTTACTGCGCTGCCGCAGCCCCATTTCCTGAGCGAGGCCGGCCAATTGATCCAGGTATGGCGAATAATCAGCGATACGCCGTATACCGGATTGAGACAAATCGTCTAGGTCCATTTTTATGCCCGAAGCGACTTTCGCGCGACTGTGTTATTCACTAGAGTTCGCGTGTCACCGCGGTACCGACTCGCAGGAATGGGCCAGCGACCAATTTGACTCCCCGTGGCGGCTGGCATTGACTGACCGGGTACCGTTGAATCAAATTAATGCAGTCTCGGATGTAGCGCAAGTTCTATCTGAAAGCATATGAAGGAACAGGACTTTCAGTTCCCGGCAAAACAGCATGAATCGAGCATTTGACATAAGGCAGGCGGTCCCCGGCGGCGTTCGCGCATGACCTCCGCTGCACCGACAATTGACGCGGTGCGCGCCCTCCGGCACGCACTGGGCGACAGCATCTGGACCACGCCGCTGATGCGTTGCGCCGGGATCGAGGTTGCGCTGGACAACGGCACGGAGGTCTGGGGCAAGCTGGAATTCCTGCAGCGCACCGGGACTTTCAAGGCGCGCGGCGCGCTTGCCAACCTTCGTGCATTGTCGCGGGAGCAGCTGGAGCGGGGGGTTACGGCCGTCAGTGCGGGCAACCATGCCATTGCCACTGCGTTCGCGGCGAGGGAGCTGGGCAGCACGTCGAAAGTGGTTATGACCGGTTCCGCCAACCCTTATCGCATAAAAGCCTGCCAGTCCTATGGCGGCGAGGTCGTGATAATCGAGGATATTCACGAGGCGTTCGAGGTTGCCAGGCGAATCGAACAGGACGAAGGCCGTTATTTCGTGCATCCCTTCGAAGGGCCGGCCGTGGCAACGGGCACGGGCACGGTCGGACTGGAAATCTGCGACCAGCTCGACGCCTTCGACGCACTGGTCGTGCCCATCGGCGGTGGAGGCCTGATGGGCGGCATCGCCAGTGCAGTCAGGCAGCTGCGCCCGTCGGCCGAGATTATCGGCGTGGAGCCGGAAGGTGCGAACACGATGCGGCTGAGTTTCGACGCCGGTGAGCCCCGCTCCATCGACAAGGTGCGCACGATTGCGGACAGTCTCGGCGCGCCCTATGCACTGCCATACTCGTTCGAGCTATGCCGAGCGAATGTCGATCGCCTGGTGGAGGTGACTGATCTCGAGTTGCGCAAGGCGATGGGATTTCTGTTCCAGCGCATGAAATTCGCCGTCGAGCCGGCCTGCGCGGCGTCAACGGCAACTCTCGTGGGGCCTTTGCGTGACGAGTTGGCGGGGAAGCGCGTCGTACTGGTTTTTTGCGGCAGCAATATCGACTGGGGCACTTTCGCGGAGCAGGTCATTGTCGACGACTGAACAGTTCCTGGCGGACCTCGCGGACCTTGTCGGGGAGGCGGCCTGTGTCACCGATGAACAGGCACTCGAACCGCATGTAACGGAATGGCGCGACGTCCTGCACGGACGCGCACTTGCCATGGTTTTGCCGGGCACTACCGCGCAAGTCGCCGACGTCGTCAGGCTGTGTGCGAGCACCGGAGTTGCCATCGTGCCGCAAGGGGGCAACACCGGCCTCTGCGGCGGAGCGATACCGGACGAGTCCGGGCAACAGCTGATCCTGTCGCTGTCGCGACTCGACAGGATTCGTTCGATCGATCCGGAGGACTTTTCGATGGTTGCGGAGGCAGGCTGCATCCTGGCTACGCTGCAGGAGCAGGCGCGCGCCGTCGATCGCTACTTCCCGCTGAGCCTGAGCGCGGAAGGGAGCTGCCAGATCGGCGGCAATCTCGCGACCAACGCAGGTGGAATCAATGTCATTCGCTACGGCAATGCGCGGCAGCAGGTCCTCGGTCTCGAGGTCGTGCTTGCTGACGGCAGCATCATCGACGGCCTGAGATCCCTCCATAAGGACAACGCGGGGTACGATCTCAAGCAACTGTTCATCGGCAGCGAGGGGACACTGGGGATAATCACTGCCGCCACGCTCAGGCTTTACCCGCTTCCGGACGATACCACCACGTTACTGGTGACGCTGCCGGACGCCGGCAGTGCCGTAACACTGCTTGCTCGAATGCGCGCAGGGCTCGGCGACCGCATCGAGTCGTTCGAGCTGATTTCGAAGTTTGCGTTGGATCTCGTAGACAGACACGTCGGTGGAGCGACGCTACCGTTCAAGCCGTCCGGCGATTGGTTCGTCCTGACCGAGGTCGCAGTCGATGACGACGAAGATCGGCTCGAAGGGCTTCTCGGGGACGCCTTCGAGCAGGGTCTGCTGATCGATGCCGTGATCGCCAAGAACATCGCCGAAGCGGAGGCGCTCTGGCGTGCCCGCCACGCGATTTCGGAGGCGCAGAAATTCGAGGGGCCGAGCATCAAGCACGATATCTCGGTGCCGGTCGGGCGAATGCAGGTATTCCTGCAGCGCTGTGCGGAGCGCCTGCAGCAGCAGGAGCCATCGGCGAGGCCCGTGATCTTCGGCCACGTTGGCGACGGCAACCTGCACTACAACCTGACGGTACCCGATGAGCTCGCTGCCGATGCGAGCCGGGTCCGGCGGGTCACGGAGACCATATACGACCTCGTGGCCGAACTCGGTGGGAGTTTCAGCGCGGAACACGGGGTCGGCGTCACCAAGCGGGCGTGGCTGGAACACTACCGGGGATCGACTGAGATCGAGTTGATGCGGCGATTGAAACAAGCTCTCGATCCAAAGGGCCTGCTGAATCCCGGCAAAGTAATCTGACGACCAGTTCCGCGTGTATCCTTGACCATGGCGATAAACTTGGTGAGATATGGACTGAGCCGGCGAGCTCTTCTTGGTGTTGACGAAACATGAGTGCCGAATCCGACAATTTGCGCGTGACCTTCTCTGACCAGCTGGCGAGCTTCGAAGACCGGCTGGCCGGCAAGGAGGACGAAGTGCAGATGCTGGCCGATATCAGGGAGGCCATCGGCCGCCTGCTCGAAGCGAGTGGCGGCAGCGAGGCGGAAATCCGGAAGGAACTGCAGGAACGCTTCGACTCGGGTGCGCTGCGCGAGGAGACCTTCCAGCTCGTCAAGTCGATGCTCGATCGATACGTCACGGAGCAGGTGCCGACCAGCAATGTCGAGGATGACGCGCCTGCCAATGACGATCCGTTCGGCAGTACGGACGTCATAGCAACCGACGTGTTCGAAGCGGACAGTGCCGACGATAAGGTGCAGGTCGGGTCGGTCCTGCGCGATCGATTCGTACTCCAGGAGCGCGTATCGGGCGGCAGCATGGGGGTGGTATACAAGGCGCTGGACAGGCGTCTCGCAGAAGCGGGTTCGCAGGAACCCTGGGTCGCGATCAAGGTGCTGTCACCCCAGCTCGCAAAAAATGGCAACGCTCTGCGCGCCCTCCAGCAGGAGGCGGCCAAGAGCCGGTGCCTCACGCACCCGAACATCGTGCGGTTCATTGATTTCGATCGTGACGAGGAGCTTTATTACATCGTCATGGAGTGGCTCGACGGCCGCACCCTTGCGGAGATACTCGATTCGCCCGACAGCAGAAAAATCGATGTCGAAACTTCCTTCCGCATCGTGCAACAAATCGGCAAAGCTCTGGAATATGCGCACCGTTGCGGCATCGTTCATGCGGACGTAAAACCCGGCAACATCATGATCCTCCCAACCGGCGAGGCAAAGCTGTTCGATTTCGGCGTAGCCCGGGTTCAGCAGCGGCAGAGGGCAGACGCGGACGACTTCGACCCGTCGATGCTCGGAGCGCTGACGCCGGCTTACTCGAGCATGCAGGTGCTCACCGGAGAAGACCCGGTCCCATCGGACGACGTATTTTCACTGGCCTGTCTGTTCTACCGGCTCGTTGCCGGATACCGGGTATTCGGTCCGCGAAACGCCGCTGAGGCCGCAGCAGTGGGCATGACACCACAGCGCCTCGCCGGTATCAGCGACGAGCAATGGACCGCGGTCCGCAAGGCCCTCTCCTACGCGCGCGTCACCCGCTTTGATTCCATGGCCGGCTTCCTGGGGGCGCTTGGCTATAAACCTGCGGAGAGCACGGTTGCACCGGACGTAACCCGTCACGTCCAGTTCGAAAACAGTGGTGGCTCGGCAAAATGGCTCGTCGCGCTGGTCATCCTGTTGTCGTTGCTCGGGGTCGCTGGATACCAGTTCGGGATTTTCGACGAGATACTGCAGAGGCTCGATCCGGGATCGACGCAGACCCGGAACATGCCGGCGCCCGCAGCTGAGGCGGTCCTGCCGGCGGATAGTCGCCAATCGGATTCCGTGACGGCGGTTACGGATCCGGAAGTGCCGGACGAATCGCCGGCAAACACAGCGGTCGTCGAGGCGCCGGTCGGTGTCGAGCCGCAGCTTGCCGCTGGAACTCCGATTGCGGAGTCCCAGGCGAGCGTTGCGGAAGACCTGGAACTTATCGACCTGAACGAACTGGCGCAGCCGGACGTCGAAATCTTCATCGATCCGGCATCCTTCCTGCGGCAGACCAAGTCGATCACACTTCGTGAAGACGGTCCGTCCATCAGCGTTGAAATCGTCCGCGCGGAGCCGCTCGAATTGCCGATGACGCTGCGGCTCGAGGAAGTCGGGTTCAGTGGCAACCGGTCGCCGTGGCGCTCCGGCCAATTCGAGATTTCCAACGGCGGTTACGTGGAGTTCCTGGCGGGTGAGTCGACCGCCCTGGTCACGCTGGCGATGGCGTCGGACTCCCGCCGCGAAGCAGACCAGATGTCCACGCTGAGAATTCGCGAGGTCGATACTGCCGCGATCACCCTGGCTACGATTGATCTGGTCCTCGAAGACGACGACCAGCGGCGTTTCGAAGCGGAACTGCCGCCGAATACCGTGGCCTTTGCAGTGAGCCAGGTGTCCGTGCGCGAACGCGATCCGGCCGTGCAGGTTGATCTCATGCGCTTTAACCCTGACGCAACGCGGCTCGTGGTAAACACCGAAATTCTCGACATTACCGCAACCGCAGGCGAAGACTTCTTTCCTCCGGGCAACGGATTCGTGGTCTTCGGTCCCGGGCAGCGGTCCGCGCGAATCCTCATTCCGCTGGTGCAGGACGCGGAGGTCGAAGGCGACGAGGCGTTCGTGGTCGAGCTGACGACGGACAATCCGACGGAACAGGACGGCGTGCACAATCGCGTCGCCGTCATGATCCGCGACGACGACTAGGGCCTGCCGCCATTCATTGCTAGACTTCGAGACCGCCCCGGGTTGGGGGTCCCCGAAACTGCAGAGCACACTGTATGAGCGAGAAGGAATTACGGCGCTACTCACGCGTCGTCGTCGACGGCAATGAACAAGCACCGAGCCGGGCAATGCTTCGTGCCGTCGGCTTTACGGAGGACGACTTCAAGCGGCCACAGATCGGCATCGCGTCGACCTGGAGCATGGTTACGCCGTGCAATATGCACATCGACGGACTGGCGAGGGAAGCGGCACAGTCTGCCGATGCAGCAGGCGGCAAGGGCGTCGTGTTCAACACGATCAGCGTCTCGGACGGTATTTCCATGGGTACGCCGGGCATGCGCTACTCGCTTGTGTCCCGCGAAATCATCGCGGACTCGATCGAGGCTGTAACGGCCGCCGAGGGCTTCGACGGCATCGTGGCGATCGGTGGCTGCGACAAGAACATGCCAGCCTGTGTCATGGCTATGGCGCGGCTCAATCGCCCGGCCGTATTTGTCTATGGCGGCACGATCAGGCCCGGTGCACATCGTCGCGACATCGTGTCCGTGTTCGAAGCGGTCGGGGCATTGTCCGGCGGTAAAATCAGCGACGCCGAGCTGCTGGAAGTGGAACAGACGGCAATTCCCGGTCCCGGGGCGTGCGGCGGCATGTACACGGCGAACACGATGGCTTCCGCCATAGAAGCGCTCGGCATGAGTCTTGCGAACAGCTCGGCGCAGGAGGCCGTTTCCGAGCACAAGAAAGAAGACTGCCGGCAGGCCGGTGCCGCCGTGATGCACCTGATCGAGAACGACATCAAGCCGCTCGACATCATGACCCGTGAAGCGTTCGAGAATGCCATTACGGTCGTCATCGCGCTCGGTGGGTCGACAAATGCCGTGCTGCACCTCATCGCGATGGCGCGCGAGGCCGACGTCGAGCTGGGACTCGATGACTTCACCCGTATCGGTGCCAGGGTGCCGGTGCTTGCAGACGTGAAGCCCAGCGGCCGGTACCTGATGGCGGAACTGATCGCTATCGGTGGCATCCAGCCACTGATGAAAAGGCTGCTCGACCGCGGGCTCCTTCACGGCGACTGCATGACCGTCACGGGCAAGACGCTCGCCGAAAATCTCGCGAACGTCGAAGACTATCCGCAAGGTCAGGACATCGTTCGCGATTTCGACAATCCGATCAAACCGGATAGTCATCTCGCAATCCTTTATGGAAACGTTGCGCCGGATGGGGCCGTCGCGAAGATCAGCGGCAAAGAGGGCCTGCGGTTCGAAGGCAAGGCACGGGTCTTTCATGCCGAAGAGGAAGCGCTGCAGGCCATACTCGATAATTCCATCAAGGGCGGTGACGTTATCGTTATCCGCTACGAAGGACCCAAAGGCGGGCCGGGCATGCGCGAGATGCTGTCGCCAACCTCGGCGATCATGGGCAAGGGTCTCGGCACCGAGGTCGCGCTGATAACGGATGGCCGATTTTCGGGTGGCAGCCATGGGTTCGTGGTGGGCCATATCGCACCTGAGGCGGCCCTCGGCGGGCCCATCGCGCTGCTCGAAGACGGCGATACCATCGTAATCGACGCGCAAACCAAGGAAATAAACGTCGCAATCGATGCCGCGGAGATGGCTCGCCGGCGGCAGCATTGGCGACGTCCACCGTCGGCAGTACAGCGCGGAGCCCTTGCAAAATATCGCGCTGAGGTGTCGTCGGCCTCGCAGGGCGCCGTGACGGTCCCGCCGGAGTGGGACGAGTAGCGATGGTCTACTTGACCTTTGCCGAAAGGTCGGCTGTACTTTGGCGATGAACTTTTCCGACGCCTGCGTAAAGTGCCGACGCGTTCCCTATGCGAACGCGCAAGAACTCATAAAACAAATGGCGCGCCAGAGGTGCGCGGGCGTCAATGGCGGCAGTACCGGCTAGCGATAAAGTCCGGACGCTGTCAACGAGCCCGCGAGGATTTCCTGGCGGGTTTTTTTTGTCTCGATGAATGGCACGGAACGGCGATAACACCATGAACGAAGCAGAGTTCGAAGCCAGCGGCGCATTGGGAGCGTCGCCCGAGATCGCGGCTTCCGACTGGGTCGTAATGAAGTTCGGCGGCACCAGCGTCTCGTCCGCAGCATGCTGGGAGACCATTGCGCAGCTGGTTCGTAACAGGCTTGCCACTGGACTGAAACCGGTCGTCGTGCACTCGGCATTGCAGGGCGTGTCGAACGCCCTGAGCGCACTGTTGGCGTCGGCGGCGTCGGGCGGCTCGACCGAGGGGCTCGCAGAAATCAGGCAACGCCATTACGATCTTGCGCGCGAACTCGAGCTGGACGGTCCCGCGCTGCTCGACAACTACCTCCAGGAGCTCGACCAGTTGATCGCCGGCATACGACTGGTGCGCGAAGTGAGCGTTCGCGTCCGGGTGCGGATCATGGCGCTCGGCGAACTCATGTCGACGCGTCTCGGCGCCGCTTACCTCGAGCGGGTCGGCATACCGACACAATGGATGGACGCCCGCGACATGCTCGTGAGTTGCGGCCGCGCAAACCGCGGCCGTAGCCGCAGTTACCTTTCTGCAACCTGCGAGCATTCGCCGGACGAGGCGCTCCGGGTGCGCATGGCCGCAACGGGCAAGGTCATCCTTACGCAGGGCTTTATTGCCCGCAATCCGCAGGGCGAGACCGTGCTTTTGGGGCGAGGCGGGTCAGACACGTCGGCCGCCTACATGGCGGCGAAACTGCAGGCGCGGCGTCTCGAAGTGTGGACAGACGTTCCCGGCATGTTCACGGCTGATCCCCGCGTAGTGCCGTCAGCGAGGCTGCTGGTGGCGCTGCATTTTGACGAGGCGCAGGAACTGGCTTCGGCCGGCAGCACGGTGCTGCATCCGCGTTGCCTGTTGCCGCTGCGGCTCGCCCGGATTCCACTGTTCATTCGCTGCACCACGAACCCGGAGCTGGAAGGGACGGTAATCTCACTGGTCACGGAGGAAGTCGAACCGCAGGTCAAGGGTATCTGCATGCGCAACGGCCTTACGCTGGTTTCCATGGACAGCGTCGGCATGTGGCACGAAGTCGGGTTCCTGGCGCGGGCATTCGGGGTCTTCAGCGACAACGGCGTATCGGTCGACCTGATTTCAACCTCCGAGACGAACGTCACGGTGTCTATCGATACGCCGGACGGGGAATCCGGCGAAGACATCCTGCAAGGACTGGTCGCGGACCTGGAGCCACTGTGCAATGTCAGGCTCATTACACGATGTTCGGCGGTCAGCCTGGTCGGGCGCAAGATCCGGACTTTCCTGTCGCGCCTCGCGCCCGCGCTCGAGGTATTCGAGGAAGAACGCATCCATCTCATGTCGCAGGCGGCAAACGATCTGAACCTGAGCTTCGTGATCGACGAGCAACAGGGCGCCAAGCTCGTTCGCAAGCTGCATTCCTCGATTATCCGCAAGACCGGCGGCAGTCCTGCGTTCGGGGCGAGTTGGGAGCAGCTGTTCCGCGCGGAGACGGCGGTCGCACATACGCCCGACGCATGGTGGATGAAAAAACGCGAACAGCTGCTCGACATCGCGTCCGAAAAACTCAACGCGTACGTCTACGACACGGACAGTGTACGCAGCGCAGCGCGCGTCATGCTCGGCCTCGACAACGTTGACCGGGTGCTGTACGCGGTCAAGGCCAACTTCAATGCAGATCTGATCCGCCTGCTCGATGCCGAGGGCTGCGACTTCGAGTGCGTCTCGCCAGGCGAAGTCGAGTGGCTGCAGGAAGTCATACCGGATCTCGATCTCGACCGGATCCTGTTCACGCCGAATTTTGCTCCGCGCGAGGAATATGCCTGGGCACTCGACAAGGGCCTGCTTGTGACTCTCGACAACCTGTATCCGCTGCAGGCATGGCCCGAGGTGTTTGCCGGGCACAAAATTTTCGTGCGCATGGATCCGGGGCAGGGCAGAGGTCACCACGAGCACGTGAAGACCGCGGGTGTGCATTCGAAATTCGGTGTGCCGCTGTTCGAGGTTGACGAACTGCAGAGGCTCACGCAGGAGGTCGGCGCGGACGTTGTCGGAATCCATGCGCACAGCGGCAGTGGCGTCCAGGATCCGGAAGCCTGGCGCAGCGTTGCCGTGCAACTCGTCGGTATCGCACAACGTTTTCCAAACGTTGAGGCCATCGATCTGGGCGGCGGTCTCGGCGTTGCCGAAAAGCCGGGCGACCGGCCCTTCGACCTGCAACGACTTGATGCGCTGCTCGCCGAGGTTCGCCAGAGTTATCCGCAATATGCGATCTGGCTGGAGCCGGGACGCTATCTCGTGGCCCGTGGCGGCGTGCTGCTCACGCACGTAACGCAGGTCAAGGGAAAAGGCGACATGCGCTATATCGGCGTCGGGACGGGCATGAATTCCCTGATCAGGCCCGCGCTCTACGGCGCGTATCACGAGATCGTCAACCTGACCCGGGCCGGGGAGGCACCGAGCGAGACGGCTACGATCGTCGGACCGATTTGCGAGACGGGGGACCGCCTTGGAACCGACCGGTTGCTGCCGCCGTCGCGTGAGGGTGACGTTATTCTCATCGCGAATGCAGGCGCGTATGGTTACGTCATGAGTTCGCAATACAACCGCCGCGAAGTCGCCCCCGAAGTCGTCATCTGAATCGAGGAGGCCGCACGTGAAACTCTACTGGTCGCCGCAGACGCGCTCCACCCGGGCGCTGTGGATGCTCGAGGAAGCGGGCGTGGATTACGCGCGGGAACTCGTCGATATCCAGAATCCGGATCGCAGGAATACGGCGGAGTTCCTCGCAGCCAGTCCGATGGGCAAGGTGCCTGCGCTGGTCGATGGCGAGGTCAGGATGTCCGAATCGGCGGCCATCTGCCTGTATGTCGCCGACCGCTACGCGCCCGGGACACTGGCGCCTGCGATCGACGACGCCCGGCGCGGCAAATTCCTCTACTGGTTGATGTATACGCCGGCCGTCATCGAGCCCGCGATGTCCGAGAAGTTCAACGGCGTTGAAACGAATCGCTATCGATCGGGCTGGGGCGACTTCGAACTCATGCTCGAGACCCTCGAGCGAGGCATCGCGGGTAACAGCTGGATTCTCGGTGAGACATTCACGGCTGCCGACGTCATGCTTGGATCCAGCGTGGTGTTCATGCGCATGTTCGACATGCTGCCCGACTCGGCCGTGCTGGGCGCGTACGCAGATCGCTGCCTCGCACGGCCGGCCTACCAGAGGGCGATCGAGCTGAATGAACCGTCCGCGACGTAGCAACGCGCCGAGGTTGCGATCGCGCTTCGAGAAGCGCTGCTACGGAATGTCGGCGTGACGTTCCTGCAGACGTGAGACGACCTGCCCGAGATCGAGTTCCTGTGCATGCAGCAGCACGAGCAGGTGATAAACGAGATCGGCCGCCTCGTCGATAACGTCTTCGCGATCGTCGCCTACCGAGGCGAGCGCCAGTTCCACGGCCTCTTCGCCGACTTTCTGCGCGATGCGCTGCCGGCCGCCGGCAAGCAGGCTTGCCGTGTAGCTGCCGGGCGCGGGATTCTCGATGCGGTCGCGAATGACTGCTTCCAGTGTCGCCAGGAAGGCGAGGTCGTTATTGCTCACGTCAGTCCCCTGCAGGTCGTATGTCGGTTCCTTCGGCGCGGAGATAGCGCTTGAGGTCGCGGATGTCTATTTCCGCGCTGTGAAAAACGCTGGCAGCAAGCGCCCCGTCGACGTCCGCGATACGAAAGACGTCGCGAAAGTGCTCGACCGACCCTGCGCCGCCCGACGCGATCAGCGGCACGCTGCAGACGTTCCGCACCGTTCGCAGCTGTTCGTTATCGTAGCCTCTGCGGACGCCGTCCTGGTTCATGCAGTTGAGAACGACTTCGCCTGCGCCTCGTTCCTGCGCCTCACGAACCCAGTCCGTAGTCAGTCGTTCCGCGGCGCTCGTTTTGTCCGGATCTCCCGTGTTGCGGTAGACATGATAGTCACCGTCCTGCTCGCGGCTGTCGACGCCCAGCACGACGCACTGCGTGCCGAAGCGCCGGGCGAGGCGCGTAATGAGTTCGGGGTCTTCGAGTGCAGGAGTGTTGATGGAAATCTTGTCCGCGCCCTTGTTGAGCACTTCCTCGGCGTCCGCGATGCTGCGGATTCCGCCTGCTACGCAAAATGGAATGTCGATCACGGCCGCGACCCGGCTGACCCATGCACGGTCGACCGAGCGCCCGTCCGGACTCGCGGTAATGTCGTAAAACACGAGCTCATCAGCGCCTTCGTCGCGGTACCGCTGTGCGAGCTCGACGATCTCTCCGACGACACGGTGGTTACGGAACTGCACACCCTTGACGACAACGCCGTCGCGCACGTCGAGGCAGGGAATTATTCGCTTTGCAGGAATGAGTTCACCTCCGCGGTGCTGATCTTGCCGTCCAGCAATGCCTTGCCCGTGATGGCCGCGGGTACCCCGATTTCCCTGAGCTCCTCTATATCGGAGATGTTGCGAACGCCGCCGGATGCCTGCAGGCGGACTTCCGGGTAGCGGCGTACTATCTCTGCATACAGTTCGAAGTTCGGGCCTGACATCGCGCCATCGCGCCCGATATCGGTGCACAACAGGTGCTTTGCGCCGATGGATGCATAGCGGTCCATCAGTTCCCACAGGCTCAGCCCGCTCGACCTGGTCCAACCGTGGGTCGCTAACACCGGGCCGGCTTCGTCGACTGTCACGTCAAGTGCGAGCACGATTCGATCCGCGCCGAACACCTCGAACCAGGTGGCGACCCGTTCCGGCTCCGTCACCGCAACGCTTCCGATCACGCAGCGTGCAACGCCGTTGTCGAGCCACTGCCTCACCTGATCACCCTGACGAATACCGCCACCGAGCTGCACGGACAATGGCGTCTCCGCGCACAAACCGCCGACCACGCGGGCATTCTGTTGCGAGCCGGTGCGCGCGCCATCGAGGTCGACGATGTGCAGATCGTCCACGTTCATGGCGGCATAGGTCCGCGCGATATCCAGCGGCTGGTCGCTGTAATGAGTGACCCTGTCGAAGTCGCCCTTGTACAGTCGTACGCATTTACCCTCGTGCAGGTCGATGGCCGGGATGATCTTCACGTGCGCATCTCCAGGAAATTCTGCAGCAAACGAGCACCATCGGCCGAGGAGCGCTCGGGATGAAACTGCGTGGCAACGAAATTGTCGCGCCCGATGACGGCGGAGAAGGTGTCAGCGTGATGTGCCGTTGCCAGCGTGAATTCCGACGGGGGCAGGGCATAGCTGTGAACAAAGTAGAAGTAGCTGCCGTCTTCGATGCCCTGCAGCACCGGCGCATCCGCGATTCTCGTGACCGGGCACCAGCCCATATTGGGCACCGGAAACCCGTCAGCGACCTGCAGCCGGCGGGCGACGCCGGGAATGACGCCGAGGCAATCGACGTCTTCCTCCTCCGACGCGTCGGCGAGCAACTGCATGCCGAGGCAGATACCGAGAACCGGCTGTTGCAGGGCGCGGATTACGTCCACGAGGCCGCTGTCACGCAGCCGCCTCATGGCATCGGCGGCCGCCCCGACGCCCGGCAGAATGACTCTGTCGGCGCTCTTGATCACGTCTGCGTTGGTCGTGAGACTGGCATCACAGCCGAGCCGCTGCAACGCGAACAACAGCGAAGCGATGTTGGCGCCGCCGCTGTCGATGATGGCAACGGATCCCGTCATGCTAGCTCAGCGTTCCTTTCGTTGTCGGCAGCTCCGCTCCTTGCTGCTGTACCGCCTGTCGCAGGCTGCGGCCAACACCTTTGAAACACGCTTCGACCATGTGGTGTGTATTCTCGCCCTTTACCGAAACGTGCAGCGCCGCACCCAGGGATTCCGCGAGCGAGCGGAAGAAATGGGCCACCATCTCGGTGGACATCTCGCCGACTGCGTCACGCGGAAAAGACGCGTCGAAAACAAAGCTGGCACGCCCCGACAGATCGAGCGCAACCGTCGCCGCGCTCTCGTCCATCGGCAGGAGAAAGCCGTAACGACCGATGCCGCGCTTGTCGCCGAGCGCTTCACGCAAAGCGCTGCCGAGCACTATCGCCACGTCTTCGACGGTGTGATGCTCGTCGACGTGCAGGTCGCCGTCGCAGCTCAGGACGAGGCTGAAGCCACCGTGCTTCGCAATCTGTTCCAGCATGTGATCGAAGAAGCCGATACCCGTCTGCACCTCGATCCGGCCCGCGGTATCGAGATTCACGCGCGCCCGGATCGTCGTCTCGCGCGTCGTTCTCTCGATCTCTGCGCTCCGGTTGCCCGTGCACAGCGCCGCGACGATGCCGGGCCAGCTCGTTTCGTAGGACCCGTCCGGGTCCACCAGGAACCCGCGTAGCCCGAGCCGTTCGGCAAGTTCGAGGTCCGTGCTGCGATCGCCGATGACGGCGGACTTTGCGCTATCCAGATGGTTGCGCGCGAGGAAACGGGTCAGCAGGCCCGTACGCGGCTTGCGGCACTCGCAGCCGTCCTCCTCGAAGTGCGGACAGATGAACGTCTCGTCGAACGAAATGCCCTGCGACTCGAACAGTGACACGACGTGCTCGTGACAGGCCTCAAACTGCTCGATCGGAAAGGACCCGGTACCCAGTCCGTCCTGGTTGCTGACCATGATGAACCGGTAGCCATGATCTGCCAGTTCCAGTAGCGCGGGGATCACCCCCTGCAACAGCCGAATCTTCTCGAGCGAGTCGACCTGGTTATCGTGGGGTTCCTCGATAAGGGTCCCGTCACGGTCGATGAACAGCACTTTCATCGTCATGCTGCACCGCCTTCGATGCCGGCAAACAGTGCGAGCAGGCGATCGTTTTCCGAGCGGCTGCCGACCGTTACACGAATGCAGTCGGGCAGGCTGCTGCCGAAGTCGCGCAGCAGGATGCCCGTCTTGCGCGCCCGCTGAAGTACGGTCTTGCTGTCTGTGACCCGGATCAGGAAGAAATTCGCGGCGCTCGGCCAGACGGTGTCGACAAAGCCGAAGGATGACATTGCCGTCATCAGGCGCTCGCGCTCTTCGACGATCCCGGCGATACGGCCTCTTGCCTCGTCCAGGGCCTCGGCTTGCAGGGCGTCTTCGACACACTCCACGACCGGCGTCGACATCGCGTAAGGCGCTTGTATCGCGTTCAGGATGCGGATGACCTCGACGGGACCCATCACCGCACCGCAGCGGGCGCCGGCAAACGCGAGCGCTTTCGACAAGGTGCGGAGCACGAGCAGATTCGGATACCGGTCGAGCAGTTCGACGGCGGACGCCTCCCCTGAAAACTCGATATAGGCCTCGTCGACGACGATTGCGGACCGTTCGCCACGCCGTTCGAGCAGCTCGATCAGATCAGGGCGCGAAACCAGCGTGCCCGTCGGGTTATTGGGGGAACACACGAAAACCAACCGCGTCTGGTCGTCGCAGGCGGCCAGAAGCACGTCGATATCGATCGCGAAGTCGTTCTTCGGCAACGTCTCCACCGGCCTCTGCGATGCGCCCTGCACGATCGCGTAGTGGCCGTACATGGAAAAGGTCGGCGCCGTCGTGACGATGTTGTCCTTGCCTTCGCGGCAGAATGCCCGGATGAGCAGGTCGATCGCCTCGCTGGTACCTCGTGTCACGAGCAGCCGCGACGGGTCGCACCTGAAGTATTCTCCGAGGGACTGCGCGAGGCGTCCCGGGCGAATCTCCGGATAGCGGTTCAAAGGGCGGCGAAAATGGTCCGCCGAGCTGCACCACGGCGCCTCGTTGGCGTTGAGCCGGATGGTGTTGTCGACCTGCTGCGCCGCTTCGTAAGGCTGCAGCGCGCGCAGTTCCGGCCTGGCAAGCTCGGCGATCGTCACGACGTTGATCGCAGTCGCCGCGTCACGGCGGATGCATGGGCGTCCAGTCCCTCGAGACCGGCCAGCGTCACGACGGCTTCCGACAGGCCCACCAGCCCGTCGCGGCTCAACTCCTGCACGGTCATGCCGCGCATGAACTGGTCGAGGCTCAGGCCGCTGTAGCTGCGTGCATAGCCGTAAGTCGGCAGCACGTGGTTGGTGCCGCTGCAATAATCACCGACGGATTCGGGCGTCCATTCACCCACGAATACCGAGCCGGCGTTGCTGATCGCGGGCACCAGTGCCCTGGCGTCGCGACATTGCAGAATAAGGTGTTCCGGTGCGTACCGGTTGCTAACCTCGACCGCCATTTCGAGATCGTCGACGATCACTGTCCGCGCATGCTGCAGCGAGCCACGCGCGATGTCGGCGCGCGACAGCGACTGCAGCTGTTCCTCGACCTGCTTGTCCACGGCATCGGCAAGCTGCTCGCTGGTGGATACCAGCACGACCTGCGAATCGATGCCGTGCTCCGCCTGCGACAGCAGGTCGGACGCGACGAACTCGGCGGATGCACTACCGTCGGCGATCACCAGCACTTCCGAGGGCCCGGCCGGCATGTCGATGGCGGCACCGTCCGGATCGGCCGACACCACGGACTTCGCGCAGGTGACCCACGCGTTGCCCGGGCCGAAGATCTTGTCGACCTCCGGCACGCTGGCCGTGCCGTACGCCATTGCCGCGACTGCCTGCGCGCCGCCGATCTTGAAAATATCCTGGACGCCTGCACGCACTGACGCGACCACCACCGCCGGATCCGCACGGCCGTCGGGCCGCGGCGGCGTGCATACGATTCGTGTAAGACAGCCCGCTATGACCGCCGGTACCGCAAGCATCACGGCCGCCGAGGGCAGGGGCGCGGTGCCGGCCGGCACATACAGGCCGACCGCGTCGATCGCTCGGCTCACGCGTTCACAGCGCACGCCCGGCATGGTCTCGACGACGACGTCAGGCGGCATCTGCGCCTCGTGGAAACGGCGCACGTTGCTGATGGCGAGATCGATGGCGTCGATGGCCTGCGGCGCCAGGTCTGAACTCGCGGCGTCCATTTCCTCCCGGGACACACGCAAGTCGTCGAGTTCGACTCCGTCGAGCCGGGCGGTGAGCGCGTGCAGTGCGTCGTCGCCGCGATTTTTCACGTCGCCGACGATCTCCAGGACCGCCGAGCGAATTGCGGCGTCGTCCTCGACGGCGGGTCGCCGCAGGAACGCCCGCCGTGCGGTTTCATCAAGAGCTTTCCAGTTTGCGCGTCGTATGGTCATGGCTCACACCAGCATCTTCTCGACCGGCAGAACGAGCAGGGAACTTGCGCCCGCCGCCTTCAGGTTTTCCAACGTCTCCCAGAAAACGTTTTCCCGGCACACGGCATGCACGGCAACCTTGTCGTTGGTCCCCTCCAGGGGGATGACCGTCGGCGCCTCGCTGCCGGGCAGCAATTTGCGGATCTCCTCGAGGGCTTTGCGCGGTGCGTGCAGCATGATGTATTTACTTTCGTGGACCTGCAGAACGCCGTCGAGTCGCTGCAGGATGCGGCCGACGAGTTCCTGTTTGTCATCCGGCAGGGGAGCGCGGGTCTGGATGATTACCGCTTCGCTTTCGAGGAGCACCTCGCGTTCGCTGAGACCGTTTGCGGCCAGCGTGCTGCCCGTGGACACGAGGTCGCAAATGAAATCGGCCTTGCCGAGCTTGGGCGCGATCTCCACGGCGCCCGAGAAATACTCGATCCTGGCATCGATCTCGTTGCGTTCCAGAAAGTCTTTCAATAATGCGACGTAACTGGTGGCTATTACGCTGTTTTCGAGAGACTCGAGTCCCGTGTACGGCGTTTCTTCCGGCGCTGCTATGGCGAGCCGGCAGTGCCCGAAGTCGAGGTCGTAGACGCGATCGAACAGCGTCTCGCGGCCTTCGTGCTCGCGCCCCAGGCGCTTCTCCTCGACCACGTTCAGCCCGACGATGCCGAGGTCGCAGATATCGTCTGCAACAAGCCCGGGTATATCATCGTCGCGGACGAGCAGCAGGTCGATCGGCATGTTCTCGCCGAAGCAGAACAGCTGGTCCTTGCTCTGGGTGAATTTGAGTCCGCAACGCTCGAGGAGGTCCAGCGAGTGTTCGGTCAGGCGGCCGGTCTTTTGCACCGCAATCTTGATGCGCTGCTTGCTGCTATCCATGGGGTTCTTCCTTAGTGTGAGTGCTTGCCGCCGGTCTCGCCGGCGCGATCAAGTGCCGCCTGGTAGCCGCCAAAGCCATCGGCAAGGAAGCGGGCTACGCGACCGATTGTCGTGACGCTGACGCCGGTCATGTCGTGGATGCGGCGGTAGGGCAGGCCCTCTTGCAGTAGTTCGACGACCTGCCAGCGGTCCACGAGGGCCTGCAACTCGGCCGGCGTACAAAGGTCGCGCAGAAAATTGCCGCATTCCGTGGTGTTCTTCAGGCTTACGATGGCACGGAACAGGGCCTTCTCGGCACGGGCCTGCCGCGTCTCGCTGTCCTGTCGATTGGGCTTCATTGCTGTACCAACGTATTAACGTGTTAATACGTTAATACATGGCTGCGTTCCTTGCAAGCCCTGTTTGATGGCAGCCGGCCGGTCACCCAGGTTACTGATGAAACAAATAAATATCGCCGACAATTACTTGACGGCCCGATTGCACCAACCCTAAACTCGGCGCTACTCATCGAGACCGGCTGAGGGAAAGGCCCTTTGAAGCCGGGGCAACCATCGGGACTAACCATCCTGAAAAGGTGCCAACTCCTGCGGAGGCAATGCCTCCGAGAGATGAGTGTCGTTGCAGCACGCTGGCGAACGTTTGCGGCTGAAGGGCACGACACCCCTCCCTTGCGGGCTCCGCAGGGTTCCGATGAGACCTTTTGACATTGGAACGTTCAGCGGAGACCGAACATGACCTCAGAAGCTTCCAGGGCAACGCGCGCCGTGCGCACGGCCATCGAATCGGACACGCAACACGGGGCCGTAGTACCACCCTTGCACCTGTCGTCGAACTATGCGTTTGCCGGCTTCGGTAAGAAACGGGAATACGACTACACGCGCTCCGGCAATCCGACCCGGGATGCGCTCGGAGAGGCGCTCGCCACGCTCGAAGGGGGCGCGGGAGCCGTGGTAACGGCATCGGGGATGGCAGCGCTGAACGTGATGGTGCAGCTGCTGCAGCCGGGCGACCTGCTGGTCGTTCCGCACGACTGTTACGGCGGTACCTACCGACTCTACGAGGCGCTGGGACGCAAGGGGCACTTCGAAGTGCTGTTCGTGGACCAGACCGATGACGACGCCCTGGCGCGGGCCTGCGCACGCAAACCGAAACTGATACTGACCGAGACGCCATCGAATCCGCTGCTGAGAATCGTAGACATTGCGAAGGTCGCGGCGCTCGCCCGCGAGTGCGGTGCCCTTTACGCCGTTGACAACACGTTTCTCTCGCCGGCATTGCAGCAGCCCATCGCGCTCGGTGCCGACATCGTCGTGCATTCCACCACCAAGTACATCAACGGGCACAGTGATGTCGTGGGAGGAGCGCTGGTGGCCGCCACCCGGGAGCTTGCCGAGGAACTGGCCTGGTGGGCCAACTGTATCGGCGCTACCGGTGCGCCCTTCGACAGCTTCCTGACCCTGCGGGGCCTGCGCACCCTGCAGGTGCGGATGCGTCAGCACGAGGAGACGGCGAGCCAGCTCGCGCGAGTTCTCGACGAGCAGGACGGCGTCCGTTGCGTCTACTATCCCGGCCTCGAAACTCATGCCGGGCACGCCATCGCGCGGCGTCAGCAAAGTGGTTTCGGCGGCATGATCAGTTTCGAAATCGACGGAGGCGAACAGGCGGTGCGCGCATTCGTCGATGAACTCAGGTATTTTTCGCTGGCCGAATCGCTCGGTGGCGTCGAAAGCCTGGTATGTCACCCGCCTTCGATGACCCATGCGCCCGTCAGTCCTGAGGCACTGGCGGAGGCCGGCATCAGCCAGAACCTGATTCGGCTGTCGGTCGGGCTCGAGACGAGTGACGATCTGCTCGGCGATGTTTTGCAGGCGCTGGCGGCAGCGAGGGCGGCCACGGGGCCGGAACCCGTCGCGGCGCTTGGCTGAGGAATCGCGGACCGGTATGGCAAAGGAGACTCCCATGAACAGCCGCTTGCGCCACGGCGTTTGCCTCATGATCTTTCTCGGCGGCATGGTCGCCGCAGGCGCGTCGCACGCACAGGTCACCAGAGCGCGCGATCTCGGCGTCCCGTTTGCCGGGGAAAGCGGTGAATTGAATGCCATCACCGACGTCGCCGGCATCGAGGTCGGCCAGGTGACGCTGATCGACGGGGAGGGCGAACTCGTCGTTGGCGAGGGCCCGGTTCGCACCGGCGTGACGGTTGTTCACCCTCGCGGCAGGAATTCGACCGAGGGCGTTTTCGCCGGCTGGTTTACGCTCAATGCATCCGGCGAAATGACGGGCACGACCTGGCTCGAGGAACGCGGCCTCATCGAAGGACCCGTCGCCATAACCAACACGCACAGCGTCGGCGTAGTCCGCGACGCCGCGGTCGAATGGATGGTGCAGAAAGGATGGCCGGCTGACTGGCATGCCCCGGTGGTTGCGGAAACCTATGACGGCGGGCTGAACGACATCAACGGCTTCCACGTCACACGCACCCATGCACTGAAGGCAATGAGCGACGCCCGAAACGGGCCGGTCGCCGAAGGCGCAGTGGGTGGTGGCACGGGCATGGTCTGCAACGGCTTCAAGGGCGGAATTGGAACCGCGTCGCGGCGCTTCGCCGTGGGCGGACGGGACTACACGCTCGGCGTACTGGTCCAGTGCAACTACAATTGGGACGGCGATGACCTCCGGCTCGGCGGCCGGCGCGTCGACCATCTGCTCCCGGTCGGAGAACATTGCTACACCGATCGCAGTATCGAGCGCCACAACGACTGGTATCCGTATTGCGATGAATCGCACGGTCGTTCCGCGTCCATGGCCTCGCGCGACGGCTCCATCATCGTGGTCGTCGCAACCGATGCACCCCTGCTGCCGCACCAGCTTGCGCGTGTCGCCAAGCGTCCTTCGCTTGCATTGGGGCGGCTGGGCGCAGTCAGCACCGCGGGTTCCGGGGATATCTTCGTTGCGTTCTCCACCGCCAACCCGGGGCGAATCGACGAGTCGGACTTTGCCGAGGTATCGGTATTTCCGAATTACGCATTGACCACGGTATTTACGGCCGCGGTGCAGGCCACGGAAGAGGCCATCGTCAACGCAATGGTGGCCGCAGAAACCATGACCGGGGCGTCCGGGTTTCGAGTTGCGGAAATGCCTGAAGACGCGATAAGGGCACTGTTTCGGCAAAGTGCCGACTGAAAACCGCGCAGGTCGCCGCGGGCCGCCTTAGTCCAGCGCGGCGAGGATTGCCCCGGTCATGCCCGTGGTCGACAGGGGCTCTTCGCCCGGTGTCGCGATGTCGGCGGTGCGGCATCCCTGCGAAATAGCGCTGGCGATGGCCGTTTCGACGGCCGCCGCTTCCTCGGCCAGGCCGAGGCTGTGCCGCAGCATCATGGCGACGCTCGCAATCGTCCCGCAGGGGTTCGCAATCCCCTTGCCGGCGATATCCGGCGCGGAACCGTGGATCGGCTCGTAGAGGCCACGCGTGGTCTCGCCCAGCGAGGCGGATGGCAGCATGCCAAGGGAACCCGCGAGCATCGAGGCCTCGTCCGTAAGGATGTCGCCGAACATGTTCTCAGTAACCATCACGTCGAAGTCCGCCGGACGGCTCAGCAGGTGCATGGCTGCCGCGTCGACCAGCAGGGTCTCGAGATCGATTTCCGGAAATTCGGCCGCCATCAGGCGGTCGGTTACGTCGCGCCATAGCCTGGAAGTCTCGAGAACGTTGGCCTTGTCCACCGAGCAGAGCTTGCCGCGGCGCCCACGCGCAAGCTGCGCCGCCACGCGCACGATGCGCTCGATCTCGTGCGTGTGATAGCGGCACAGATCGCTCGCCGAAAACTCGTCGCGCGTCTTCTCGCCGAAATAGATCCCGCCCGTGAGCTCCCTTACGACCACGATATCGACGCCCTCGAGAATCTCGGCCCGCAGCGGAGATGCGGCGGCGAGTTCCGGGTAGATCCGGACCGGGCGCAGGTTGGCGAATACGCCGAGCGCCGAGCGGAGCCCGAGCAGGCCCTGTTCCGGTCTCACCGGTGCGTTGGGGTCCGACCATTTCGGGCCACCGACGGCACCGAGTAGCACCGCGTCGCTTTCCTTGCAGCTCGTCACCGTGCCTGCCGGAAGAGGCTCGCCGACGGCGTCGATCGCGGCGCCGCCGATCAGCTGATCGCTGAACTCGAATCGATGCCCGTGACGCCCGGCGACGCGCTCGAGCACCGCGCGCCCGGCCGCCGCGACCTCGGGCCCGATACCGTCCCCCGGGAGCACCGTGATCATGGCTTCCATGGGCGTGTCTCCTCGAAAGTCGCGATGGCGTCAGACTGCTGCAGCAGGTAACCAAGCTGATCGATGCCCTGCGTCAGGCAATATCGCGCAAAGGCATCAATGGGATACTCGATGGCGCGGCCGTCGGGCAGTTCCAGGCGGGACGTTTCGACGTCGATACTCAGTTCGACGCCGGGATTGGCCATGAGCCACTCATGAGTATCTACATCAACAATTATTGGTAATAAACCGTTTTTTAATGAATTATTACGAAATATATCGGCGAATTCGGTCGAGACTACGGCCTTGAAACCGTAGTCGAGCAGTGCCCAGGGCGCGTGTTCCCGGGACGAGCCGCAGCCGAAATTATTGCCGGCAACGAGTATCTCGCAGCCCCGCGTGGCAGGATCGTTAAGCGCAAAGTCCGCACGCTCCGCTCCATCCTGGTCGTATCGCAGGTCGTGAAACAGCGCCTCGCCGAGGCCTTCCCGTGTCGTGGTGGTGAGAAAGCGCGCCGGGATGATCTGGTCGGTATCGATGTCGCGAACCGGCAAGACGACCGTTCGTGAGCGCAGGGTAGTCAGTGCATCCATGGTTGGCCTGTCAGGTGAGCTTGCGGGGGTCTGTGACGCGGCCCGTCACCGCGGAGGCTGCAGCCGTGGCGGGACTCGCCAGCACGGTACGCGCGCCGATGCCCTGGCGGCCTTCGAAGTTGCGGTTGCTGGTACTGACGCTGAGCTGGCCCGAGGGCACGGTGTCGCCGTTCATGCCGAGGCACATCGAGCATCCCGACTCGCGCCATTCGGCGCCCGCGTCTGCAAATATCCGGTGCAGGCCGAGTTCCTCCGCCTGCCGCTTGATCTGCTGTGAACCGGGCACCACCAGCATGCGGACGCCGTCCGCCACCTTGCGGCCCTCGAGGATTCCTGCCGCCTGTTGCAGGTCCGACAATCGTCCGTTGGTGCAGCTGCCGACGAATACGACGTCGACAGGGTTCTCCGACATCGGTTTGCCGGGAGTGACCTGCATGTAGTCGAGCGCCTTGCGAAAGCTGGCATCACTTGCGTCCGGCACCGGATCGTTGACGCCGACGACCATGCCGGGATTGGTACCGAAAGTGACCATGGGTTGCAGCGCCGAGGCATCGATCGATACCGTCCTGTCGAACTCCGCGTCGTCGTCGCTGCACAGGCTGCGCCACCGGCGCACTGCCGACTCCCAGGCATCGCCCTGCGGCACCCGCGGGCGGCGGGCAAGATAATCGATCGTCGTGTCGTCCGGGCCGATGAGGCCGGCCCTGGCGCCGGCTTCGATCGACATGTTGCAGATGGTCATGCGAGATTCCATGTCGAGCGCGCGAATCGCGTCGCCACGGTATTCGATGACGTGCCCGGTTCCTCCGTCGACCCCGATCTCACCAATAATGGCAAGGATGACGTCCTTGGCGGTGACGCCCGCCGCAAGGCGCCCCGATACGTTGACCGCGAGCGACTTCGGCTTGCGCTGCAACAGGCACTGTGTGGCGAGCACGTGACCGACTTCCGTCGTGCCGATGCCAAAGGCGAGGGCACCGAATGCTCCGTGCGTGCTCGTATGGCTGTCTCCGCAGACGATGGTCTTTCCCGGCTGGCTCGCCCCGAGTTCCGGACCGATGACATGCACGATGCCGCGATGCTCGCTGCCGAAGCCGTACAGGTCGATGCCGAAGTCGCGACAGTTGTCTTCCATTTGCCGAATCTGGTTTGCGGCGCTTTCGCCGACCACGGCGAGGTCGCGAAAGCTCGCGACCGGCGTCGTTGGCGTCGAGTGGTCCATGGTGGCGAGCGTCAGGTCCGGCCGCCTGACGGCGAGGCCACGTTCCCTGAGCAGCGAAAAAGCCTGTGGCGTCGTTACTTCATGGATGAGGTGCAGGTCGATGTAGATGACGGCCGGTGTCTCGGCTGTCTCCGGCACCACGACATGTTCGGTCCATACTTTTTCAAAGAGCGTTGTGGCGTCCGACACGGGTAGTGCTCCGGGCAGTGTCAGATGGTCGCGCGCGAGGCGTTGTCCGGGCCTGAACGCGGTGCGGCATCACTCTGCTGCCGGCGCAGGACACGGTTTATTACCTCGAGATACGCGCGTGCGCCGGCTTCAACGATATCCACACTGGTGCCATGGCCGCGATAGCTGGCGCCGTTTTGTTCGACCGTGACCGTGACCTCGCCCTGCGCGTCTTCGCCCCCGGAGGTGCTATGCACCTCGAAGTTACGCAATACGAGATCGACGCCGGTGGCTTTTTCGAGAGCGAGGAAGGACGCGGCAATCGGACCGTCGCCCAGTGCCTCACCGCTGACTTCGTCGCCGTTTTCGCCGCGCAACGTAACGCCGGCCCGGGCATCCTCACCCGTGTGCGTATTGACCTGCAGCGACGCCAGTACCCACGGGCCCTGTGACGTGCTGTCGGCGTTCATTACGATCGCCTCGATGTCGCTGTCGTAAACGTCTTTCTTGCGGTCGGCCAGTTTCTTGAACGCCTGGAACGCACGATTGGTTTCGAATTCGTCGAGGTCGAAACCCAGTTCGCGAACGCGGTCGCGAAACGCGTGGCGGCCGCTGTGTTTACCCAGCACGAGGTTCGAGCGGCTGATGCCGACGTCCTCGGGCCGCATGATCTCGTACGTGGATGCGTGCTGTAGCATGCCGTGCTGGTGGATACCGGCCTCGTGCGCGAACGCGTTCTCTCCCACGATGGCCTTGTTGCGCGGTACGTGCATACCGGTGATGCTCGATACCAGCCGCGACGTCGGGTAGAGGCGGGCGGTGTCTATTGCTGTCTCCAGGTCGAAGAACTCGGCGCGAGTCCTGAGCGCCATGACGACTTCCTCGAGGCTGCAATTGCCGGCGCGTTCACCGATGCCGTTGATCGTGCATTCGATCTGCCGCGCGCCGGCGGTCACCGCGGCGAGGCTGTTGGCGACCGCCATGCCGAGGTCGTTGTGGCAGTGAACCGACAGCGTAATATCGTCGATGCCGGCTACGTGCTCCTTGAGGTAGCGGAACAGGCGGTCGAACTCCGCCGGAACGGTGTACCCGACCGTGTCGGGAATGTTCACCGTGGTCGCACCGGCTTCGATCGCAGCCGAGACGACTTCCGCGAGGTAGGAGAGCTCGGTCCGCGATGCATCCTCGGGTGAAAACTCGACGTCGTCACAAAGTTCGCGAGCCATGCGGACCGCGCCGACGGCACTCTTGATGATTTCTTCCTTGGCCATCTTGAGCTTGTGCTCGCGGTGGATGGCGCTGGTTGCAACGAAGACGTGTATGCGATGCCGATCGGATCCCTTTACGGCCGCATGGACCTTCTCGATATCCTGCGGATTGCAGCGGGCGAGGCCGCATATCACGGGGCCGTAGTTCTCGTCGGCGATCGCCTTGACGGACTCGAAGTCGCCGGGCGAGGCGGCCGGAAATCCGGCCTCGATGATGTCCACATTGAGCTCGGACAGCGCCTTCGCAACCCGCAGCTTCTCCCGCAGCGTCATGCTGCAACCGGGCGCCTGTTCCCCGTCGCGCAACGTGGTATCAAAAATGCGAACTCGCTCAGCAGACATGTGCTTCCTCCGGCGACTTATCGATCCAGTTTATTCCTCGAGCCAGTCCATGCGACCGCGCAATTCTGCGCCGACTTTCTCTATGGGGTGCTCGAGATCCGCTTGCATCATGCGTTTGAATTCCGGCATGCCGGCTTCGTTCTCGGCTATCCAGTTGCGTGCGAACGTGCCGTCCTGGATATCCTCGAGAACCGCTTGCATCTGTTTACGCGAGTTCTCGTCCACCACACGCGGGCCGCTGACCATGTCGCCGTAGGCCGCCGTGTCGCTGATGAACTTGTGCATCTTGCGCAGGCCGCCCTCGTGGAGCAGGTCGACGATGAGCTTGAGCTCGTGCATGACTTCGTAGTACGCCACCTCCGGCTGGTATCCGGCGTCCACGAGGGTTTCGAAACCCGCGACGATGAGCTCGGTTGCGCCACCGCAGAGAACGGCCTGCTCGCCGAACAGATCCGTCTCGGTTTCCTCGGCGAAGGTCGTCTCTATGACGCCGGCGCGGGCGCCACCAATGCCGGAGGCATACGCCAGCGCGAGCTTGAGTGCATCACCGCTCGAATCCTGGTGGACGGCGACGAGGCAGGGCACGCCGTGTCCTTCTTCATACTGCCGCCGCACGAGCCCGCCCGGCCCCTTGGGCGCGATGAGCACGACGTCGAGATCGTCGCGTGGCTCGACCTGGCCGAAATGCACCGCAAAGCCGTGGGCAAACAGGAGCGCCGCGCCTTCGGGAATACTGTCGACAACGTCTGCGTAGAGACTCTTCTGAACCATGTCGGGCGTCAGAAACGCCACGATGGCGGCATCGCGCACCGCGTCGGCGGGCTCCATCACCGTGAGACCGTCGGCTTCGGCGCGGGCCCAGCTCGCGCCGTCACGCCGCAGCCCCATGACCACGTTGAAGCCGCTGTCCTTGAGATTCAGCGCGTGAGCACGCCCCTGGCTGCCATAGCCCAGTATCGTAACCTGACGATCGGCCAGGCACGTGGCGTCGACATCCGCTTCTGAATACATCTTCATGGTTCCGTTTCCTCGAATCTTGCCAGTCAAAAAAAACCCCACAATCCGTGGCGGATGCGGGGCTTACGATTTCCGTTGTCAGGATACGCGCTACCCGCCATGTCTCCCTGTAAGGAGAACGAGCGGAAGCTCTGCACCGGGCAGTACGTCCCGGGCGACCCGGAGTGCGCGCGAAGTAGTCATGCTGCGGATCATGTTGCAAGCCCTGATGGATGTCAACTTTTGGAAATTCAGTTACTTGTGTTACTAAAGCGCCCGGCGGGCGCCGATGCAAACACGTTATTTCTAGCGTGGCCGATCATTCATCGAGCGGGTGAAGGGTCTCTCGAGGCTTAGTCATCAAATTGATGCTGCCAGAGCCTCCGGCTTTATGTTGCTGTTGGGCTGGCGATCCACGAGTCTTATGTTATTCTTGGCGCCCGGAGCTTCAGGACCTGAAGTCATAACGGAAATAAAAGGCGGGGAAACCTGCGCGCAGCGCGCCGGGTGGCCGACAACGAGCAGAGATCATAACAAGGGTCCGAGATTTCATCGCCGCGGCGAAGGTGGAGAGGGCCGCGAGCGCGGGCGGGTACGCAGCATGCGGTGCCTGCTTTTATTTGTGCAGGTATTCACCGGATACGTTGCATCCCTCTCCAAAAATACTATACAAAAACGACCTTTAAGGAGCGTCCATGAAACGGTGCATAAATAGCAGCCGGCGCGTGAGTATTGCAGTACTTGCAACTGCAGTCGTCACCCTATCCGGCAGCGTTTTCGCCCAATCCGTCGATCAGGTCTTGCAGGCTGAGCTGCGGCGGTTAAACCTGGCCCAGCAATCACAGGAACGGATCAACGATATCGTTGAGGGTACTCGTTCGCTGGAAGACCAGTACCGGGCTATAAACAAGGAAATCGACGGCCTCAGGGTCTACAACCGCCTCATGACGGCGCAAACCGAGGGCCAGACGGCAGTGCTCGAGGATATCGCGCTGTCCGTGGACCAGGTCGACGTCATCAACCGGCAGATCTTCCCGCTGATGGAACGCATGATCGACGGACTCGAGCAATCGGTCGCACTCGACATTCCGTTCCTGATGGAAGAACGCACCGATCGTATCGAGAACCTCAAGGACATCATGGAGCGTTCCGACGTCAGTGTTGCGGAGAAATTCCGCAAGGTCATGGAAGCTTTCCAGATCGAGATGGACTACGGCAGCACGATCGAGCCCTACAAGCAGTCGCTCACGCTGGAGGATGGCACGACCCGCGACTACAACATGCTGCGTATCGGCCGTATCGGGCTGTACTTTCAGTCCGAGGACACCAACATCACCGGCCGCTGGGATAACGACAACCGCCAGTGGGTGCTGGACAACAGTGCTCGCAACGAGGTCCGCAAGGGCCTGCGTATTGCCAATCAGTTGATTGCACCGGAACTGATCCTGGTACCTGTCAGCGCTCCGACGGAGGCACAATAATGAAACGCATAACGACAATTATTGCCGCCGGCCTGCTGGTATTCGGAGCCGGAAGCGCTCAGGCGCAGGATGATGCACGCAGCATGCAGCAGCTTCTCGAGCTGATTCAGCAGGGCCAGGCGCGTGATTCGCAGGAAGCGCGCCAGCGCGAAGCCGAATTCGCACGCCGCAAGAACGAGCAGCAGAACCTGCTCAACCAGGCCCGTGCCGAGCGCAATCGCCAGGAAAATGAGAGCGAGAGACTCGAGCAGCTGTTCGAAGATCAGCAGGCTGAAATCGTCGCTGCCCGTACTGCCCTCGACGAGCGCCTCGGCGCACTGAAAGAGCTGTTCGGTGTCCTGCAGACAGTTGCAGGCGACGCCCAGGGTCGTTTCGCCAACTCGCTGACCAACATTCAGTATCCGGACCGCGAGGCCTTCCTGGTCCAGCTCGGCAGCAAGATGGCCGGCGCGAACTCGCTGGCATCGATCGAGGATATCGAGCAGCTCTGGTACGAGCTGCAAAGAGAGATAACCGAGACCGGCAGCATCGTACGATTCGACCACACGGTAACGCTCGCGAATGGCGAAGAAACGCAGATGTCGATCGCACGTACCGGCGCATTCAACCTTGCCGGCCCCGTGGGCTACCTGCAGTACGACCCGAGCACCACGCGCGTCAGCGAACTGCAGCGGCAGCCGGAACAGTCGCGATATACCAATTCGGCGAAGGATCTCGCGGCGGCGCAGGAGTCGCCTGTAACCTTCGGCATCGACGTCACCCGGGGCGGTATCCTGGCGCTGCTCGTCGAATCGCCGACAATCAAGGACCGCATCAACCAGGGCGGTATCGTGGGCTATTGCATCATCGGCCTCGGCATCATCGGCCTGCTGATCGCAATCGTACGGTTCATCGGTCTTTCCAACGACAGCCGCAAGGTTGCGGCGCAGCTCAAGCGCGACTCGGCGAGCACGGACAACCCGCTCGGCCGTGTGCTGGCAGCCTACGAGAGCAACAGGAGCGCCGATACGGAAACGATCGAACTGAAGCTCAGCGAGGCTGCGTTGAAGGAGATGCCGCGCCTTACCAAGGGCCTGTTGTTCATCAAGGTCATTTCCGTCGTCGCACCGCTCATGGGGCTTCTCGGTACCGTCACCGGCATGATCAAGACCTTCCAGGTCATCACGCTGTACGGCGCCGGCGACCCGAAGATGATGGCCGGCGGTATCTCGCAGGCCCTCATGACGACGGTACTCGGCCTGGTAGTTGCGATTCCGATGGTACTGCTGCATACGATCGTCAGCGGTCAGAGCCGCAAGGTCATCAATATTCTCCAGTCGCAAAGCGCAGGGCTCGTCGCCCAGCATTCAGAGGCATCGCACTAGGAGAGAGTCCATGCTCTGGCTAACTGACAGTTTCGAGGCCATCCGCGACTTCATGGAGCTTGGTGGCCCCGTATTACGGTGGATAGCTGTCGTGATTTTCCTGATGTGGGTTCTCATCGTGGAGCGGGTGCTGTACTTCCGCACCTCGATGAGGGCTCTCGCGCAGAAGATCCACGATGACTGGGAATCGCGATCGGAACGCCGGTCCTGGAACGCACACCAGATACGCGAGCTGCTCATTTCGCAGTTCAGTATCGACACCAACAGGAATATTCCGATGATTCAAACGCTCGTGGCGCTGTGCCCCTTACTGGGGCTCCTCGGCACCGTGACGGGAATGATCAGCGTATTCCAGGTTATGGCTGTCTCCGGGTCCGGTAACGTCCGGGCCATGGCCGCGGGCGTGTCTCAGGCTACGATTCCTACAATGGCAGGGATGGTGGGTGCACTGTCAGGCGTGTTGCTGGTCACGATACTCAGCCGCCGCGCTCAGCATGAAGTGCACTTCCTGGAAGACTCCCTGACGATGGATCACTAGAGGAAAACGACAATGCGCAAACATGATTTTTCATTTGGCGCCGGCGAAGAGGAAGAAAATGAAATTAACCTCACGCCGATGCTCGATGTCGTCTTCATCATGCTGATCTTCTTCATCGTCACGGCCTCGTTTATCAAGGAAGCGGGCATCGACGTTAACCGGCCGGACGCTCCGGTTACAGAGACAAAGCCCGAGGACGCGAACATACTCGTGGTGATCACGGAAGACGATCAGATCTTCATCGATCGGCGCCTGATCGACCCACGAGCTGTTCGCGCCAACATCGAGCGCCTGCATGCGGAGAATCCAGAAGGTTCGGTCGTGGTCCAGGCCAGCAAGAAGTCGACGAACAAGATGCTCGTCTGGGTTATGGACGCTTCGCGTCAGGCGGGCGTCTATAATATTTCGATCGCGGACAGCTCGAGCTGAACAGCTCGGCTGGCTGACGGCTCGGCTTATCAACAAAGGACAAAGCCATGCGTAAAGACAAGCTGTTTGGCGGAGAAGAGGAAGAGAATGAGATCAACCTGACGCCCATGCTGGACGTCGTTTTCATCATGCTGATCTTCTTCATCGTAACAGCGTCGTTTATCAAGGAAGCAGGGATCGACGTCAACCGCCCGGATGCACCCTCGGCCGACTCACAGGACGACGCGGCTATCCTGATAGCGATCAGCGCAAACGACGAGATCTGGATCGACCGGCGCCCGACCGAGCCGAACGCGGTGCGCGGCATGATAGAAAGGCTCCACGCCGAGAACCCGAAGGGATCGATCGTGATCCAGGCGGACGAGGAATCGACCAACGAAATGCTGGTCGTGGTGATGGAAGCCGCCAAACAGGCGGGCGTGACCAACGTGGCGATTGCCGCGTTGAAGGACTAGGAACAAACCGGGCAGGCAACGGGTCCATAGAGAGGAGAGTTGAACGATGTATGGCCGATACGCATTTTCGATAGTAATCGGAGTCGTGGTCACGATGAGCCTGTTGTTCCTCATGCAGGTCCTCATTGCCACGGGCAAGCAGGCGCTGACCAAACCCAGGGATCGCGCCAAGCTCGAGTTCGTCCGCGTGAAACGCAATGAGGCACTGAACACGGAGGACTTCACGCCCGAGAAGCCGCCCAAGCCGCCCGAGACACCGCCCGAGACGCCGCCGCAGGACATGGATAACATCGATCCGTCGGCGCCGACCATCAACGTCGCGCCGCCCCAGGTTGCGTCGGAGACTTCGATTGGCGGCCCCGGCGGCATGAACATCGCCGAAGGCGATTACCTTCCGATCGTGCGCGTTGCGCCTGTCTATCCGGCAAGGGCGCTGTCCAGGGGGCTCGAGGGCTACGTGGATATGTCGTTCACCGTGACGACCACGGGGACGGTCAAGGACCCCGTCGTGATGTTCTCGACCAGCAGCCTGTTCGAGCGTGCTGCGATCAGGGCGGTGCTCAAATTTAAGTACAAGCCGCGAGTCGTGGACGGCCAGCCGGTAGAAGTACCAAACGTCAAGACACGAATCACGTTCAAGATCGAGGAATAGGACCATCGAATATCTGGCGGGATCAAACGACCATTAGGAACGAGTTCGCTATGAGCATATTGAGCCGAATCACCCCGAAAATCTGTCTCGCTGTCATTGCGACGGTGCTTGCCGCGGGCGGTGCAGTCGCACAGGACGACGAGCGAGCGGAACGCGACGCGCAAAAAACCAAGCAGGCGCAGGCCGTCAGTAAAGAGGTCTACGACAAGATCCAGAAAGCACAGGAACAGGTTGATGCAGAGGACTACCAGGGCGCACTGCGTGCTCTGAACAGCCTGTACAATCCTGACAAGCTGACCGAGTACGAACAGGCCAACGTGCTCAATTACATCGGTTTTGTTTACTACAACATCGAAGACATCCCGAACGCGATCAAGACCTACGAGAAAATGGTTGCGATTCCCAGTCTCGAGCCGCAGATGGGAAAACAGACGATGTACACGCTGGCCCAGCTCTATACGATGGAGGAGCAGCACCAGAAGGCTCTGCAGACGCTGGACAGGTGGTTCGCCATGGAGACTAATCCGGCGGCCGAGCCCTTCATTCTCAAGGCGCAGAACCTGTATCAGCTGGAGCGCTACAGCGAAATGATCGAACCGGTCGAAAACGCCATGCGAATCGCTCGCGAAAGGGACAAGCCCGTCAAGGAGGACTGGTACGTACTTCTGAACTTCGCGTATTTCCAGGAAGAGGAGTACTCGAAGGTTCGCGATATCCAGAAAATCCTGCTCGAGAACTGGCCGAAGAAGCGCTACTGGTTCTCGCTCGCCGGCGCCTACACCGAGCTGGGTGAAGACAACAACCTGATCGCCTCTTACGGTGCAGCGCACGACCAGGGGATGCTGGAGAAGGAAGCCGAGCTGGTGACCATGGCGCAGCTCTACATGCAGGCCGAAGTGCCGTACAAGGCCGCGAAGATGCTCGAGTCGGAAATGGAGACCGGCCGGGTGAACAAGAATGCGAAGAACTACCGTCTGCTGTCGCAGGCCTGGATGCTGGCGCAGGAAGACGAGCGCGCGGTACCGGCGCTCAAGGAAGCCGCGAGGCTTAGCGACGACGGCGAACTCGACGTACGCCTCGGCAATACCTACCTCAATCTCGGTAACTACGACGAATGCATCAATGCCGTGCAGACCGGCCTGCGTAAAGGCGGTCTGAAGAACCCGGACAATGCACAGATATCGCTCGGCATGTGCCTCTACAACAAGCGCCGTTACCAGGCCGCGGTAGAGGCGTTCCGCGCCGCGGGGAAGACGCCGCGTTCGCGCAAGATCGCGCAGCAATGGATATCGGTGATCAATGCCGACGTAGAGCGTAACGAGCAGATCCGCCTGGCACAGGAAGCGGCCAACAAGAAGCGCAAGGAAGTAGAAGCGCGCCGCCAGCAAGCTGGCGCCTGACGCATTTGGCGTCTTTCAGGCGCCGTTCCAGCTCCTGTATTGAACCGGGGGCGTTGACCTCGAGAGGTCAACGCCCCTATAGTTCGCGGCTTTGCAAAAATGGACAGTAGAGGCCAATGCCCAGGATCACGTACATCTCGCCCGACGGCACCCGCAAGGACGTAGACGTCGAAAACGGCTACTCGGTAATGGAAGGTGCCATCAACAACAACGTTGCCGGCATTGTGGCGGAGTGCGGAGGCGCGTGTGCCTGCGCTACCTGCCACAGCTACATCGACGAAGCCTGGCTGGACAAGATCCCGCCCATGGACGATATGGAAGACAGCATGCTCGACGCGGCCTTCGAGCGTAAGCCGAACAGCCGCCTGACGTGCCAGATCGAGGTGAACGATTCGCTCGACGGCCTGGTCGTGCACGTCGCCGAAAACGACTACTAGCTAACTGCAGGAGCGCGCCGCGGCGCGCAATCGACACCGGATCGAGGTTCGAGAACCGCTCCTGCAAACTCGCTGCCCTTAGCGCAACCCCGTCTCGAGGCGACCGATGACCATGCGCTGAATTTCGCTGGTGCCCTCGTAGATCTCCGTGATTTTCGCATCCCGAAAATAGCGTTCCAGCGGCAGCTCCTTGCTATAACCCATGCCGCCATGGATCTGGATAGCCTGGTGCGTCACCCACATCGCTGTCTCGGACGCGAACAGCTTTGCCATGCTCGCATTCAGCGTATTTTTCTGGCCGGTCTTCCTGCACTCGGCTTTCGCCCAGGCCGCCTGCATCACGAGTAGCCGGGACGCTTCAATACGCGTGCGCATGTCGGCCAGCTTGTTCTGAATCGACTGGAAACTGCCGATCGAAGCACCGAAGGCCTTGCGTTCCCGCGAGTACTCCAGCGACGCCTCGTACGCAGCCTGTGCGATGCCGAGCGATTGGGCCGCGATGCCGACCCGGCCGGCGTCGAGCACCGTCATTGCGACCTTGAAACCCTGACCCTCGTTTCCGATGCGATCCTCGACCGGACAGCGGTAATTCTCGAGTTCGATTTCGCAGGTCGCCGATGCGCGGATGCCGAGCTTCGGTTCCAGCTTGCCGCGGTGATAGCCTTCCGCTTCCGCATCGACGATAAAGGCGCTGATGCCGGCCGATTCGCCGTTGGCGTCCACGGTCTGCGCAAAGAACACGACGTATTTGGCGACCGGCCCCGACGTGATCCACGACTTCTTGCCGTTAATCGTGTAATAGCTGCCGTCGTCGGAGAGCACGGCTTTGGCCCGCATCGCGCCGGCGTCGGAGCCCGACTGCGGTTCGGTCAGCGCGTACGCGCCGTTGACCTGGCCCGACGCAACCGGAACCAGGTATTTCTGTTTCTGATCTTCGCTGCCGAATTCGAGCAACGGTACGCCGAACAGCGAGTTGTTTACCGATACGATGGTTCCGTGGGCCGCATCCGCCGCGGAAATTTCCGCCATGACCAGCGCGTAACTGATCGGGTCCAGCCCCGATCCGCCATACTGCTCGGGAATCTCGATGCCCATGAAACCGAGTTCGGCAGCCGCTTTTATTGTCTCCAACGGGAACTCGCCTCTGCGATCGAACTCGGCGGCGACCGGAGCGATCTCGTTCTGCGCGAATTCGCGGGCCGCGTCGCGAATCATTTGCTGATCTTCAGTGAGTGAAAAGTCCATGTCTCCTCCTTATGCGCCGCAGCATTATACGGGGTGGGGCGCCGCTGCGACATCGGCGCGCGCCGAAAAAGCGGGCCGCGCATGACTCCACGGTTTCCAGCGATTATCATTCCGGGCTGGAAACGGGCCGATACGCGGCCGTGCCATTCGAGTCAACCAGGAGAACTGAATGACCATTCAAGCAGGAGACAAGATGCCGAGCGGCACGTTCGGCGTTATGACCGATTCAGGCCCCGGGGGAATTTCCACCGATGACCTGTTCTCGGGCAAGAAAGTCGTGCTGGTTTCGGTGCCGGGGGCATTCACGCCCACCTGTTCAATGAATCATCTGCCCGGTTTCGTCGACCATGCCGATGATTTACTGGCAAAGGGTGTCGACACGATCGCCTGCATGGCGGTAAACGATGTGTTCGTGATGGATGCCTGGGGCAAGGACCGTGGCGTTGGCGACAAGGTCATGATGCTCGCGGACGGCAATGGCGAGTACGCTCGCGCGCTCGGGCTGGAGATGGACGGCACCGGTTTCGGCATGGGCATGCGCGGACAGCGGTTTGCGATCGTCGTTGACGACGGGACCGCGACTCACGTGGCGGTCGAAGCACCCGGCAAGTTCGAGGTCAGCAAGGCCGAAGCGATTCTCGAGGCCCTTTAGGCGCTCCGAGAGCGGCGCCCGGAAGGGCGCCGCGTCTTTAATCGACAGCGTCGGTGAGCTCGGGCACGACGTTGAACAGATCGCCGACGAGCCCGATATCCGCGACCTCGAATATCGGCGCTTCCTCGTCTTTGTTGATCGCGACGATCGTTCCGGCGTCCTTGATTCCGGTGAGGTGCTGAATAGCGCCCGATATCCCGATCGCAATATAGAGGTCCGGCGCTATGATGCGGCCCGTCTGGCCGACCTGCATCTCATTCGGAACGTAACCGGCATCGACCGCCGCGCGCGATGCGCCGACACCCGCGTCGAGTTTGTCGGCGAGCTTGAATATCAGGTCGAAATTCTCCGCGCTTCCGAGAGCTCGACCGCCAGCCACCACGCGAGCCGCCGACTGCAGGTCGGGCCGGTCGGACTTGCCGGTCTCGCTCGCGATGAAACGGGTGTGGTCCGGCACGTCTGCCGACATCTCCAGGGTCTCCACGGGCGCGGAATTCCCAGTGCCGACGGGACGGTAGGATGCTGTCCTGATCGTTGCGACCAGCGGGACGCCGGCCGGGGCCTCGACGGTTACCACCGCATTGCCGGCATAGATGGGCCGCTTGAAAGTCCGCTCGCCCTCGACGCTCATGATATCGCTGATCTGGTTCACGCCGAGCAATGCGGCGACCCGCGGCACCAGGTCCTTGCCGAACGTCGTGGACGGGCCCAGCACGTAGTCGTAGTCGCCGGCCAGCGCGACAATCTGCGGTGCAAGCACGGCTGCGAGCCCACCACGGTATGCCGCGTTTTCGCTGCAGATGACCCGGCTGACCGATTCCAGGCTCGCCGCTTCAGCCGCGATGCTCGCGGCGGATTCCGCGAATACGGCGACGTCGATGTCCGCAGCGGCAATATCGGCCGCGCAGGCAACGCACTTTGCAGTGCTCGGGTTCAGGCTCTCGCCGTCATGTTCGGCAATCAACAGTACCTTGGCCATTACAGTAGTCCTTTGTCTTTCAGGGCGCCGACGAGTCCGGCGACGTCGTCGACCATGATGCCGCGCTCTCGGGCAGCGGGTGGTTCGAAAACGGTTTCCGCTATGACCGGGCTATCCGCTATCGACAGATCGGCCAGGGGCACCTGGTCCAGCGGCTTCTTCTTCGCCTTCATGATGTCGGGCAGCTTCACGTAGCGCGGCTCGTTGAGGCGCAGATCGGCGGTAATGACCGCGGGGAGGTCTACCTCGATAACGTCGAGGCCCGCATCGACCTCTCGGGTCACGCGCACGCTGTTGCCGCTGAACTCGAGTTTGGATGCAAAGGTCGCCTGGGGGCGGCCCCAGAGCGCGGCCAGCATCGGCCCGGTCTGTGCGTTGTCGTTGTCGATCGCCTGCTTGCCCACGATGACGAGTTCGGGGTTTTCGCGATTGACGATCTCGAGCAATGCCCGGGCGCAGCTCAGCGGATCCGGCATTTCGGCCGTTTCTACCAGGATGGCCCGGTCGGCGCCCATCGCGAGTCCTGTACGAAGCTGCTGCTGCGCCTCTCCACCGCCGATGGACACCAGGACGATCTCGGTGGCTTCGCCACGTTCCTTGATACGCAGTGCTTCCTCGAGGGCAATTTCGTCAAACGGATTGATGCTCATCTTGACACCTTCCGTTTCCACGCCGCTGCCGTCGCCCTTGACACGTACACGGACGTTGTAGTCCACCACGCGTTTCAGGCCCACCAGAATCTTTTCCACCTGACTGTCTCCCTTGCTTACGTATGCTCGCCGAGCAGGCCCGTGCTGCCGGGCGGGATCGCTATTGTCTATGAGGTCAGCGGGGTGTACAAGGCGTGTACCCGTGAGATACGCGTATTGACAAGTGAGTGTCCCGGCAACGCAAAAGCTGCTGACCGGCACGGCCGAACTGGCGACGACCCTGGGCGATCGGCAGCTGCGAATCGTGGATTGCCGCTTCGACCTCATGGCTCCGGAGGCGGGTCGTGAGGCCTGGCTCGAGTCGCACATTCCAGGTGCGGTCTACGCCGATCTGGACAGGGACCTGTCCGGTCCGGTCACACCCGACACCGGTCGCCACCCACTGCCCGCGGTCGAGCGGGCGGTGGAGACGTTTTCCAGGCTCGGGATCGACGCCAACACGCGGGTCGTGGTCTATGACGATTCGAACGGCGCGATTGCTTCACGCGCGTGGTGGCTGCTGCGCTGGCTGGGTCACCGGCATGCCACGGTGCTGGATGGCGGCCTGCAGGCGTGGCGTTCGAACAACCTGCCGCTCGAATCCGGCGGTCAGGAAGTCGTCCGGCGTGAATTCGAGGCAGCGCCAGTGGCGGCGCGGGTGCTGACCTCGAACGAGATCGCCGCAAACCTCGATTGTTTACTCATCGACGCGCGCGACGCTGTCCGGTTTCGGGGGGAGGCGGAACCGATCGATGCGAAGGCAGGGCATATCCCCGGGTCGAAAAACCTGCCCTTTACCGATTGTCTGGGCGAGGACGGTACCTGGCGCGACGCAGACTCGCTGCGCAGGCGCCTGCAGCCTCTTCTTGGCGACGACGAGAGCGTGCCCTGGGCCGTGATGTGTGGTTCCGGCGTCACCGCCTGCCACCTGGCGATTTCGGGGCTCCTGGCCGGCTACAGCGAACCTCGGGTCTACGTTGGCTCCTGGAGCGAGTGGATTCGGGACCCCTCCAGGCCGATTGGCTCCGGGGACCGGCAATAGGTAGAAATGCGGCCGCGAAATCTGCGGAACCGGCGTAAACTTAACGTCGGAGCAAGCGCTCGCGGAGGGGTAGTGCGGTCGCCGGCTAAGCCCCCATCGTGCCGAAAGCCTTCCGGATTGTAAGAGTACTTAATCGTGTTAAAACAAATAATTATGGTCAGCATTTCAAGTGGCTTATTAGCTTGTGCCGGATCCTCCGAGCCGTCGCTCGGTGACGAGCCCGACGCTGTAACAGGGCGCCCGGATTGCATCTCGACGAGGACTATCCGAGACTATCGGGTACTGGACGATGGCAACCTCGTAGTCACGGCGAACGGCAACAAAAAGTACCATCTCACCCTGAGTCGACGGGCGGTGGGTCTGAGGTCATCGTGGAAGATTGGATTCCGGTCCACCAGCGGCCGGGTTTGCGGCCGCTTCGACGACATTGTGGTTGATGACGGCTTCGGCCCGGAAAGCATAAGAATAGCGGCGATCAGGCAGTTGACGCCCGAAGAATATGACGCATTACTGGTCAGGTTCGGAAAAAAGGAACCGGCCGTCGAAACAGCCCCGGCGACAGACGATGTCGAAAGCGCCGAGGTGGAAGAGCTGGACTGACTTGCCCCGATCACAGACGGGCATGTTGGTCACGCAATCCGCAATCTCCGTGCGGACCCGCCCGGCCAGCTTCGCAGCTGGCCGGGTTTTTCATGCCTGGAGCTAACGCATGAGCGGCCCCCTGTCATCGATACGGGTACTCGATCTTTCGCGCGTGCTGGCGGGCCCGTGGGCCACCCAGTTGCTGGGAGATTACGGCGCCGACGTCGTCAAGGTTGAGCGGCCGGGCGCGGGGGACGATACCCGCTACTGGGGGCCGCCGTGGCTCGAGGAGCCGGCACACGGCTCCGGACGCGAGTCGGCGTATTTTCTCGCCACGAATCGCAACAAACGCTCGCTGACCGTGGACCTTGCGTCGGCGGCCGGGCAACAGCTGGTTCGCGAACTGGCCGCAAAGGCCGACGTGATCGTGGAGAACTTCAAGGCCGGAACGCTCGAACGCTGGGGGCTGGAACCCGAAGGGCTTCGCCGCCAGAACCCCGGCTTGATCGTATGTTCGATCTCCGCGTTTTCTCGGGAGAGTACGCGCGCCGATGAGCCGGGCTACGACGCAATGGTCCAGGCTGCGGGCGGCCTGATGAGCATCACCGGTGCACCGCAGGAGGAGGGCGGTCAGCCGCAAAAAGTGGGCGTCGCCATCGCGGACATCATGTGCGGCATGTACGCGACCACGGCAATCATCGCGGCGTTGCACGAGCGCTCGGCCAGTGGCCGCGGGCAGTCGATCGAGGTGCCGCTTTACGACAGCCAGGTTGCCTGGCTTGCGAACCAGGCCATGAACTTCCTGGTTGGCGGCGTGGTGCCGGGGCGCCTGGGTACGGCGCATCCGAACATCGTCCCTTACCAGGCGTTTGCCACCACCGACGGTTACATCATGGTCGCGGTCGGAAACGATCGGCAGTTCGCGGACTGCATGCGCTGTATGGGCCTGGCGGAACTCGCGGCAGACCCGCGGTTTCGCCGTAACGAGAATCGTCTCGCCAACCGTGCGGAACTCGTTGCCCTGATGAGCGCGGTACTCGCACGCGAATCGTCCTCGCACTGGGCGGCTGAGCTCGGCGCCTCCGGCGTGCCGTGCAGCCCTATCCACGATATCGGCGAAGTTTTTTCGAGCGACTACGCCAACGAGTGCGAGTTCGTACGCACAGTGCCACACGCATACGATGCGGCGCTGCCCACGGTTGCCAACCCGGTGAGATTTTCTTCTGACGCGGTGCACTACCGCAGCGCGCCGCCGTTGCTCGGGCAACATTCCGGGGAAGTATTGACGGACTGGTTAGGCTATTCTGCGAAGACAATTTCCGGACTCAGAAAGGCGGGAACGATTTGAACGTTACAACCCTCAACCAGGGGCAGGGAGCCGATCCGGGCATCGCCGCGAGCAAAGCGCTCGGCGAGGTCAAGTACGAGATTCGTGGCCAACTCGCCAATCATGCGAACGAGTTGGAGAAGCGCGGTTACGAGATCATATCGCTGAATATCGGCAACCCGGGCCTGTTTGGTTTCAGAACGCCGGAGACCATGCGGCTCGCAATGATAGAGAACCTCGGCCAGGCGGAGGCGTACAGTCATCAGAAAGGCATTTTCCCCGCGCGCGAAGCGGTGGTCATGCAGCAACAGAATCGCGGCATCCACAACATCAGCGCTGACGAGGTATTCATCGGCAACGGGGTCAGCGAACTCATCGATTTGTCGCTGCGCGCCCTGCTCAACCCGGGCGATGAGGTCCTCGTGCCCAGCCCCGACTACCCGCTGTGGTCCGCGGCCGTTGTCCTGAACGGGGGCGTGCCCCGTTATTACGAGTGCGTGCCCGAGAACAACTTCATGCCGGACCCGGCAAATATCCGCGAGCTTATAACCGCCAGGACCCGCGCCATCGTGCTCATCAATCCGAACAACCCGAGCGGAGCCGTCTATGACCGCGACACCCTGGAGCAAATCGCGGACATTGCCGCGGAGAGCGGAATCCTGGTGCTTGCGGACGAGATTTACGACCAGATGGTGTATGACGACGCCGAGTTCGTCCCGTTTGCAACCGTGGCTGGCGAACGTGTCGTCTGTCTCACGTATTCGGGATTGTCCAAGGTCTACAGGGCCTGCGGTTATCGCGTCGGCTGGTGTGTATTCGGCGGTGATGTCGAGCGTGCGCGTGAGTATATTCATGGCATGGAGTTGCTTGCGGCGCTGCGGCTGTGCAGCAACGTGCCGGGGCAGTGGGCGGTACAAACGGCGCTCGGTGGTTTCCAGAGCATCGGCGAACTCGTGCAGCCCGGCGGCCGGCTCTACCAGTCGCGGCAGTGCATCATCGAGCGAGTGGCAGGGAGCCCGTACCTGAGTCTGGTTGCCCCGATGGGCGCTATGTACGCTTTCGTCAGGCTGCACAAGCGCTTTGCCGGCAAGCTCGACGATCAGCAGTTTGCGCTCGAACTCCTTGAGAAACGGCACGTGCTCGTTGCTCCGGGCAGCAGTTTCAATACTCCCTACACGGATCACTTCCGGATAACCACGTTGCCCGACCCCGATACGCTGCATACGGTTTTCGATCGCATCGACGACGTCCTGGTGCAGCACGCCTGAGCCATGTATGGCTGGTTACCCGAGGTCTGCGACGACACGTCACAGGTAGTTACCGCGAGCCGGCGCCTCGCCCGGATACTGACCACCGAGTACAACGCCCGGCAGGTCGCCAATGGCAAAGCGGCCTGGCTGACGCCGACCATCGTCGCGTGGCACGACTGGCAGAGCCGGCTGCTTGCGTCGGTCGGGCAGGGCGGCCAGCCGGCCCGGCTCAACCCCCACCAGAGCCGAGTCTTGTGGGAACGAATCCTGCGAGATGTTATCGATGATCCGCTGGTCAACATACCGGGCCTGACACGGCACGCACGCGATGCATGGCAACGACTGCATGAATGGCGCGTTCCTTTCGACGAGTGCGTTGCGGCCGCCAGCAGTCGCGATCAGCGGTTATTTGCGGTCGCCGCGTCACGCTACCGCGCGCACCTTGCGGCCGAGAACTGGATCGACGAGGCCATGCTCGGCAGTGCCGTCACGGCCGCTGTCGAGGCCGGGACCATCAAGGCACCCGAGCGCCTGTTGCTCGCGGGATTCGATCGTCTCACGCCCGAGGCAAACGCGCTTGTTGCGGCCCTGCGCCAGCGCGGCACACACGTTGAGCAGGCGGCTGCCGGGATTGTAAACAACGGCGCCTCTGCCGTGTCCTGTGAAGACCCCGACGCCGAGCTGCGAACGGCGGGAGCATGGGCTCGCTCACAGCTCGAGGACAATCCGGACGGGCCTGTCGGGATCGTCGTCTCCGGACTGGAGCAGGACGCCGAGCGTGCGGGCCGGCTGGTGCGCGAGGGCCTGGTACCCGGCTGGCAATACGCCGCGGGCTCGCAGCGCCAGGCCGCCAATGTGTCCTTTGGCCGGAGGCTGCAGGATTACCCGGCCGTCGGGATTGCTCTGCTCCTGTTGCGCTGGACGCACAGCGCGATCGGCGGCAAGGATCTAAGCCTGTTGCTGCGAACCCCGTTCCTCGGTATCGCAGATACCGACGGGCGAGCGCGGCTGGAACTCGAGCTGCGCCGCGTCCCGGACCGGGAATGGACGCCCGAGCTGTTGTTGCGTGCTTTCGGGGAACGCGAAATGCCCGGCGACGCCGCTGACTGGCTGGCACGCCTCGGGAAGCTCGCCGGGACCGCGGGTTTGCGAAGACGCGAGGGCTCCCCGGCGGAATGGGCATCCGCGATAGACGCGCTGCTGGGTGATTTCGGCTGGCCGGGTGCCGCGCCGCTCGGCAGCGCCGACTTTCAGCTCGTAAACCGGTGGCGCGACCTGTTGAACGACCTGGCAAGACTGGAACTGGTCGTGCCGCAGATGACCCTTGGGCATGCGGTCGCACAGCTGCGCGCGATGGCTGCCGAAACGGTATTCCAGCCGGAGCGGGAAGGCGCCGTAATCGAGGTACTCGGTCCCCTCGAGGCCGCCGGTATGGAGTTCGAGCGGCTCTGGATCGCGGGCCTCACGGCGAGCCAGTGGCCGCCGGCCGGACGGCCGACGGCGCTCGTTTCACGCCGTTTGCAGCGGCACTACGGCATGCCCGACGCCGATCCCGACGATACCGCGGCCTACGCGAAACGGGTTATCGACCGCCTCCTCGGCAGCGCCGGTTCGTGCGTCTGCAGCTATCCGCGCCGCAGCGGCGACGCGATCGAAACCCGGACGGCACTGCTGGCGGACGTGATCGAGGAAAGAACGCCGGAGGACCCCGGTTGGCACGCTTTGCAGCTACGCGACAGAGCCCATCCGGCCGTCCTGCACAGTGACCCGGTGCCGCCCGTGTCGAGCGATGAATCGGTCGCTGCCGGCGCCGCCGTCATTCAATGGCAGATGACCGAACCTTTCAGCGCGTATGCGCTGGGGCGTCTTGGAATTTCGATGCTGCGGCCGATCGTTCCCGGCCTGTCGCCGATACTCCGCGGCAACCTGATTCATGGGGCGGCGTATCACCTGTATGCGGACCGGCCGTCGCAGGGGGACATCCGCGGCTGGCTGGACACGGATATCGAACAGCGAATCAACGCGGCGGTGAATCGCGCGTTCACGCGCTACGAACGCCACTCGGACGGTGTGCTGAGGGAACTGTTTGCGCTGGAGCGCCAACGCGCAGGGCGGCTATTGCGTGAACTCGTCGACGCCGACTTGCAGCGCAATCGCTTCTGCGTTCAAGACGTGGAACTGGCGACCGAAGTCGACCTGCACGGAGTGCGTCTGGGCTTGCGCATCGATCGTATCGATCGGTTCGACGACGGTGCCGTGGCAATCCTCGACTACAAGACCGGCGGCCGCAGAAAATTCCTGGACGGCGGCGGTGAGCCTGCTGACGCTCAGCTGCTTGTTTACGCCATCGCTGTGGGGGAACCGGTGGCGGCGCTGGGCTTTTACAACATCGACAGCCGCGAGACCGTGCTGGACGCAAGCGGACGTGACGTCATGGGCGTTGCGGAGTGGCAGCACGCCCTTGAGCGCTGGACGCACGCGGTCGCTGCCGCCGCCCGCGAATTCTCGGATGGCGACGTGCGCATTCGCTACTGGCAGACGCTGCGCGAAGCGCGGCCGCTGAATCTTTTGTCACGATACGGAGAAATTCGCCGTGACGCATGACGCCGCACTGCTTGCCGCCGACGCGCAGGCCCGGGAAGACGCGCTGGACGTGACGCGTTCGTTCATCGTCCAGGCACCCGCCGGTTCGGGAAAGACGGAGCTGCTGATACAGCGCTATTTGCGGCTGCTTGCGGCGGTGGATTCGCCCGAAGAAGTGATTGCCATCACGTTCACACGTAAGGCCGCGGCGGAGATGCAATACCGGGTGCTGCAGGCGCTGCTGCGTGCGCAGCGCGGCGAGATTCCCGAGGCGCCTCACGAGCGGATTACGGCAGCGGCAGCTGCCAGTGCGCTCGAGCGCGACCGGCTGCACAACTGGCAGCTCGTCGCCAACCCCCGGCGCATGCGCATACAGACTCTCGATTCGCTCAATGCCTCGATAGCGCGGATGCAGCCGCTCACGGGTGCCGCAGCCAGCGGCAATACGGTCGCCGCCGACGCGGAAGTGAAGGCGCTTTACCGCGCAGCAGCGGCCGCTACGCTGGACTGGCTTGCCGAACCGGGCATATTGCGCACTGCCGTGCACGAGGTTCTGTTACACCTCGACAACAACACCTCGTTGTACGTCGGCTACCTGTCGAGAATGCTCGAGACGCGGGACCAGTGGTTGCCATTTGTCGGCAGCGGCCAGACGGAGGATCCCGCCGCTCTGCGTGAGACGCTCGAAGCGAACCTGCGCAAGGTCGTCGATGCACACCTTGCACAAACACGCGACGCTTTTCCGCGCGAACTCCTGCCGGAGTTGCTGCCGCTTGCGAATTACGCGGCAGACAATCTGCTCGGCGCCGGCAAACCCGATCATCCTGCAGCCGCGTTGCACGAACTGTCTGCATTGCCGCAGGCGTCGGCGAATGCGCTGGACGCATGGCGCGGCGTCGCCGCACTGCTGCTGACGGCAGGCGGGGGCTGGCGCAAGAGAGTCAACGTAAACGACGGTTTTCCCGCCGCTGACGACGGCCAGAAACAAGCGCTGTACGACGTAATCGAAACCGCTTCGTCAACCCCGGGGCTGCGTGCGTTGCTGAACGGGATCCGATCGCTGCCACCCGCGAGTTACACTGACGAACAATGGCACGTCCTGCTCGCGCTGTTCCGCCTGTTGCCCATGGCGGTCGCGGAACTGCAGCAGTTGTTCAGCGCGAACCGGCTCACCGACTTCATTGAGATCGCGCTGGCCGCCGACGAGGCGCTCGGTTCGGCCGAAAGCCCCGGAGACATTGCTCTGCTGCTCGATTACCAGGTGAAACACCTGCTCGTCGACGAGATGCAGGATACGTCTCGGGCCCAATACCGAATGCTCGAGGCACTGACGGGCGGCTGGGAAGCCGGGGACGGCCGCACCCTGTTCTGCGTCGGCGACCCCATGCAGTCGATCTACCGCTTCAGGAACGCGGAGGTCGCCCAGTTTCTGCTTGCCCAGGGCAAAGGCATCGGCAGTCTGACACTCGAGCGGCTGGTGTTGCGCAGGAATTTCCGCTCGGGCGAGTTCCTCGTGCACTGGTTCAACACGGTATTCGCGCAGGTTCTCCCGGCATCGGACGACCCGGTTCGCGGCGCAGTGTCCTACACCGAGGCGGTGCCCGCACTCGCCGAGGAAGGCGAATGCCGGGTCTATCCGCTGTTCGGCGCCGACCCCGGCCTCGAGGCGGGGGAGGGCTGCCGGATCATCGCCGAGACGCTCGACCGCAACCCGGACGATGACATGGCCGTGCTGGTTCGCGGGCGATCCCAGCTCGCCGCGCTGTTGCCGCGACTGAGAGCTGCAGGAATCGATTACCAGGCGGTAGACATCGACCGGCTCACGGACCTGCCGGAGATCATCGACCTGCTGGCCCTGACGCGCGCGATTGTTCATCCCTGCGACCGGGTGGCGTGGCTCGCCCTGCTGCGGGCACCCTGGATCGGCTGGGACTGGAGCGATCTGCATGCGCTCGTAAGCAACGACACGAAAAGCACGGTGTGGGAACTCCTGCACGACGAGATACGATTGCGGTCGCTATCAGGCGATGCGCGTGTGTCGCTGGCACGAGCGATGCCTGTCCTCGAATCCCTGCGTTCGGTATCGCGCTCCGCGTCGCTCCGTGATCGCGTAGAACGGGCCTGGCTGAGGCTCGGAGGGCCGGCAATGCTCGAAGGAGCGGGTGGCCTGGAAAACGTCTATCGCTACCTGGACGTCCTCGAAAAGCTGGAGATAGCGGGCACGCTCCACGACGTGGCGGAACTCGAAGCACAGCTGGACCTGGAGCGGGTCTCGAACAACACCTCGGCACGACTGCAGGTTATGACGATGCATCGTGCGAAGGGGCTGCAATTCGATCACGTACTGCTCTACGGCCTGGGACGCATACCGCGGTCGAGCGAGCGCGCTGTCCTGAGCTGGTTCGACCTGCCCGGGGAGCACGGTGATGAAGAGAAAATCATCAGCCCGGTGGGGCGGCGTGCCGAACTCGAAAACGACCCCATCCATCGATTCATCGAACTGACCGAGGCCGAGAAGGATCGCCACGAGGTAGGACGCTTGCTGTACGTGGCCTGCACCCGCGCGCGCAAGAGCCTGCATCTCCTCGGGCACACGGGCGTGAGTGCCGACGGAGAATCCTGGCGGGCGCCGGATGCGAGGAGCCTGCTCAGCCTGCTGTGGCCCGCCGTCGGGCCCCGCTTCGAGCAGGCATTCGAGCCACAGCCGGAATCGCCCGCGGGGCCCGGAGTCGACCAGTGGCTGCGGCCGCAAAGGCATCGGCTCGAGCCGCACTGGCAGCTGCCGGAAGTCGCCGCCCTGCCCGGACAGCAGTCGGCGCCGCCGACGGACGCAGAGGTGCGTGCCGTCGACTATTACTGGGTCGGCGGCGAAGCACGGATTGCAGGCACGATCGTGCACCGCTGGCTGCATTTTGCGGCGCAGGCGGGCAACGGGGCCGAGGCACTCGCCGACGAACATCTCCGGGAAACCACGGACCGCTGGTTGCGCGAACTCGGGGTTGGGCCGGGCGCGACGATGGTACGCATACGGGATCGCGTGGCCGCGGCGCTCCGGGCCGTGCGCGAGGATGCCAGGGGCCGCTGGCTGCTGAGCGGCGGCGGATACGCGGAACTGGCGCTCAGCGGCGTCGTCGGAGGAGCGGTCGAGAGCGGGGTCCTGGATCGTGTTCGCGTAGACGACGACGGCACCCACTGGATCGTCGACTACAAGACGAGCACGCACGAGGGCGGCAACCTGGGAGGATTCCTTGCCGCCGAAGCGGACCGCTACCGGGATCAGCTGGAACGCTACGCGGCCCTCTATCGTGCCTACAAGGGGGTAGACGTGCGTTGCGCGCTGTATTTCCCGCTATTGCAGGCGTTCATCGAGGTCGATCCGGAGACCTAGAGCTGGCCCTCGAGCCGGATGTCGTGCTGGCCCCGTTCATCCGGCGAGCCGAGGAAGCGCAATTGCTGCCGCAATTTTTCGGATGCGCCGTCCGTCGCCGCCACCTTGCCGATAAACTGGTACTTGCGGTCGGCGGAAACCGTCAGGCTGCCTGCAAGATCGAACACACCGTTGACGTCCTCGATGCTTGCAACCACCGCATCGTCGTCGGTGAAAAACTCGGCACGGTAGCCGCCGATCGATGACGGATCGATCATCGGCGCCACGAGGTCGGCGACGGCCAGCGTCCCATCGGCTGCGATCGGCAGGCCATCGCGTATGCGCAGCCGTTCGAATTGAAGGCTGGCGTTGCCCGAGAGGGCGGGAACACGCAGGAGCGTGGCGAAATCGCGCAGCGGCAGCGACGCGTTGATGTTCGAAAGCGTGACATTTCCGCCGAGGCCGGCCGCGATATCGGCTTCAACAAAGCCCGATGACGGGCTGGCCTGGATGCTGGCCGCGACCTTGCCCGTGACAAGACGCAACGGACGCAGGCGCCACTTGAATTCGCGCAGATACAGTCCTGCAGCCGAGACCTCGGCGGCGGATCCGGACCAGAGCGTACCTTCAAGGCCATTCAGTTGCAGGGCGGGCGGTGCGAACCAGTTGTAGGCAACCCGCGCAGGAAAATTCATGATGAAGGCTGCGACGAAGGTCAGCAGGCCGACGATCAGCAGCGTTTTTCGGCCGGCGATCAAAGTGATCGTTCGAGTGTCAGGGTCGCGTTGATGCGCCCCGGTGCTTCGGCAGTGTCTGCGGACAGACTGCCGGCCTGCACCTCCATGCCGTACTGGTAACTGAGTTCGCCCAGCCATACGACGAGCTTGTCGAACGACACGTTCTCGAATTCGACGCGAATACCGTTCGGCGTCGGCTGACTGCGTTTCGGCTGTCCGAGACCGTGCGTGCGCAATGTCGAATCCACGATAACGACCGGCGACTGGCTGCTTGAGACGCCGGGTGCGGGCCGCGATCCGCTTTGTGGTTTCGGCATGGAGGCCAGCGGCCGCAATTCAGCCAACGATTGCTCCCAGGTAGAGACGCGTTGCTGCAGCTCGCTGTGCCCTTTGTCCAGCGGTGCCCAGACGAGCCCCCAGAGCAGTGCGATCACGACGACCACGGCGCCGATGACGACAAACAGCCTTTCCCGGGCTTCCAGGGATTCGAGCCAGTCTCTCATGAGCCCACCTCGCGAATCTGGATACGGCTGTTGACCTGGTCACCGACGCGGTCCGTGGACTGGATCGTCGCGCTAAAGCGGTCGGACTGACTGATGCTCTTTTCGATCCGATCCAGGGTCGCGACATCGGGCGCGGTCAGGCGCACGTCGACGACCCCGGCGCGGTAGCTGATCGCCTGGATACCGGCATCCTTGTTTTCCTGAATGGCGCCGGCCAGCTGCTGCAGCGACGGCAGGAACACCGCCGGTGCCGTTCCCGGCCTGCCGAAACTGCGGCGAATCGAGGTTACCGTGCCCAGCGGATCCATTACTTCACGCGTGTCGTCCGGCCTGATCTTGCGATACTCCGCCGTGAACTGCTCTTTCAGGGCGGCTTCCTCGGATGTCAGCCGGAAATAGTCGATTGCCTTGCCCGCCACGCCGAGTACACCGAGCGCGACCAGCAGCATCGCCGCATACCGCCACGGCCTGAACAATGCGCCGACATCGGTGCTTTCCCCGTAAGGCCCCTGCAGCAGGTTGACGCCATTGCCGCTGGCGACGGTAACGGCCAGTCTCGGCAGGATGCCGTCGGGCAGCAGATTGATGTCCACGCTGTCGAGATGCTGCCGCAGCCGGTTCCAGTCGTCAGCGAAACGCTGCTCGTCGCTCGGTTCGCAATAGACGAGCAGGTGCCTCGAGCCCTCCTGCGCCTCCTCCGAAAGGCCTTCCTCGGCCAGGACACCGGCGGCCATCAGCACATCGACCGGCGTCACGCCCTGCATGACGAACTGGAGTTCTGCGCCGTCATTGAAGACGATCTGGTCCTCGGCAACCAGCAGACTAAGGGTGTTCGGTACGAACGCGAGGCCATGATCCTCGGGAATCATGCGCGCAGGCCTGAGGCCTGCTTCCTGTAACCGCTCCAGCCACGCATTCATCTTGTCATGAGCGACAACGACGACCGGAAGGTTGCCGCCTGGACGGCGGGCCCCCGGTGCAAAGTGCAGGTTCTCGATTTCGTCCGCGACCTGTTCTTCGAGCGCGAACGGCAGCGCCGCCCGCAGCCGTGCTCCCTTGGCCGGCAGGTCGCAGGTGAGGGTCGACGTCTCGCCAGCCGGGACAATCACGATGACCTCGCGATCGCCCACGTCCTTGAAAGCCTCCCCCAGCGGCCCGCTGACCGGCGGCGTCCGGCGCGTCCCCGCGTCGTCCACCGCGATCCAGTTCGCGGGGGCGTTCTCATCGGCGCCAAGCCGAATGACCAGAAATTCTGCCATCGTTACGTTGTTCCCAGGCTGCGCAGGATCGGTACGACCTGTCCGTTGGCCCCGCGCTGCAACGTACTGAAATAGATGATTCGAACGGTAGCAATCTGAACGACCAACCTCAATTGAAAATAGCTTGTCGTTTCCTCGAGTTGCGGCAGTATCTCGGGTGCCACGAGGGTCGAAAAGGTATTCTGCATGTCGGCGAAACCGCCATTCTCGCGCTCTGAAATGAGGCTTTCGACGTCTGAGGCCGACAGGTTTTCGTCCAGCGACTGCAGCACCGGCGCCGTCGCGGTATTCACATTGATGCCCGTGCGGCCGGGGAGGGCGACGATATGGGGCGCCAGGATATCGAAGTTCTCCTTGTCCATGCCCTCGAGGGCGGCGAGCTCGGTTGCGTGCGTTATAGGCAGATTCGGCGTCCGATATGCGGGAATGAATCCCGTATAAATGGCGTCTTCGGCCCCGTCGGGAAACCCGGCTTCCCGGTTCGCGTCGATCCAGTCCGCTGCGATTCCGGCGAAGCGGGGGTCCAGCTCCAGCGCCAGCAACAGCCGGCGGAACTGCTCCAGCGCCTGTTCGTCGACTTCGCCGTTCTGGTCTACGAGGTTGTTGATGTTGAAGCGTCCCTGCAGATCTTCGATATCGCCAAACAGTTCGCCCTGTACCACGTCGCTCTGTACGGGTAACCCTGGCAGTTCGCTTGCCCAGATCTCGCCGAGGTGGTCGGTTTCGGTTTCCGCGAGATCGTCGCGCAGGATCGACTGCACCCAGCTTTCCGCCCCCACGGCTACCTGCACGGCCTGGTCACGGTAGAGCAGAGTCATGGTGCGCCGCATGTCCAGCGCATTATCCCAGGCCAGGTTCAGCGCTACGCTGCTGACCAGCGCCGTGATCAGGATCGCGGTGATCAGCGCGACGCCGCGCTGCCGTGCGGGCGTCCTCACGGGGCAACCTCCACGAGGCGTCGGATTTCACCTTCATCAAACAGGGTCAGCACCACTTCAACGGCACGCGGCCGCAATCGAAACCCGGCAGGACCGGGCACGTTCGCCGGCGGCCACTGTTCCGAGCCCTCGCCATCGGTGGTCAGGTAGCGGAACAGGATGCTTTCGACACCGTCGAGCAACACCGTTTCGATCGGCTCATTGTTGATGGTGCGGTCCAGAACCCGCCAGTGGTATCGAATCAGCTGGTCGTCCTCGATCCGGTAGGCGCTGCGTTGCAGCGTGCCACGCGGCAGTCCCGCCGGATTGGTCCAGCCGCCGTGAGTCACCTCCAGCGCGTATTCGGACGCGAAGCTCGAGCGTATCGCGGGCTCGTAGCCGTCGCCGAGCAGACCACGAACCGGGCGCGGCGCCGCCTGCATCAGATCCGAATCGAGGTAACGTATGGTGCGCTGGATCGCTTCCAGCCGGGCCATGCGCTCGCCAAGCAGGTCCGCGTTGGACAGGGTTTGCCCGAGCGCCATGTAAGCCACCACGCTGAGTACTCCGAATACTGCCAGCGCGACGAGCACCTCGATCAGCGTAAAACCGATACTGCGCCGCACGCTCACTGTTGCTCGCCCCGATCGGGCTGCCCGGCATTCCAGGCGAGATTGCTTTGTCCCGGCGCAACCGGCTCGCCGATAAAGCCCGTCACCTGGCGAACGGGGTCGTCGAAACCGGCATAAGAAACGGTGACCTCGACCTTCATCAGGTTTTCCACGCCGGTTTCCGAGACGTTGGCGGTCCACGTCCAGGTCGTGTTCGCGTAATCCACGTCGCCGCTGCTTTCGCCGACCTCGGGCATGGCGCCGGCCAGCCGCAGTTCCGCGATCGTGTTCTGGGCAATCCAGCTGGCGAAGGTGCGATCGCGCATCGTGTTTGCGGTATCGATCATCTGACCCATGCTGGCGGCAACCCCGGCAAGTGCCAGCGACACGATAACCAAAGCAACCATGACCTCGATCAGCGTGAATCCACTATTCCGGCCTGGCAGAGTCACATCGAAGCCTCCGAAGTCACGATTTCCAGTTTCCCGGCCAGATCGCCCTGCACCGCGATGACGCCGTCATCGATTCGGCGCACGAAATGCACCTCGAACGGGGACATGTCGCCGCTGGAGTAGATCAGAACGTGCGGGGCATAGCGTTCGATGCCGCGCCGATCCTCCTTTTCTGAAGACATGTTCGCGGGATCGGATTTCAGCATCACGCGCCTGTCTTCGATGTAAAGCTCGAGCTCGAGCTCTTCGGGAATCTTCCTGAGGCGCAGGGTATCGTCGCCGATGATCTCGCTCCATTGGCGGGTGAGCGGGTCGAATTCGACGAAGCGGTAGGACTCTTGCATGAACTCGAGCCCGTACTCGCGACCCTGGAGCAATGACTCGTCCCTGGCAACCTCGACGAGCGAGATGATGCGTTGCGCCTCGTCGCGCAGCTGACTATCGCCGCCAGCCAGCGTTATCGACAGCATCGCGATCGACATGACAATGCCGATGATCACGATGACGACGAGGATTTCGATCAGCGTAAAACCGCCGCTGCGTACGCGCAGGCGCATTGTCACCGACCGGCCGTCGACAGCCTTATTCGATGTTCCAGTTGCCAATGTCGGCATCGATGCCTTCGCCGCCGGGCCTGCCGTCACGCCCGAGGGTGTAAACGTCGATCTCGCCATTGTTGCCCGGGTTCAGGTATTGGTAAGGGTTACCCCATGGATCCTTGGGAACGCGATCGAGGTATCCGCCAGGTTTCCAGTTGGTAATCGTCGGATCGGCGGGTTTCGTGACGAGCGCTTCCAGGCCCTGCTCCGTTGTCGGGTACTGGAAGTTGTCGAGCCGGTAGAATTTCAACGCGTTATCGATGTTCGAGATTTCCGCCTTGGCCTTCGTTATCTGCGCGTCGTCCACGCGGCCGATGACGTTCGGGGCGACGATCGCCGCCAGAATACCGATAATGATCACGACGACCATGATCTCGATCAGGGTAAAACCGCGCTGGCGCCGAAAGCTGCGCCGCTGCCTAATGTCTTTACTCACGGTATGCTCCAGAGGATTTCGCTGTATCGCGAAGGCCGGCGTTACCGGCCGAAATTGACTCACTGTAGTTGCAAACGTCAGTATACCAAACATGGGGTTAAGCAAAGGCGAGGAAACACGCCTCGGCGCCTCGCCAGCGCTCGCCTGGCTGGTGCCCGGCATCGTCGTGCTGTGCGCCCTGACGCTGGTCCTCAGCGGCGATTCCGGGCGCGAATGGCTGCGATTCGACAGAGACGGCATCGCCGCCGGCCAGGTTTGGCGGCTGCTGACCGGGCACCTCGTGCATCTCGGCGTTTCCCATGCCTTTCTCAACCTGGCGGGCCTCGTGCTGGTCTGGTTCCTCGTTGGGCGGGCATTCACCTCGAAACAGTGGCTGTGGATCATGGCGGGATCGGTGGTCGCCATCGACCTGGGCTTGTGGTTCGGGGCTCCCGCACTCGAATGGTACGTGGGACTGTCCGGGCTGCTGCACGGCATGCTCGCGGCCGGCATCGTAGCGGGTCTGGCCGGGCGCAGCGGCGAAGCGCTGATACTCGCCGGCGTCGTCGTGGGCAAGCTCGCCTGGGAGCAGTTCGCCGGGCCGCTGCCGGGCTCCGAGGCGACGTCGGGCGGTGCCGTGATCGTGGATGCCCATCTCTACGGAGTGATCGGCGGCGCGTTGGTTGCGGCGACTTTGATTAGAGTACGGCGCAGGGCGCCGATATAATGCACCGCATCGACCGCAATGCGGCCGTGGCAACCATCGACAATGCAAAAGGAACGATTATGAGCAGTCTCTTCAACGCCGCGGCACTCGACGGTGAAATTGCACTGGTAACCGGGGCGTCCCGCGGCATCGGCGCCGCCATTGCCACCGCGCTGGCCGGCGCCGGCGCGACCGTCATCGGTACGGCGACGAGCGAGAGCGGCGCGGAGGCAATTGGCGCAGCGCTCGGTGGCCACGGCAGGGGCATCGTGCTGGATATCGCGGACGACGACTCTGTTGCAGCGGCGCTCGACGATATCCAGGCCGAGGAGGGCGCGCCGACCATTCTCGTCAACAATGCCGGCATCACGCGTGACAACCTGCTGATGCGCATGAAGCCCGACGAGTGGAATGACGTGATTACGACAAACCTCAGCGGCGTCTACCGACTCTGCAAGGGATGCCTGCGCGGAATGATGAAAGCGAAGCAAGGCCGCATCATCAACATCGCATCGGTCATCGGCGTCATGGGCAATGCCGGGCAGTCGAATTATGCGGCGGCGAAAGCCGGAGTCATCGGCTTTTCCAAGTCACTGGCACGCGAGATCGGGTCGCGCAATATCACCGTGAACGTGGTCGCGCCAGGCTTCATCGACACGGACATGACGCGCGTACTGCCCGAAGACCAGCGCAACGCCATGCTCTCGCAGGTACCGCTCGGCAGGCTCGGCGAGGGTGACGATATCGCTAATGCAGTGCTGTATCTGGCGTCGCCGGCAGCCGCCTACGTGACCGGCGAAACGCTGCACGTCAACGGCGGCATGCTGATGGACTGATTCCAAAGAACATTCGCGCGCTCAGCGTATAGATTGCCGCTATAGATTCACATACAATACCGGGCCACGGACAGGGGCGCCTTGTTAGATCAAGAACTTATCGCCGATTTGGCGACATTGCCCGGCAGTCGCAAGCGCGGCATACGGATCGCCCGGGAGAGGCATGAATGGCTCGGTGGCACATGATGCGTGCGCCGTGGCGAGATTTTGAATGAGTCTTCTCAGGAGAAGCTACCACTATGAGCAGTATTGAAGAACAAGTTAAAAGCATCGTTGCCGAGCAGCTCGGCG
>Ga0209536_100000701_pt1 | contig 55041 bp, 37 predicted proteins | sample DeeMarSeWOR28_12_FD_187461 | JGI IMG/M metagenome (GOLD analysis project Ga0209536, IMG submission 187461) | Marine sediment microbial communities from White Oak River estuary, North Carolina - WOR-2-8_12 (SPAdes) (version 2) | ecosystem: Environmental > Aquatic > Marine > Intertidal zone >... | reverse complement strand
GCGTGCTTGCGACGGTGAACGGCACGCCCATCACCGAGGCCGACGTGCGCTATGCGTCGCAGCGCAGAGTCGGGCATCAATCGAACGGAACGAGCACGGACCCGACGCAGGTTCTGGAGGGCACTATTGCGCAGGAACTCATTTACCAGCGCGCACTCGAACTCGGCCTGGACGCCGACCCGTCCTATCAGACAGGACTGCGCCAATTGGAAGCGCAAGTTAATGCGTTCAAGCGAAAGAAAATGGCCGCGCTGTACCATCAACGAGAAGTTGTCGCCAAAGCGAGCGTCAGCGACGAGGAGGCCCGGGCCTATTTCGAGCAGCACGCCGCGCAGATTCGCACCGAAGTGAACGTATGGCAGATCTTGCGGCGTGACGAAAGCCAGATCGAGCAGATCCACAAGGACCTTGCCCAGGGCCTGCCTTTTGAGGATGTTGCTGCCAAACACTTTCCCACTGTCCCGCCGACAGCTCGCAAGCCCTGGGAGCTGGGCTACTTGCGCTGGGAGCAAATTCCCGAGTCGTGGCGCGACGTCGTCTACGGTCTAAGCGCGGGCGAAGCGAGCGGCGTCATTCGCGGCCCAAACAACCGTTTCTGGATCATCAAGCTGGTCGATAAACGCGATAACCCAGCGATCACCTACGAGGCAGTCAAGCCCCGGATCATGAAGATGTTGACCAACGAAAAGGTTCAACGACTCAGCGACCAGAGCAACCGTGTTCTTCGTGAGAAGGCCCAGATCGTCTACACGAAACCTCAGGATAGGAAGAATTAGCGACGCGGTCTGGGCGCACGATCGGTGGCGGTACCGCCGCTTCGCTACGAAAGGCGTGTCGCCCGCCTTGTGTTACACTTCATGCGGTATGCTCCTCGACCAAATACCTGCCTTTCGCGGCAGAACGGAGTAACTCATGGCCACCCCCAACGGGCGCGGCGCCCTGTCCAATCCCAAGAGCCAACTTCAGATCCGCAACGCCACGCTGGCCGATATCCCGGCCATCGTTGACCTGACCACACGCGCATACGCCGGCACCGGTATGTATGGCTATTCCGAAGGTGCCTTGACGGGTCAGATCAACAATTTTCCCCAGGGGCAGTTCGTGTTGCTCGCCGACGACAAGGTCGTCGGCTACTGTGCGACGTTTCGGATATCGGAAGCCATTGGGCTCAAACCCCACACTTGGGCCGAGATCACCGGCAACGGCTACGCATCGCGGCATGAACCCGACGGCGACTGGCTCTATGGCATGGAGGTGTGCGTCGATCCAGATTTTCGTGGCTATCGCCTTGGCCAGCGGCTCTACAACGAGCGCAAGAAACTGTGTCAGGCACTGGGGCTCAAGGGAATCGTGTTCGCCGGCCGTCTACCGACATTGGCAAAACGTATCAACCGGTTCAAATCGGCCGACGATTACATCGAGCAGGTCAAGCAGAAGAAGCAGCGTGACCCGGTGCTGTCATTTCAACTGCACAACGGTTTTGAAATCCTTGGCCTGATCCCGGGTTACTTGGATGCCGATCGCCAGTCGCTTGGCTATGGTGTACACCTCGTCTGGCGCAATCCCAAGGTCCCCGCTGACCAGCCTGCGACCTCGACCAAGCGCTACGGCGGCCGGCTGCCCGACACCGTGCGCGTCGGCACTGTCCAGTACATGCAGCGACGGGTGCGCTCTTTCGAAGAGTTCCGCGATTTTGTCGAATACTTTGTCGACGTTGTCGCCGATTACAAGGGTGACTTTGTTGTTTTCCCAGAATTGTTCACGCTGCAGCTGCTGTCGATCGAAGATCAGGAGTTGTCGCCCGCCGAATCCATTGAAGCGCTGACGAAATATACCCCTCAACTCACCGACGCACTGCGCGAAATGGCCTTGCGCTACAACATCAACATCATCGGCGGCTCGCATCCGACCCGGGTGCCCAGCGGGCGCGTGGAGAATATCTCCTATGTGTTCCTGCGTGATGGCCGCGTGTACGAGCAGCCCAAGATTCATCCCACGCCCAATGAAGTCTACTGGTGGAACATCGAAGGTGGCAGCGTACTCAACGCCATCGACACCGACTGCGGTCCGATCGGCGTGTTGATTTGCTACGACGCCGAGTTTCCGGAGCTGGCCCGTCACCTTGCCGACCAAGGCGCCCAGATTCTGTTCGTGCCATTCTGCACCGATGAGCGCCAAAGCTACCTGCGCGTGCGCTACTGCTGCCAGGCTCGCGCGGTGGAAAACCAGTTCTATGTGGTTATGTCGGGCAACGTCGGTAACCTACCCAATGTGTCGAACATGGATATCCAGTACGCGCAGAGCTGCATCCTGACACCCTGCGACTTCCCGTTTGCGCGCGACGGTGTCGCGGCCGACACGACGCCAAATGTCGAGACTGTCGCTTTCGCCGATCTGCGCCCAGAGACCTTGCACGTCGCCCGCAACAGCGGCACGGTGCAGAACTTGCGCGATCGCCGCCATGACCTGTACCAGATCTACTGGCGGGGCAAGTAGTCAAAATCGGCCGTAAAGCGCCGCGAGTGTCCACAGCTGCTATTGGACGCGGTTGCTCGGCACATCAGCATCATGAATTCGCTGATGGCGTTGGAAAAAACGCCAGACTACGTCGGCCATTTCAATGTCATGGTTCTGCGGCCCCACAACGCGCCGATAGAGCCAACCGTAGTGCTCGCTCAAGCTCGGCTCGGTGTGACCGCCCCCCTGTACCCGATACAACACCACCTCCGTACCCGCGCGACCACTACCATAGGTTGCCACGCTGACTTGACCGCCATCGTCGGGCTCGACATCAGCCAGCGTGCCAATCACCGGCTTGGTCTCAGTACCGTTGTGCGTGACCCAGTACTTGACGGAATCTTCAGTCGAGAGGACAGAGCCGCGCTGTTGCTGATCGCGCTGGCGGCGCCCGACCGGGCCACCTGCATAAGGCAGGATTGGGTCTGCCGTACCGTTCATGATCAAAACCGAAACCGGGCGGCTCGGTATCTGACACTTGTTCCGGGCAGGCATCGCCGCCACCACGGGCGCCACCGCGGCAAACACTTCGGACCGCTCCTGGGCAAGGCGGTAACAAAAGTTGCCGCCGTTTGAGGTACCGGTGGCGTAAATGCGGGCAGTGTCGATCGGATAGCGCACCCTCAGCGCAGCCAGCATAGCGTCCACAAATGCAAGGTCATCGGTTCGAGGGTTCGTCTGCGCGTCCGCGCGACAGTCATTCCAACCGCGATACCCATCCGCGCCCTTCTCACCTTGCGGCGCGACGACGATGAACTTGTGCCGCGCGGCCAAGTCCAGCCACCGCTTGTACGGAGCGGCACGGTCGTTGGCGCCGGTCATCACTGCAGATCTGCCCATGTGGCCGTGGAACATGAATACCAGCGCCACCGGTCCTTGGCCGAGTTCATCGGGAACATACAGATCATAGCTGCGCTGGACACCCGCGACTGTCAAACGCTGACCGGTCATCAGACCAGCGTGGGCACCACTCCAGGTCAGCGACCCTGCTAGCGCAAGCAGCACGCCAACCAATAGCCTCGTGCACAATCGCAGCATTTCGGCAGAAGTGTCTGTTGGCGACATCACGGTCAACGCCTCTGTGAAACTCTCTAACCCGCGTCGGACCGCTACGCACGGCGACCACCGCAGTGTCGATGCGGCAATGCCGCGCAACGCGTTTGGCCCGTTGGCATTCACGGTTCTTGATAGCATCCGTGCGCCCGATCGCCACGGAATCAGCGTGCGCGTCGGCGAGATACGCCCGGCAGGATATCGATAGAGCGGTTCTTGTGTGCAAAACTGCGACTGAGCAATTCTAGCGCCACAACCAAAGAACAATCCCTGTGGTGCCGACAAACGTATTTTGGCAGGTAGCGAACGGGATAGTGAAGTGAGAAAGCGGCTCTTTGCCACCTTTGTACTACTCGCTGGACTGCTGACGCTGGGTGCCGGCGGCTATCACTTGTGGGATGGTGCCGACTTGGCCCTGCACGGTGTGGAGACGAGCGGACAGGTCGTCGCCGTCAGTCAGACGTCGCACTGGGACTCGGAGACGAGACGCCAGAGATATCTATACACCCCGACGTTTCAGTTCTATACCCAAGACCAGCGGAGCATTGTCTTCTCCGCAGCTGCGTCTTCCGACGCCAACGCGTGGTACCAAGGACAGTTCGTGCCCATCATCTACGATTCCACACGGCCCCACCGTGCCACGATAGGCCGCTTTGGCAGCCTATACGGCAGGGGTACGGCGTTTGGCGTGCTTGGTGGCGTGCTGATGGTTGTGGGCTCGCTGCGCTGGCGCAAGGCTGCGCCCCGCTCTGAGCCCGACGTCTCGGCAGCAGGCTTGGCGACCATGCGCAACGGCGGCAGCGATGAGCCCAAACTGTGGCTGCGTCTTCTCCCCATGGCGGGATTGCTTAGCTGCGCCGCCGGCGGCTATTGGCTATTCGTGCTGTTGCGCGCCGGGGTGCGGCTGCTGCCGGTAGAGAACACGGTGCGCTATCAGGGTGCTGCACTATTGCTCGTCATTGGTGCTCTGGTAGCCCTATTGGCTGTGCGTGCCAGGCGGCAGGCCGAGACCCAAACGACCTTGCGCCGGGCGCATCCGCAACAACCCTGGCTATGGCGCGCCGATTGGGCGCGCCACCAGAGTCGCGAGAACGCCTCCATGCACGTGTCGGGGTTGATCTTCATGCTCGTGTGGAACCTGTTGGTGCTGCCCCCCGCCCTCGGCGCCTACCCCAAGTACAGTGGTGATCCTCTGTTCGTGATCGTGTTCGCGATTGTTTTCCCTGCCGCAGGCCTCGGCACTTTGCTCTGGCAGAGCTATGCGTTGGTGCGCCGGGCCCTCGCCAAAACATTGCCACTGCGACTGCAGGCCGTGCCCGGCCGGCTCGGCCAGGGCATGCGTTGCGAACTGAGCGTGGCCAACGTTCGGCGCTCGCTGCGCTGGGAGTGCGAGTTGGTGTGTCTCTATGAGCACAGGGAGACCCGGGATACGGGTGACGGCCATGAATCACGCTTCGTGCGCGATGAACTGTGGCGCCAGGTGGTCGCACCGCAGGTGCAGCACCGGCCGGGGCGTTCGCGCTTGTCGATGGCGTTCGACGTTGACGCAGCGCAGCCGCCCACGGGCCCCCATTTGGGTGGCGAGATCAACTGGGTCGTCATTGTGCGCGGACTGAACCGTCGCATGCGCGTCGCCTACTGGCGCGAGTACTCAGTGCCAGTATTCGAAGCGCGCAGCGCAACAACTCATCAAAAGGTAGCAGCACCCGCCGTCCCGCCGCCGGACACAATACGTCCCGCCATGGCTGGCGCAAAGCGCGCGCCACGAACGTCCGGGGGGCCGGCAAACCATGCCCAGAGGCTGCAACAAGCACTGGCGACCGTCGAGAAGGAGGGAATCGAATTCAGTGAACAGGGTGTACGTTACGGCACGCTCGTATGGAAGCGCTCGCCGGGACACCAAATGCTCATCTGGGGCGGCCTCGGCTCCTTGATACTGCTACTGGGCTTCAGCGCCACCTTTGTGAGCGAAGTCATCATTGACCATGACTGGTGGGGTGCGCCGCTGGGACTGGGCGTGCTTATCAGCCTGGGCTTTCTCGGACTGAGCATGTTCTTCGGTCTGCACCGCTACCGTATTGCGTTTGATACAGCCGGCATTAGCCGACACAGTGCCCTGCTGGGCTACACGTGGTGTCAGACGGTTCCCTGGGATTACGCCTTAGCGGCCGGCGTCGACAACCGCGGCGACTCGGAATCTGCACAGCGGCGCATAACCTACTACGGCGTCGTGATCAATCCGGACCAGCATCAACGCCGGCTGGTCATCTCGCCGGGCTTTCGGGACCGCAGCACTGCTGACAGCCTCGCTTTTCTCATTGACGGGGTCATCAACAAGCGGCAGATTGGCGCGGGGCACCATGAATAACCGAGCCATAGTCCGGACTGCGGCGAGCACGCGGACCCCTGACCTTTTGTACCCTACTATCCGCCCTGGCCGTGACGTGTGCGAGCAGTTTCCGGCAAGCAGCGGCAGCGACGATGAACATTGACAAGCGCATCACCCTTCCCGAGACAGACCAGGCACCCTACGTCCGCATCGTTCAAATAGATGTGCTGCGGGGATTCGCGCTGCTCGGCATCTATTGGGTCAATATATTCATCTTTGCGTTACCCGTAGGGCTGGGCCCCCTGCCCGCTGAACTCAACGACAGCAGCGGGATCAATACGCTAATGCGGCTGATCAGCGACGTGCTGGTCGAAGGTACCATGCGCGGCCTGTTCTCCATTCTGTTTGGCGCCAGCGCCCTGCTCTTTCTCGATGAAGCAAGACTGGCAACGAGCGGACTCGATCTCGTTGACCGCTACTATCGGCGCACCGTTCTCTTGATACTGTTTGGCGTCATCCATGCCTATGTTCTGCTATGGCCTTATGATGTCTTGTACGCCTACGGACTGCTTGGCCTGTTCCTGTTTCCCTTGCGCAAGCTGTCGGCAAAGAGCCTGCTGCTATTCGGCCTCGCCCTGCTGATCGTCGGTGATTTCAATCTGCAGGAACTGCGGTTCGGCGACGGGCTCGAAACTCGATTGGGAAAAGCCGACATTCTCGACTATGACGAGAGCGCGTCGCCCTCAGTGTTGGCTCGCGATGCCGAATCCAAAGTATCGAGCCCGACACTGCCGGAAGTCATCGCCGACGAGTCGACCCGACTGCCCGACGAAGTTGGGGACAGCAAAGCTCGCGATTCCGTGTCGAAAAGGTTCTTATCTGAAGCAGAGATCACGACGTATCGGGACGGCTACCTGACCATCTTCACCCATCAGATCGGGGTGGTTATCGACAAACAGTCCAATACCATGTATCTGGACTACCTGTACGACATCGGTGGCATGATGCTGATCGGGATGGCCTTGTTCAAACTGGGCGTGCTATCCGGACAACTCGCCCGACGTACCTATCTGCTCTTCGCCGTACTCGGTTACAGCCTGGGGATCATATTGCGTTTGGCGACCGCCTACAGCGGGCTCGAGTTTGGCAACCGGCTGATCGATCCCGTTCTCCACTATAGCGCCAGCTACAACGTAAGCCGTGTGATCATGACTATGGGCCATATCGGTCTGGTTGGCCTGCTTTGTTACAGTTCCTGGCTGCGATTCATCACCCGCATGCTTGCTTCGGTTGGACGCATGGCCCTGACCAACTACATCATGCAGACCGTGATCTCGATTTTCCTCTTCTATGGATTCGGCTTTGGTCTCTTCGCACTGCTCGAACGCTCTGAGGTGGCTGTGGTCTGCCTCGGCGTATGGGTGTTTCAGATTGCGTTCAGCACTATGTGGCTGCGCTGGTTCAAGCAGGGTCCGTTAGAGTGGGTCTGGCGCTCACTCATCTACGGACAGCTGCAACCCAACCGGAAGGTCAAGCGAACCGTCTGATCTATCGGCGCACTCAGATAGAAGGACCCGGTCCAACGGGTGTGCGAACACGTCCGAGGTCCTCATGGTGGTGACGTCCCGGTGCGTGCCCGCGACAGCTTCCCTAGTTTCAGCTTGGATTAAGCTTCGCGAGCTATCGTGGCCCCGTCTTCCATCCAGTGAGGCCACAAACATGCAGCACCATTCATCGGTAAAGGTCTGGGATCCCTTCGTCCGGGTCTTCCATTGGACCCTCGTCGGCGCCTTTGCCGTCGCCTTCGTCACGGAGGATGATTTCCTCACCTTACACACTTGGGCGGGGTACCTGGTGGGCGCGCTGGTGTTACTGCGCGTACTGTGGGGTTTCACCGGTACGCGCTATGCCCGGTTCTCCAGCTTCGTGTTCTCGCCCAAAGTCGTGCTTGGCTATCTCAAGGACACACTGCAATTTCGCGCCAAGCGCTATCTCGGTCACAACCCGGCAGGCGGGGCAATGATCGTTGTGCTGTTGGCAAGCCTCGTCGTCACGACCGTCACCGGCCTGGTCGTGCTCGGGGCGGCGGAAAACGCTGGCCCGCTGGCCGGGTGGCTTGGCGGCACAAGCGAAGTCTGGAGCGACATATTCGAAGAAGTCCATGAGATCATCGCATACCTCACGCTGCTGCTGGTGGCGATTCACGTTGGCGGTGTCATCGTCGAGTCAGTCCTGCATCGCGAGAACCTGGTACGGGCAATGATCGACGGCACCAAGCGTGCAGCGCCCGGTCAGTGAGGAGACCAGAGATGAGATATCTGTCTGCCGGAATCTTTGCCGTCACACTGTCATTCGGCTCGGCAGCCCAATCAAACCCCGTCGTCGACAAACTACTCGACGGCTACGCGCAGCAGGGCGCCGGGCCGTTCAGCGCCACCGATGGCAAACGGCTCTGGAGTACGCGCTTTGCCGGCCCCGATGGCGAGCGCGAGTGCGCGAGTTGCCACACCGTCGACCCGCGTCAGGCCGGCCGGCATGCGCAAACGGGTAAGGCCATCGAGCCGCTGGCGCCATCGGTGAACGCAGCACGCTTCACAGACCCCGGCAAAGTAGCGAAATGGTTGAAACGCAACTGCAAGTGGACACTGGGGCGCGAATGTAGCGCGCAGGAAAACGGTGATCTGTTGTCCTACCTCACCACACTCTGATTCAGCATGCCGCGCCCACGATGGAGGCAACAACCATGACGACCAGAATTGTTCTTGGACTACTGACCGCCGCGGCACTGGTCATCGCCGTACAGGTGGCCTACGGGGACCATGACAGTGAGCGGGGCATCAGCGCAATGTTCGAGCGCTCCTCCAGCCTCGCGCCGGCAAGCGAGCCACGCTACGTTGAAGAATGCGGAGGCTGCCACATCGCCTACCCGCCAGCTCTGTTGCCGGCTCGCTCGTGGGAAAAGATAATGGCGCAATTGGCGGACCACTTTGGCGACAATGCTGAGCTGGACGCGGAAACGCGCAGTGCAGTGACCGCATACCTGGTTCAGAATAGCGCCGAACATGGCGAGTATCGTCATGCCAGAAGGATTGCGCGCTCCGTAGATGACGCGTCGACCCCCACACGGATCATGGATATACCTTATATACGGCATGAGCATGAGGAGATCCCTGAGCGTCTCGTTGCTGGCAACCCGCAGGTCAAGAGCTTCAGCAACTGCGGCGCTTGTCATCAACAGGTTGCGCAAGGCTCATTCAGCGAACGCGAGGTCCGAATTCCCGGCTTTGGGCGTTGGGATGACTGATGTCACGTGAGAGACAATCAGCGGTTTATCATCGCTCGCGCGGCTGGTTGTTTGCCGCCCTGCTGGGCTGGATGGCGTGGCACAGCAGCCTCGCCGACAGCGACCATGATGCCGCCCGCACACTGGTTGAGGCGGGTGAAATCCTGCCGTTGGAGGCTATCCTGAGCAAAGCCCAGGGCGAGTATGCGGGGCGGGTGCTGGAGGTCGAGCTGGAGAGCAAGGGTCGCCGTCGCATCTACGAGATCGAGCTCATCGATGAGCAGGGCGTCGTACGCGAGCTCGAGTACGATGCGCACTCGGGTGAACTGCTGCGAGTCAAACAGGACGACTGAGCATGCGCTTGTTGCTGGTCGAAGACGATGCGGAGTTGGTGGCGACGCTGCGACGCGATCTGGAAGCAGGAGGCTACGCCGTTGACGTCGCGGATAATGGCGTCGACGGTGAGTACCTGGGCAATGAGCCCGGCTACGACGTTGCCATCCTCGACCTCGGCTTGCCGCAACGAAGCGGCTTGCAGGTGTTGCACAACTGGCGCGCCGCCGGAAACCGTCTACCCGTAATAGTCTTGACGGCACGCAATCAATGGCACGAGCGCGTTGATGGGTTCCGGGCCGGTGCCGATGACTATCTCGGAAAGCCGTTTCACGTCGAAGAACTGATTGCCAGACTCAACGCGCTCATCCATCGCTCCCATCAGCAGCCCGCCGGACTGCTGCAGCAGGGCGGTCTGAGTCTGGATGAGGCGCGTCAACGGGTCATCACACGTGACGGGCGCGAGATTGAACTCACCGGCACTGAGTTTCGCCTGCTCCGCTATTTTCTGCTGCACACCGGCAGCCTGCTCAGCAAATCAATGCTCGCCGAGCATGTCTATGACTTCGATTCCGACAAGGACAGCAATGTAATCGAGGTCTATGTGCGGCGACTGCGTCAAAAACTCGGCCAGCAAGTCGTCGAAACTCGCCGCGGCCAAGGCTACGTCTTTCGCGGCCTGCCATAGTGCGCTCGCTGCAGGCACGGCTAGGGATCGGACTGTTGCTCAGCCTTGTCGTTGTTTTCGTCATCCTGTGGTATGGCGTCAGCAGCGCGATTCGAGTGTTATCGGAAGACTACATCGCTTCGCGTCTGGCGCATGACGCCGAGACTCTCCTCGCGGCTGCCGACGTCAATGAACGCTCGGCGCCGAAGCTCGCTGCAGCGCGCGTCGACGCAGTCTATCGTCGCCCCTTCTCCGGCCACTACTATGAAGTACTGACAACGGAAGCCGTCGAGCGCAGTCGTTCACTGTGGGACCAGACGTTGTCTGCACCGATGCTAGCGGTCGGCGAGGAACGTCTCATGCACGGCATCGGTCCACAGGGCCAACCACTGCTGATCTGGGTGGCAGGATTCCGCAAACAGAACGTTCATCTGACCGTCGCAGTAGCTGAGGATCTAACGCCGGTTGAGCACAACATCGCGGTCTTTCAAAACCGGTTTGCATTGACAGCGCTCGTCGTATTGACCGTGCTCATCGCTATCCAGGCCATCATCGTTCGCACCAGCCTGCATCCCCTGACTCAACTGCGACACGAGCTGCGGGCACTGGAGCGCGGCGAACGTGAATCACTGAGCACCCACGTGCCAAGCGAAGTAGCCGCTCTGGTCAAAGAAGTCAATCATCTGCTTGGCGTCCTGGGCGAGCGGCTTGGGCGCTACCGCAACGCCTTCGGTGACTTGGCCCACGCACTGAAGCGCCCGCTGACGCTGCTGCATCAGCTGCGCCGCCACGAGGTTTTGCGCGCACACCCTGAACTCGGGCAAACAATTACCGATCAGGTCGAAAGCATGCAACGCACCATCGACCGGGTGCTGCAACGCGCGCGCCTGGCTGGAGGCGGCTTGCCGGGTGCTCACTTCTCGGTGGCTAAGGATGTGCCTGCCCTGGTCGGCGCCTTGGCTCGCATGTATGGCGCCAGGCAAATTCAGCTCGTCAATGATGTCGTGGAGAATGGGGCGCTGCCTCTGGATCGCGAAGACATGCTCGATCTGTTGGGCAACCTCGTCGAGAATGCCTGCCAGTGGGCTTCGGCGACAGTGCGCCTGACCGTGAGGCAAGACGTCGGCGAGCTCATTTTTGTGGTCGAAGACGATGGTGCCGGCGCCGGCAACGCTGACCTGGCCGACCTGATGCGTCGAGGCACCCGCGAGGATGAAACCAAACACGGGCACGGATTAGGCCTGGCCATCGCACGGGATATCGCCGAGCACTATCGCGGCACGTTGAGCCTGGCGTCGTCGCCGGAGCTCGGCGGGTTGCAAGCGACGGCACGGATTCCGCTGCACTAGCACGCGCAAGCCGTTGTGTTGCACGCGGCGTTCGAGAGCTTTCCAGCCAGTCACTCACTCGGTCCCCCGCGGGGCCAGCGGCCAAACCCACACGTCCACCGCGCGAACTTGCGGGTAAGCATCGCCCATAGCGGTCACCGATTTGCCCACCCTTACGCTTACCGCCCCGCAGCGACGCCAGGGCCGGAACCAAACGCACGACGCGAACTCCCAGTATCTGTATTGAAGCGTCTATCGCAACAGCCCGCGTTCGTGCAATAGTGTGCGTCGCTTAACGCGAAGGAATTGGCAATGCGGATTTCAACCCACACCTTCTTACGGTCGCTCGTCGCCAGCCTGACTATGCTATGGGGTCTGGTCGCGGCTGCGCCGCCAGCTGACCCCCCGCCTGCCCCCGCCGTGTTCGTTGCGGCGGTCAAGTTGGATCGTTTCGCCGACCGCCTGGAGGCACTGGGCACCTTGCGTGCCAACGAATCCGTGACCTTGACCGCCTCGGTTACCGAGACTGTCACTGCCATCCATTTCGACGACGGTGATCGGGTCAAGGCTGGCCAGGTGCTGTTGGAGATGACCAGCGCAGAGGAGCACGCGTTGCTGGAAGAGGCTCGCGCCACCGTCGGCGAGGCCAAGCGCCAATACGAGCGGGTCAAATCCCTCGAAGCGCAAGGTACCGCGGCCAAGTCATTGCTGGACGAACGGCTGCGCGAATGGGAGACCGCGCGCGCCCGACTCGCGGCTATCGAGTCGCGACTGGACGATCGACTGGTGCGTGCGCCATTCTCCGGCGTGGTCGGTCTGCGCAATATCAGCGTTGGCGCCCTGGTCGAGCCCGGCGACGTGATCACGACGCTCGATGACGACAGCGTGATGAAGGCGGACTTTTCAGTACCAAGCGCCTACTTGCCGACGTTGCAGACCGGTTTGCCGATCGTAGCTCAGGCGAGCGCGTATCCGGAGCGCGTCTTTCAGGGCGAGGTCAAGAGCGTCGACAGCCGTATCGATCCCGTCACCCGCTCCGTCGTGGTACGTGCCTTGCTCGTCAATACCGATCGTGCCCTCAAGCCGGGCATGCTCATGCAGATCGAGCTGTTGAGAAATCCGCGCCAGGCGTTGGTGATACCGGAGGAGACACTGGTTCCCCAGGGTGATAAGCAATACGTGCTAGTGGTCGATGAGGCGAACGGCAACAAGGTTGTGCGCCGCGAGGTGCAGATCGGTGGTCGTCGCCCGGGCGAGGTAGAGGTTCTGCAAGGGCTTGCCGCCGGCGATAAGGTCATCACCGATGGCACGCTCAAGGTCCGGCCCGGTCAGGCGGTCAGCATACGCGCGCTGGACGACGGCAGCCGTGCGCTCCACGAGTTGTTGGAGCCCAAAGCCAAAGACAAGAACGCTCCATGATCCTGTCCGACATTTCCGTCACCCGACCGGTTTTTGCCTCGGTCCTTTCGCTGCTCCTGATCGCTTTCGGGCTGGTCGCATTTGAACGCCTACCCTTGCGTGAATACCCCGACATCGATCCCCCGGTGGTCTCCATCGAAACCATCTATCCGGGTGCTGCCGCCAACGTGGTGGAGACCCGTATCACCCAGGTTATCGAAGACCGTATCGCCGGCGTGGAAGGCATTCGGTTCATCTCCTCCACCAGCGAGGATGGGCGCTCGGCCATCAGCGCCCAATTCGACGTCGGCCGCGATGTGGATGCCGCCGCCAATGATATACGCGACCGGGTGTCAGCTGTTCTGGGCGAGTTGCCCGTTGAAGCCGATCCGCCCGAGATCCAGAAAGTCGACAGCAACGAAGACGTCATCATGTGGCTGAACCTGGCCAGCGATCGCCTGAGCGTACCGGCGCTGACCGACTATGCCCAGCGCTACCTGGTGGACCGCTTCTCAGTGCTGGATGGGGTGGCGCGGGTGCGCATCGGCGGGGCGCAGGTCTATGCCATGCGCATTTGGCTTGATCGGCGCGAGCTTGCCGCGCGCGGACTCACCGTCGCCGATGTCGAGAACGCATTGCGCGCCGAGAACCTCGAGCTGCCTGCCGGCAGCATCGATTCAGAGGATCGCCAATTCACGGTGCGCGTCGAGCGCACGTTTCGCAACCCGGAAGATTTTGCCCGCCTCGTATTGACCCGGGGAGAAGACGGTTATCTGGTACGCCTCGGCGATGTTGCGCGCGTTGAACGCACTGCAGCCGAGGATCGTTTGTTCTTTCGCGGCAACGGCGTGCCGATGGTGGGTATTGGCATCATCAAGCAGTCAACAGCCAACACATTGGCGGTGGCGCGAGCCGCCAAGGCTCAGATGGCGACCATCAATCCGACACTGCCCGAGGGCATGTCGCTCAACCAGAGTTACGACACCTCGGTATTCGTGGAAGGCGCGATCCACGAGGTGTACAAAACGCTCGGCATCGCCATTGTGCTGGTTATCGGCGTGATCTACCTGTTCCTGGGCAGCGCGCGCGCCACCCTGGTGCCCGCTGTCACGGTGCCGGTGTCGCTGATTGCGACGTTTCTGGTGCTGATGATTCTCGGCTTCTCGATCAACATTCTGACGTTGCTGGCGCTGGTGCTCGCTATCGGACTCGTCGTCGACGATGCCATCGTGGTACTGGAGAACATCCATCGGCGTATGGAGGACTACGGCGAGACGCGCCTGGTTGCTGCGTTTCGCGGCACGCGCCAAGTGGGTTTCGCCGTCATCGCCACCACCATCGTCCTGGTCGCGGTGTTCGTGCCGATCGCCTTTCTGCAAGGTGACGTGGGCCGCCTGTTCTCCGAGTTTGCATTGACCATGGCCGCCGCGGTAGGTTTTTCCAGTTTCGTTGCCTTATCGCTCTCGCCCATGCTCGCTTCCAAGATCCTGCCCGATGTCAGTCGCGAGGGGTGGGCGACACACGCCGTGGATACGGCATTTCGCTGGGTACGTCGCATCTACCACGTACTGCTATTGGGCGCACTGCGCCACCCCTGGATCGTCGGCGTGGTATTCGTTGGAATCATTAGCGGCTCGACCTGGCTGATGGGCGCCATACCCGACGAGTACGCCCCCAAAGAAGACCGCGGCGCGTTTTTCGTGATGGTCAACGGACCCGAAGGTGCGTCGTACCAGTACATGACAGAGTACATGGATGAGATCGAGCGGCGCATGATGCCGCTGATCGAAAACGGCGAAGCCAACCGACTGCTGGTACGCGCACCGCGCGCGTTTGGCAATTATGAGATCTTCAATACCGGCATCGTTATCGTGGTCCTCAACGACTGGAACGCACGGCGCTCGGCCTGGACGATTATGGACGAGGTACGCAAGAAGTTGGCTGACTTGCCTGGGGTGCGCGCCTTTCCCGTCATGCGTCAAGGTTTTGGGGCCAGGATCCAAAAGCCGGTCCAGTTCGTCATTGGCGGTGGCACCTATGAGCAGCTGGCCGAATGGCGCGACATTCTGCTAGCCAAGATCAACGAGAACAATCCAGGGCTCGAGGGCCTCGATTGGGACTACAAAGAAACCAAGCCCCAGCTGCGGGTCGTCATCGACTACGACCGCGCTGCTGATCTTGGCGTAACCGTCGGTGGAATCGGGCGCACACTGGAAACCATGCTCGGTTCCCGGCGCGTCACCACCTACATCGATGCAGGTGAAGAGTACGACGTCATCCTCGAAGGCGAACGTGACGCGCAGCGCACCCCCACCAATCTGGAAAACATCTATGTGCGCTCCGAACGCACTGGTCAGCTCATTCCTCTATCCAACCTGGTGCGCATGGAGGAGTTCGCCGATTCGATCACGCTCAACCGTTACAACCGGGTGCGCGCCATCACATTGGAGGCCAATCTGGCGGACGGTCTCGCTCTGGGCGATGCGCTGAGCTATCTCGACGGCCTGGTGCACGCCAATCTGCCCAGCGAGGTGATCGTCGACTACAAAGGCCAGTCGCAGGACTACAAATTTGCCGGCGAGTCCATCATGTTCGTATTCGTGCTCGGCATCATCGTGGTATTCCTCGTCCTGGCGGCACAGTTCGAAAGCTGGATACATCCGTTGGTCATCATGCTCACGGTGCCGCTGGCCATGGCGGGCGCGCTGCTGGGGCTCTATGTGACTGGGCAGACACTGAACCTCTACAGTCAGATTGGGCTCATCATGCTAGTGGGGCTGGCCGCCAAGAACGGGATCCTGATCGTGGAGTTCGCCAATCAATTACGCGATGCCGGCAAGCCCTTCCGCGAGGCGTTGATCGAGGCCGCCGAGGTGCGTCTACGCCCTATTGTCATGACCGGTATCACCACAGCCGCCGGGTCCGTGCCGCTGCTGCTATCCTCGGGCGCGGGCACCGAAACGCGCATCGTGATCGGCACAGTGATTCTCTGGGGCGTGCTCGCCGCCACCTTATTCACGCTGTTCATCGTTCCGGTGGCCTACAATGTGTTAGCACGCCATAGCGGCTCGCCCGGCGATACGCGGCGTCGCCTTGATGCGGAAACGGCGGCACGGCCATAGTCGTGATTTGGGTCGGCGTTGTAAACCGAGTGGCGGTTATGTGATCACGGCCTCTTCTGCGCAAGTCCGCGGCAGTGCACGGGCACAACCGGACGTACACCATTTGCCACGTCGATCACAGTTAGGAAGACATTGAACCATGGGACCGGAACAGCTACTGGAACGCTCACAACTGCGGGTGCGGGCGCTGCTAATCGGCGAGCGTATCGATCTGCGTGCGCTCGAGACCACTTCGGTACTCGGTCGCGCGCCCCTGACCCTGAGCGTCGGTGAACGTGGCTGTGCCGTGTTGTTTCGCTATGGAGCTGTCGTGTTGTGCGACGTCCAGCCGGCCGAGGAACTCTCTTTTCTCAAACACCTGGAGCCGCTCACCACCGGCGCCCTGGCCCGCCCTGAGTCCGAGGAAGTACAGGTCCGCATCGATCCCGAACACGTCGAAGGCGTCGAGGCCGACGGCTCGATATGGATTCAACGCGCGTCGATCCCTCACCTCCAGGCCATTGCCGACGTCTTGGGCAAGAGCACGGTGCTTGCCTATTACGAGTCCGACATCGCCACGGTGTTCGACCGTATCGAGCCACTCGCCCAGGGTTTGCGCGAGCGTGCCCGTGTTGGCAGCAAAGGTCGCGAGTTGTTGCATCACATCGGTGACGTGCTAGCCGTCCAACACAAAATGGTCGGCCGCGTTGCGGTCATCGAGAAGCCCGATTTGCTCTGGGAACATCCCGAACTGGAGCGGCTCTATGCACGTCTGGACGCTGAGTATGAGCTGGGCGAGCGCCACCGCGCGCTGGACGCCAAACTGGAGCTCATCTCACGTACCGCCCAGACGGTACTGGAGCTGTTGCAGAACAAGCGCAGTCTGCGTGTCGAGTGGTATATCGTCTTCTTGATCGCGGTCGAAATTGCGCTGTACCTCTACGAAATCAAGTTTGTTCAATAGGGCCCTGCTAGAGTGAGCAACGGCTGCAAACTGCCTGGGCACATTGCGTGGTCGCCGGATTGACACGGCGCCTTCTCCTCTTGATGTCGTTGCCAGCAATGGCTAGGCCGATTCACCCGTATTGAACGCGTTATCGTATCCTGCCGCGATCGCCTCGTTGTCGTTCGCAATGCGCACTGGAGAGTGCAATGCAACGCCTGACCATCAGCCACCTTACCGAATACGCATTCGCCGTGCCGGTGACCCTTGCGGCGCACCGACTGTTTCTGCGCCCCAGAGAAGGTCATGACGTGCGCATTGCGTCGTCCCGGCTCACGATCTCTCCGTCCTATGAGGTCACGTGGCACCGTGATGTGTATGACAATTCAGTCGCCACGCTCCACTTCAGCGAGCCATCGAATCGGCTGTCCATTCTCAGCGAGGTCGTGATCGAGCACTATGCTGATGCACCACTGGATTTCATGGTCGAAGACTACGCCCTGCACTACCCGTTCAACTATGCCACGCAGGAGCGGGTTGACCTCGAGCCGTTTTTGCAGCCGGTCTATCCCGAAGATGAGACTGCGGTGCGCGACTGGATCAAAGCTCTCGGCCTCGAGCAGAGGCCAATCCAAACCTATGCGCTGCTCGATCGCATAAACCAATCCATTGCCAACGGCTTCACGTACATGGTCCGTGAAGAACCCGGCGTGCAATCGCCTGTACAAACACTGCGCCAAGGCAGTGGATCCTGTCGGGATTTTGCCGCGCTGTTCATGGAGGCGGCTCGCCATCTCGGCCTGGCGAGTCGTTTTGTCAGCGGCTACCTTCACGCACCCGCCACCGAAACCGGCAACGGCGCCACGCATGCCTGGGCAGAGGTGTACTTGCCGGGACCCGGTTGGAAGGGCTTTGACGCCACCGAAGGCAGGCTCACGAGCACCGAACACATTGCCGTCGCCGTGGCCCGTCACCCTGAAGCCATTCCCCCGGTGGCTGGCAGCTTCTTCGGCCCCAGCGGGATGGTACCCACACTGACCGTCAATGTGCGCGTGCATGCCGTCTGACGGCGCTCAGTTTCCTGATACGACCGTTTCATCGCCCACGAGCTTCGAGCCGTGCGACTAAACTTAGGTGACATCACCCGTTGATTACACCTGTCACGCAAGGAACCAATGCCAACCACAGACTTGCCCCGCTTGGTCATGGGCTACATAAGGGACTTGCCGCCCGGACTGGCCCCTTTGGCCAACGCGATTGCCGATTTAGCCACCGATCTGCGCTGGACCTGGAGCCATGCCGGCGATGCCGTGTGGAAAACCATGGACCCGCTGATCTGGGAGCAGACCGAGAATCCATTTGTGGTCTTACAGAACCTCTCCCAACAACGTCTGCAGGAACTCGACAAGGATGAGCGATTCAAACAACAACTGACGCGCCTGGCAGATCGGCATAAGACGTATTGCGAATGCCCGGCGTGGTTCGGTGAAACTCATGCCGATGCCGACCTCAAAGGCGTTGCCTACTTCAGCATGGAATTCGGCCTGGCGGATGCGCTGCCTCTGTATGCCGGCGGCCTCGGAGTCCTGGCCGGCGACTACCTCAAGGGGACCAGCGACCTGGGCGTTCCGGTCGTGGGTGTCGGACTCCTCTACCAGGAGGGCTACTTCCGCCAGGTGCTCGACCACGATGGCTGGCAAGTGGAAGTCTATCCCAACAATGACTCCAACAGCCTGCCGATCCGGCCGGTGCGCTCGCACAACGGCGCCTGGCTGCATGTTAGCCTCGAGTTTCCCGGGCGCCGGCTGCGGCTGCGCGTTTGGGAAGCGCGCGTCGGTCGAGTGTCTCTCTACCTGCTCGACAGCAACGACCCGCTGAACAGCCCTACCGATCGCGGCATCACCAGCCAGCTCTATGGCGGCGGCCACGAAATGCGCCTCATCCAGGAGATCGCTTTGGGCATAGGCGGCTGGCGCGTGATTGAAGCACTGGGTTTGGAGATCGATATCTGCCACCTCAACGAAGGTCATGCCGCGTTTGTCACCCTCGAGCGGGCACGCAGTTTCATGAAGAACCACAATGTCGATTTCTGGACCGCGCTGTGGGCAACCCGCGTCGGCAACGTGTTCACCACGCACACACCAGTGGCTGCCGCCTTCGACACCTTTGCCTTCGGTTTGCTCGCCAAGTACGGACATGACTATGCCCGCCACATCGGTCTCGAGGCCGACGAGCTCATGGCACTGGGTCGGCGCAACTCCGCCGACAATGGTGAGCCGTTCAATATGGCTTATCTGGCGGCACGCACCTGCGGCTGGATCAATGGCGTCAGCGAATTGCACGGAGCAGTGAGCCGGCGCATTTTCCGCGACCTGTATCCGCGCTGGCCGGAGGCCGAGCTGCCCATTACCCACATCACCAACGGTGTCCATGTCCCGTCCTGGGACTCGCCGTGGGCCGACGAGATCTGGACTGAAGCCTGCGGCAAACAGCGCTGGCTTGGCAGTCCAGAGCCGCTCGCCGACGCCATCGCCAAGCTCGATGATGAGAAAGTGTGGACACTTTGCGGCCAGGAGCGCGCGGACCTGGTCGGCCATGCGCGCCGGCGGCTTGCCAGGCAACTCGGGCAGCGAGGCGCCGACCCGGCAATCATCGCCCGCGCCCAGGAAATCCTCGATCCCAATGTGCTCACCTTGGGACTCGCCCGGCGGTTTACTGAGTACAAGCGCCCCAACCTGCTATTACACGATCCCGCCCGGCTGGCGCAGCTGCTCACCAACCCGGAGCGACCGCTGCAGCTCATCGTGGCCGGCAAGGCCCACCCGGCCGATGACCCGGGCAAACGACTGGTGCAGCAGTGGGCGCGGTTTGTCCAGCGCCCCGACGTGCGCGCCCATGCGGTGTTTCTCGAGGACTACGATATCGCACTCGCCCAGGAGATCGTCCAAGGCGTGGACGTATGGCTCAACACCCCGCGCCGGCCCTGGGAAGCCTGCGGCACCAGCGGCATGAAGGTACTCGCCAACGGCGGTTTGAACGTATCCGAACTGGATGGTTGGTGGGCGGAGGCCTACTCCAGTGACGTTGGCTGGGCGCTGGGCGATGGCCAAGAACATGCCGAACCACACTGGGATGCGGTGGAGGCCGAGCAACTCTATCGGTTGCTGGAGGAAGACATCGTGCCCGCCTTCTACGACCGCGATACCGAAGGACTGCCTCGCGCCTGGATCGCGCGCATGCGTGCCAGCATGAGCAGGCTGGCGCCGCAATTTAGCACCAGCCGGATGGTGCGCGAATACGTGGAACAAATCTATCTTCCGGCCGCCAACGCCTTTCGCCGACGCAGTGCCAACCGCGGTCAATGCGCGGCCGAACTGCGCAGTTGGGAACTGGAACTGGCCCACCACTGGCAGGATTTGCATTGGGGCAACATCGACGTGCGGCAGCAAACTGAAGGTTGGTCGGTCGAGGTTCAGGTCTATCTCGGCGAGGTCGATCCGGATGACGTACAAGTACAACTCTACGCCGAGCCCAGCCACCCCGATGAACAAGCGTGCTACACGATGGAGCGTGGCGCGAACATACCCGGTGCCGTGAATGGCTATCGCTACGCCGCCACGATCGCCACCCAGCGCCCGGCCTCGGACTTCACCCCGCGCATCATCGCCCACCACCCGCACGCGCGGGTTCCCGGGGAAAACCATCACATTCTGTGGTGGTCGCGCTAATGAACCACGGAACACGTGCTCGGGGACCAACGTCTCTTCCCTAGAAGACAGATCTGTTCCCGAGGTCTCCCACAAACGTCACTCGAGGGCAGTAGCTCAATCGTGAGTTCTCCGGATCGCGTCATTCCGGCGAATGCTGGAATCCAGGGCTGGTTGCGATCTGACAACGCCTCTGCCAAGACAACACCCGATTCACTGACAACACGTCACTATTGGATACCGGCTTGCGCCAGCATGACGGAGTGGTTGGAACGAGAGACATTCTCTAGGAGTTTGCTAAGATCCCCTAGGGACAGAAATGTCTTCTCGCAGAAAACAGACCTGTCCCCGCATTGGCCTCAGGTGACTGCCGCGATCGCCGCGATGCGCTCAATCACCCAGAACGCCGCCACGGAACCGATGCCGTAAGCGGCGGCGCGCGGCAACCACTGCGGCGTCGGGCCCAGCGCGCGATGAAACAACCAGATCAAGCTCATCACCGCACCGACAAACATCAGTTGGCCCAGTTCCACGCCGACGTTGAACAGCAACAACGCCAGCGGAATCTCGGTTTGTGGCAAACCCACTTGGGCCAGCGCACTGGCAAAACCAAAGCCATGCAACAGGCCGAATATGAAGGCGACGATCCAGGGGTAACGCGTCATCACGTCGACCTGCCCTTCGCGTTGGCGGGCAAGCTCCGAGGCGACAAAGACAATACTCAATGCAATCACCGCCTCCACCGGCGCCTGGGGTACGGTGACGAAACCCAGCGTCGCCAGGCCCAGCGTGATGCTGTGCGCAACGGTGAAGGCGGTAATGGTCTTCACCAGCAGCCAGGTGCCGCGCACGATCAACAGCAGCCCGAGCACAAACAGCAGATGATCGATACCGAACAGAATGTGCTCGATGCCCAAGGTGAGATAACCCCAGATCGGGGCATCACTGCCGCTGGCGCTTACCTCGAGCGTGGGCGCGTTCGGTCGCAGGATGCGTGACACCACCACGCCACTGGTGAATTCGACGCGCACCAACACGTCGATCATGGTGCCGGTCAGTCCGTCGATGCGAACCTCCGCTCCGTCCATGCCGCGCTCACCGCAGTGCATGCTCCAGCGGGAAATCTGCGCGCTCCCATCCATACGTGAGGCTGGCGGGGTAATCTGCTGACAACGACTCGAGAAGGCGGGCGCAATGGGCAGGACCCGATCACCGCGAGCGGGTACTTTCCAGAACACATCGAATTGCCCGGGCGAGGTTTCCGTCAACTGCAGCATCGCCGGACGCACTTCGTGCGCCAGCGCGGGCACGCTCAGCCACATGGACAGGAGAAACAGGAACCCGCGCAGGTAGAAGCTCATTGCGCTGTCTCCGTCCCAGGCACCGTGTTGCCCGCAGCGCTGAGTGCGTTCTCGTCGATGACAATGCGGTAGCCTTGCTTGAGTCGATCGTAGAAAGCTTGCGCCGCCTCATCGCGCCGGGCCTGCTCGTAGTCGCGCAACACCGCATCGCGCACATCGACCAACGCCGGCAGCTCACCGGCGATGCGCTCTTGAATGAACACCAGATGCAAACCGTAGCCCGATGCGACGGGACCCTGCCACTGCTGCGTCGGAAGGCTCTCAATTGCGTCGGCGAATTCGCGACCAAAGGTGTGTGCGACGTCCGGCATGCTTAGATCCGTATAGGCATAGTCCAGGGTGAAGAGCGCATCACCCATGCCTTGGCCAGCCTCTGCCGGCGAGCCACTGCCGGCAGTCAGTGCCAACAGCGCCTCGCGCGCCACGGCTTCGGTTTCCACGCCGTGGCGATCGGTGCTGAAGTACACCTGCGTGAAACTGAGTCGCGCGGGCACGCGGTAGCGCTCGGTGTGCTGGATGAAATAGCGCTCGAGCTCTTCGGTGCTTGGTTCCCGGGTGCTCAGGAGATCTTCGGCGAGAAATTCCAGCTTCTGCGCCAGGCGCCGGCGCACAACGGTGTCGTCCTGACCCAAGCCCATGGCGAGAGCTTCGCGATACAAGATTTCCTCGCGCACTTGAGCCTCGACTACGCCGCGCAGCTCCTGGGCGCTAGGCGGTCTTTGCCAGGTACGCTGCCACAAGGTGCGCAGGTGTTCGATGTCGGCCGCAGTGACCTCGACGCGCGGTTGCGCATCGGCCGCCGGCTTAGTGACTAAGGCATTGAAGCCGAAGATCGCAGCACCAAGCAGCACGAAGTGCAGCAGCGGTTCACGCAGAAGCTTATTCATAATCTGACGGAGGGATTCCCACCAATATCCAAAAAAATATCAACTCGTTTCAATCAGTTCGTCATGCTGGCGAAAATTAGTATCCAGTAGTGACGAATTGTCAGTGAATCGGTTGCTGTCCGTGCCATGGGCATTGTTTAGGGTCTAAGAACACTGGATTCCGGTGTGCGCCGGAAGGTTGGACGGGGACAGATCTATTTTTGCCATGCAAAAATAAATCTGTCCCCGTATTGCTATTTAGCGCTATTTGACCGGCGTATACCAGATCGGCGCGGTGTAGGCGCGCTCCTGGTGGGTCGTCTCGGCGCCTGTCGGGATCTCGGTGCCGTAGCGGAAGGCATCATAAACGATCCAACGCGGGGTCGGGATCTCGATAACGCGCGCATAGTAGAAGGCCCTGTCTTTCGCATTGAAATCCGGATCGGTCCACACTACGCCGAGCTCGGAGGCACCGATGGTGTTGGCCCAGTTGGCGTTCTTGATGTCCACGGTATTGCCGACACCTGGCAACTTGCCGTCGGCACCGATCTTGCGCTCGCCCGACCACGCAACATCGTAGACCTTCTCATGGGTCTTACCCTTCCCGTCGAGCCAGCCCTTGACTATCTGAATGCGATCGAGGTTTGCGCCAATTGGATCGCGCAACGCATAAACCATGAAGGTCGGCGCCTTCGCGTCGTTGTGTGCCGGAAGATCGGCGCCCATCGGCACACCTTTCTGGTAGCCGCGGAAAGCTGGTTGGCGGCTGTTGAGGTCATCGGCGCTGAACTCCCAACCGCCGAAGAAGCGCACCCCGATGCGTGGCCCGGTGGTAGCGTAGACCTCACGGCGCGCCATCGCATCAAAGATTGCTTCACGTGTGTTGTCGGTGGCCCACACCGCGGCGAGACCTGATGCCACCTGCTGCCAACCCTCGAACACGCCGTGTTTGGTCTTGGTGAAGGGATGCATCATGCGCTCCGGTGAAGGCTCGGAGCCCGCATGTTTGCCAAAGAAATTCTCCTCTTCCGCGGTCGCGAGCCCCGTGTGACTGTCAGTGGAGCCGACGAGCCCGAATTTATACGGGTTGGTACCAAGCCGCGCCTCGAGCAGCAAACCACTCTTGAGCGCTTCACGCGCATACTCGTACCGGAGCATCTCGGGCTTCTTCTCCTCGCTCAGATCAAGGTTCCCGGCATCCCAGGTTTCGTAATCGGCGAAGGCATCATCGGGCGAGAGTAAGGGGTGTGCCTCGCCGTCGCCTTTGATCTGAGTGATCTCGTACATGGGCTCCCATTTCGCTCGCGCCTGAACATAGCGTTTGTCGAGCTTGCGCCCGGTGTATTGCTTGTCGATTGGGAACATTAATCCATTGGACAAGTTACCGTTGTGCGCCAGAGCGAGCGCCGATCCACCGGTCTTCGCTTCGTAGTTTTCCAACCATTTATACAGTTCGAGCGGATCGGTGCTGCCAATCGGAACTTGGGTCGTGTACGGCACGACCTGCCCGGCCTTCTCGGCGCCATCGCGGAAGATGACATTGCGATGTAGGTTGTTGCCCTTGACCAGCGAGGTCCACTCGAAGCCGATCAGGGCGGTGAAGGTACCGGGGTCGTTATAGGCCTCGGCGGCACCCACCACCTTCTCCCACACTGACGCATAGATCTTCGAGCCAGGCGAATAGGTCCCCAGCAGATCGGGGTCGACTTTGCCTTGCGAGAATGTGGTGATCAAATCGAGCGCCGTGTCGACGGCGGTCTGACCGCCGGCGCGCAGTCCGTCTGACCAGCGCTTACCCTGCTCGTGCCTGGTGACCTCGGGCGCGGCCGCAGCGAGATCGTTGACCAACCCCATGCCATCGGAGTGATCCGCAATCACCAGCCAGTCGAGTGGGCGGGCGAGCTTCACCGGCTGTCCGGTGGAGGACACGACTTCCTCGCCGCGGGCGAAGCGATAGGCTTCTTCCAGGCCGAGCCTTGCGCCAAACAGCCCGGCGTCGACCGACAGCCCCGTGTGCAGATGCGTATCGCCCCACAGCGGCCGACTCGGGAAACGCCGCTGGGCATAGGGCGAATAGACCTCACCTGGATAGAGATTCGAGACCGATTCCTTGGATGGCGTGAATTGCGCTGCGACCGGGTCGGCCAGTGCAACGAGGGCCGCGCCGGCGGTACAAGCAAGCAATAGCCTCATCTTCGTACTCCCTAATAGTTCAGCCGATTTGAGCCCGTGTGTCGCCGTGGCGAGTTTGCCAGACTGTGTCATTCCGGCGCATGCCGGAATCCACTGTTTCCAAGGTCACCATGAAGCCTGTTCGTAGAACCGCACCCGACTCACTGACGGTACGTCACTATCGAGAATGTGGTGGGGACAGATCTATTTGCAAGCTAGAAAATAAATCTGTCCCCATATTGGTTGTTGCTTCTCGCCAAAATGTCTAGCTCTACTTGGCCGGCGTGTACCAGATCGGTGAGGTATAGGCGCGCTCCTGCGTGACCATGGGCACCTCGGGTGGTAGCGTCACGCCAAAGCGCTTGGCCTCGTAGGCGGTCCACCGTGGTGTTGGAATCTCGATGACGCGGGCGTAGTACACCGCGGGTTGTTTGGCGTCGAAGTCGGGATCTTGCCAGACTGTGATCAACTCCGGATCGCCGATGGTGTTGGTCCAGATGGCGTTCTTGACGTCCACCGTGTTGCCAACCGCTGGCAGCTTGCCATCGGCACCCGGCTTGCGCTTGTCGGCATCACCCCAGACGACGTCATAAACCTTCTCCTGGCGCTTGCCCTTCTGGTCGAGCCAACCCTTTACGATCTGGATGCGATCGAGATTGCCGGAGAGAGGATCCTTCAACGCTGCGATCAGGAACGTCGGCGCCGATTTGCCCTCCGGCGCCGGTGGCAGATCGGCGCCCATCGGCACGCCCTTGGTGTAGCCGACATTGGCTGGTAAGCGGCCCGCCGCGTCCTGTGTGGTGAATTCCCAGCCACCGAAGAAACGCACCATCATGCGCGGTCCGGTCGTGGCATAGGTCTCCTTGCGCATCATCGCATCGAAGATCGCCTCACGCGTATTCTCCTTGGCCCACACCGCTGCCAAACCCGAACCAACCATGTCCCAACTCTCGTATCTGCCATGGGGTGTCTCTGCCATCGGGTGCTTGTAACGCGCCGGGCTGGGCTCTGTGCCCGAGTGCTTACCGAAGAAGTTCTCCTCTTCAGCGGTGGCCAGACCGGTGTGGCTATCGGTCGAGCCGATCATGCCGAACTTGTACGGGTTCACACCCAGCTCACGCTGGAGCTGCAAACCAACCTGCAGGCCAGAGCGCGCATACTCGTACTGGAGCATGTCATCTTTCTTAGCCGCGCTCAGATCGAGGTTGCCTTTGTCCCACGTTTCGTAATCGGCGAACTCGTCATTGGGCGAGAGAAACGGATGCGCCTCGCCGTCACCCTTGATCTGGGTGGCTTCATACAGGGGCTCCCACTTCGCCCGTGTCTCGGCATACTTGCGGTCGAACGACTTGCCGGTAAAGCTGTCGCGAATTGGGAACATGATGCCGTTGCTCAGATTGCCGTTGTGGGGAATGGCCAGCACCTGACCGCCGGTCTTGTTCTCGTACTCGTGCATCCACTTCCACAAGTCGCGCGGGTTATCACTACCCAGAGGTTTCAACGTCGTATACGGTTCGGTCATGCTGGCCTTGAGGCCGCCGTCTCGATAAATGACCACCCGATGGAGATTATTGCCACCCGTATTGGACGTCCATTCGTAACCGATAAACGCCGTGTAACGACCCGGCTCATTGTACTTCTCGGCCGCTTCGATGGTTTCTTCCCACGCCGAACGATAGGCCGCAGTTCCCGGCAACGACTGGAGTGCTTCAGGAAACGTACCCTGAGAGAAGGCGACGATGATCTCAACGGCCGCCTCGACACCTTTCCGCCCACCCTCCTGCACCATGTCGTACCAACGCTTGCCGGTGGGGTCGGCGAGCATTTTCGGGTCGCCGGAATACAAGCGCGGGAAAAACCCCATGTTGTCGGAGTGATCGGCGACAACGAGGAAATCGAGCGGTTGCGACAGTCTTACCTTGAGGCCCGTGGATGAGGTCAGTTCCTCGCCGCGCGCGAATCGGTGGGCATCGTCCGGTGTGAGCCGGGCGCCAAAGGCGCCGGCATCCATCGACATGCCCGTGTGCAGGTGGGTATCACCCCAAAAAACTTGAGTGGGGAAATTGCGCCCCGCATAGGGCGAAAAATGTTTCTGCGCGGGGAATGCGTCCTTGGCGTCTTCCGTCGGCGGCGGCAAGCCCGGTGCATCAGCGGCAGAGGCCCCACCGAGCGCCCCCGCACTGAGGAGACCGATCATCAGGATTACGCGGGCTTTGTGCTTGTTCTTCATCTCGAGCCTCCTTGTCCGGGTAGTGGACCTAGTATTCGCGGCCAACCCGCCGAATTCAAGCGAATGCCGAAAATCCTGATCAATTAGAATGTCACTACGTTGTAACAATCTACTCGCGGCACGATGCGAACACCTGCCGACACGTCAATGCCTTGCTTGTCACGCTTGCGGGATGCAGCAGGCGTCGATGCGCTTTGTGCCCTGGACGGCAAGTACGTCCCTTTGCTGCTCCTACAAACGGTTCGCCTTCTCGAGCTCGCGCAGGTGGCGCGAGTATTCCATTTCGACAACCTCTCCGCGCGCCGCCCGCTGCAGCACACTGAGAAAGCCGTTCTGGGTATCTTCCGGATCGTCCGGCACCACGACGATCTCGCCCGAGTGCAGTCTCAATCGAATCCCGTTCACCAGGGCATTGGGTTCTGACTGGCTGACCAGGTAAAGCGGGCATTCTTCGAATGAGGCGACTTCATTGATATTGAGGTAGTACTCGTCGGCACCAAACGGCCGCTGCGCCGAGCAACGCGCGGGGTGCCCGTGCCCGAGATGGTCAGGCATGGAGCTGTCACGCTCCGCCAGCGGAAAGATGCGCATAAATGGCATGTATTCTGCCGCGTCCGAATTCCCTGCGTCTCGCCAGGCCGTGTCAGCTCTGCAGACGCCATATGGCTACTTCACTTAAGGAGAACAAACCCGTCTTGGTCGAGGCTATTTCTTGCCGGGAGGATACGATTTCAGAATCTCTGCCACGACTTCATTGACATTCTGCGTCGTCTTCTCCGGTGTGCTGCCGCCTTCGGGCAGTCGGCGGCTGGTCGAGCCACGCCAGATCAGTGCGTTGGCCTCGGGCTTTACCATGTCAATGGTCAACACACCTTCCTGATAGGACTCGACACGCGCTGGAGTGCTGTAGCCGACACCGACGCCGCCCGAAGTGCCGTAGCGCCCGAAACCGACTGACATCTGCGGACCACTGCTGTCGACTTTCAATCGCGAGCCAATGCTGAAGACTACGTCCAGATCAGCACCCTGCTCTACGATTGAGTAACCGCGCTCGCGCAGAACGCCGACAATCGCTGCGTGAATGCGCTGATTGAGCAACGGGCTATCGAGCCGCGGATCGTCCACCCTGGCAACGGGTTGGTCCGCTACGCGGAACTTAGTCGCCGAGGCAAAATTGAAGTTGGGGTCGTAGTCGATGTCCGGCGGCGTCGCACAGCCTACCAGCCCGGAGGCGACGCCCGCGCCCAGAATCACGCTCGCTATCCATCGTGCCCGCATGGTTGGCTGTCCTCCTCACTGCCAGACTGTAAGATACTGCGTAGTGTGCAGCAGCGTGCCCGCAGGGGAAAGCGCCCGATGCCCATTCCAGATCGGGACCTCTCCGCTCAGCGCCGGCTCTGTACGGGGCCTGGGCGTGCTGGCGACACCGAAAATGCTGGCATTTGCCCGGTCATGGCCGTATAGTGGCGCCTGCTTCAGCGGTCAAGGCCGATACCAGAAGCGACGTTTCTGACCTCCCTCGTGTTTGTTCATCACTTGCAACCTGGTTAGCAACGTAGGGCCCAAGCGCCTGACGGGTTTCGTTACGTCAGCCACACGGGTCAAGGAGTGAACCAGGTCGCGCGATACCGCTCAAGGTCGTCTCGCCCATGTTCGCATTGGTAAATTTTTTGTCTGCCGCAAGCCGGTAGGCAGAGGTATTCTCGTGTCATTCAATACACTCAATTTGCATTCCGATTTGCTCAAAGCGATCGCCGCTTGTGGTTTCGATCAACCCACCGACGTTCAGCGCGAAGCGATTCCCGTGATTCTGTCCGGACGTGATCTGATGGCCTCGGCCCAGACCGGCACGGGCAAGACCGCAGCCTTTGTGTTGCCAGCGCTGCAGCGCTTGCTCAACGCCGCGCCCAATCGTGGCCGCGGTCCGCGCGTGTTGGTCCTGACACCCACGCGCGAGCTTGCCATGCAGGTAAACGACAACATCCGCCAGTTCAGCCGCTTCTCCCGCTTTGTCACCGGTACCGTGGTAGGCGGCATGCCCTATCCGCCGCAGATGAAGATGCTGCGCAACCCGCTGGATCTGCTGGTCGCCACGCCCGGCCGACTCATGGATCACATGGAACAGGGTCGCGTGGATTTCTCCCGGCTGGAGATGCTGGTGCTGGATGAAGCCGATCGCATGCTCGATATGGGCTTTGTTGATGCGGTCAAGACCATCGCTATGGCCATGCCGAAAGCGCGCCAGACGCTGCTGTTTTCCGCTACCCTCGAAGGCGAAGTGTTGAAGATCGCCAAACAGATCCTCAATGATCCTGTGCGTGTGCAACTGGCGGCCAACCACGAGCGGCACGCCTCGATCGACCAACACGTGCATCGCGCGGATCACGTCGACCACAAGCACGACTTACTCGCTTATTACGCGAGCCATGCGTCAGTAAGCCAAGCGGTAATCTTCACCGCAACCAAGCGCGGTGCGGACCGCCTGTCCAGGAAGCTGCTCGCCGAAGGCCACGCCAGCGCCGCGCTGCATGGTGATATGAGCCAAAGCCAGCGTAAACGCACCGTGGACAGCATGCGCCGCGGCAAGGTCCGCTTGCTGGTCGCCACGGACGTCGCCGCGCGCGGTCTCGACATCAAGGGCATCAGTCATGTCATCAACTTCGACATGCCCATGGTGGCCGAGGATTATATCCATCGTATCGGTCGTACCGGTCGCGCTGGCGCCAAGGGCACCGCGATCTCACTGGTGGGACCCGACGACCAGCGTAAGCTTGCCGGCGTCCAGCGCCTGACCGGCAGCGGCTTGAACTGGACCGTCGTTGAAGGGCTCGAGCCCACCAGCCCGGAACCACAGCGGGGCCGTCCGCGCCCGGCCAAAGGCAAAGGCCGATCGTTTGGCAAGAAACCCGGCGGCCAGTATCAGGCCAAACCTCGCTCGGCAGACGGCAAACCCAAGCACAAGGCCGGGCAGCGCCAGCGCAAGTTTGGCGGCAAAGAGGGCAAGGCCCGGTTCCCTTCACATTCCGCGTTGAGCTAACGAGGAAGGCAGGTCAGGGGAAACAAGGATCCAACACAACAACTGACCTGCAGTTCCGAACAGGGGCAGATCACGGTTAGGCAGATCGTGGTCTGCCCCGAGCCACGCGTTCTCTTGTTGTCCCTTTGACCCTGAAGCAGTGCACGACACCTGTCCGCTCGCGCGAACTCACCCCTCACGGTCCTGCTACTGACCGACGGCCCGACTACGCACACTATCTCGGCGGCGGCAGATCCTGCTCGGCTGGCCGGGAGTGGCGGGTGCGACGGGAGGGCCATTGGAGTGTACGCCAGAGGCCCGCGTGACTGTAGCAGTGCCAGCCCCACCGCAACCAGCGCAGCAGTGAGAATGCGAGCCAGAGCGCCCAGACCAGCATCAACGCGCGATACACCCACAACGACACCGACCACACCCACGCCTGAGGTAGAAGCGTGTCAGCACGGTCCTGATACCAGTTGAGTTGGTACGCACTCGAATCATTGCCGGCAATTTGCATCGCGGGGTAACCCAGGAGACCCTGTTCAATCGCTGCGATCAACGCGCCCAGTGCCGCAAGCGTGAACAAGCCCAGACCAACCTGCATGGCATTGAACACGCCAGCATTCATGTCGCGTTCCAACCGACCGCGCGCACCCAACACCAGCAGCCAACCCACGATCAACGTGGCGGTGGCAATGTGGACCTGAGTCAAGCCAACACCAAGCAGGAACCAGTGCCAGCTCTTGAGTGGTGTGAGCCGAACCCTTCCCAGCCCGATGGCGACAAGCAGAATGATGATGAGCACCCCCCAGAACCACACGGCTGGTCCCAAGCGTGGGCCACCTGTAAACAACACCCAGCGCTCGCTGGCCAGTGCCATGTGAATGCTGCTGTTGACACTGGTCACGCCCAGATCCACCAATGGGCTGACAAAATGGCGTTTGATGCCTTCGTCTGCACGCCAGCTCAAACCAAAAGACTGCGTTCCCGGCACGATGGGAAGCGTGACCTGTCGACCATCCTGGCGTATCGGTTGCGCCACGCCGTTGATGGTGACTGATTGCAGCACCGTGTGCTCTGGTAAGGTCACCGTGTGTTGTCCGCCCTGACTGCTGCGCAGTGACAAAGTGAGCACGACATCGGTCGCCCGTTTTCCTGGCGTGATCGTGAGCTGTGTGTTATCCACGGTCAGCGTTGGACCCGGCACACCTCTTGGCCGGCTGATGGCCAGACTGACCTGCTCCCCGGGCCACGGCACCCACTCGGGCAGCCATCGGTCCTGGGCGTTCTTGTGATGGACAACGGCCATGCCGCTGGCGTCGAGATGCCAGATTGGATTCACATCGACGCGCCAAACCTCCATCCAGGTAGTGGTCTGCGGCGCCGTCAATACGATGCTGTCATGTTTGTCCAAGGTGGAGCGCCAGCCAAAGACGTGTTCACCTGCAGGGATGTTGACCAACACCTTGCCCGCCTGCGTGCGCACACCCGCACTGACAACCGACTCGCCCTCGAGCAACGGCACTTCAACGACGATCGCACCGAGCTGCGGGGCAATGCGCAGGACCCGCGTATCGACATACCAATCCAAACCAAGGCGCAGGGTGCGCTCGACGCGCACAAAGCTCGGCATGGTTGTGGGCTCCAACGCGGCAAGTGGTGGATGGGCAGCGTCCGCGCGCACGCGGGTGAGCTGCAATTGCGCATCGGGCACACCATTCTCGTGGACCCCGTCGAGCGTCCAGCCTTCAACGTTGTAGTCGACCCGGTGCGGCCGCAGTTGGAGCGGCAATTGAAAGTGCGTGCGTAGGGTGACCGGGCCGCTGAGGACGACCTGGTGTACGCCGGCGCCTAGGTCTAACCACAAGCTACCGTCGTCGGTGCGCGCCAAGCCCGGCGCCGGTGCACCGTCAACAGTGACGATAGTGGGCAACCACTGGTGGGCACTGGCCGGCAGCGGCACCGCAACCGATGCTTGGGTGTGATACTCAACGCGCACGGTCAACGTGGTGGCATTGAGATGCAATTGCATTCGCGATGCTTGCGCACAATGTGGCAGACAATCGGGGGGTTCCAACAATCGCGCCTTGAGCTCTTGGAGCAAATCGGGGGTGGGCAGTTGCGCTTCACGGGCCAGCGGCGGCTTCACGCTCATTGGCGCCGTGGTTTGCGCTTGGGCGATGTTAGAACCCACCCCGATCAAAGGCAGCACCAACAGTAGCGCTGCGGCGCCACTTGCGGGCGGCCCTTGTGTGCGGCGTTTGAATTCCAGTCGACCGATGAGCACGACCAAGGCTATCAACAGCGCGATGCGCGCAAAGCTCAAGACAAGATTGGTGGTGGGACCAAACAGAATCAGCTTGACGTGCTGGTTTCTGCTGACGGGGCCTTTCCAACTGAAATGGGCCGATCGCCAGCGCCATTGCGGCAGACCGGGGCCGGTTTGCACCTGCGCATTGGGATCGATGACTTGTTGTACAGCTGACTCGCCCACGCCCGAGTCGAACACTCCCTTGCGTGCCGGGGACGGGGCGCGGACGCGATCAACCGCCGAGGGCAGCGACTCGTAGGCGCCGCTCACCAGTGGTCGTTCGTCGTAGTACGCTTGCTGCTGGAGTTGTGGGAACAAGCCGATGCGCGCCTGCTGAATCATAAACGGGATCGCAATGATCACTAAGGTCAGGAGCGCAAGGTTGCGATACCAACGTACCACGCGCTGAAACCGCCCCGGCGGCAACACGCGCAACAGTGCGAGCGCTGCGAGGATATTCAACCAGACATAACGTGGAGGCAAGCCGGGCTCGTGCCAGATGAGGGTTAGGGTCAGCAAGGCCAGCGGCATCCAGGCCCACCCCCACATCCGCCCGACGGCCAACGCGGTGATCAGCACGACGAATAGATCGAGCAACGTCCAGCTATCCAGCCAGGTGTCGGGTACGTTGTCCGTGCCGCCCGCGGCAATCAGACGCCAGCCAGGGGGCAGATGCAGTTGGACGCTAACGTCATGGAAGTCGTGGTCCCAACCGACTGCCGGGACATTGCGCACGTTTCCGGTGTAGCGCGCATCCGCGTTCAAATCGATTGCGCCGCGGCGTACCTCCACACCCTTCCTATCCGCACCCGACAATGCGGTGATGAACTGAGGCTGGCCATCAACCGCGACGCGGCCAAGGACCAAGCTTGGACTGGCTTCGATGCGCCAGCCGCGGGTCATGCTCCCGCTGATTTGATCCTGAATGGTGTAACCCTCGCCGGCGAAGTCCAACCACAATTCACGCCGCAACGTTAGCTGGTCCGGTGCAGGATCGGGATCGCCTCGGCGAATGACTTTGAGGCGCAGCGTCGCCCCCGCGTTCATACGATAGGCCGGTAGTTGCTGCCAGTCCGCCGGCAATTTGGTCTGACGCGGGTCGATGGCGATAGCGTCTTGTACCTCGACTAGGCGCAAATGGTTGCGCGCGTCGAACACCCACGCCTCCTCGCCCGGCCAGAACGCTTGTGGCGCGGGCAGCGACAACTCAGTGATTTGCCCAGGATGACGTGAGCGGATGCGCAACTGCCAACGCCCGGGACGAACTTGCACGCGCAGCTGACCGTTGGCATCGAGCCGCGCCGGCAGCGGGCTATCGAGAGACAATGGTATGTGTTCGGGCAGGAGCGCCACACCCAACACGACTTCGCGCTGCGCTCCAGAGATCTGCAGATCCAGATGGGTTATCGCTTGCAGTGGCGTTTCATCGATTATGCGCCGAAAAACCTGCACATCCAGGCGATCGCCTTCCGCGTCGCGCTCCTCCCTGCCCGCGTCGCGCGTGCGCAGCCAGAGTTGGCCCTTGGTGTCCATGTCGGGCGCGCCCACGGGGGTACCGTTTATGCTGAGCGCAAGCATCCCGGTTCGCGGCGGAATGGCTAGCGATTCGGGCAATTTGTCCCATGCAAACTCACCGCCGATGCGATAGGCGCCAGCTTCAAGTCGGACGACCGGTTGGCCGTCGCGCTCCAGGACCTGCGCCTGCGCCTGATCAATGCTGACCTGCTGCGGCCAGTGGCGCTCATCACCCGGCAGCGTGATCCAACTGTCGCGATAGACCTGCCAGGTTTGCGCGAAGCGACCGCCGTCAGCGCCCAGGATGAGCTCGAGCCTGGTCGGCCAAGCGCACTGGCGCTGCTTGGCGTCCGAATAAAGGAACGGGCAATGGCGATCGTCCTCGCCATGCAGCACCCAGTCGACCCAGGGTTGCAGCGGCGCGGGTACCTGCTCGGCACTCAGCGGTGCAGCCTGCGAAGGCACTACGACGGCGAGCAACAGCAGTACGCTCGCGAACACGGCAACGCGAAATTGTACGTCAGTCATGGCCCCCAGGCCTCATAGCACCTCGACCTAATGTTAGCGGGTAAATCCCAGATTGGTGGTGGCAGCGAATGGGCACCGCACGCAAGGCTAGCCGGCGGCAAACGCCTGGCGGGCAAACGCGATGCGTGACTGGACGTCGGCAAGCGACGTGCGCACGCGTTCCACCTGTCGAAGCCGGCTCGCCAGCCCCGTCGCGTTGGCGATCTGGATGTTCAATCCGGGTCGGGCATTGATCTCCAGCATGAGGGGGCCACGTTCGCGATCGAGCACCACATCAACACCGATGTAGCCCAAGCCGGTCAAGTCAGTGCAGCGTGCCGCCAGCAGCAGCAACTCATCCCACCGCGGCACCTGCACACCGCCAGCCGGCCCGCCGGTGTCGGGGTGCTGTGCGATGATATCGTTACGCCATACCGCAGTGAGCGTCTTGCCGCTGGCCAGGTCAATGCCGGCCCCGATGGCCCCTTGGTGAAGATTGGCCTTACCGCCAGAGGCACGAGTAGGTAAACGCACCATGGCCATAACTGGTACGCCGAGAAAGACCACGATGCGCACATCCGGCACGCCAAGATAGCTAATCGCGGCGAACACGGGGTCCGGATCGACGCGGTACTCGACCATTGCGACATCCGGATTGCCACCGAGGCTATACAAACCGCTCAGGGTGTTAAACAGGTGGTGCTCAAGCTGCGCAACACTCAACGACTGGCCATTGATGCGCGCGAACTCGCCGTCGTGCCGGCCGCTGACGATGAGCACACCGTTGCCGCCACTGCCACGTGCAGGTTTGATGACGAAGTCAGATCGATCACCGATCAGCGTTGAGAAATCACGCACCTGGCGTTCGATCTCGATGACTCCATAGAGTTCGGGTACAGCAATCCCTGCCGATTGCGCCAAACGCTTGGTCTGTACCTTGTCGTCGACCAGCGGGTAGCGACGGCGTTCGTTGTACACCAACATGTAATCGGCGTTGCGCCGATTGATACCCAGCACCCCCGCTGCATGCAAACGCCGGGCGAGATCCCAGATCATTGCGCAGGCTTACCCAGGGACCGGAAGCGCAGCAGCTCGGATAAGCGATAACCGGTGTAGCGACCCAGAAGCAGGACGACGGCCAGCAGCAGTAGCAGCAGTTCTGGAAAGACAAAAATCACATGCTGCATCAGTGGTATCGACATCGTCAGGTAGGCCAGCGCCGCCACCAACAGACTGCCCAGCCCCTGCTGTAGCGCTTCGCCACGGCCGCGTTCTTCCCACACAATCGACATACGCTCAATGGTCATGGTCATGATCACCATGGGGAACAACGCCACCGACAGCCCCCGATAGAAACCGAGTTGTTGACTGAGGATGCTGATCAACGCCATGAGGATAATGACAACAATAAGCACCGCCGCGAGACGCGGCACCAGCAGCAATTTCATGCGTTCGAGATGGAAACGAATGAACAAACCAAGACCGACGACCAGACTGAACAGAACAATTCCCCAGAGCAGGCGCGTTTCCCGGAATGCCAGCGCAATCAATACCGGCATGAAGGTGCCGAAGGTCTTGACGCCAACGACGTTGCGCATCACGACCAGTACCAAGACACCTAGCGGCACGGTAAGCAACACGTGGTAGACGGCCTGTGTATCCACGGGCAGTGACAACAACGAGTAGTCGAACAATGCCGGGGTTGCCATCTGCTCGCGACGGGTCGCACCAACCAAAGCTGATTCCTTATTGATGCCGACAGAGATCTGTGTCTGGACGCGCTCTGCACCCGTTACCCGTACCAGCGGCGCAGTGCCGTGCCACCAGGCCAGCCAGCCCTCGGGCGCGCCGGGCTCACCGCTCTGGCCATCAAACGCGTGCCAGTTGTCATCATAGTAGGCTTCCAGCCAATGACCGATGGCGGCGGAGCGGGCCAACGTCTCCAGACGTACGCCGTGCACGACACGCGCCGGGACACCGCCGGCCACCAGCAGTCGAGCGGCGACCTGCTGCCGACGCAAGCGGCTGGGCACCGCGCCAAGCAACACGCCGACGTTGCCATCCTCAGCCCCGCTGGCCAATCGCCGGATGACTTCGACGACAAGCGTCTCGGCATCCGCCGAGTGGGCGCGGACCTCGGCAAGTACGGCACTCGCGGCGATCAACTCAGCGCCGGTGAACCCCGGATCATCGCGCTCGGGAGGAGCCCGCATCGCGGCAGCCGTCGCCTCCCCCGTACGGGCGGTCGCCCGGTAGTAGAGAAATTGCTCGCCTCGTAGGTTGCGCGCGGACCAGACAACCTGCCGGTTGCCATCGACACGCCGGCTGCTGAATCCGAAGCCTTGCGAAACAAACCGTTCGTCGACAATGGCATACGGCGAGCCCTGGCGTGGTTGGTAGAGCGTGACCTTGACCGGACCACCTTGAGCCACAAAACTCAGTCCCACTTCGATATCCCACGCGTCAACCTCCGTATCCGGCAACAGCGGAAACTGCAGCACCAGGACCTTGTAGCCCACCATCAGCAGTGCGCAGGCAACCAAGATCGCGACCAGGGTGTAGAGACTACGATTACTCATTTTCGAGCGGCGCGTCCTCGCAGTAGGGCTCAGAGAGGAACTTGGCCGAGGAATCCACCAGAAAATCGCCCGCGAGGAAGTTGCGACCAACCAGAAGCTGATACTTGAAACCGCCACGATCGACCAGATTGACTTCAATCTCCCGGTAGGTCTTGCCCACGCAAAGCCCGAGCAGGATCACCATGCGCTCCTGCGCCTCGCCGTAGTGGCGTTTGATGGTGACGGTACGCAGAACCTTGCGTTCCAGGCGCACTTTCTCGCCATCCTCGTTTTCCACATTGAACTGAACCCAGCTGGCACCATCGCGCTTAACCGGGGTGATGCAGGTGCAGTGCAAGGAAGACGAGTCGGCCCCCGTGTCGATCTTGGCCTGGAGCTCGAGTTCGCCGGGATACAGCCGCACGCGCTCAACCCAGCCCACCACCTGTTTGGACCCGACCTCAGCCAGACTCCACGCCGGACTCAGAGCTAGTAGCAACAACACGACAGCCGCACGCATGGTGAGTGCCTCCGAAAACCAAGGCTCGCGGCACATCCTCCGCATTTATAAGGCTAGACCAACTCAGCCCGATAGCGACTCCGAGCAAGGGGAGGAGACCGAGGCCACAAGGGCCGGTGCACATACAACTCCTGGCCCGGGCGAGACAGAGATCGGGGTCGCGATGCGCCTGCCCGGCATCCTTACTATCGGCGACTGTGGTATTCCGACCCGCGGCGCCGGTGTACCAGGTCATGGCGCCTGTCAGCGGCGCCTGCGTCAATTGCATTGAGGAACGGGGCGAACCCAGGTAGCTCGGCCAGAAAGAGAGGCGGCAATGGCTGGTCGGACAGCGATTGTCCCCGCTTTGGCCCTTGGAGGATATGCCCCGGCGCGCCTCCTGCGCCGGGGCACATTTGGAAGGTCAACCGATCAAGTCAGATTGCTGATGAGAAAAGCCGCGCCCGTTACCGTGGCCAGGACACCGGTAGCCAAACGGGTACGGCTGCCAAGCACAGTGGAGCGACTGCCCAGAGCTTTGAAGGCCCAGGCAGCACCAACGATAACGGCCAGTTGGATAGCCGCAAAACCGATGAGGTAGGCGACGAGGGGAGTCTGTTCTGCTCCAATAATCGATTCGCCCAGTGCATAGCCATGGAACAGACCAAAAGCTGTCACCCCCACTGTGAGCAGCAAACCGGGTACGTCGCGCTTGCTCAGCACCAGCAGTCCGCCGATCAATGCCGAGGAGGCGACGATCGCTTCGCTCAATGGAAAGTCTGCCGCTGCAATGTGGGCGAATGTTCCAGCTACGGTGGCTGCGACGAAGGCCAACGGGACCGCAAGACGCAAGAATCCACCCAACGACACGCTGAGCAGCGCAATCACCAGCAGGAATGCAAAGTGATCGACGCCGATGATGGGATGACCGACGCCGGACAGAAAGCCCTGCGCGAACGTCTGCGGTGTCATTCCGCCCATCGGATGGTGCGCAAAGGCCGGATTGGAGAATGCCAGCGCTGTGGCGAGCACTGCAATGAGAAAGCCAAATTCGCGTTTCATGTGTCTACCCCCGTCGCTATTTGAAATCAGAGCGTGTATCGATGCTGCACCTACCATGACTTGTAAGGTAGGAACTTGCCGTTCATGGTGACCACCACGCGGTCGCCAGCCGGGTTCTCTTCCTTGTCAATATGCATGGAGAAGTCGATCGCCGACATAATGCCGTCGCCGAACTTCTCATGGATGATCGCCTTGATGGTGTCGCCGTAGACTCCGACGATCTCGTAGAGCCGGTATATGACCGGGTCCGTAGGCACCAGTTTGTCCCAACTCTTGTGCGGAAAATCCTGCAACGCTTCGGCAACCTCGGGGCCGAGTCCAAGCACCGTGCACACCTTGTCCGCATGCTCCGGCTTGAGACTGTTCATGCCCATGCAGGCCGAGGTGAGAAAAACAGCACCGAGACCAACCTTCTCGGCCAAGCCCTCCCAACCAATACCGGCGGCCTTCTTCGCCTCCAGGATCGCCATTGCCATATCATCTTTGGTCATCGGTTCCTCCACATCTGAATCGCCAGTCAGGTTCAACTTAACGCGAGGCGCCCGCGTAGACGTGCACGCGCCCCTCGCTGGTACCAACGGCCAGCGTGGCCTGTTCGGCACACCACTGCAGCGCCGTTACTTCGCTGCCCAAGAGCCATTCCTCTTCCAGTTCGCCCGAGTCACGCCACAGGCAGACACGGCCCTCGCGGTCGCCAGAGGCGAGCAGTCGACCGTGCGCCTCATAGGCAAGCTTGGTGATCGTGCGCGTGTGACGTTTGAGCGGCGTGGCCCGATTGGCACCACTGTTGGCAATCAGGTTCCACAGAACCACATCCTTTCCGCCAGCGCTGGCAATGAGCGGTGTGTGCGGATGCCACGCCAGGCACACGACCTTAGCCAAGTAACCGCGCATCGTGAGTTGCTTAGCTTTGCCGTTGGGCTCGCGGCGCCAAATCTGTAGAAAGCCGTCCTGGGTGCCGACCGCCAGTGCCCGACCGTTTCGCGACCAGGCAACCGACAACGGTGCACCAGGGAACTCCAGGAGTTGGACTGGCGCATCACCGCCGAGGCGCCACACATAAATCCCCTTATTAGAGGCCGTCGCCAGGCGCTTACCGTCAGGCGCCCAAGCCATCGCCAGAAGTCTCCGGCGCGGGTCGTACCAAACGCCAAGTGACTCGCGCCCTTTCCACAAGTGGATCGTGCGCTCGGCGCCAGCAGCGAGCACGCGTCCATCGGGAGTCCATTCGAGATGTTCGATCCAGCCGGATTCCTCAACGAGGACTTCGGCAACTTCACCGCTTTGATTCCAGAGCTTGACCTTGCCGTCTTCGCCGGCGCTGGCCAGCAACTCGCCCTCGGGTTGGAGACGAAGACACACCACGCCGCCCCGATGGCCCTGCCACTGAGCCACTGGCGCACCGTCGGCGGTGTAACGTTTGATCCAGCCACTCGCGCTAGCGGCGACCAGCCCTTTGTCGCTTGACCACACCAGATCAGTGACTGCGTCATCGAAGCTATCAGCCCAGCGCGCTTGCAGCGCTGGTTTGTGATTGCCCGCGGCTAGGCCAGGCATGCCCGCAGACCCGACGTCAACGCTGCCCTATCGAGGTCACGCCCGATGAAGACCAGCTGGTTCTCGCGCCGCTCACCTTCTCGCCAGGGTTTGCCCGGCTGACCATCGAAGAGCATATGCACCCCTTGGAAAACGAAGCGATTGGCGTCGCCTTTCAAACACAGCACACCCTTCATGCGATAAATGTCTGTGCCACGGGAGCGCAGCAGCTGCACCACCCAGTTTTCGAAGCGTTGTGGATCGAGATCACCGTCCAGACGCAGCCCAACCGATCCGACGCTTTCATCGTGTTCATGGGGACTGGCATAGCGATGTTCCGCCGCCGCAACTCTCGCCTCACCGTCATCCGAGAGTGCCATGGCGAATTCCTCGGGCAGGTGCTGAGTCAACAGCGCGTAGCGACCCGGCTCAGAGACGGTGAACGACACGCTCGCCCCTTCGGTTGCGTCCACCGGTACACGGAATAGAAAACCATCGGGCACCAGAGCCCAGTCGGCGGCTTGAGCATCAACCGGGTCGCCGGCATATCTGACGATGGCCTCGCGCTTCAGAGCGTCGAAGTTGGGGCCGTGGTCCATACCTGGACCACTGAGAATGAGATCGATGCTGGGATCGGGTCCGGGCGCGAAGCTCAGCTTGAATGTCCCCGGTTCGAAATCGAATAGACCCGCCCACTCAAAGGGCAGTTCCTCCTGGAGAAAGTCCGGCATTTCGGCCGCTTTGGTCTCCAAGTCGAACGCCCCAACACCGAGAATCTGATCGATGGGGATGTCGGCGTTGCTGGTGTGATGAATCTCAGCCAGGCGATTCAAGCCACGGATACGCGCATGTACCGTGTCCAGCACCTCAGGCTCGACCAGGTCGGTCTTGTTGAGCAGTATGATGTCGCCGAAAGCAAGCTGAGCGTGACACTCGCTGCTGTCGAAGTGCTGCTCGACGTGTTTGGCATCGACCACGGTAATGATTGCATCGAGCCGCAGCTTTTCCTTCATCTCATCATCCATGAAGAAGGTTTGCGCCACGGGGGCTGGATCGGCCATACCGGTGGTTTCGATGAGTATGTGATCGAACTTGTGCTTGCGTTGCATGAGCCTGCCAAGGATACGGATCAGATCACCGCGAACCGTGCAGCAAATGCAACCGTTGTTCATCTCGAAGATTTCTTCATCAGATTGCACCACGAGTTCGTGGTCGATACCGATTTCGCCATATTCATTCTCGATCACGGCAATACGCTTGCCATGCTCTTCGGTCAGAATTCGGTTCAACAAGGTCGTCTTGCCCGAACCCAGAAAGCCCGTGAGCACCGTAACCGGTACCCGGTCGTCGGTGTCTGTGGCGCCACCTGGCTGTTCTTCGATTTCGTCCTTACACGCCTCTTGTGCGCAAACCGCCATGGCGTTCACTCCCGTCTAGTGGCCGTTGCTGAGCTTCTGGGAACGGTATTGATCAAATTTCTCCACGACGCCCTCCCCTTGTGCATCCCGTGCCGGATCGACTTCCACGGGGCGCGCCAACGGAGCCGCTTCGTCCGCGGTTTGCTCCGCCATGGCCTCGCCCGCCAACTCCTTCGAACGTCTGACGAGAAACTCCACCAGGTGATTACGCACTGGGTAATAGCCCGGGTCGTGGATGATGCTGGTGCGCTCACGCGGGCGGGGAATCGATACCTTCACCGACTCAGCCACGCGCGCATAGGGACCGTTTGTCATCAACAATATGCGATCGGCAAGCAAAATGGCTTCGTCGACGTCATGCGTAATCATGAAGACTGTCTGATTCGTCTTGCTCCAAACCTTGGTTAGCTCCTCTTGTATGTTGCCGCGTGTGAGTGCATCGAGCGCACCGAACGGCTCATCCAGGAGCAGGAGCTTTGGCTCGATGGCAAACGCGCGGGCAATGGACACGCGCTGGCGCATACCCCCCGAAAGCTGCGCCGGCTTGCGCAACTCGGCGCCACCGGTCAGACCCACCATTTCCAGAAAGCGGTAACTGTGCTCGCGCACCTTTTGCTTAGACCAGCTTGGCCAGCGTGCACCAACAGCAAAGGTGACGTTCTTCAGCGCTGATAACCAAGGTAGCAGCGAGTAGTTTTGAAATACGACACCACGATCGAGGCTGGGTCCCCCTACCTCCCGTCCATCCATGATGATGGCCCCGTCGCTGGGACTGTCCAGGCCAGCAAGGATGTTGAGGATGGTCGACTTGCCGCAGCCCGAGTGGCCGATAATACAAACGAACTCTCCTTTTTCGATCTCGAAGTTCACATTCTCGAAGACGGTCAACTCACTTCCCTCAGAAGGAAAGCGGCGCGCCAGGTTCTCAATCTTGAGAAAATGTTGCATTGCTTGAATCACTCCGCGTATTGAACCAGCCGGGTGGCTTGCGCCAAGGCCATGTCAAGCACCATCCCAACCACGCCAATCATGAGAATCGAGAAGATCACGCTGGTCAGATCGAGATTGTTCCATTCGTTCCAAACGTAGTAGCCGACGCCGGTTCCGCCGACGAGCATCTCTGCTGCGACAATTACCAACCAGGCGATGCCAATCGAGATCCGCATGCCGGTCAAAATGGTCGGCGCCGCCGCCGGCAACATCACGGTAAATGCGGTGCGCAGCCCGGAAAGCTCGTGCGTACGTGCAACGTTGATCCAGTCTTTGCGCACACTCGCCACGCCGAAGGCGGTATTGATCAACATAGGCCAGATGGAGCAGATGAAAATGACGAATATTGAGGACGTCTCCGAGTCCTTGATAATGAACAGTGCCAGCGGCATCCACGCCAGCGGTGAGATCGGGCGCAATACCTGAATGAAGGGGTTCAGCGCCTTGTACATGAGCGGCGACATACCGATGAGAAAGCCAACCGGTATGGCAATTAATGCTGCCAAGAGGTATCCGGTTAGTACTCGGTATATGGAATAGGCCAATTGAATGCCGATGCCCTTGTCGTTGGGTCCGGCGTCGTAAAACGGGTTCGAAAGCTCCTCAAACGCGAGCGCGATGACGTCCGAGGGCGGCGGTACGCGCGCTTCCTGCTCGGCCCCTCCCATCAACATTTCATATTCGGAAAGCGCCTCGCTGGTCTCCGGCGCCTGATTAGTCAACTCCCACAGGCCCAATACGATGACCAGGAAGATCACGGACAGTAGGGCGGCGCGTAGGCTTAAAGATTGAGTCATATTGCTGCCTTGGGTTGGGCGAGGACAGAGCCGGGATCCCCGACTCTGTCCGCCGCGTTGTCGTCTACATTACGTGCGTTTGATTGCGAAACTCTGCACGTAGTCCTCCGGCTTGGCTGGGTCGAAAGTCTTGCCCATGATTTCGTAGCTCTCGTAGGTCTTGTCGGGCACTGGATAGCCAAGGTCCTTCATCATCCTGCCCGCGTCGGAGGCCAGATAGACTTCCTCGGCGACCTTCTTGTAGTCGACATCCCCCTTGACGTACCCCCAACGTTTCATCTGGGTGAGTATCCACACGGCCATGGAATGCCAGGGGAACGGATCGAAGTCGATGCGGTCGGGTTCATCGCGTATGTTGCCGAGACCATCAGCGAAGCGCCCGGTGAGCACCTGTTCAATGACCGGTACGGGCTGGTTGAGATAGTTCTTTGGCGCGATGGCCTTGGCGATTTCTTTGCGGTTCTCCTGTTTCGACGAGTAATGCGTCGCGTCCACAATTGACTTGAGCAGGGCCGCATACGTATTGGGCAGAGTCGTGGCAAACTCCTCACTGCACGCGAAAGCACAGCACGGATGGCCCGCCCAAATGTCCTTGGTCAAGATGTGAATGAAGCCAACCTTCTCCCAAACCGCGCGCTGGTTGAACGGGTCGGGCGAGAGGTAGCCGTCGAGGTTACCGGCGCGCAAGTTGGCAACCATCTCAGGCGGTGGTACCACGCGTATTTGGATGTCCTGATCGGGATCGATGCCGTGCTCGGCGACGTAGTAGCGCAACAGGAAGTTGTGCATCGAGTAGTCGAACGGCACACCAAACTTGAAGCCCTTCCACTGTTTCGGGTCACGTTTGTCCTTGTGCTTGACGTGCAGAACAATGGCCTGCCCGTTGATGTTTTCCACTGCCGGCATCCGAAACGGCACTGCAGTGGAGCCGGCGCCCATGGTGATCGCCAAGGGCATTGGGGTGAGCATGTGCGAGGCGTCGTACTCTTTGGCGAGCGACTTGTCGCGCGCGACAGCCCAGCCTGCCGTTTTGATGACCTCTACATCCAAACCGTACTTGGCGTAGAAGCCCATGGGGTGCGCCATGATAATCGGGGTCGCGCACGTGATGGGGACGAAGCCGACTTTGAGTTTGGTCTTCTCGGGTTTGCCAAGGCTGTCCTTGATGGCCGCCTTGGCCTCCTCGAGAGGAAACACCGACGCCAGCATAGTGGCAAGCGCACCCCCGCCGACCAAACGCATGAAGGAGCGTCGACTCATGTCGTTGTGTCCAAACATCGCGCGCACCACAGCGCTTTCGACCAAACGGTCCATGATGTCCTCGGGTGAGCCCAGGGCGTTTGGATCAGCGCCTGCGCTCGGGCGGCAGTCAGTGGCGGCGGTGTCGAGCTCAGCACCAACCTTTTCCTGCATCGCGGAGGCCGTGGTGCCTTCGAACACGGCGCGCTCCAAGCGCTCTGTCAATTCAGTTTCGGAACACTCGTAGTTGGTCTGCGCCTGCTCACGCCCGAAGACACAGATGGGACACGTGCAGGCTGGCCCATGTTGCAGATCGGCGTCGGCGTCGAAGGGATTACCAAGGCTCTTGTACGGCATGTCGTTCCCCCATGTCTGTCTTCAATCCCGCTGCGCGCCGTGCGCAACGGCTGTGCGGTGAACGGGCAGTGCGCCCCGTTTGGGTGCACGGCGACGCGGCTCGCTCTGCTGCCCGCGCTGTCCCGCTTACAGCCGTTGCGCAAATCGTGCCAACTCGCGACGTTCTTCTAAGCATATGATTTGGCGAGTACTAAACGGTCGAGCGACGAGACCGCTGCAACCACGAATTTTCGTAATCTACGAAGTTGCGTAGCCTTGGCTACGAAATTGCATAGTTGGGGACAGGACACCATGCGAATGCCGCCATGAACACAGCGACGCCCTCAGCACTGCAGCGCGCCCTGCTCCAACAACATCCGGACCCATTGCTGGTCGTCGATCCACGGGCCGACCGGTTCATTGAAGTCAACCACGCGGCCTGTGAGCGACTTGGCTATACGCGCGAGGTGCTGCTCAGCATCGCGCCCAGTCGTCTGCACGGTGAAGACTTGCCCGGCTTGATCGTCTTTACCCAAGCGACTCTGGAACGTGGCCATGGCTGGACAGATGAGCTGAGCTGTCACACGGGCAGTGGCGAACGACTTGCGGTGGAGTACTCGGCCCGCACCTTGGTTGCCGACGACAGCACCTATTTGGTGTTGAGCTTTCGCTCGCTGGAAGAGTTGCAGCATCGCCGCGAGCGCTCAAACGCCGAGGACTTCGTGCGCCGAGGACTGTCTGAATGGCGCCGAGTGGAAAAGCTCTTCCAGGACATCGAGCGGGAAAATCAATTGATCCTGCGTGCCGCGGGCGAAGGCATATACGGCGTCAACGCCAGTGGAGCAACCACATTCGTCAACCCTGCGGCCGAACGCATGTTGGGCTGGACGGCCGAAGAAATGGTCGGCAAGAGCATGCACCAGCTGGTGCACCATACGCACGCTGATGGCGCCCCCTATATAGAACGTGAGTGCCCCATACTTGCCGCCTTCCGCGACGGTGTCGTGCACAAGGTCGACGACGAGGTATTTTGGCGCAAGAACGGCACTGCTTTCGCGGTTGAATACACCAGCACACCCATTCGCGACAACGGTCAGCTCGTCGGCGCGGTGATCGTCTTTCGAGACATCAGCGATCGCAAACAAGCCGAGGCGCAACTACGCAATGCGCTAGCCGAGGTTGAACAACTCAAACAGCGTCTCGAACTGGAAAACGCGTACCTGCAAGAGGAAATTCGTGCCGAGCACAACTACCGCGAAATCGTCGGGCGCAGCAACGCGGTACGTCAGACAATCCGCCAAATCGAGCTCGTCGCTCCGACCGATGCCAGCGTTCTGATTACCGGTGAGTCGGGAACCGGCAAGGAGCTTATTGCCAGAGCCATACATGACAGCAGCACGCGCGGTGAGCGGGCCTTTATTCGCGTGAACTGCGCGGCCATTCCGCGTGATTTGTTCGAGAGCGAGTTCTTTGGTCACGCCAAGGGGGCCTTCACCGGTGCAGTCAAGGAGCGTGCCGGTCGTTTTGAGCTCGCGGACAAGGGAACCATTTTTCTCGACGAAGTGGGCGAGTTGCCACTGGAGCTACAAAGCAAGCTGCTGCGGGTGATTCAGGAGGGCCAATTTGAGCGCGTTGGCGATGAGCGCACCCGAAGCGTCGACGTGAGAGTCATCGCTGCCACAAACCGAGTCCTATCCGAGGAGGTGGCGGCCGGCCGCTTTCGCGAGGATCTTTATTACCGCATCAATGTGTTTCCGATCGAATCGGCCGCGCTACGTGACCGACCCGAGGATATACCCCTGCTCGCTTCCCATTTCTTGGCACGTGCCTGTCGTCGTTTCGGCGTCGATGAGCTGCGCCTGACCCACGCCGATATGCAGCGCTTGCAGGGATATCACTGGCCGGGCAACGTCCGGGAGTTGGAGAACATCATTGAGCGCGCCGTCATCGTCTCGCGCAATGGCAAATTGAGATTGGACGTACCGGTGTCAGGGCCCGCCCGGCCAGGCTCGTTGGCGACAGGGAAGACCTCTGTGCCCACGTCCTCATTGATTACCGAGCAACAACGGCGCGCGCGTGACCGGGAAATGATCATTCATGCGTTGGATCAATCGGGGGGGAAGGTATTCGGACCCGGCGGCGCCGCGGACTTGTTGGGCGTCAAGCCGACCACGCTGGCATCGCGCATCAAGCGCCTGGGTATCGACCGACTACGCCGGGCCTAGCGACCCACCAGTCGTCGCACCGCAGCGTTGAATCCTGCCCCGAGCGGGCCGCACTACTCGCGTCGCGTCCCTGCGACGATCCGGGTTGCGATGAGCTGCCCCAGTGGAGCATGCTTGCGGTATCGCTTGTGCCGGGCTCGGGGAATCACGCCACGACAGCTTTCCCGGAATTCGCCAAGTCAATGCCAGTGGGGCGTTTCGCCCTGACCCAATATGATTCGGTGGCATAATAGCGCTGCGCTTGGTGGGCGGCACGAATGCTGCTTGAGCTACTTGACGACGGTGTCGGGAGAGAGCCAATGACAATCCGTGTCGCAATTCACCACCAAACCACGTACCGCTTTGATCGGCACGTGTCGTTGTCGCCACATGTGTTTCGGCTGCGACCTGCGGTACACAGCCGCACACCCATTCAAGGCTACTCGTTTAACCTGCACCCGGAGACGCACTTCATCAACTGGCAGCAGGACCCCTTCGGCAATTACCTGGCACGGGTGGTTTTCCCCGAAAAGACGCGCGAGCTCTCGATCGATGTCGAAGTGATTGCCGATATGACGGTTATCAATCCGTTCGACTTCTTCGTCGAAGAATATGCCGAGCATTATCCGTTCAACTACGACGACCAGCTGCGCAAAGAGCTCGTACCCTACCTCGAGCTCAAGGAATCCGGCCCTTTGCTGAGGGATTGGTTGGGCCGTGTCGATCGCAGCAAACAGCATATCGTCGACTTCCTGGTCGATCTCAACCGCGACCTGCAACAGCACATTGGCTATAGCATCCGCCTGGAAGCCGGCGTGCAAAGCTGCGAAGAAACGCTTACCAAGAAGATCGGCTCGTGTCGCGACACGGGCTGGCTGCTGGTGCAGATCCTGCGTCACCTCGGCCTGGCGGCCCGCTTCGTCTCCGGCTATCTGGTGCAACTAACGGCCGACGTGAAATCGCTCGACGGTCCGTCCGGTCCCGAGGCGGATTTCACCGACCTGCATGCCTGGGCCGAAGTCTATGTGCCCGGTGCGGGCTGGTTAGGTCTGGATCCCACCTCGGGGCTGTTCGCCGGCGAAGGGCATATACCGCTGGCGTGCACGCCGGACCCGGTGAGTGCCGCGCCGGTGACCGGCCACAGCGACAAGTGCGAGGTGGAATTCAGCTACCGCAATACAGTTCAGCGCATCCACGAGGACCCGCGCGTAACCAAACCCTATACCGACGAGCAGTGGGCGACCATCGATGCGCTGGGACGCGCGGTGGATGCAGAACTCGAAGCGCACGATGTGCGCCTCACCATGGGTGGTGAACCAACCTTCGTCTCCATTGACGACATGGAGTCGGCGCAGTGGAACATGGCGGCACTGGGCGAACACAAGCGCATCCTGGCCGGCGATCTGTTGCGCCGCCTGCAACAGCGCTTCGCCCCGGACGGCATGTTGCTCTATGGCCAGGGCAAGTGGTATCCCGGCGAACCACTGCCGCGCTGGGCGTTGCGCTGCGTATGGCGTTTGGATGGCCAGCCGATCTGGCGCAACGCCGGGCTGCTCGCGGTCGACGGCGCGGACTATGGTTGCGACCACAAACACGCGGCAGGTTTCGCCCGGCAATTGGTCAGACGGCTCGGTGTCAGCGAGCGCTATGTCGTGCCCGGCTATGAGGACACTTGGTATTACCTGTGGCAAGAGGGCAATCTGCCAACCAACATCGATCCACTCAAGGCGAATTTGAAAGACGCCCAGTCCAGGCGGCGTCTGGCGAAATTGCTCAACCAAGGGCTCAATACGCCGGCGGGCTATGCGGTACCGCTCAAGTGGAGTGATGCTGATCGCCGCTGGCGCAGCGCCGCGTGGACGTTTCGCCGTGGCCACATGTTTCTCACCCCCGGCGATTCGCCAATGGGCTTGCGACTGCCGTTGGAGAATCTGCCGTGGGTGGCGCCGGAACAGCGGGAACCACAACATGAACGCAGCCTGTTCGAGCCCCTGCCACCGCTGGGCGACTACTACGGCGAGGTCACACGGCGCTACAGCACGTTCGTCGAAGAGGCGCCCACGCCGAGCCCAATCCACGAGCAGCGTCCCGCTGATGAGGCCGCCGAGGTGCAGGACGTTCCAGTGCCGCACACGGCGCTGTGCGTCCAGGCACGCGGCGGTTGTCTGCATGTGTTTCTGCCACCACTGAGCCACCTCGAGCATTATCTGGATCTCGTTGCCGCCGTCGAAGAAACCGCGGCCGAACTCGAGTTACCGGTGCGCCTGGAAGGCTACGAGCCGCCGCGCGACTATCGCATCAACAGCCTTGCGGTGACCCCGGACCCCGGCGTCATCGAGGTAAATGTGCAACCGGCAAAGTCCTGGGATGAAATGGTCGCAATCACCTCGGTGCTCTATGAGGAAGCCCATCTGGCTCGACTCGGCACTGAGAAATTCATGCTCGACGGGCGCCACAGCGGCACGGGGGGCGGCAACCATGTCACCATCGGTGGCGCCACGCCCGCCGACAGCCCAGTGCTGCGCCGACCGGATCTGTTGCGCAGCCTGGTGACCTACTGGCAGCATCACCCTGGACTCTCCTACTTGTTCTCGGGATTGTTTATCGGGCCAACCAGCCAGTCGCCACGCGTCGACGAGGCGCGCCATGAAGCGTTGTATGAACTGGAGATCGCCTTCCAACAAATGCCGGAGGGCGAGGAACCGCGCCCATGGCTGGTGGACCGGCTGCTGCGCCATTTGCTCGTCGATCTCACCGGCAACACCCACCGCGCCGAGTTCTGCATCGACAAGCTCTACTCGCCGGACAGCGCCACCGGGCGTCTGGGGCTGGTCGAGTTCCGTGCCTTTGAGATGCCACCGCATGCGCGCATGAGCCTGGTGCAGATGTTGTTGCTGCGCACGTTGATCGCGCGCTTCTGGACGAACCCTTACCGTTATCCGTTGGTACGCTGGGGCACTGAGCTGCACGATCGCTTTATGTTGCCCCACTATGTATGGAGCGATCTCGAAGACGTCGTCAGAGACTTGCAGCGCGCAGGCTATCCCTTTCAATTGGACTGGCTGGCACCGTTTCAGGAGTTCCGCTTCCCACACCATGGTTCCGTGCGTATCGGCGACATCGAGCTGGAACTGCGCGCTGCGGTCGAACCCTGGCATGTGCTGGGTGAGGAAGTCAGCAATATCGGCACCGCGCGCTTCGTCGACTCCTCGGTTGAACGAGTCCAAATCAAAGTCTCCGGCCTGACCCCCGGGCGTTACGTCGTCGCTTGCAACGGCCGGCGCATCCCGTTGCACGGCACCGGCACCCAGGGCGAGTATGTGGCCGGGGTACGCTTTCGCGCCTGGCAACCGCCCTCGGCCCTGCATCCAACCATCGGTGTGCACGCGCCGCTGGTCTTCGATCTCATCGACACCTGGAATGGCCACGCCATCGGGGGCTGCACCTACCACGTATCCCATCCCGGCGGGCGCAACTACGACGTGTTTCCCGTCAACGCCTACGAAGCCGAGTCACGGCGCATCAGCCGCTTCTGGGGCTACGGCCATACCCCCGGGACGTTGGAGGTCCCTCCAGAAATCAGTCAGTTAGGACATTTCTTCCCAGAAGGGCATCCACCCGGACCCATGGCACCCCCTCGCGAAGAAATCAATAAGGAGTATCCTTATACCCTGGACTTGCGACGCCACGGTTCGATCTAGGCCGGGCGATCCCAGGTCACGCGATAAGGAGAAGGCCCGAGGCATGAATCCGCCCGAGCAAACGGCAGCGGCTGTTGATGTCGATTGGTACGGCATCGAACCAGGCGCGTATGACGAGATGCGCGCCGCTGATGGCTCGGTGTATCCGCATTGGAGCTACTTCATGCGGGCGCTGCAGGGCCTTGGCCTCGGGGAGTTGCAGCAGCGCCAGCGTGAAGCGCGGCGGCTGCTGCGCGAAAATGGTGTCACCTACAACATCTACGGCGATCCCTTTGGCCTTCATCGGCCCTGGGAGCTCGATCCGATCCCGTTACTGATCGGCTCCGAAGAGTGGGCCGGAATCGAGTCGGGTCTGACCCAACGTGCCGAACTCCTCAATCTGATCCTCAACGACATCTATGGCCCTCGCGAGCTGATCAAAAAGGGTCTGTTGCCGCTCGAGGTCATTTACGCCCACGAAGGGTTCTTGCGACCCTGTGACAAGTTGCGCCCCGTCGGCGCCCACCAGCTCATTGTCTACGCGGCCGATCTGGCGCGCGGTCCTGACGGCCGCATGTGGGTGCTCGGTGACCGCACCCAGGCACCCTCCGGTGCTGGCTACGCGCTGGAGAATCGCACGGTTATTTCGCGCATTGTGCCTAGCCTGTTTCGCGATTCTCAGGTACACCGTCTGGCGTTGTTCTTCCAGGCGCTGCGCGCTGCGTTGGCGGGCGTAGCGCCGCGTCACAGGGACGACCCACGTGTTGTGGTGCTCACGCCCGGACCACACAACGAGACCTATTTTGAGCATGCCTACCTGGCCAGCTACCTGGGCTACACCCTCGTGCAGGGTGACAACCTGAAGGTGCAAAACGGTCAAGTGTGGATGAAATCGGTCGGCGGGCTGCAGCCGGTTGACGTAATCGTGCGCCGCGTCGACGATACCTTCTGCGATCCGGTGGAGTTGCGCGCCGATTCACAACTGGGCGTACCTGGGCTGCTCGAAGTGGCACGCCGTGGCAACGTCGCTATCGCCAATCCGCTGGGTAGTGGCGTGCTGGAGAATCCTGCGCTGTCGGCTTTCCTGCCCGCAATTGCCAAACACTTCTTGGGCCAGGAGCTACGGCTGCCCTCAGTGGCCACCTGGTGGTGTGGCCAGCCCAAAGAATGCCGCTACGTGCTGGACAACCTCAACAAGCTGGTCATCAAGTCAATCTACCGCCACCCGGGTGAGCGGGCAGTATTCGGCGCGCAACTCACCAGGAAGGCGTTGAACGCCTGGCGTGATCGGATCAAGGCGCACCCCCATCGTTTCGTGGCCCAGGAACAGGTTGGTTTCTCCACCGCCCCCGCACTGCTGGACGGCCAACTGGTACCGCGTCGCACGGTGCTGCGCAGCTTTCTGGCAGCACGCGACGACGGCTACGTGGTCATGCCCGGCGGTCTGGCGCGCAGTGCCCCACAGCGGGGTGACTTCGTGGTGTCAAACCAAGCCGGCGGCATCAGCAAGGACATTTGGGTGTTGGCGTCGGAGCCGGAGAAAGAGGTGTCGCTGGTACGTCCACCCGCCGCTGCCGTAACCGCCATAGTGGGTAACGGCGCGCTGCCCAGCCGTGCCGCTGACAACTTGTTCTGGGTCGGACGCTACGCCGAGCGCGCTGAGGGCAGTGTGCGATTGCTGCGCACAGTACTCCGACGCATGACCGAAAGCGGAGAGTTTCACGACCCGGCGAGCGGTCAATGCCTCACAGCGTTGCTGCGCGGGCTGACGCACGTTACTTCTACCTATCCGGGTTTCGTTGCTGCCGGTGCTCAACAGCGGTTAGCCGATCCGCGCGACGAGTTGACCAAGCTTGCGCTCGACGCGCAAGTGCCCGGCAGCATCGCCGAATCGCTGACGGCATTGGCACGCGCCGCCTACACGGTACGCGATCGCTGGTCGACCGACAGTTGGCGCGTCATCGACGACCTCAGCGAAGAATGGGGAGCGCTGCGCGGTCTCTCCAGTGTGAACCTGAACGATATCCAGGATCGGCTCGACGAGCTGTTGAGTGCGTTGGCGGCATTCAGTGGCCTGGCAATGGAGAGCATGATTCGCGACCACGGCTGGCGCTTCCTCGATAGCGGTCGGCGTCTCGAGCGGGCACTGTTACTCAGCTCGTTGCTACGCGCGACATTGGCGCTACGCCTTGATGCGCCCGCCGAGGGGCTGTTGTTCGAGGACGTGCTCGCTGCCAATGAAAGCCTTGTCACCTATCGGCGTCGTTACCGCTCCTATTTGCAGCGGAACAACGTCTTGGATCTGTTGCTCTTCGACGAGCACAACCCCCGCTCACTGGCTCACCAACTGGCTTGCCTGCAACAGCACGTCGGCGAGCTGCCACGCGAGCGAAGCGGCCACCAGCTCAGCGCCGAGGAACGGCTGGTCATTGACGCGAGCACACGACTGCGACTAGCCGATTTGGAGCAGCTATCGCGTGCCGGCGAGGACGAGGGCGTGTTCGTGGCGCTGGATGCTTTGCTCGCGGGCTTGGCCGATCAACTCAAAGCGGCATCGATGGCCATCACCGACAGCTTCTTCAGCCACGTGGAAGCTCCACAGCCGCTGGAGCGGCCGATGCGCGGCGAGGCTTGACGATGAAATACCGCATCGTTCACCGCACCGAGTACCGCTACGAGCGACCCGTGAGCGCTTGCTACAACGAGGCGCGCCTGCTGCCGCGTGAGTTCTCCCGTCAAGTCTGCATGAGCAGCCAGTTGTCGGTGGAACCAGCGCCGAGCGATTATCGGGAGCGCGTCGATTTCTTCGGTAACCGGATCTCCCACTTCGCGATTCATCAGCCCCACGAGCAACTGGTCGTGACGGCGACCAGCGAGATTGAGGTGGAAGCGGAGCGACCGCAATTGGCGTTCGCCGATGACATGCCCTGGGAAAGTGCGCGCGAGCGGCTCTATCACGAAGGCAGCCGTGACGACCTCGAAGCCCGGCAGTACGTGCTGGATTCACCGCTGGTGGTCACGACACCGGCCTTGGGCGACTACGCCCGCACATCATTTGGCGAGGGTCAGTCACTGTTAGCAGCGGTGCACGACTTGATGGAGCGTATCCATCACGACTTCACGTACGACCCCGGCTTCACCACCATCAGTACGCCATTGTCTGACGTGTTCGAACATCGTCGCGGCGTCTGCCAAGACTTCGCCCATTTGGCTATTGCCTGCCTGCGCAGCCAGGGCATTCCGGCTCGCTACGTAAGCGGCTACGTGGAGACGGTGCCGCCGCCGGGCCAGGAACGCCTAATCGGTGCCGACGCCTCCCATGCCTGGTTCTCGGTCTACTTGCCCGAGCGCGGCTGGCTGGATTTTGACCCCACCAACAATCAAATGCCGATGGACCGACACGTGACTGTCGCCTGGGGCCGTGACTTCGCCGACGTCAGCCCGCTCAAGGGCGTGTTGTTTGGCGGCGGCGAACATGAGTTGGTGGTGTCGGTAGACGTGGCACCGCAAGCTGCCTAACGCAGCCGCTGCCGTAACCGGCGTGCTAGAGCTCGATGTCACGCACCCGCGCCGCCGCCTGTAGCTCCAACAGTTCTTCTTCCACGCCCGCAGCGCGCGTGAGTTCGGCTACATTCTGCTTGGTGAAGAATCCCTGAAAGTCGCCGAAGCGTTGCACGTACTCGATGATGAGCGAGGAGTGCTCCGAGGCGCTGGAGAAGATCTGTTTTAACCCCTCCTCCTGCGAGCCAATCACCTCGAGCAGAAACTCTTTCCCTTGCTGCTGTATCGCATCGACCACGTAGTCGATGTTGGTCTGACCATCGGTCTCGCCGTCGCGTACTGCGAATGCCATGTGGTGCAGACGCGGCCCATAGTTGCGCACGAAATTCTCGGTGGGCGACGGAAGCTGCTCCAGATGATTGACGAAGTACGGCGTGTTATTGGCCGTAAAGACCTTGGCTGGACTCCGAAACTCGTTGCCGAAGTGCACGCTCTTGGTGACGTTGGTCGAGGAGTTCTGGTCCTTGATATCGTATGAGCCCCAGTAGTAATAACTGGACAGCGACAGATACTCGAGGATGGCG
>Ga0209536_100000700_pt1 | contig 55091 bp, 40 predicted proteins | sample DeeMarSeWOR28_12_FD_187461 | JGI IMG/M metagenome (GOLD analysis project Ga0209536, IMG submission 187461) | Marine sediment microbial communities from White Oak River estuary, North Carolina - WOR-2-8_12 (SPAdes) (version 2) | ecosystem: Environmental > Aquatic > Marine > Intertidal zone >... | reverse complement strand
CGTGGCCAATCAAAGAAAGGTCATAAAAAATGCCAAAGGGGAATTGCAATTCGGAGGTGTAATCTACTCGGAAAGCGCAGACAAGGCAACCCGGTTCATAGCCAACTGCAATCAAAAGAAAATACCACTCGTATTTCTCCAGGATGTCACCGGTTTTATGGTGGGCAGCAAGTCAGAGCACGGTGGAATCATCAAGGACGGCGCCAAAATGGTGAATGCCGTTTCCAACTCCGTGGTGCCCAAATTTACCGTTATTGTCGGTGCTTCCTTTGGCGCTGGTAATTACGCCATGTGCGGTCGGGCCTACGGCGCCCGGTTCTTGTGGATGTGGCCGAACGCGAGAATAAGCGTCATGGGCGGCGAGCAGGCCGCGAACGTCCTATCCACGGTCAAGAAGGACCAGCTATTCAGGAAGGGCGTGGAGATGACGGACGAGGAAGTCGCCGACCTGAAGAAGCCCATCCTCGAAAAATACGAGCAGGAGGGGAATCCGTACTACTCCTCGGCCCGTATTTGGGACGACGGCATCATCGACCCCGTGCAGACGCGATTAGTACTGGCCCTGGGAATATCGGCGAGCCTGAACGCACCGATCCCGGAGGCGGGTTTCACATTATTCAGAATGTAATGTTATAAAATCACTCATCGTCAGTCCAATGGGTGTATGAGGGCTCATACACCTTTGATTTATAGGGCATCTCGGGTCCAGCTTCGTAGGCCCTCTTGAAGGCTAGTAAACCTGTGAAATAAAGGATGAATGCTAGGATGAATCCGATCAGGGAAGCCAAGCAGCAGATCAGGGCAAGCCCGGCGAAGGTCGAGGGAAGGACGATTATCAGGGCCACCATACCAAATATTATACCCAAGGAACCGAGAATGTGATAGAAACCCTTGAGAAAGTCGGGCCATCTGCTGGTCGATACTATCTCTCTTGGAACGATCGCGTAACCTATTCCGAAAAAGATGAGGCTAGCGATTCCCAAGAGCATGTCCACACCTGCCATAATATTGTAATCCACGTCTACATCGATCGTTGTAATCAGGATCCTTGGTAAGAATCCGCAGATGAAAGAGAACACTATGAAAACGGTACCAAGATTCAGCCAGTGATTTTCTACTTTGTATTCGTCTCTGCCAAGGTGTAGGAACGCCACCCCGACCATTCCTATGATTTCACCGACAAAACTTAACAAGGCAAAGATGAAAAGTAATATCATAAGTATGAGCACCAAGGTCTCTGATTCGCTCAATACGAATAATGCAATTAAAATTCCGAATACTAAAATACCTAATAAGGAAATTATTATTAACTTGAATCCCAGAGCAATCAATCCCATTCCTTTTTTGGTTTTCACAGGATTGAAATCCTCGGGGAATTTATCGTCTTGCGGAGGTTTGGAATAAATGCTCTGTATTAACTCGTCTTTCTCGTCGACTTCTGGCGTTTTTAACGTTTCCTCGGGTTTTTCAAAATCCATTATTGGTGATTTACAGTCAAGGCACAATCCTGAACGGTCGGCATAAATCTTTACGTTCTGGCTATTACACTTCGGACATTCAGGAATTATTTCTTTAGGCACACTTCCTCACGCTCTTCCTCTACCCTGGAAATTATTATCGGTGTATTTAGGTCTTTCTCAAGTTGATACTCTCTCGTCATCCAGCGTTTCCTTCGCCTCGGGCACCATCTTGAAGAACTCTTCTAGTTTCTGACAGGCGTATTCGGCGCACTTGCCGCAGTTCTCCAAACCCTTCGCGATACCGCAGGCGCGCATCTCGCATTCTGAGCAGTGGTGGATTTTCCTGCCGGGAGTTGTGCAGCCATCGCAGTTTATGTGCTCTGGCTTGATGTCAGCGCCGTACGCTTGAGACCATTCCGTCGCGGTCTTTGCCCTGAGCCCGTCGTCGTCGGCCTGGGTGGCCTTGTAGGCCGGACACTCCGTGCAGACTATTCCGCATACTCCGATTATCTTCGTCATCATAATCACCTCACAATACCTTTACTAACTCGGCCAGCGCTTCAAGACCTTGCTCCTCCGCGTCCCGCGCCCTCTGCAGGTCCTTGACGGCGCTTGCCCTCCTTTCGTCATCTTGGAGGTAAGAGAGCTGGCGGCTCAGGAACGGATATAGGTCTGCGGTGCATTGGATCGCGTCCCTGGCCTCGGAGTAGTGCTCTATCGCGGTGTCGAACAACTCGACATGGTCGTTAATTTTGAACTTGGCCTCGTTGAGGAAATCGACTGCGAACTTGCGGCACTCGGACCAGACCTCGGCGTTATAACCGATGCCGTGGGCGTGTCCCTCCTGATAATCCACCGAGTCGTCCAGGAACTTCATCCAATAGTCGTAGGCCTTGAGGCCGGAGGCGTACTTGGGGAACACATATCCCTCGGGATTTTCAGCGAACCACAGAACCTTCTCGAACGCCTCCTTGACCGCCTTTGCTGGGGGCGCGGGCTCGACCGGATGCACGCCGCACATCTCGATGTAGCCTATCTCGGTCTGTCCCAGCTCCTGCCACGGCTTCGGTCCCTCGCCGTCATTGGCCAGGCAGCCGTTGTAGTAGTAGCCGACATCGTCATAACCGTGCACGCAGTAGAACTCGGGCACCTTCATCTCCCATCCGTACACCGGGACGTTGGCGTCAATGCACTTCTTAGTGAAGTCCCACGCTGCCTCCGGAGCGTCCACCCAATCCACGCTGCCCTTCTCGTTCCTGAATGCCGCCATCCCGTCGGTCTTGTATCCGAGGTTGGGGGCAAGCTCGAAGAGCATCTGGAACCGCCAGGCCGTCGGCCCGCTGGGGCAAAGCTCCTCGTGAATGTTCATGACGAACGCGTGGCCTGTGCCCCCGAATATCCACGGCAGGCTGATATCGAGATTCAGATAATCCACCGCCCCCTTGATGCAGCCGATGTGGGTCGTCCACAGGCTCTTGAACCTATAACCGTCAAGCATTTTTGCCATTGATCCTCACTGTGTGACAATACTGCTTGATAGTATATAACTCTATCAAGCAGGGGTGGGCGAAACTGTTAATCATACGAAAAATCCTGGATTGACGATATAGTATTTTGAATATTTTTTGCCAACGCCGAAGGCTTGGCATGCCGGTAAAAGCCAATGCCGAAGACAGGCGGGGAGAAGGTTACCACTTTTCCCAGTACTTCAGGTCGTCGGTCGGCGGCCTCTCTTCGGCCCCGTAGTCCCCGCCCCAGACGTTCAATCCCGCGGCCTCGTCCTCATCAATCTTCTGCTGGAGCATATTCAGCATCTCATCTTCGTCGCCGAAGCCGATGGCCCTCATCTTTTGGGGGGTGGGCACGCCGTTGGGCGTCCATCCCCGGCGGAAGTAGACCGCATCGGCCAGTTTTTGATACTGGTCCTGGCGGTAATCGTATAATATCCTCATCTTCTCCTCGACCGGCATGCAGGATACGTCATCCTGGGATATGCCCAGCTTCTCCACCAGCACCTTGTCGTACCTGTCCTTTCTGGAGTTGTACTCGAGCTCGGTGACCGGGCCCATTGACCTGTACGGTATCCAATCGTCGGCGCGTCTTCCGCGGCCCATCCACACGTTCATCGCCCGCTGCCAGTTGTACGCCCTCTCGCTCATGGATATCAGGTCGTGGCTCGTCACCTTTTGCCCTGTTACCGCCGCGAACATCTCAACGTAGTTCTGCACGTGCTCCGGCACCTTGGCTGGTTCGTCGGATTGGGCGTTGTCCGCCGGTTCCACGTCGTTCCACGGGAGCTTGCACAGCCCGTTTAGGCCGAACCAGGTCCTCCACATAGGGAAGTACCACAGCGCCTCCGCTTTGTCCTCGAAGGTCGGTATCTGATTGTTCACCATGTCCATGAATATGAGCCAGGCCTCGTCGTGCTGCGGTCCCTTCAGCGTCAGACCGTAACCCCCCTGCATGGCCAGCGATTCCTTGGTCACGTACTCGGAATACTCCAGGCCCTTGGACTCCATGCCTGCGTCCTCGACGAGCTGCGGGTCGCCCCATCCCTTGGCCTTCAGCCAGTCCTTCATCCTGCGGCAGCCTTTGCTCGCCGCGTTCATGAACTCCGATTCGTATCCAGAGGCCATCCTGTGCAGGAACTCCATCATGGCCTCGGCGTTGCCGAATCGGAGGTCCAGGCCGTCGCACCTCTCCTTGTCGAGGATGCCGTACTCGAACATCTCCATGTAGAAGGCGATGGCCGTTCCGGCCGAGATGGTGTCGATGCCGTACGTGTCGCAGTAGAAGTTGAACTCCAGCACCCACTTGGGCTCCCAGATGCCCATGTTGGCGGAGCAGCCCAGTGTCTCGTATTCCGGACCGTCGATAGTTACTTTTTGGCCCTTGTATGGCCCGGTAATGACCTTGACGCCGTCCGCGGCTTTCGCGCACGCCATGGTGCATCCGTACCAGCAGCCGTCCGGTATGACCTGGGTCCACAGCTTGTAGAAGTTGGGAGAGTATATCTGAGACGCCTTCTGATGGCTGCCGAAGCGGTAGTTCTCGGTCGGCAATAGGTCATAATCGTCCATAATCTCGACAAGGTGGCCCGTGCCCACGGTCCGCATGTTGCACTGCTCCTTGTCCAGGTCCCGGATCTCCCTGTGATATTTGATGCCCACCTTGGCCATGGCGTCCGCGTCGTTGGGGTCGTTGGTCAGGCCGTCGATGGCCTCCGCTCGAGCGACCACGGCCTTTATCCTCTTGTGCCTGAGTACCGTGCCAAGGCCCCCGCGGCCGTGCTGCTTCAGTCGTGCCACCTTCCTCCTGATGTCATAGAAAGAGATGTTCAGGCAGCCCCAGTAGCTGTTCTCTGCCCCCTTGCCTGCCGAGACCGCGGCAACCCTCTGCCTCGCCTCCTCTGTATCGTCGACCGCATACAGGTGTGTCACTTGCTCGGCCAATAGGTGCGAGTTGACCTCTTCCTTGGGTGCGGTTTCTATGGTGACCCTGCCCTCAACGCCGTCGATGAAGATTACCACGTCCTCGTCCGCCCTACCGTGTATCTGGACGGCGTCGAAACCGGCAAATTTCATGTACGGCGCGAAGAAACCGCCGGCATTGGAATCGCAGATGATGTCGGTCGACGGTGAAACGGTAAGGCCGAGCGACTTGCCGAACCCGGGGTACTGGGTGGAGCCGCCGAGGGGGCCGGCCGTTAACACGAGGCCGTTCTCGTCGCTGTCCCACCGGGTCGTCGGCTTGATGGTGTCCCACAGTAATTTGAGCCCAAAACCGCGGCCTCCGGTGAACTTCCTCTTCATGTCCTCGGTGACTGGTTTCTCCCTGATCTCCAGGTTTGACAGGTCTACGTAAAGGGTGCGGCCGGCATAACCGTTGCTGACCTCCCTTTTCTTGTATTCGTAAGACTTCAGAACCTTGTGCCCATCCTTGAGGGCTTCTATGTCCCAGGCATGTTTTGTATTGCCTGAATCGAACTCCCCTACAGGTATCTGGCCGTCGATATCCCCCGTCGGTAGGCATTCAGTTCCCTGGCGGTGGTAAACGGTTTCCCTGAGCGCCTCCACCTCCTCGAAGTACAGGGCCTCCTCGGGGCAGGCCCGAATGCACGAACCGCAGGAGATGCACTTGAATGGCTCGACCTCGCCCTCCCACTTGCGCATGGCGCCGATGGGGCAGAAGCCCACGCACGATTGACAGCCGATGCACTTCTTCCTGTCCAGCCAGACGACGCCGTTCTTACGGCGGGTGATGGCTCCGACCGGGCACATGTCGATACACAGGCCGCGGTGGTCGCACACGTCCATTGTGAACTGACCTCCGTTCTCGGAGATCCTGATGGCGGATTGTCCCCCGCCAGTCTCGACCTTGAAATGGACCTTCGAGCAAGCCTTCTCGCATTCCCTGCAACCCGTGCATTTGTCAGTCCTGAACCTAATAACCTTGACCATGGCCATGCACATCACACCCTCCGGTTCGGGCCACTATGTGGATTATGTAGATATTAGTTTTCATCAAAACGTTTATTACGCGCCAGGGGTATTCGCGCACATGAAGCTTAGACTGGACGGCTGGGAGCTGGGCATCACCTTCTCTGCCTGCCACTTCCTGCCGGGTCACCAGAAGTGCAACCGCCTTCACGGGCATAACTACGCAGTCCACCTTGAACTGGACGGTGAGCCGCTGGAGGATGGCATAGTGTTCGATTTCGTACTGCTCAAGAAGGCGTTGAGGGAGGCAGTCGAAGAACTGGACCATTGTGTCCTGATGCCGGGGCAGTCCGAGGAACTGGGCATCGATATTTCCGGCGAGGAAGTGAGCGTACAATACCAAGACAAGCGATACGTCTTCCCGAAGGAGGACGTGAACGTCCTCGAGCTCGAGGCGGTCTCCGCCGAGATGCTGGCCGTGTATATTTTGAAGAGAGTAACGAATGCACTGACCCTCACGCCCAACATCAGGGAGATTGGCGTCGGCATCGACGAGGGAAAGGGCCAGGGTGCCTGGACATGGAAAAAGCTGTAGTGCTCCTGTCAGGCGGCCTGGACTCGGCTACCTGCCTGGCCATCGCGTCCCAGGACCACGATGTCCACGCTCTGACCTTCGATTACGGCAGCAAACATTCGAGGGAGATCGAATCGGCCAGGGCGATAGCTGAAAGGATGGGCGTGACCGACCATTCCATTATCAATGTGGGCCTTGACGTCATCGGCGGCTCCTCCCTGACCGACGAGGGCATGGATATTTCCCAAGGCGGCGGAACTGACGCCGGCATCCCGACCTCCTACGTCCCAGCCAGGAACATCATATTCCTCTCCCTGGGCGTGGCAATGGCGGAGAAGATAGGGGCCAGCGAGGTCTACATAGGGGCCAACATCATCGACTACAGCGGTTATCCTGACTGCCGCCCCGAGTTCATAGAGGCATTCCAGCAGGCCATCTTCAAGGGCACCAAGGCGGGCGTCGAGGGCAAGGGCGTTATCATCGTTGCGCCGCTGCTGAGCATGAGCAAGGCTCAGATCATACGTAAGGGAACGGAGCTGGGCGTGCCTTATGAGCTGACCTGGACGTGCTATGCGGGCGGTGAGAGGGCCTGCGGGAAATGTGAGGCCTGCGTTCTCCGCCTCAAGGGATTCGAGGAGGCGGGTCTTGCTGACCCGATAGAGTACGAGGGATGAAATGAAGGTGTGCGAGATATTTCTGAGCATTCAGGGGGAGGGCGTAACCATGGGATTGCCGACAACGTTCGTCAGGCTGACCGGGTGCAATCTGAGGTGCAAGTGGTGCGACACCACATACGCCTACGAAGAGGGGTCCGAGATGTCGATTGACGATATCATGGTCAAGGTGAAAGGTCTAGGATGCGAGCAGGTGTGCGTCACCGGCGGAGAACCGATGTGCCAGGAGGACGTCGCCAGTCTCGTAGACCACCTCATCGGCCAGGGATACCTCGTGACTCTGGAGACGAACGGCTCTGTATCAATAGAGTCACTCCAATGCTCGGAACACCTTATGATAAGCCTGGATGTGAAGTGCCCGTCCTCGGGGGAGAACGAGAAGACAGATTTCTCCAACCTCGAGCTGCTCAGCCCGAACGACCAGTTAAAGTTCATTATCGGGGACAGGCAGGACTATGATTACGCCAAGGGCATCCTGGATAGGCACAGCCCTGTCTGCCACGTGGTGATGACTCCGGTCGGAGGGGCAGACCTGAAAGGACTGGCCGGTTGGGTGTTGGAGGATAAGCTGAAGGTAAGGGTGCTGCCTCAATTGCACAAGTTGATCTGGGGTGACCGGAGGGGAATATGATTATAACGTTGCCTCGCCCCTGACCACATTGACCCTGCACACGGTCGGGACCTTCAGACCCGCCTTCCAGAGAGCCTTCTTGGCATCGTAAAAATTCGCTTTGTTGACCCGCAGCGTCATGATGGTCTGGCCGCTCCTCACGCGGGCGGCGGTGCCCACGGCCTTTCCGAATGCTGCGCGCATGCCGCTTGATATCCTGTCAGCACCGGCCCCGGACGCCAGCTTGTTCTCCCTCAGGACCTCGTGCGGGTAGGTGTTGATCTTCAGGAAGTAGCCGAGGTTACCGGCGCGCTTCTGTATGTATCGGTTGGCAGCGATACGCGCCGCCTCCATGGCCGTGTGCTTGATCTGGCACGCTCCTTCGGCTATGAGGGTCATCTCCACGGGGAACTCACCCTTCTTGTTACCCATCTCAAACTGGGCTATCCTGCTGTGGGGCACGCCGCCCATGTATTCCCTGCGGGTGTAGGATTGGCTCTTCACCTGCCTGTACATCCGCGCTGGCTTCCTTCCTGCCATGTGCTCACCGAGTACGGCCGCATAAGATGGTTTGATATATAAGGATTATTCTGTAATATTTCCTTTATCACATGGCTGGCTCATCGGCTAATGCCGACATCAGCAACATAATTATTTATACGGCCAAGTCAATTCTCTCGACATGATGCTCATCAAGCTGGGTGGCAGCGCCATCACAGATAAATCCAAGCCCCTGACCTCACGTGCCGGGGACATCAAGAGGCTGGCGATGGAGATCGCCGGCGCCGAGGGTACAAAGATGATCGTGCACGGCGGGGGCTCCTTCGGCCACATCAAGGCTGCCGAGTTCAAGCTCAACGAGGGCTTTGTCGACGACAGCCAGAGAAAGGGCATCTGCCTAGTCCAGAAGGATATGCGCAAGTTGAACGCCATCGTCGTCGATGCATTCAGGGAGGCGGGTGTCCCCGTGGCATCCGTCCCGGCCGGGGCCATAACGCTCTTCGACAACGGCCAAATGGTTAAATTCCCCTCCGAGGTCTTTATCCATTACGTGAAGCTGGGCATCGTTCCGATTACCTTCGGCGACGTTGTCGTCGACAGGGCTAGGGGCATATCGATATGCTCGGGAGACGACATAATGCTCCAGCTTGCCAAGGATACCGATGCTGTAAAATGCGTGTTCGTGACCTCGGTGGACGGCATCTTCGAATCCTATCCCCCAGGGAAGGACGAGGAGCCTCTCAGCGAGGTCGGTCCGGACACCGTCATCAGGTTCAGTAGCGAGGACGTGGACGTGACGGGCAGCATGAAGCGCAAACTCGACCTGATGATCGAGATGGCCTCGTCAGGTAAGGAGGTGGCCGTCGTGAACGGTCTTGTGCCTGACAGATTGACCGATGCATTGAAGGGTAATGACTTCATTGGCACCCGGGTGAAGGGTGATTGAATGGGATTCGAACGAAAACTAGACCACATTGACATCTGTCTGAAGGAGAAAGTGAACGCCCACTGCAATTACTGGGATGACGTCCACATAATCCACAACGCCCTGCCCGAGGTGGATATGGGTGACATTGACACGTCGGTCACCCTTTTCGGCAAGGAGCTTGCCGCGCCCATAATCATCTCGGCAATAACCGGCGGCTTCGAGGGCGCGGAGAGCATCAACAGGAACCTTGCAGAAGGGGCGGCGAAGGCAGGTGTGGGCCTTGGACTGGGAAGCCAGAGACCTGCCCTGGTTGACGACAGCCTTGCACCCAGCTATGAGGTGGTCAAGGACTATGAGATACCTCTGGTCATGGCCAACATCGGCGCGCCGCAACTGGTTGAACAAAAAGGTGTGGCCGCCTTCGGTGTCGAGGAGGCGAGGCAGGCCATCGAAATGGTTGACGCCGATGTGCTGGCGATACACATGAACTTCCTTCAGGAGATCGTGCAGCCCGAGGGAGACCTCAGGGCCGCCGGGTGCCTGGACGCCATCGGTGCGATAGCTAAGGAATTCCCGGTGGTCGCCAAGGAAACCGGGGCCGGGTTATCCAGGACTGTTGCGCACTCGCTCATGAAGCACGGCGTGGCCGGTCTCGATGTGGGCGGTCTCGGAGGTACCAGCTTCGCCGCTGTGGAGCACCACCGCGCCAAGAAAGGGGGGGACTACACCCTAACCAGGATCGGGGAGACCTTCTGGGACTGGGGCATACCCACGCCCGTATCCATCGTTGCTGTGGACGTGGGCTTGCCGATGATCGCCACCGGGGGCCTGAGGAACGGCCTGGATGTTGCCAGGGCCGTCTCACTGGGGGCGAGCGCCGGCGGTCTGGCCAGGCAGATGCTCGTTGCCGCGGTGGAAGGCGCTGACGCCGTCCATAAGGAATTGGACACCCTAATCTCCGAGCTGAAGGGGGCGATGTTCCTCAGCGGGGCGGGAAATGTAGAGGAGATGGCAAACGTGCCCGTTGTCGTGACAGGTCTGAGCGCTGACTGGCTCAGCGCCATGGAGCCGCTGGAGTGAGAGAATGCTTCCGACCTACGAAACGGTTGACGGCGTGACCAGGGAGAGCCGATTCCTGGGTTTCTTGGCGGACCACAGGAAGTCGGTCGAGGATGAGATATTCAAGTTCATACCCAGGAGCGATGCCCTTCCCGATATGAAGTACGATCTGGAGGACCATTGGAAGATGGTGGTCGATTACCCGGAACGCGGCGGCAAGTATGTGCGACCGGCCCTGCTCCTGCTTTCCACACACGCGAGCGGCGGCGAGGTCCAGAGGGCCATGACATCGGCCGCGGCCATGGAGATATCCGAGGACTGGCTTCTGGTCCACGACGATTTTCAGGACCACTCGGAGCAGAGGCGCGGCAAGCCCACGTTATCAGTGCTCCACGGCGACGAGCTCGCGGTGAACGCAGGCGACCACCTGCACCTGCTCATGTGGAAGATCCTGTTGGAGAACCGCTCGATACTCGGCGGTGACAAGTGCTTCGAAATCGCCGAAGAAATGCAGCGGTTCCTGCAGACGACGTGCGAGGGGCAGTTCCTCGAGCTGAGCTGGACGAAGAGCAGTCGCATCGTCGGCAAGGAAGAGTACTTCGAGATGGTTGACCGCAAGACGGGGAGCTACACCATAATAGGGCCGCTGAGATTGGGGGCCATCGTTGCCAGCAACTACAACGCCCTCGAACCCCTTGTGGAGTTCGGCCTGGCTCTGGGTCGGGCCTTCCAGATACACGACGACTGGCTCAACGTCTTCAGCACCAAGACGGGCAAGGAACTGGGCGGCGACATACTCGAGGGCAAGCGCACGCTTCTGCTGGCAAGGCTCGTCGAGCAGCTCGAGCACCAGAACCAGGATGAAAGGCTGCAGTTCGTCCGCAACGTTTTCAGGATGTCGAGGATAGAAAAGGACGCGGCCGTGGTATCCAGCATCATTGACCTGTACGAGGAGTTCGGCTGCAGGGATTGGGTCAGGCAACAGACCGTCAGGTATGCGGACCTGGCACGATTAAACCTAGAGAAGGTCCCGTACTCAGACGAAGGTAAGGAAATATTGATGGATGCGATTGACTACATTGTCAATCGCGAGCTGTAGTCCCACAATCAACTTTGGTAGATATTCGTCGATTGTAGGATATTTGACATTCGTGTTTGGTTGCTTATCGTATCATATCAGGTCGAGTGGCTGTTACCGAAACGGACGTATTTCACTCGACTTTTGTTTACAGTTTGTTTGAAATTCCGTACCGGGATGGGTGTGGTCAGCACTCGACTCCCTTTTCTGTGAGGTAGAATTCTGCTGATTCGCCTTCGGCCAGCGAGCGGTGCTTCATGAGAACGGCGGTGCGCTTGCCCGGTACCGTCTCATCCTTCTCCAGGTGCATGATGATCTTGGCGTTGTGGCGGAGCATGTGGCCGCCCAGCGGCCTGAACACGCCCTTGTCCAGGTCCGTGTACACCTGGCTCGTCAGTATGACCGGGATCATGCGGTGGCGGCACAGCTTCAGCAGGGCGGTGATCTGGTGGATGAAGGACCGGCGCTCCGTCCTCTCATGCTCCTTTGCCAGCTCGATGCGGTAATGGCAGGTGGCCGAGTCCAGCACCACCAGGCCGATGTCGTCGTTCTTGGTTGCCAGTGCCACCGCCTTGTCCACTATGATCTCCTGCTCCTCGAAGTTGTAGGGCTCGAATATGAGCATGTTCTTGACGAGCCTGTCAAAATCCCCTCCGAATATCTGTGCCATCCTGTCCTTCGACAGCCCTTCGGTATCAATGTAAATGACCTTCTTCCCTTCCTTCAGAACGTGCTTGGCCAGCTGCAGGCACATGTTGGTCTTCCCGCTGCCTGCCTCGCCGTAAATCTCGGTGATTGCGCCGGCCTCGAAGCCGCCGCCCATGAGCTCGTCTATGTCCTTGCAATCGAGGGGTACCTTCATCTGCAGAGGGTATGGGAGCTGGGCACATAAACGTTGGCAAGGCTCAGTCCGAACTGAGGTCCTCGCCGCCGAAGAACAGCTGCTGGACAGTGTTGTACAGGTCCTCGATGCCGGTGAGCTCGAGGCCCGAAATGGGCACGGGCCTCCTGTGCGCTCCGAGGGTCTCCGTTGCTTTCTGGAACTCGAGAGAGGCCATGGAGTGCATGTCCTCAATGCCTTCGAGCGCCTCCTGGAGACGCTCCGGCGAGTCACACCAGTTCTGTACCTCTTCAAGCTCGGTCTCGGATAACAGATCTGCCTTGCCCAGCACCAGCTCGATGGGCGTGTTGAACCTGAACTGGACGGACGATGATAACACGAACAATGATATCAGTCCCGTCGGCTTCCTAGCGATGACGGGGTCGAGCACGAAGGCTATCATACTGTACCCGCTCGTAAAGGAAGTGAGGAACACATTGCTCGCCTCCCTGAAGGCGAAGAGCTCTATCTGGCCTGGGGTGTCGATTAGCACGTAATCGGAGCGGAAGCCCTCGATGACCTCGGATATCTCGGGGAAGGCCAGTGCCGCAAGGTCCGCCCCTGCAATTTGTGCGCCGTTGGGCCCGAGCCCCTGCTCCTCCATCAACTCCTTGACAGAGACCCAGTCGCGGATGTCGACGTCAGGAGTGTACCCGAGGCGCTCCACCCCGGGATCGAGGTTGACGGTAATGGCGTTCAGACCCTGCTCCTCCATCCAGAGCTTGAATGCCTGGGTCAGCGTGCTCTTGCCCGAACCTGCTGTCCCTACGAAGTATATGCGCACGGTTTCTGTCATCATTACGCCCCTGTCAAATCGGTGCGAAATGATTGGTTGGGCATATATTACTTTCCAAAAAGGATTACGGGCCTGAAGGGATGTTCGCGAAGAGGCTTGATCAAGTCATCCGAAGAATTGCGAAGTAATCCTTGGACCGGCTCAAATGCTTCGCATTGGGCACGGCCTTGACCAGCTCTGCCAGCGTTTGTGATAGCCGCTGGCCTTCGGTTCGAACCCCTGACGCCTCGGTTAAGAGCCGAGTGCTCTACCTAGCTGAGCTACAGGCCCGCTGTGTTTGCGTATGATTCCATGGGCCAGTAGCGTTTGGAGGCTCTTAACCGTTTCAGGAGAGCCGAGTGGTCTACCCTCGTAATGACGATGTCATTTCGAGCGCGACGCGGTCCGGAGGAGTGCGTCTGCGTAGCTGAGCTACAGGCCCGTTACGTTTGAGTTCTGGTTCAGGGCCTGTAGCTCGTGAAAATAGATAAAAATTTGCCCGTTGTTTGAACGGGCATTGGTGCCTACTCTACGCGTAGGCGTTGGTGCCTACTCTACGCGTAGGCGTTGGTGCCTACTCTACGTGTAGGCATTGGTGCCTACTCTACGTGTAGGCATTGGTGCCTACTCTACGTGTAGGCATTGGTGCCTACTCTACGTGTAGGCATTGGTGCCTGTTTTGCGAACAGGCATCGGATATGGGCAGTTGTGTATTTGGATGCCATTGAGAGGGCTACTGCGGCGCTGGCTTTGCACCCTTCTTTTGCCTCACAAGGACGCCTTTTTCGGGTGCCTTGACAGCTTGCCTCTCGGGGATTATGTGGCCGACGTCCTCTGGCTCGTTGGTCTCCTGTACTATCTGCTTCTCTATGTTAGCGAGCTGCGTCTTCAGTTCTGCCTGGCTCGGTATCTCTCCTAGGATGTCATCTGCATCACCGAGTAATCGCTGCAGGTCCTCCGCGGACATGGCTGTGTGCTCTGGTGTCCCCTGGCTGATTCCGAGGTACTCTGCCGCGCCCTGAACCAGCTTCGATATCTCGAAGGGGAAGATAATCTTGGTCGCCTGGCCGTCCCCCATCTTCTTCAGCGTGTCAAGGGACAGGACCGTCAGGGCCTTGTGGTCGAGCGGCAATGCTCCCAACGAGAGTATGCGCAGCTTCTGGGCCTCACCCTGGCCCTCCAGTATCATTGCCAGTCTCTGGCCTTCCGCCTCGAGTATCTTGGCCTGTCTAACGCCTTCCGCCTGCAATATGCGCGAGCGCTTGCCCCCTTCCGCGACCAGTATGGCCGAGAGCTTCTCTCCGTCCGCCCTCAGAATCGCTGCTCTCCTCTCCCTCTCCGCTGAGGTCTGCTCCTCCATGGCGGCCTTGACGCGACCGACCGGATCCACCTCCCTTATCTCGACGGCCTCGACCCTCACTCCCCACACATCCGTGGCCTTGTCGAGGATATCCCTGAGGTGCAGGTTCATCTTCTCCCTGTTGTAAAGGACCTCGTCCAGCTCCATGTTGCCTATGAGCGAACGCAGCGTTGTCTGCCCGAGGTATATGGTCGCCCTCCTGTAGTCGTCCACCTCGAAGTACGCTTTCTTCGGGTCGATGACCTTAATGTATATGATGGCGTCCACGTTGGTCGGCGAGTTGTCCTTGGTGATGACCTCCTGGCGCGGAACGTCCATGACCTGGGTACGCAGGTCCATCTTCACTACCTCTGAAATCAGGGGCGGGACCATGTTGAATCCGGGATTAAGGACCCTCCTGAAGTTACCCAGCACTATCAACAATCCTTGCTCGTAAGGCTGGATGATCTTGACGCTGGTCATCAGTATGAATATTATCGCGAAGATGAGCAGCATGACCAGCCCTATCAATAGTTCGATTGACATGTTGTCTTTACCTCCTTTCCTCTGTTACTTTAACAGTAACGTGCACTCCCTTGCTCTCTGTGACGACTATCTCGCTTCCGACCGGAATGCGGGTCTTGGCTGTGGCACTCCATTCCTGGCTATCGATCTTGACCTTGCCGCTGATGTCTGTCGGGTCCAGCTCCTTTATGACTATCCCGGACCTGCCTATTAGAGACGTGCCCACCGTGGTGGTCGGCGTCTCAGGCGGCGCAAGCTTTTGGTACAGGTATATGGAGACCACCGTCATCGGGATGGCAACGGCCACTGCAATGAACGGGCTCACCCAGCTGTAGAACATCTCCTCTGGTGCTATCAGCCCGAATATGCCCAGCACTAAAACCACCGTTGCCGGGATGGCTATGAAGAATCCCGGGGCCGACGCCTCAATTATGAGCATGACGACCCCAGCGACTATCATTATTATTCCAAGTGTTGTAGGTTCCATACTTTTCTTCACCTCTTGAGTTCTCTCATAATGACTATTTGAATAGGTGTTAAAAGACCTTTCTTGGGCATTCCCAGGGAGTTCCCTCAGAGGTCACGTCTGAAAGGATTTAATATCACGGGCTGATGGCGTTGCGTGAAGTACAACTACTGCCCCGAGTGCGACAAGGCGTACATGAAGAGCCGGTTGGAGAAGGACAGGTGCATATTCTGCGGGAACGCCTGTGAACTGGTGGAGATCAAAAGGAGCGGTCAGTATTACATCGGTTACGCCTTGATGGGCCTGGGGGCCGCGGTTATCGTTATGGCCCGCCTGTGGCTCAATGATGATTTCCTCCTATGGCTGGGGGGCATATTACTGGTGATAATGGGTGCGGCCGTTGTCCTCGACGCCAACGGCAAAATGTCCAAGAAGGCGGCAGAGCTGGCTAATGAGAATGTGTGTAAAGACGACGATTAGAGGTCGACGGCGATGGAAGCGTAGGTCCTGCCGCTCTCCGTGCTAATCGTGACTGACGTCATGGTTACGGCGTCGTTGGGCAAATTGGCTATCTGGTCTACGAAGTTCATGCCCGAGGTCACTCTGCCGAATATGGCGTGCTTTGAGTCGAGGTCCGGCCGATCGGCTCCCTGCATGATGAAGAACTGGCTTCCGCCGGTGTTGGGTCCGGCGTTGGCCATTGAGACGACCCCTCTCTCGTGGGTGGCCGTCGGGTGGAACTCGTCCGGTATGCTCCATGTCAACGGGTTGGCCTGATCGCCGAGTCCTGTATGGTACTCGGCAGCGTGGCCGCCGGTTCCGTCGCCGTTGGTGAAGTCGCCGCCCTGTATCATGAACTCGTTGATGACCCTGTGGAACTTCACGCCGTTGAAATTGCCTTGGTTGGCCAGGTCGATGAAGTTCTTGGCCGTGATGGGCATCTGGTTCGTATACAGCTCAATCTTGATGATCTTCGACGTGGTTCCGTTCCCTCCGTTTGCGCCGTTTGGCTCAATGCCGTCGTTGTATCCCTCATGGCCTCCGAGGTACTGGCTCACCACTATAAAACTCAAAGCAGACGCAACCACTATCAACACCACCGCGAAGGCGATTATCTTTTTGGCCGAGGAGAAGACCTTCTTGCAGCTGGGGCACCTCATGGAGCGCGCTGGTATCACGGCGTTGCAGTAGTAGCACTCCACCTCCGACTCCAGGAGTTCGCCTGCTTTCCTTCTCCTCGCCATTGTGCCTCCCATAGATAACTCGTTTTTAAAACTTTTGCAAATGGATGGTATGTGTCTGACTGTACTTCAGGGCGGTGTCGAAGAGCCGTGCAAAACCCATAAATAGCAATGCGAACCATCAAGCGCCGATGGCCAAACTAGCATTGGTACAATTGCAGCCAAGGCTGGGCGACAAGGAGCACAACATCAGAATCGCAGAGAAGGTTCTGGCAAGCACCGATGCTGACGTCCTGATTTTTCCTGAGATGTTCCTGACCGGTTACACGCTTGCCGACAGGATACACGAGCTTGCCGAATCTCTTGATGATAAATCGGTGCGCAGGTTGGACGCACTGGCCAAGGAGAGCGGCAGATGGATGGTCGTGGGCATTCCCGAGAAGGACCCGGTAAGGACTGGCCTCATCTTCAACTCGGCCGTCGTGCTCAGCCCGGAAGACGAACCAGAAGCCTACCGCAAGATGGTGCTGGCCAATTTCGGCCCCTTCGAGGAGGACCTGTATTATACCCGAGGCGATGCGCTTCCCCTATTCGAGACCCCGGTGGGCACAATGGGCATCACAATATGCTTCGACATCTTCTTCCCCGAGATAGCTAAGGCCTATGCCCTGGGCGGCGCTGACATCATCGTCAATATCTCTGCGTCGCCATCGGTCACGCGCGAGTACTTCGAGAAGATTACGGTCGCCAGGGCCATTGAGAACACCGCCTTCGTGGCCTTCGCCAACCTGATCGGCACCGAGAGGCACATGACATTCTGGGGCGGCGACTGCCTGATAGGGCCGAGGGGCAATCTGAAGGCCGGCGGCAAGGCCTTCGAGGAGGGAATCGTCAATGCCGAAGTGGACCTCTCGGAGCTCGCGGTGGCAAGGCAGTTCAGGCCCACGATACGCGAGACCAGATACGAGATCATGGACATCCTGGCCCAATATGGTGAAGAAGAGGAATCCGAGGAGTTCACCCCGGCTGGTTCAGAAGACGATGACGGGCCTCAGTAGGCGGTTGTCATGTCCAGGTAGCCTTTCCTTCTGGCTAGGTTATCACCCAGCTTGAAAGTGCCTATCGAGAACAGGGCGAAGCCTATCGTGCTGATGATTAAAACCACGAGGCTGACTTCGACCGACGTGCCGGCCACGGCGGTGTCAATTCCGGCCCCGGCACCGAGGCTCGTCCGTATGAGGTCGAGCCAATAAGTGACCGGCAATATCTTTGCGAATGAGATGCCCCAGTCAGGCAACACGCTCAGAGGGAATATCACCCCGCAGAACAGGTAGAATACTCCGGCGATGCCCTCGTTCATGCCCATTGTGTGCTTTGCCGTGAGGAAGGATATGCCCGCAAGGGCCAGACCGAACGCGATGATCGAGAGCAAACCGATGATGAACACCGGGATGAATAAGAGCCAGTCTACCCCCAGCGGGTTCAGGGGGACCTCCAGGAATATGACCCCGAAGGCCAATGTGATAATTACGGCGAACGTGGTAATCAAAATCTTGCTCAGCGTCCTGCCGAGTATGTAAACGAAATAATTCGCCGGCGAGATGTAGATGTACTTCAGGGTGCGGTAGTGCTCCCTGTCGTCGTGGATTATCCAGGTGACGCCGAACAGCACCTGGGCTATGTACATGAAGAAGGCGTTGCCGATGAACAGGAAGTCGAAGTTGGCCCTGGCGGTGCTCGGATCGCCCAGATACGTGATGACATAGAACATGACCACGAGAATGAGGGACGCCGCTATGGGCCGCACTATCGCGTATATGGCGAATATGAACGGCCTCGTCCAGTTGCTCTCCATCTGCCAGCCGAGCCAGGCCGACCATTTGAAGGTGTTGCGGTTGATCTTCATTGCCATCTCAACGTCAGCCTCCCTTCCTTCTTGCCAAGTTCCTCCATCTTGGCCAGCGCCAGCCTGGCCAGGAAGATGAACAACCCGGTCAGTGCTATCAGAACGGCCAGCTCCAGCCACAACGGGAAGAAGCCCATCTCGGTGCCGAACAGGCACTGCCTCATGCCGTCAAGGCCCAATGTGATGGGGATTAACGACGCGCCCACGCCTATCCAGAAACCCGGCTGGCCCAGCATGTACTGGAATCCCTTGAGAGGGAACCAGAATCCCGACGCCAGGTAGATGGGCTCCGTGAGTAGTATGGACATGTGCCAGGCCTCGCGCCCCCACATCATGTAGAGTGATGCGAACATCATGCCCATTCCGTAAAGGGCCAGCATCGTAAATATGAAGATGAGGACCAGATACAGCGGTTCCTGTACTGTCAACGAAACGCCGAAGAGCAATACCCCGGCGATGATGGTCGACACCGCCCTGACGGTTGACGTGAACATGCCGCCGAGGGCCATGCCGCCCAATATTGACATCCTTGACACCGGCGCGACCATGAACAGCTCCAGGTTGCCCATCTCCTTCTCCCAGTACAGCTGGGCGGCCATGCTCCAGAGCACGTTCATCCAGTACGCCGTCATGGCGCCGCCCACGATGACGAAGCCTATCATGAGCTCTGCCATCGTCGGCTCGGGGATCCAGGCCTTGTAGATGAAGACGTAGGCGGCAACGGCCAGAATCGGCAGGAAGGTCTCGAAGAACACCCAGGAGGGCTCGCGATTGGCCCCGATGATGCGGGGGTATGCCCTGCCCCAGAGCGCGCGGTAGTTCATCCTGAACCACGAGGGCTTGGGGTAGTCGTCCTCAAACTCCATTCGCTGCAGCCCCCTTCAGGTTAGAGATCGATTTGAACCAGAGGGCGCACATGAAGATTGTGATCGATATAACGCGACTAATTTTCATGCAAACCCCTCCCTACTAAGGTTACGAACACGTCCTCCAGCGTCGGCTCTGATTTTTCGACACTTACTATCTTCGAACCGCTCTTCGGCACCTCGGCCACGATGTCGGCGACTATGGCCTCGTCGTCGAGGATGAAGTTGAGCTTCGTGATGCCCGCGGTTATGTTGTGGTCGTATGTGAAGCGCTTCACGCCCTTGATGTTCTGGAAGGCGCTGATGTCCTGGACCTTGCGTATCTCCAGCTTGAGGGTCGACTCCTTCGTCACCAGGCGCTTAAGGTTGGCCGGCGTGTCGCAGGCGAGGATCTTCCCCTGGTCGATGATGGCTACGCGGTCGCAGAGCTCATCGGCCTCCATCATGTAATGGGTTGTTAGGAGGACCGTGCGGCCCGTCTTGGACCTCATCCAGTCCTTGATGAAGTCGCGAATCAGCCTTGACGCGTTCACGTCAAGGCCGAGGGTGGGCTCGTCCAGGAATATGAGCTTCGGGTCTGTCATGAATCCGCGTATCATGTTGGCCTTCTGCCTCTCACCCGTCGATAAGGTGCGAACCTTGGCATCGGCCTTTTTTTCCAAGTCCATGACCCTGAGCAGGCGCTTTATCCTCTTCTTGGCAATTTTGCCCGGTATCCCGTAGAACTGCGAGAACATCCAGAGATTCTCGTTGACCGTGAGTATGCCGTACCCCGAGGTCTCGCCGCCGGACACCATGTTTATGTTCTTGCGTATCTGGTACGCGTCCTTCATGACGTCGTAGCCGAGTACCTCGGCCTTGCCCGAGGTGGGAAAGAGCAGCGTGGCCAGAATCTTGATGATGGTTGTCTTGCCGGCCCCGTTAGGCCCCAGAAGACCGAAGAGTTCGCCCTCCTTGATCTCCAGGTCGGCGCCGTCCAGCGCCGTGACCAATTCCTTTTTGCTCTTGACCGCCTTGGTCTTGAAGGTCCTTCTCAGGTCCTTGATCTCTACCGCGTTCGGTATCATGGTCATCTGTTCACCCTGTAAACAATCCGGCCTTCTGGCCTGATATTTCCGTTCGGGGGCCGCACGCCCGACTGCTCAAAGCAGGGGGCTTTTAGCCGGTGCGCCCGCACCAGAACGTTGTGAGGCGTTCATGCGCAATACAAACCTAATACACACTAGCAGCTGAGCCAGTAAAAACCCGGAGTATCACTACTGATGGAGGTCAGTTCTCGTAATACTTCCTGAATCTGGTGACGTAACCTGCTATCCTGTTCCTCAGTTTGGGATTCTGGATGTCGGTGATTTCCTCCACCGCAGCCTTGTTGTGCTGGTAATCATCGTTGAACCGCTCCGGATGTTTCTTAACCAGCTCTATAGCCACTCTCTTGATGTACGTCGGCCTTATGTTGCCCATGCAGGCTGGCGGAAACCCTGGAAGTACATAAAGGTTGGTATAATTACGGATTGAGAAAACGGCAATATCATTTCTCCAGCAAGACCAACAACCGCAGGACTGAAGGGATGACAAATAGAACTGCGAACACAATGAAGATCCCTGCAAAGAACCACTCGAAATTCCCCTCGAAACCGGCAATGTATTCGATTGCCAGTATAAGCGCTAGTGCAATTCCCAATAACACGGATATTATAATTATCGTTTTTAAGTTCTTCCTTATTAGATCTGGTCGTTCGGGCAGGGAGAATGTTCTTGCATAGCTCCCCCTATACTCGTTCATCACCAATCCTATGAAGCTCATGCATAGGTAAAGCACAATGAATATGCCGATTCTGACCACGCTGAATTCCTGGGAATATGTGTCCAATCCCATGAACTCGTCCCCGACCAAATCCTCGAAATCCGACCAGACTAAGGCTGTGGCAGCGATATAGCCCAAAATAAAGCCAAATAAGATCGACATGTTGTGGTAGGCCCGGAGAAGACTGTGGGGAAACCTTTTCCGATAATACCGGTCAACATAAAATCCAGATGCTATGGGGAAAAATATCATGAAAAGGAAGTAGTAGTCAGTGTAGAACGATAATCCTGTGATGAAGGAGAATGACGCGGAAATAATGATAATCTTGGACCTTGTGCTGTTGTCCAGGATGTCCGGCCCGTCAACGGGCGTGAATACGAGGACGAGCCATATTGTTACCGTGACAAGGAAGGTGAGTAATAATACGTATAATAAAAATCCCGCCCCCTGAGCGGTCTCCATCGTTATTGCGCCGTAATCGTCTGGCAAGGATTCCCTCAATAAGTAAAGGTATGGCATCGATATTAACAATGAAATCAACGCTATGATTCCGCTTCTCATTTTTAATTTCTCGAAGTCCAACCCTTCACCGCCCGGCGAATCCACAGTTCCAGGTAAAAGCCTTTCGTTCGGAATCCCTGACCCGCCATCGTTCATTTCATATAGTCTTTGATTTATCATCGGCAGATGAGATTCCTCGCGGGTCTTGTATTGGGGGCGATGGTCGTTTTCGCAACCTTGCCGGCGCTCACGTTCGAATCCTCGGGCGCCGTTGGTGACGGCATAGTCATCAGCGAGGTCATGTACAACCCGTTCGCCCCTGAGATCGAGAATGAATGGATCGAGTTGTGGAACTCCGGACCCCAGGCGATCAACATCTGTAACTGGTCGCTTCTGGACCAGGACGGGGACGACCTTTTGTCGGGCGACGTTGACATCACCTTTCCAGACATTGACTTTCCCGCGGGAGCCTACGCCTTGGTTTACACGGGCCAGGGCCTGAACAGCACGGCGTTCGTTGACGGGAAGGCCGAGTTCTACATGTGGAAGAGCTCGTCCATTTGGTCTCCCACCGGCGACGATGTCCTGTTGGCAAATTCCACGAACGCGACCGTGGACTTCATGTCATACGGTCAGTGGAACGGCACGTCCACCGATGATCCTCCCGCCGACTTCGCCTACACGCACTCCAACGCATCGGCCGATGAGGGCTTCACGATAGCATTGACGGCAGGGCAGTTCCGCCAGTCCATCCCCACGCCCCTGGAGCCCAACGGCGATGATGTGTTCCGCGGGCTTCTGTTGACAGAGGTCAGTTATGCACCTTGGGGGGAGAACGAGTACGTTGTGATATACAACCCCTTGACCTATAGCGTTGACATTTCAGCCTGGTACTTCTCCGACGGGGAGGGTGTTGCGGCCTTTCCCCCCGATACGATTATTGCACAGGGCCGGTCTATCATTGTAAGCCAGAACTCCACAAATTTCTTCGTTGAGACCCTCAACCACCCTGATTTCGAGTACACGAACAACTCAGCCGATTCCATGGACATGATGATTATTGGCACCGCGCCGGGTCTTTCGAACGGCGGGGACGAGGCCTTCCTCATGAACAACTACGGGAGAGTCATCGACGCTTTTGCCTACGGGGACTCGGCCTACACTGGTGATGGCTGGGACTCGGGCCCGGTAGAGGCCCTGTCGCAGGGCAAGGTGGCCAAGAGGAACCTTGAGAATGATGAATATTCTGACACCAACTCCTCCAATGACTGGACAAACCTGCGGGAATACACGATGGCCCAGTCTGATCTCCCGGTGGAGACCTTCGCGGTCAGCAGCGGCATGGACCTGTTCTCGTCCCCGGATTCGAGCTTCGGGGAGATCGTCAAGGCCATAGATCTTACCCAGACCACAATCGACATCAACGTGTACGAATTCACGAACACCCAGCTGGCAGACCACCTGTACGGAGCAATGGCCAGGGGAGTGGAGGTCAACCTCTTCCTTGAAGGTGCCCCTGTAGGCGGCATCAACGCGACCGAGCTGTTCATTGCCAGGCAGATCGTGGAACGGGGCGGTCACGTCCGGATGATGACGAACGACGAGGCCAATGACATCCATCAAAGGTACTCCTACGATCATGCAAAGTATGCAATATTTGACAACCATTCAGTCATCGTTCTATCCGAGAACTGGGTGTGGACCGGCGTTCCCCCTCCGGACGAGGGCGGGAACCGCGGCTGGGGCATCAAGGTGGACAACCCCCAGGTGGCCCAATACTTCTCGGGGTTGTTCTATACGGACTGGGAGCCCCGGATGAAGGACAGCGTTGCTTACGATTCCAACCATGATAAATGGGACGACGGAATCAACTGCACCCGTTATGGATGGTCCTGCAGGCCCGATTTCGAGAGCGCGAGGGTGACCACGGCAGCATCGATCACGCCGGTGGTCCTACCCGAGCACGGCCTGTCACAGGATGCCATACTGGGGCTACTGGCAGATGCTGACTCAAGGGTCTGGGTGGAGCAGTTCTACATCTACAAGCACTGGGGGGACAAGTATCTAGGAAGCACTACCGACACTCCGAACCTGTACTTGGAAGCCGTCATAGAGGCGGCAAGGCGCGGATGCGAGGTCAGGGTGCTGCTCGACGCTTCCGATTACAACACCGAACCGGATAATCCCATAGACAACGATGACACGGTCGAGTACGTGAACTCGATAGCTGAGACCGAAGGCCTGGCCATGGAGGCAAAGCTCGTCAATCTATCCGAACACAACTTCACGAAAATCCATAACAAGGGCCTTATAGCGGACAACAGCGTGCTCGTTTCCAGCATCAACTGGAACCTCAACTCCGTGACCAAGAACAGAGAGTCGGGCCTCATCGTCGAGAACCAGGAGGTGGCCGATTACTTCTCCGAGATATTCGAATTCGACTGGAAGGACGACCTCACACCTCCCGAGGCCCTGTTCAGCCTCAATGAATCCTATGTTATCAACTCCATGGTGGTTTTCAACGCCAGCGCTTCATCGGACAATGTCGGCATAGTGAACTACACCTGGTTGCTTGACGGGGCAGTGGAATCGCACAATCAGGTATGGCAAATGATGTTCATGACCCAGGACAACCACACCGCGGCCCTAATAGTCGAGGATGCCTGGGGCAACTCTGGGTCCATGTCCAAGGATTTCTCGGTGGTTCCCGTGTTCGTGAGCAACGGCGGTAACGAAACCAACGGCGGTAACGGTACGAACGGGGCGGATACCAACGGCAACAACACCGACTCGGGCGGAGACAATACCGCCATCATCATCGGCCTCGTCCTCCTCGCTCCCCTCGCCGTTTTCATCGGCATCCTTTACATCGTCAGGGTTAAGAATAAATGATCCCTGGATCAAACAGTGACAGTGGTTGGACCAAAGGCATCATGGGAAGATGTGAATATGATACGATCTCCAGATGAAAATCCGTCTGCACTGGTTACTACGATCGAATACCCCGCTTGAAAATCAAGGATACTTGCGCTCATACCGCTGTGGTATGTCCAAATGCCATTGGAATTGGTGGCGACCAGAGTCGCCGTTGCAGAATATACCCTCACCTCATTCACTTCTTTGGGGGTTCCTTCATGGATGAGGGATATTTGGGTCCCGTCGACCTTTGCGCCATATTGAGCGTAGGAAATGAGTAATGTGACACTGTCTAAACCTCTGTCCTGGACCACAATTCCCAGTGGTGTTGATATCGTGCCAGGTCCGCCATCTCCGAAACCGATGATTAAGACAAACAGAATCGGACCTATGATTACTACAAACAGCACAACCATGACCACGATGACAATCGGCAAGAGGCTCATGTCTGATTTCGAAGGAGACTGTGTGTATATTGGAACTCCACAGTTATAACAATTAGGAACATTGCTATAGTTATCTGCCCCACAATTCGGACACTTGATCATTTTCCAACCATCACCCTGATTATTATGCGAATATTTGAGCGTTTCTAATCGTTCGAAAATTAATATTAACCAGGATCCGATGTGGCATCATGCAGGTCCCCGGACTGAAGTACGAGGGGCCGGTCTACAGACCGCCAAGCGAGGCCTCGAGCCTTCTCATTCAGGCGACGGTCGGCTGCCCGTGGAACCGCTGCACCTTCTGCATGGTCTACAAGAAAGGGCCGAAGTTCAGGATACGGCCGGTCGAGGAAATCAAGATGGAGATTGAGATATCAGCAGCTTTCCTCGGTGACCGGGTTCGTACACTTTTTTTTCCATCAGGCAACTCGATCGCAATACCCACCCGGGAACTCGCTGAGATGTGCCGTTTTGCCCTTGAGACTTTCCCGAGGCTCGAGAGGATCACCGTCTACGGCTCGTCCAGGTTCATCGTGAAGAAGGGCCTTGAGGAGATGAAGGAGCTTGCTGACGCGGGACTCTCGCGAATCCATGTTGGTCTTGAATCCGGCGATGATGTCGTTCTGGATAGGGTGAGAAAGGGATCGACCGCGGCAGAGCAGGTGGAGGCTGGCAAGATGACCATGGAAGCGGGGATCGAACTGAGCGAGTACGTGGTCCTGGGGCTTGGTGGTAAAGGGAGGACAAGGGAGCACATCGCCGGAACCGTCAACGTTCTGAACCAGATAAACCCGGATTTCATCAGGCTCAGGACATTCCTACCGAAGGTGAAAACGCCCATCCTGAAGGAGATTGAGTCAGGGGAGTTCGAGGTACTTTCACCGCACGAGGTCCTGTACGAGGTCCGGGCCCTCATCGAGGGGCTGGATGTGGCAAGCAGGGTGACAAGCGACCATTATACGAACTATGTCGGCGTAGGCGGTCAGCTGCCCGACGAGCGTGATAAGATGCTTGCCGTGGTCGATGAGGCCCTAGTTAGGCCGGAGAGCTCCTTCAGGTCCCTTTACGTGGGCACCGAGTGATCAGTCTCCCCAGGTCCAGACGCCCTGGTTGCTGATCTGGTAGAACTCATCGTTGAGTATCTTCCAGTGCAGCTCCTCTTCGTGCGCGAGCTTCCTGAACATCTCCTTGCCCTTGGGGTCGTCCACCTTCCCGCTGAGGCCGAGGTATGCCTCTTTGGCGTTGTTCTCCGATTCGATGGCCAATCTCAGGATGTCCAGTATCTCGTTCTTGTTCGGTTCCATCTGGCCGTCGATTTCCGTGACGTTGAAAACCTTCTTCTTGAACTCGATGCCGCCGTATTCGATGTACTTGCCCGATTCCGTCAGCGACTTCCTCAGCTCTGAGAGCTTGTCAAAATGCCCTTGTTCGAAATCCGCCAGTTGCTGTAGCAGGTCCTTCCCTCTTTCATCCGAGACCTTTGCCACTGCGTTCTGATAGAAATCGCGCGCATTGACCTCGGCCTCAATAGCCAGGTCTATGGCTTCCAGCAATCCTATGTCCTGGTCCATGCTTTCGTCCTCCGTTGCACCAACCATTACTCATTGATATTTGATATTTACGATAATCGAATTTAGATATATTTTTATATGTAATTGAATATATTGTTAAATGATGGAGGAAGATGAAGAGGGACCTCAATTAATGAATGAAGATGAGGCATCATCAGAGGTTTACGATACCGACCTGGAAGGTTCCATTTTAATGATTATGAAGGTGTGGGGGGACAAAGGCATAACAAGGGAGATCCTGTATGATGAGATACGAGGATTGAGGCACGACCCGATGAAGAATACGATGGTGTCGCTCGAAAAGAGGGGTTACGTGTCCATCGAATGGCTCGACATGGACAGGTTCTTCGCCTACATTACCGAGTCGGGATTGGAGTATCTGGACTCCATAATCGGTAATGACGTGAATCAAGAGTCAACAACGAATGATTTACAGTAAGAGCTTCGTACTATCTAATCCAAACACTTTTTTCAACGGCGAATGTAACGTCCTTAGCTGACACAACAGATAAATAACAAGTTCATCATCCATTGGCCAATGAGGATAGCCATCCTGAACAGGGACAGGTGCCAGCCAAAGCGGTGCAACACCGAATGCGTGAAGTATTGCCCTCGCGTGCGCAGCGGCGACGAGACCGTCGTCATAGGTGAAAAGGGCAAGCCAATCATATCGGAGGAGCTGTGCGTGGGCTGCGGCATCTGCGTTCACAAGTGCCCGTTCAAGGCCATCCAGATCATCAATCTGGCAGAGGAGCTGGAGGACGAGCTGGTCCATCAATACGGTGTGAACGGTTTCCGGCTTTACAGGTTGCCTATTCCCAGAGCCGGGGAGGTCGTGGGCATCCTTGGACCCAACGCAATCGGAAAGACCACTGCCGTCAAGATACTCGCTGGCGAGGAGATACCCAACCTGGGTAACATCGAGGTGGAGGCGGGTTGGGAGCCGGTCCTGGAGACCTATGCAGGGACCGAGCTGTTCAATTACCTCGAAAAGGTGGCGGTAGGGGCCACGAAGGCCGCGCTCAAGCCCCAGTACGTCGACATGCTTCCGCGGGTACATGAGGGGAAGGTCAGCGAACTCCTTGAAAAGGTAGACTTCGGTGGTACACTGGATACCGTCAGTGTTGAGCTTGACCTTACCTCCAGCCTTGAGAGGGAACTTTCAGAGCTCTCCGGCGGTGAGCTCCAGCGCGTGGCAATAGCCGCGGCCGTCCTCAGGGACGCTGACATCTATTTCTTCGACGAGCCATCATCGTACCTGGACATCTACCAGAGGCTCAATGTCGGCCGCGTGATACGCAAGCTGGCAGAGACCAAGCAGGTGATGGTAATCGAGCACGATCTGGCAGTACTCGACTTCCTGGCGGATACGGTCCATCTCATGTACGGTTCGGAAGGGGGATTCGGCGTTCTGGCCCATCCGAGGACCGTGCGCAACGCCATCAACACCTACCTTGCCGGCTTCCTGAGGGAAGAGAACATCCGAATCCGGGACAGGGAGATCCGTTTCGAGACCCGCGCCCCCAGGGACGACTGGGTCGCCGTGGAGCTTGTCAAGTTCGGCAACCTGGAGAAGAGCTTTGACAATTTCTCACTGACCACCGAGCACGGTGCGATAAGGGCCGGGGAGGTCGTCGGTATCGTCGGCCCGAATGCGACCGGTAAGACCACCTTCGTCAAGATACTGGCCAAGGAGCTGGAGCCGGACTCGGGTGAGGTGGACGCCGACGTCAAGGTGAGTTACAAACCGCAGTACATTGAGCCCAGCTTCGGCGGCACTGTGAGTGAACTGCTCATGACCGAGCTTGCCGAGAGGAGTGAGAGCGGTTTCTTCAAGGCAGAGGTCTTCAATCCCCTGAACCTGGAGCCGTTGAGGGACAGGGAGCTTCCGTCCCTCTCCGGAGGGGAGCTGCAGCGCGTGGCCATCGCACTGGCCTTAGGCAGGGAGGCGGACATATTCCTAATCGACGAGCCCTCTGCATACCTGGACTCCAACCAGAGAATGGAGGCGGCCCGAACCATCCGCCGTGTCATGGAGAAGACCGGGCGTTCGGGTATGATAGTGGACCACGACGTCTACTTCATCGACATGGTCTCGGACACGCTTATGGTCTTCGACGGCGAGCCGGGCGTTACCGGAAAGGGAGCGGGCCCATTTGGCATGAGGGATGGAATGAACAGGTTTCTGAAGAACGTGGACATCACCTTCAGGCGCGATAACGAGACCAATAGACCGCGCATCAACAAGACAGGTTCCCGTTTAGACCGCGAGCAGAAGTCGTCGGGGGAATTCTATTATACTGGCTAGGCATTTTCGAGTGATGTTATGACCGCAAAAGTGCTTGTCGCCTACCAGACGAAGGAAGGAGCCAGTGAGCAGTACGCTGGTGCGATCGCTGGAACAATGAAGGCCAAAGGCTTTGATGTTGACCTTATCGATCTGAAGAAGGCCAAACCTGACATCCGACAATATGACATTGTCATTGTGGGTGCGGGTGTCAAGATATCGCTGGTTTACGGCAAGTGGAAGAGCATATTGAAGAAGAAGGAGCTCGCGAACAAGAAACTGGCCATGTTCCTGACCAGCGGCACTGCCATCGAGGAACCGGACAAGGCCATAGAGAAGTGGGTCCAACCGCTCATAGACAAGTACAAGCTGAAACCGCTGGCCGTGGGCTCGTTCCCCGGAAAGGTCCCGGAGAAGTTCGCTGAGACAGAAGCGCAGAAGAACGCGGTCAAGCCCGAGTTGGCCAGCGCCTGGGCGGAGGAGCTGGCCATGAAGTTGAAGGAGGGATGATTATGAAACACATGCATTATACAGAAGTTGAAGATGAGATTCCAGCCGAGGAGGGAGTCAAGGACACGACCATACGCTGGCTTATAGCTGAAAAGGACGGGGCCGAGAACTTTGCCATGCGCATATTCACGCTGCAGCCGGGAGGGCACACGCCCCTGCACGCCCATGACTGGGAGCACGAGGTGTTCATAGTCGAAGGCGAGGGCAAGATCATGTCCGCCGAGGGGGAGAAGAGCTTCAAGCCCGGCGATTTCGCCTTTGTACCGGCAGGGGAGACGCATCAGTTCAGGAATACCGGCGACGGTATCGCACGAATCCTTTGCTTGGTTCCGTATAAGAAATAAGCCTGCCTGAATTGGATAATGAATATTCGGGTTCCGGGGTTATTTTTCCGAATTATTTGAAAATGGTGCATTTAGAAACCTCGAACTTCACAGGAAGAACAGTATCACAGGAACTATGAGGCATCCCATCAGGTGCACGCGCTTGACCCCGATGAGGGGCGGTATCATGCCGATGCAGGTGCTTATCACCAATATCACCATGCCGAGGGCGCCGGAGAACAGCGCCACCATCACGATTAAGAATATGATTACGCCCCTCACAAGCCGTGTGTAATTGATTTTTGTGCAGTATTTTGCGAAGAGCCTGCCGAAATAAAGGGCCAGGAATATCGATACAATAGCGGCAACCAGGGCGGAGAGGAGGAGGGCCGAGAGGGCCAGCGGAACGTTTCCCAGCGGCTCCCATAAGGATAGGTCATTCGCCATGATGCCTTCGACGGCCTTCATTGCACCGCTGCGCGATTTCAGGATCACGAACAGGGCCATAAGATTGAATAACGCGACCGAGGTGTTCACCGCAGAGACCGAGATGAGGAACTGCTGGGTCTCCCCTTCCTTTTCCGGATCCTCCACATCCCCTTCGTCGGAGCCCTTGTGAAGGAACACCGATATGATCGTGGATATGGCTGCCGAGATTCCGGGGAACCATGAGGCGCTGCTGGCCGCGCAGCCGCCCAGCACGCTTTTGGTCTGGTCCTTTAGACTCACCTTGACGCGCACGTTCTTCACCTTTTGCTTGGGTATCACGGGCGAGTCCATCATGCTCAGCAACAGTGTGGACAGGCCGAACAGACCTGTGAACAGCGGGAACAGTAGAACGGTGCTCTGGTCGACGGACGGTATCTTGATGATTAACAGGTTGTTTGTAACCATTCCAGGGGTCGAGAGCAGAGCGACCCCCAGCAGGCCTGCAAGGAGGAAGACGCCAGCTGCCATGGCCCTTTTCAGAACGTGGCTTTGAATCGAGAAGACCGGCTTGATAGTCCCGGTCACAATGACGTCTTCGCCCATCTTGGGTTCGACGGGCAATTCCCCTCTGACCTTTACTGTAAGTCTTTTGCCAGAGCCCTCGAATATCAGGAAAAGCGAGTCCTCTTCCCTTATCATGTTCGAAACCGATGCCTTCAAAACCACATCGTAGTTGCGGGATTGTCCAATCTCGGACAATTCAATGACCTTTTGACCGGTATGTGCGACCGACTCGGGAGGGGCGTCGGAAATGATGACGTTGCCCTCCATCTTGTATTCCCTTGGTCGAATGAGCCAGTCCTTGGCCCTGGGGACCTCTGTCATGATGAGGAACACGCTGATGCTGATGAGGAGCAGGTGCATCCAGCTGGCAAGCGTGTCATATGCGTGGACCGGGCTGCCGATGATGAGCCTCATGGGAATGAGCAAGACGAGAGCGCCGACGACGGCGCCGAAACTGCCGATGACGGAGCACTTCACCGCCTCGTACCCCCGGCCGGCCAGCATCATCCTGTGGCCTGGCAGCACAGATAGTGCGGTCTCGCCCTCAGGAGCGCCCAGGAACACGGAGGGGATGAAGTCGAGGAACGTGTGCGTGATGACGTTGCCCATCACAAGGGCCGAGACGATGATGACCAACTCGGTAGCGGTGGGAGAGGCCCAGCCGAACACCGCAAGGGCGAACGATACCAAGGCCGCCTGTGAGGCCAGTATCATGTAGGCCACGTTGTTTACGTGAATGCCCGGAATGAGGCCGGTGATTATCCCGGCAAGGCAGCCTATCAGAGTGAATATGATGATGGCCAGCAGAAGCTCTATCGTCCCCATCGAGCTTGGAATACAACCTAATGATTATATCCTTTGTGATAGTCAAAAGGGAAAGGCGGGAAGAATTTGCATACTCAGCCTACTGCCTCCAACTCGCTCCGTGCCTGTTCCGCACGGGTCGTTGACCCAATCTCTTTGAAGAGACTGACGGCTTCACCGAACAGTTCCCTTGCCTTTTCCGCCTTCCCCCGCTTGAGCAATGACCTGGCATAATCAAGCTTGAACAGGGCTGTGTCGAGGGGGATGCCCAGGCCAATCATCATTGATACTGCGGATTCAAATTCGTCGTCTGCGGAGGAACCCTTCCCATTAAGGTCGTGGATAAGGGCCCAGACCAGATGCAGGTAGGCCTGCAGATATGCGTCCTCCTGGTCCTTGACCATCTCCTCGGTGCGGTTGGCATACAGCTTAGCCGTTTTATCGTCGCCCTTCCTCGCATGGCATTCGGCCATGTTCATGAGTAGGTACCCGATGTTCCGCTTTGCTCCACTGTTCTTAATAAGATTAAGTCCCTCTTCAAACTGGTCGATCGCCAAGTCATATTTTTCCATTAGCTTGTACGTCTCTCCGAGGTTGTTGAGAACCCTGGACATCTCAAGTACGTCACTGGTCTCTCTGAAATGGACCAGTGCTTCCTTATTGGTTTCGACAGCGCCCGGATAATCGGCCTGGTCGAACCTGACGCTCGAAATCAGGGCCATGGCAGAGCCTATCAGTTTGGGATCCCCGATCTCTTTACCAATGCCTCTGGCCCGAACTGCCAAATTGATGGCCTCCTCTTCATCCCCCCGCCGCCATTGGACCACGCCCATGTTCAATAGGGTCTTACCTTTGATGCCCCAAAGTCTCTCCGAGTCGGCCAGCATCTCGGCCTGGTGGAATTTCCGCATGGCCGTGTCCCAGTCCCCTTTCTTCGATAATATTGAGCCGGAAGATATCAGGGCTTCGCTTGCGATTGCGGCGAAGCGTATGTCTGTGGATGTCTGGACCACGGCATCAAAGTACATCAGCGCGTCCACCCACTCGCCCAGGATGTTGTTGACCTCGGCCAGCAGCATCATTATGTCCAACCTAGATTTGATGTCGCCCGGAGCGCTCCTCTCTGCCAGTAGGAGCGCATCCTTCAGTATCTGGGCTGCTTTATCGTAATCGTGATTGTCCATGTGCTTCTTCGCCCTGGCAATCGATGCGTGAACGTCGCTCTTGTCCATTGACGGTGAATTCACAAAATGATATATAATAATGATAGCTGGTTTGTAACTCATTAATACGGTCCAGACCTTGCAGTGGAATGAGGTGCTCAACAGGGTAAGTGGAAGTTAAAAGGAAAAGGTGGGGGCCTGAGCCCCCATTTTGTGCTAAGAGCTCACAGTCCATACTGTGTCCGCAATAACGTGCACCCAATATGCATTACCCTCCGACATCGGGGTGGTTGTCGGCAATACATCCAGGATGAGGTACGGCTGTGCCGGGTCGTAGATTGCCATAAGGTCTGCTTCGCCTGGCAGTGTAGCCGAACCCAATCTCGGGATTGCCGACGGATAACCGACCAGATTCCATCCGGTAAATAGATTGATGGTTACGTCTATTGCGGGCAGGCTCCCCGTACCCACTGTGAGTTGCTGGTCCCCGCCGTTCGCGGTCAGGTGCAGCCAGACGCCCATGGTGTTGTCGAAGACGACGTTATCGTTTATCGCCGGTGGTCTGTAGATGCTGTAGGTCTGCCACAGCTTGTTCACATTGTCGTACCACTGGGCAATGTCCCAGGTTGTCTGGCCGTCACCCCAGTTCGCATCGTCGAACACTGTGAGCGGGTCGCCAGTCGCCTCAATCGGGTACGAAACGAATACCCAGTCACCAACCCCGAAGCCGGTGAGGTCGATGTTGTAGACGGGCGGCAGTATGGTGATGAATCCGTTGCTCCAGTCCTCGGCGGTCTGGCCGATGCTGTCGACCACTACTATGTGGATGTAGTAGTTACCGGCCGGAACGCCGGTTGCGTCCCACGCATGCGTGCCTGCTCCGGCATCGCGAACGTCTGTGATGAGGGTCTCGCCGTTGCCTGGGTTGGTGTCATCGTCGTAGTAGATCCAGCAGTTGGGGGTTGGCCCCCATGGATTGTCGTCGGCTGCAGTCCAGTCGACTGTGATTAGCGAATCGGCAGGATACACTTCTCCGCCGTTGGGCGCGTCCACGGTAACGGTCGGCGGCATGTCGCCGACCGGTATCTCCGGAACCGCATTAGTGTTCGGCTCCTCGTTGCCCCAGATGTCCTCGGCCCTGACCACGTACCACCAGTTGATGCCGTCGAACTCGCCGACGTTGTAATCGATGTACGTGGACATACCCTCGGTGACGCTGTCTATGTACGCGCCCATGTCCCACGGTCCTGCAGGGCCAAGGGCTCGGTAGATGTTGTAGAGGGCCACGTCGTCAGTGCCGCCGCCGTCATCTGTCGAAAGCGTCCAGTCAAGCCTGTTGTCCTCCGTACCTACACCCATCTCGCGGCCCTGGACATGGATGTCGTCCCAGAGGAAACCGTCGGTCGGTATGGCATAGTTGTCATACTGCTGGAACTTGATGTGGACCGTGCCGGTTATCGGGATGACTGAGCCTATGTCGAACGGACCGAACTGCGTCCAGGCGCTTACGGTGGCGGGATATTGCCACAGCTGTACCCAGTTTGTGCCGTCCGTTGAAACCGCGATGCCGTCCGAGTTCTCGTGGTCAACGAACGTGGCTGACATCAGCTCCTGCTCGTCACCATACTCTATTGTCCAGAAGGTCAGGTTCAGGATGCTGTACGGGCTGCCGTCGAAGGATACTATGAGCTCGTTGAGGTTATAGTTGACATCTGTTGTCACGTCCATTCTCCACGATTGGGTGCCGCTTACAGAGTCGTAAGTATCAAGTTGGTTCCTTGCCACGGCCGGATTGCTCTCATAGGTTGTCCATTCGGGTCCGAGTGCATCTTCGAAGTCCTCCAGGAACACGGTCACGTCGTTGAGGCCGTACCATTGTACAGTTAGTCCGGTCGGTGGTGCGGGGGCGGTGGTGTCCATTGTGGTGAATTGCCAGACTGGAGAGGGCGTTGCCGATGTCCCGTCGTCTGCCACCGCGTACCATGTGTAGGTCGTATCTGCGGAAAGGCCGCTCCATGGGAAGCTGGCTGTTCCCGGGCTGGATACCCCGAAGTCAGTGCCGATCAAAGTCGGCCCTGAGGCATCGTAGAAGGACACGTCCATTGTGTCGCCGTTCGGGTCTGATACATCCACAGATAGCGTGGGGTTCAGACCCACGCCAACCGCTAAGTGATTGGGTATTGGGTTCGTCGGAACACTGGGTGCGGGATTGCCAAAGACCTCGGGTACCGCGTTCGTGTTCTGCTCTTCGTTGCCCACCGCGTCCTCAGCCCTGACTACATACCACCAGTTGATGCCGTCGTATTCGCCTCGACCATAATCGTAGTAAGTGTCCGTTCCTGGCAGCACCGTGTCTATGTGTGACGCCATATCCCACGGACCGCCTGAATTGTTAGCTCTATAGATATTGTATGCCACAACGTCGTTGTCTCCTGCGCCGTCATCGGTCGATAGGACCCAGTTAAGCCTGTTGTCCGGTCCCGAACCGACTGATGGTGTCGTGTCCATTATGCGCACATCGTCCCAATGCCAGTAGTCGAATCCGGTACCGCTTCCGCCCGTTTGAGTGAACCTCACCTGGAAACCGGTGTGGAGCGCGTCCGCAGGCAGCGGGTAAACTGGAGAGTAGCTGGTTCCTGCCGCATCGGCACCCATGAACGTGCCGAGTTGTATCCAGGTCGCGGCGTTGTTGTAGTACCATACCTCAAGGTCCTCACCCCCATCGGGATTCTCACTATTGCCGAATGCACCTCCCTGCCGTATCCATATGTTCAACTCGGCGTTACCAAGAGTGCTGAGGTCAATTGCGGGGGAATCCCAGGTGTATGTTCCCTCTGCGGAATACATTGACCATACGCCGGAGTTCGCGGTATCCATGCTGACCCCGCCGATGCCGGTTCCGGGATTTGCCGTCCAGTCGCTGACGTCGCCGTCCTCGAAGTCATCAATCCAGAACAGATCGGCAGTTTCGTCTACCCAGACAACTGTCAGACCGGTCGGCGGTTGCGGCGGGTCGCCGTCAACTATGGCCGTATCCGTTACTGTTGCCGGGTTGCCGGTCCCATTGTCAGCGTCGTTGTAGGTCGCCGTGATGGTGTCGCCGTCCGATACCCACAGGACGCCGGCCCCATCCGTGCCAGATATCGGGAGTAGGCCTTGGAATATGCTGGTGTTACCGCCTGTTTCTGTAAGTAGGACGCTCTCTCCAGCCGGTTCGGTTGTGCTGTCGACGACAACCGTTGTGGTCTCAACGCCTCCGTGTGTGTTCAGGTCAGTATCGGCGACCTCTACCCAAACCGTGTCTGACAGTTGATACACTGGCTGGTCCAGAGTGATGGTTCCCTCGGAAGTGACGTCCACTGCGTTGTAGATGACCAGAGAGTAATCCTGGTCGTTGGTGCCGTCGTTGTCGCAGTCCGAGTTCACGTCCGAACCGATGACCCTGACAGTATACAAGCCTGGCTCTCCCGAGCCGGGTGGGATGAAGACCGCCTCTACATTGTTCCTGTCATCACGGTTGTCCGCGTCGTTGTCCCAAACGCCTGCCGGCGGCGGATTGCCCGCGGGTGTCCAAGCGCCGCTGAAGCCGTTGCCGTAGTATATCTGACCGGTCGGGCTTTCCACCTCGAGATTCACGCGGTTCAACAGCGTCGGGTTTGCCCCGTTGATAGCGTTGTCGTCCGAGTAAGCAAGTGTTATCTTTATCGGTTCGGCCCCGTTGACGTAGGCGAATCGGTATGAGGCCGTTACGCCGGTCGTCAGCTCCGGCTCGTTGTCATAGATCATGAACGGTGCTGGCGGGTCGAAGAACGTGGGCAGGTACATCCTGCCCCAGCCGTACTCGTCGTTGGGGCATGGTGTGAATCCGATATTCACGGCCGTGTTCGTCAATATGGCCTTGACCATTGCCGGCGATGGGGGGACACCGTAGGTTGTTTGGAAGTAATCGTATATGAGTGTTCCACCTCCTGCGCCTGTAGGGCAAGCCTGTGATGTTCCGGAGCACCACTCGTATCTGTTGTCCCCTGTATAGGTACCGTATAGGCAGTTCAGCGGGGCGTTGGGTGAGCGGAGGGATAACGTGGACTGGCCGGGCGTCATGATGTCGGGTTTGATCCTATTGTCAGTTGTCCCGCGGCTGCTGAAGCTGCTTATCATGTCGGGATTGGTACCAGAATCCACAGTGTTACCGTAGGTTCCGGCATCGGGCATGTAGTCGTGCAGTGAGCCGACCGCAATCACGTTCTTGCCGGTTGAGGGGCCGCCCAATGACGGGCCGGCGCCCGAGTTACCGGCTGCGACGAATATCACAAGGTTCTGGTTACCAGGCAAAGTATCGTTTGCGTCTCGCGCGCGTTGGTCGTAAGCCTCGCACCTTGCATCATACTGACCGTCACCGAAGCTCTCGCCCCAGGAATTAGAGTGAATGCGTCCGCCGCCTGACCAGCCCCACATCGGTATGTCGCCGTATGCGGCTCCGAGCCATCCGCCAGCATCACTGAATATCTTCTCAGCATATATTTGAGTGTTGTAGGCTAGGCCCATTCCAACGTAATATGGACCGTGACCCGCGTATAATACACCGTTTCCGGTGCCGTCGGCCGCAAGTAGGCCTGCGCAGTGTGTACCGTGACCGTGGCCGTCCGCCCATGAGCCGCCGCCAACTGCCATCCCGCCGATCACACGACCGGTGAAGTCATTGTGTCCGGCGTTACCCGTGGTTCCGTCACCGAGACCCGTATCCGCAATTGCAATGGTCGTACCCGCGCCCGTCCATCCGAGATGGTTGACGTATGCGCCGTACGGTCCTGTTGTACGGTATGGCGTGGTCGGGTCTCCGTCGGGGTCGTTGTACCAGCAGAACCCGCCCATTATCTGCATGCCAACTTCGTCCTGGAGGGCATCCCCGTAGTGTGGGCCGATGAACTGTACGCCCGGAAACCGGGCGAAATACTCGATTGTGGCCCTGTCGGCCTCACTAGTGATTATGTGATAGCCCAGTTCTGTAGGGGTGATCTGTTTGATTTCGACCCTCTGGATAATGGATAATAGGGTTTCGTCCACCAATGGTGAGGCCATCAGTGAGATGGATAGGTCGTTTCCCGCCAGGTCGGCGCCCAATTTGAATCCTGGGTGATAGTAATCGACCCAGTCCACGAAATCGAGGGCTTCGACCTTCGGCCTGGTCTCCGGTGTCATGACCACCTCGTAGGCATAATTGGGCATGTACGTGATGATTCGGGCATCCAGGTTCTCAAGGGCCTCGGCCCATTGGTTCTTCACTGGGCCGATGGTGTGGACCAGGAAAGGGCCATATTCGCCGGGTGCATAGCCCTTGCAGAGAAGATGGGGCTGAATCGGCGGGGCCTCCTCGAAAATGTTAAAATGATAGCCGTTGACCGAGATTTGGCCCCTGCCGTCCATATCATTCAATCTCACTCCAGAGCGCTCCAGAAGGAGTTGCTGGATCGCAGTTGCGTCAGCCATTACGAAGCTCTCGTACTCCTCCACTATTTCAATACCCAACGCCTCAATTGAATCGGCATCGGTGTTATAGGTATATATCAACACCCTCTCTGGCTCAGAATCGTCATTCATGACCACGTTGCTGCTGGCCGGCAAGACCATTGACATGGCAACGATCAGGACCAGCACGGTGGCCACAATATTATGTTTCTTCGATATCATCATATCAGCTCCTCAACCCCCCGGGAATGTATGCCCGATGAGGGCAATGAAATTCGCAAGTACATCACAATTATGACTAAAAAGATTAACTGTGATTATTAAGAAAAGGGAAGGGTGGGGGCTCGTAGCCCCCATTTGGCGGGTGCTCCGCATCCATTCGGTGGATGTCTCGCATCCATTCGGTGGATGCCTCGCAACCATTTGGCTCTACGGATTTACCGTCCAGACCGTGTCCGCGGTTACGTGAACCCAGTAGGCGTTGCCCTCCGACATCGGTGTAGTCGTCGGCAGGACGTCCAGGATGAGGTATGGTTGCACCCCGTCGTAGATGGCCATGAGGTCCGCTTCAGGTGGCAGGGTGGCAGAACCCAACCGGGGTGTTGCGGAAGGATAGCTCACCAGGTTCCAACCAGTATACAGGTTGATGTTCACGCCTACGATTGGCAGGTTCCCCGTACCGATCGTGAGCTGTTGGTCCCCGCCGTTTGTAGTAAGGTGTAGCCACACGCCCATGGTGTTGTCGAAGATGTCCCAGTCGTTCACGGATGGCGGCCTATGGATGCTGAAACTGCGCCAGAGCTTGTTCACATTGTCGAACCACATGGCAATGTCCCAGTCTGTCTGGCCGTCACCCCAGCCTGCGTCGTCGAACACTGTCAGGACGTTTCCCGTTGCCTCGACCGGATATGAAACGAACACCCAGTCCCCGGCCCCGAAGCCGGTGAGGTCTATGTTGTACACGGGCGGCAGTATGGTGAAGAAGCCGTTGCTCCAGTCCTCTGCGGTTTGGGAGATGCCGTCCTCGACCACAATGTGTATGTAATATGTTCCCGCCGGAACCCCGGTGGCATCCCATGTATAGGTGCCTATGCCGGCCCCCACGGCATTGGTGATGAAGGTCTCGCCGTTACCTGGATTGGTGTCGTCGTCGTAGTAGATCCAGCAGTTGGGTGTCGGGCCCCACGGGTTGTCGTCGAGGGCCGTCCAGTCGATCGTTATCATCGAATTGGCCGGGTAGACCTCGCCGCCGTTGGGTGAGTCCACCGTGACGGTCGGAGGCATATCGCCGACCGGTATCTCCGGAACCGCATTGGTGTTCAGCTCCTCGTTGCCCCAGATGTCCTCGGCCCTGACAACGTACCACCAGTTGATGCCGTCGGGTTGCCCGAATCCGTAGTCCATGTAGGTGTCGGTGCCGGCGGGAACGCTGTCAATATAGGCCGCAGCGTCCCAGGGTCCCGCTGAGTTGATGGCCCTGTAGATGTTGTACTGGCTAACATCGTTCGCACCCCCACCATCGTCAGAGGAGAGAGTCCAGTTCAGCCAGTTGTCGTCGGTCGTGCCGCCGCCCGTCGATGTGAGGAGGACGTCGTCGATGTACCAGTAGTTCAGCTGCCAGGAGTTGCCCGTAACCGCCCAGCCAATGTAGAAGCTCGACGAGCCTACGTTCGTGGTAACGGTCAGCGTCTCAAGGTTTGCCGGCAGGTCGCCCGGTGTGATAGTGTCATCCCAGAACCAACCATCCTCCGTCCACGTCGAACCATCGGTACTCGTTCGAATGCTACATCTTACTCCAGTACCTGCATCGTAATCATCTATCATGTTCTGCCACTGGAGGTCCATCGTCGTCAGCCCTGATGTATCGAAGGGACCTGCATACATTATCGATGTGCCGGTGCCGCTGGCGCCATAAGTGAACATCGCCTCAGGGGCGGTCCCGCCGGCGTTGTTGGTCCCGGACGGGCCCCAGGTTCCTGTCGTACCGGAAGTGTACACGTTCCACCCGGTTGGTGGTACGCCGGCACCGAAGTTCTCATCAATCCAGGTCATGGATGTGACACCCCACCATTCAACCGTAAGTCCGGTCGGCGGTGCCGGGGGCGTCGTGTCCATCGTTGTGAACTGCCAGGTCGGCGAGCTCGTATAGAACTCGCCGTCATAGGCTTCAGCGTACCAATTGTATGTCGTATCCGCGGATAATCCCGGCCACGTGACAGAAGCCGTTCCTCCGCTTAGGACGCCAAAATCGGTGCCGATCAGGGTTGGTCCGGAAGCGTCATAGAACGCCACGTCCATGGGGTCGCCGTTCGGGTCTGCCACGTCCACTGACAGTGTTGGGTTCAATCCGATGCCGACGGCCATGTGAGCCGGTACCGGGTTGGTCGGGATGCTCGGCGGCACGTTGCCCGGCGGTATCTCGGGAACGGCGTTCGTGTTCGTGTCCTCGTTGCCGGCCATATCCTCGGCGCGGACCACGTACCACCAGTTGATGCCGTCGAACTCGCCGACGCCCCAGTCCCAATACTCGGTCGTTCCCGCGGGGACCGAGTCCAAGTAAGCTGTCATGTCCCATGGGCCGAACTCGTTGTTGGCCCTGTAGATGTTGTAAACGGACACGTCATTGGCCCCGGCTCCGTCGTCGGCCGAGAGGAACCAATTCAGTCGGTTGTCCTCCGTTCCGCCGCCCGCGATCTTGGTGCCGATTATCTCGATCTCATCCCAAAGAATGCCATCGGTGGGCAGGGCAAAGTTATCGTACTGTTGGAACTTGATATACATAGTGCTGTCGATGGGTATGAGCGCGTCGATGTCAAATGGTCCGTATGGTATGAACGAAGTGGAGTACTGGTAGGTCCATAATCTCACCCAGTTGACGCCGTCATCGGATACGGCGATGCCCTCGGAGTTCTCATGGTCTACGAAGTTCGCGGACATGGGATTTGTCTCCTCGCCCTGTTGCATGGTTTGGAAATACAATTGCAGGTCGTTATATGCGGTACCGTCGAATTGCAGGATGAGCTCGTTCAGGTTGTAGTTGTTGTCGGTGTTCACGTCCATTCGCCATGAGTATGAGCCCGCCGCTGCCGCATAGGTGTCCCTCATGTTCCTTGCCACTGCAGGATTGCTCTCATACGTGCTCCATTCAGGTGTCATAGCGTCCTCGAAGTCCTCGTACACCACCGTTTCCAGGGGACTGCCGTCCCAGTTGACCGTTAGTCCGGTCGGCGGGGCGACCTGCGTGTCCACCGTTGCCGTATCGGTTACGACCGCGGGAGAGCCTGTTCCGTCATCCGCATCGTTGTATGTTGCAGTGACGGTGTCGCCGTGACTCACCCATAGAATTCCTGCACCGTCGGTTTGGCTGAGCGTTATGGTGTTCTCGAACGTGCTCGTGTCCGGTCCGGTCTCTGTTAGAATTAATGATTCCCCGGCTGGCTCGGTGGTGCTGTCCACGTTGACCGTCACGGACTCTGCCACTCCTGGCAGCGTGTTCAGGTCGAGGTCGCTCACCGAGACTATTGCGGTGTCCTCTCCCAGGTACACGGCCTTGTCAAGTGCAATCGTGCCCATCGAGCTGATGCCCTGGGCACCGGATGCGACCATCGAGAAGTCCTGGGGACCGCTTCCGATGTCTCCGGTCTGTCCCGAAACCTCGATTGTATAAACGCCTGATGCCGGCGTCTGGATGAACACGTTCTCAACGTTGTTCAAGTTGTCGTTGTAGTTGGCTCCGGGTGCGGCGGCATTGTACCAGTGGTTGGCCCCAGTCCCGGATGCCGACCATTCATCGACGTATAGGCCGTTGTTTCCGTAATACGTGGTTCCGCCCGGAGACACGACCCTGAGGTTCAGGTTGTTGATGAGCGCCCGACCCGAAAGGGTGGTCGACGGGGCTGCAGGGTCGATCCACGCTACGGTGATCTTCAGGGGTACGGTGCCATCTGAATAAACCTGCCTGGTCCATGTGTCGCCGGCGTTCAATGCCTGCGGGTATTCCTCGATAACATGGTAGGTCGCTCCCAGGTTGTACATGTTCTCCATGTCCGGAGCGCCCCAGCCCTGGCAATCCCTGTCAATCTGATCTCCATTCGGCATCGGATATTGCTGGGCGTCTGCTATCATCAGCGCCTTGATGGTCGGGGAGTATGGTATCTCATTTGTCGGGTTGTTGTCAAAAAAGTTGTCGATATACATGTCATAGGCGATGACGGAGCATCCGGCCACGTTCGGCGTTGCCCCGCTGGTGCCGCCGAAGTTCGTCCTGTATCCGCCTCCTGTCGTGGTCGTGTAAATCATATCGAACATGGCCAGCATATCCGGTTTCATCCTGCCGTCAGCGGACGGACCCCTGGAAGGGGTGGACCCCGAGCCTGCGCTGTGCCAATCGTCATCCGCCATGCTAGCCGTGTCAAAGTGGAATATCGCGCCGACGGCCATGTTGTTCTTCGATATCGACTCGGCGCTCATCAGGCCTTTGGCCTCTCCGTGGTTGCTGTTGCCGATGGCCCAGTGAGTGAGGACCTTCGGGTAGTCAACGATCGCCTGGTCAAGCTCGTTGGACATGGCGTCGTACTCGCCGTCCATGGTTGCGCCGTTCCACCAGGAGTTGGTCTGGACCACGCCGTTCATTCCGGCGCTTCCCTGGTCAAACTGGCCATTCCAAAGGTGCTCGATGGCCAAGGCGTTGCCGTTCCCCCAGTCGCAGAAGGCGCCGGTGGCCTGGTAGGCGTGACCGAGTGCGTCGATATCACCAGTTCCATCTCCGAAAACTATACCGGTAGTGCTCGTCCCGTGCGAGGCCACGCCCGGGCTGAAATCCGTGTATATTACCTGGCCCATATCCGGGTGGGTCCGTTCGCAGCCATCATCCTGCACCTCTGCGAGGATGCCGGCCCCTGCCCAACCGAACGACTGCGGTGTATCCGTACCTAGGTAGGCGTTCATGGATATCAGGTTCATCAACGTCTGCGGCTCGAACTCCTGCTGTATCCAGCTGATGTCCTTTATCGCCGCGATGTCATCGATCGACGTCGCGTCTGCATTGCACAATATGTAATATTCGGCCGCATCGCTGACGTCGTACACTCCGGGGGCCAATTCCCTAAGGCTCTCAACTGCCAGGTCCATGTCCGAACCCTGGTAAACGTTGATCCTCAGTTTTACAACGCCCTTCGGTTCCTCGAGGTCCGGACTGACCTTCATTTGCGCTCGGATCACGCAAACCTCTGATATGTACGGAAGGCTGTTGAGGTCCATGACCTCGGTCGTGTCCATCCTTACCAGATAGGTGTCTCGCTGCCGGTACTCTAGTATCTCGCCGCCGAGTTTTGCAACCTCGTTCTTCATCCATTGCTCGGCGTATCCGTCGAATTCGACGAGGAAGTAATCATATTCATCATTGTTCTGAGCCGGTATGACCATAGTGGACAGCAGCATGCTGGCTGCTATGGATACCGTCAAAAACAAGCCCACGATTCTAAATTTTTGCCCAATCATTAGTTCAACTCCTTTGTTTTCCCCCCTGGGGAAGGTGCCGTATAAGACACTGGAATTCGTTACTATATTACGATAAGGACTTAAAATATTATCTGTTATTGGTTTACTACGGTTAGGGATAGTAGATGACAGAAAAGATATCTATAATGCAAGGGGACATAACCAAACAGAATGTGGATGCCATCGTCAACGCTGCCAACAACTCGCTGCTTGGCGGCGGCGGTGTGGACGGGGCAATCCATAGGGCGGCGGGTCCCCAGCTTCTGGAGGAGTGCCGAACGCTCGGAGGCTGCGAGACCGGGCAGGCGAAGGTCACCAAGGGCTATGACCTCCCCGCCAAATGGGTCATCCACACCGTTGGACCGATCTGGAAGGGCGGCTCTCACGGAGAGGACGTGCTGCTGGCCGGCTGCTACAGGAACTCGCTTAAGCTGGCTGTCGAGAAGGGGGTCAGGTCCATTGCCTTCCCGTCGATCAGCACCGGGGCCTATGGTTTTCCGGTCGGGCCGGCGGCAAGGATAGCGATATCGGAGATCAAGAGGTTTCTCGATACTGATGACACTATAGAGAACGAATATATGGTCTGCTTTGATGGGACGACCTACCAGGCCTATGCCGATGCGTTAGCCGAGATAGTTGGTCAATAGTTGATGATGTTCCAGTTGCAGTCCGCGGTCACGTGGACCCAGATGGCGTCACCGTGGCCGATCAGCTCGGTGCCGGTCGGAGTTTTCAACCTGTAGGCTGCGGTGTGGTCGAACATCTCCCATGAGTCGAACCCGGCGCAGTTTGTGGTCAGGTGGGTCTCGATTGCGGAGGCGCTCATGCTCCTTGTCGCGAACGCGTACGGCACAAGGTTCCAACCCGTCTTCATCGGTATGGACAGGTCGGTTATGTAGCCGGCCGTCGCCCATCTGGCATTCGTATTAATGTGGAGCCAGAATCCCATGTCGTTGGCGATGTCGCTGAGGTCGTTCAGGGGCGCTGGCCTTGTGGTCAGGTGGGACATCCAATGATCTCCGGTGGCCTCCCAGGCCATCGCGTAATCCCAGTTTCCAGGAAGGCTCTGGCCCTGCAGCACGTGGTTGAGGGAAGTGTCGCTTTGAACCAGCGGCGAACCGAGCATGAACCAGCCGCTCGGATTCAGGATGGAGCTCATCGTCTTCCCTATCTTGGCCGCCTGGACCGTCGTCCTGGTCTCGTGCCCGGCGTGGTCGAACGCCCTTACCTGATAGAAGTACGATTGCGGGTTCGAAATGCCGACCGAACCGTGGAGCACGTCCGTGTTCGAGCCGGCTGACAGGTAATTGGTGTACGTGTTGCCGGTCGGGTCCCAGCCGTTCATGATGTAGTAGACCTCGTAGTAGTCTATGTCAGGGGATGCGGACGCGTCCCAATAGATGCGCACGCCCGTTCCCTCCAGCTCGGCTCTGGCGTTTGTGGCCGGTGCCGGAGCGGTCGAATCGATCGCCATGTCGCTGAGGCTTGTGTCCTCGACAACACGCGGGTAGGGGTCGCTGACCTCGACCTTTATTCTGACGGTGGTGAAGTCCAGGAACGGGACCGGGTCCCAGAGGAACGAGCATGGGTTTGCAGTGTAGCCCGTTAGCCCGGCGGCTATCACGTTGGGATACGTGGCCCCGCTGTCGGTCGAATAATACAGGTTCACGGTCAAGGTGTCAACGTTGCCCACCGAGTCGCTCATGTCCCACCAGATGGTCTGCGCCGAGCCGCCCATCCAAGCTTCGCCGCCGTTCGGGTAGGTCAGGTCGACCCAGGGTTGATTGGTGATAGTGAAGACCGCGTCTGACTCGTCAGAGTCGGTTGCCGATGCCTGGTCCGTGACCGTGGCCCGCAGGAGGTACGTGGTGCTGTCGGGCGCGGTGGCGGTGTCCCAGGGTTCGGAACCGTCGTTGTTGTCCGTGCCGTCTATGATAGTGAACCAGGAACCGCCAGCGTCAGGGCTGTATTCGAGCTTGATGTCGAGGGTGGCCGGGTCTTCCGAAGGGTCGCTTGCCGCCCATGTTATGGTCTCGGTGCCTGTCCAGGTGCCGTCCTCCCCTTGACCGTTGTTATCGAGCAGGGTGATGGTCGGCGGCAAGTTGTCCACCATCAGGACGTCGTGGACATCCGGTGTGCTGAAGTCCTGGCCGTCGTAGGACCGGGCCATTATCTTGTACCAGCCCGGCGCCCAGCCGGTGGTATCCCAGAAATATGTCCACGAATTGGTGCCTAAGGCAGGAGCCCAGTGCTGTGTATGCACCGCCACGTCGACTCGCACGACAGGGGCATCGTCCGCGGCGGTCCCGCTGATGGTGACCATGCTGTCTGTCACCACGATCCCGCCGTCCGCGGGGTCCACGATGTCCACGGTCGGTTCAAGGTTGGGGTCGCTGGCCTCCGTTCCCCACAGGACCTTGTAGAACTCGTCCCAGTTCGTGTCCGAGAACGTCATGGTGTCGAACTCGTTGTCATACGGCGGGCTGGCGATGTAAATCTTCATTCCGTGCTCGTTCGTATTCTGGTTGTGTATCAGTATCGCACGGTCCGACTGCCAGTCAAACGGGTCGCCGTAAGCGGTCCCGACCGGATTGGCCTCGGCCGCGTCAAGCACGTCCTGCAATGCATTGTGGACAGGTCCCGAAGTAATGCTAGCAATGGCAATTTCACAGAAGTGATACAGGTCCCTCTGATGATTATATCCCTGCCATGACCGGGCTGCGTTTGCCGCCGCCTGCAGGTCCGACCTGTATGTGGTGATCTCGTGTATGGCCTTCTGGGCCAGGTTGTTGAGGGCGGGTGCGAGGCTCGTCGCCAGCATGGTGGCGTTTATGACGGACATGGTCGTCACCGAACCGGAGGTCCCCCAGGCGTCAACGTAAGCCTGGAACACCCAGTAGGCGGCCTCCTCGCCGTTCATGTCCAGGTTGCTGTTGAGGTATCCGAGCACGATATCATATTCCCACCCATCGAATCCAATACTGTCTTCGGAGTTGCACATGTAGTCGATGTACGGCATCTCGTCATAATATAGGGAGCAATCGGCCATCAGGCACTCGTCGTACCCGGCGACGTCGAAGAGCTTGGTTTTACCTGTGTTTGCGGCCACGGTCTCGTAAATTGACCTGACCTCGAGGGCCGTGAGGTGATCGTTGTCCGTGTCGTCGCTGCACATTGCCCAGTTCCAGCTTCCCCCGTGGTTCCACATGTCCCAGAGATATCTGTCTGCCGGGTACTCGCCGAACACCCAGGTGGCAAAGTCAATGGCCGTTTGCGGGTCGCCCATGTTCAACTCACCGCTCGTCCAAGCCGGATTTATCGTTGTCAACGGTATCTCGGTCCTGCTTCCGGGATTGATCTGGTAACAGTGTGTGTCCGGACCTGAGAACGTGTCGCCGTCGAACAGGACCACGATGTTGAGGTCGATGTTTGTCCCCACTGTCTCCATCTCAGTCATATCGGCATATCCCGCCGAGTCCAGGTTGTTGTCCGCGTCGAGGTACACAATGAAGGTCCATTTCTTGGGCGGCAATCTGTTGAGCGTTGTCTCCTTGGCAGCTGGAATCTCCCTCACGACCGGCTCGCTTGACACTAGTGTCTTTTCCCCGAAGGTTCCCAAGGTATCGATTTCCACTGAATAATGGTCAATGGACTCGACCGAGACCTCCCTCCACATAATGTCGACCCCGGAGTGAACCTCAGACATGGTAATTTCCTTCATCCAGGCATCGGCCTGGACGACGATCTGAGGCGTTGTCCAGGCGGTCGTGTCACAGGACGATGAATAGTATATCCCCTTCGTTCCAGAGGACTGGCCGATGCAGGCGACATGCAACTCGCCGTTCTCCAGGAGCAGGGACGGGTAAACGCAGGAGATGCCGGGCATCGGAGCCAACTTCCTGAATAGCCTTCCGTTGTTCTCGCTCAGGAGCAGGGATACTTCATTCTGAACCCTGGCGGCTATCGCAACGATGTTTCCCCCGGCGGCCACCACCGGATTCTCGCCCTCCAGATCGGTGGGCAAGGACCATTCTTCCGCTGCAAGGTCGTATGCCATGTAGCAGGTGGTAATCTGTCTGGACACGGCGTTCATCCACACCAGGTGGAGGGCCGTGGAACCTGCGGACATCTCAACGCTGATGGGTACGTAATCATCAGTGGTTATCTTTAGAGGGACCTCCCATGAGTGGCCGTTATCCTGGCTGAAGGAGAACATGATTGCGGTCTCGTGGGTATCGCCCTCTATCCAGACCTCGTAAAGAACATCGTCCGTCTGAACGAGCGCATTGTGCTCAGCGTTCATTCCCGGGGTTGTCATTTCAGATGCTGGGCCCCATTCCAGACCCGTGCTCACAAATATTGTTGCCGGCATTGTCATCGAAAATGCGATAACGAGCGTAAGCAACAGCCTAACGTTGGGCTGTTTTCTAAACATTTAATCCGCTCCATTAATTCTGTTTGTCGGACGTCTAATATCCTTTTTAATATACTTAAGGTTGTTGCTAAATTTAGGCATGCTGTGCGCTGGGTGGAAAATCTGGCTAGATTCTAGGCTTCGATTTCAGAGACTGCGGATCAGTAATTCACCACGTTCCAATCGCAGTCGAAGGTCACGTGAACCCAGATCGCATCCCCGTGGTAGAGCATCTCTGTTCCGGTGGGCGTCTTCAACCTGTAATCCGCCGCCGAGTCGAATATCTCCCAGGAATCGAATCCTGCGCAGTTGGCAGTTAGGTGAGTCCCGATGGCCGAGGCGCTCATGCTCCTCGCCGCGAATGAGTACGGCACGAGGTTCCATCCCGATTTCATGGGTATCGTCATGTCGGTGATATAGCCGGCCATCGTCCACCTGGCATTTGCGTTGATGTGAAGCCAAAATCCCATGTCATTGTAAATGTCATGCAGATCGTTCACCGAGGAAGGCCGCGTCGTAAGATGTGACGTCCAGGCGTCAGCGTTCTCGTCCCAGGCCATCGCGTAGTCCCAGCTGGTGGGAAGGCTCTGGCCCTGCAGCACGTGGTTCAGGGTTGTGTCGCTTTGGACGAGCGGCGAACCGAGCATGAACCAGCCGCTCGGGTTCAGGAACGTGCTCAACGTCTTGCCGAACTTTGCCGCCTGTATCGTTGTCCTGGTCTCGTGGCCTGCAATATCGAAGGTGCGCACCTGATAGAAGTACGATTGCGGGTTCGAGGTTCCGACCCCGATGTGCAGGACGTCGGTGTTCAGACCCGCGGAGAGGAAATTGGTGTATGAGTTGCCAGTCGGGTCCCAGCCGTTCATGACGTAGTAGACCTCGTACCTGTCTATGTCGGCGGATGCGGATGCGTCCCAGTGGATGCGGACGCTCGAACCCACTATCTCGGCCCTAGCGTTCGTGGCTGGCGCCGGTGCGGTCGAATCGATTGCAAAGTCGTTCTGGCTCGTATCCTCAACTGTGTGCGGGAAGGAGTCTGTCACGGTGACCTTAACCCTGACTGTGTTCGAGTCAATGACCGGGATGGGATTCCATACGTACGAGCAGGGGTTTGCGGTGAAACCGGTGAGCCCCGTGACTATCATGTTCGGATAGGTGGCTCCGCTATCGGTCGAATAATAGAGGTCCACGACAAGGTTCTCAATCGAACCGTTGGAGTCGCTCATGACCCACTGGATGTTCTGGGATGTTCCGCCCATCCAGATTTCGCCGCCGTCGGGGGAGGATAGGGCAACAACAGGCATGTTATCGATGGTGAACTCTGCATCGGACAGGTCGGTGACGCCGAGGAAATAGCTGTCGGTCGCGGTGACCCTGAGCAGGTTGTCGGTGCCGTCTGGCACTGCCGTTGTGTCCCAGAGGCAGGCACCGTCGTTGTTGTCTACACCATCCTCGATGGTGAACCAGTCAGCTCCGGAATTCGGCGAGTACTCGACCCTGATGTCGAGGGCTGGGTCCTGGATGTTCGAGGCGCTCCAGGTTATCGTCTCCACTCCGCTCCATGTTCCGTCCTCACCCTGGCCGTTGTTGTCCAGCACCGTGACTGAAGAGGGCGTATAATCCTCAACGTTGGCCTTGATGCAGAAGTTGGCGGTCTGGTTCCAGAGCGGGTTGACGAACGAATAATCATATAGGTCCGCCCAGGCCGTTCCGTTGTAATAATAGCTCTCTCCAGGGTTTGCCGCAGAGACCACTGGTGTTCCATACGGTGATTTGGTGACGGGTGCCAGCCCGCCGTTCAGCAGTACCTCGACCTCGGAGAACCGGTCGATCGGGTGACCGCCGTGAGATAGTTCGACATAGACGTAGAAATCCTCACCAGGGTCGAGAAACAGTGGATAATCAAGGTCGACCGTGTGGAAGCCGGTGTGGTTCTGCTCGCCCGTTTGTGATGCCAGCTCATCCTGGAGGACTCCTCCGATGAAGTTGTCGAATATCCTGGCGGTATAAGTGACGTTGTTGGCCGCCGTGAAGAAGCTTATCGCCGTTATCAACTCGCTCTGGTTGGTCGTGAAGGCGTTGAAGGACTCGGTGATGCCCGGCAGGGTATCTCGCCACCCGTGGTAATCGTGATAATGGATCCGCTCGTAATTCGAAAGGACTGTGCCCCGGAAGGAAACCGCGCCCATCTCCGGGTGACGGCACGAGTGCTTGTCATAATACGAAATCCAGAAGTAACCGCCCAGTCCCCATCCGCTGCCCCAGCTGTTCTTGGTCAACCAGGCCCCGGGGCCCTCGGGCGCTCCGGTCACGATGTTGTCATCCCATCCTATGATGGCGATCGCGTGGTTTGGGTCCAGGTTGCTAGATGGCGGCTGGTAGTGGATATAGTTGGCATCTATGAACGCAGCATCGTAGCACATGCAGGTGCCGATCGCGCCCTCGTTCATGATACGCAGCTTGATGGTGTCGATGCCGCTGAGACTGGGCCCGATGACGAACCACTCGATGTCGCGTGAGTAATAATAGTGCCAGTTCGGATCTGACCTCGGCGGTGCCGGGGTATGGGATTGGCCGTCAATGTCGCGAACCGCACCCTCACCCCTCGTGGTGTAGGCCGACGCCACGAGATAGTCTCCGCCCTGGTGCACGGTCAGTCCGCCCCCGGTCGGTGGAACCTGGTCGTCGTTGTTATGCTGGTTGAAGCCGTTCCACCAATCGAGGTGGTATTCGGCGAGGTTTGGCTCGCCTGTTTCCCCCGCATTCTCCCAGTTCTTCGTCATCAGGAGGTTGCTCTCCATGGCGGCCATCGTCCCGTGGCACCAGCAGGTGCCGTCGATCTGGCTCTTAACCGATGTGACATAGTTCTCGCCGAAAACGTCACGTAGGTCGAACACTCCGGGAAGGGCTGATTCGGCCTCCCCCGTCTGACCTGATATCATTGGACCAGAAGTCTCACTCGCCATAATGGTCGAGGTGAGCGGTATAATAAATAGTAACGCAACGCACAAGGCCATTGACCTTTTGATTCCTCTGTGAACGGGTTTGGAAATCCTCATTGGCTCATCTCCCTTCGTTGTTATTTCACGATGTCGTCGGGGGCCTATCGTATGACCTTTGGATTCTATAAATGTTTCCCCAATACATTCTACTAATACGAAAATATTTTATTTATTATAATATATATAGGTTGGCTCGTGGATGGGATGCTTTGGACGTGATGTTCGGTCTAGCAATAGGCATATTCGCCAGTGTTTTCGTATTGATGATCAGCGGCAAGGTCCACCGCACGGCCGCCGTCATCGCCGGCGCCGTCCTGATGGTCGGCGTCGGAATCCTGAACGAGCATGATGTTATCAGGGTGATCGAATGGGAGGCGCTGGGCCTCATCTTCGGAATGTTCGTGCTGGTTGCGGCCCTTACCGAGAGCGGCTTCTTCAGGTGGCTGGGTCTTCACGCCCTCAAGATCACGAAGTTCAATCCCCTCAAGATTTTCATATTATTTTCGGCCTTATCGGCCATACTGGCCGCCTTCATGGATTCCATCACCGTGCTCATATTCATGGCCTCGCTTCTGATCGAGGTCTGCGCGATATTGAAGATGCCGGTGCTTCCCTTCCTCCTCGGAGCAATCACTTCCGCAAATATCGGCGGAAGTGCTACGATGGTCGGTGACCCCCCCAACATCGTCATCGGCACTGCGCTCGATTACACGTTCATGGACTTTGTCACGCACACGGGCCCAATTGCGGTCGTCGTATTCTTCGTGAACCTGGCCTTCTTTTACCTCTGGTACAAGAAGATATTCAACGAACCGGAGGTTGACCTGGAGGAGATATACCATGAGCACAAGGACCTCGAGCCATATAGCGCGGTCAAGGACCACCACCTGATGACCGTGGCCCTTGTGGCCTTTGCATTCACCGTGACAATGCTGGTCCTTCACCACAGCCTCGGCCTTGTCGTGGCCTTCGTCGGCATCATGGGGGCCACGCTGGTCATGCTGTTCGGCGGCGAGAGGATGCCCGAAGTGGTAGAAAGGATCGACTGGCATACCATCCTTTTCCTGGCCGGCCTGTTCGTCATGGTCGGCGGGCTCGAGGAGGCGGGGGTACTGGACTCGATAGCCAACGGCATCATCTCAGTGGGGGCTGGAAGCCTCGTGTTGACGCTGACGCTTATCCTGTGGGTCTCAGCATTCTCCTCGGCCCTGCTTGACAACGTCCCCTTCGCCGCCGCAATGGTGAACGTGGTCAGGAACGTGTCAGAGAACACCTCAATCGGCGTCGACCCGATGGCCTACACGCTGGCCCTCGGAGCGGACGTGGGAGGAAATGCCACACCCATCGGCGCTTCCGCGAACGTGGTCGGTTTGGCGGTCGCCCAGAAACATGGTATTAAAACCACATGGAAGCAATACTGTAAAGTAGCCGTACCAGCTATGATAGTCTCGATGCTCGTCATCAATGTCCTGGTATTGTTGATGTTCGCACTGTAGGATCACTTTTTCTTGTCCCGCTTCGCCCTCTTGACCAGCGGGTGCTCGTCCTTCTTTTTCACGACGACCTTCTTCGTGTCTTTGGACGACGTGACCTTCCTCGGTTGGACCGTCTGTTTGGGCGGAGGCGGGGGAGGCGGGTGCTTCCTCACGACCTGGGGTTTCACCTTCTTCTCCGGCTTCTTCCAGTCCTTGACAGGTTTCGTCTCGACGTGCTTCCTGTACGTCCTGGACTTCTCTATCCAGTCGTCACTCTTTGCCTGGGCCTGGATCTCCTTTTCCGCCTTCTTCGACCGGTAACGCTCTATCGATGACACTCCGATCGACGTAGCGATGACCGTGAGCACTATCATCATGAAGGCCATGTTCAGGAATAGGTCCTGCAGGGGATTTGAGGTGATTTGTGCAAAGGCCCCTGAGGTATCAGATATTGTAGCACCCCAATTACTGGCCATCTCAGTCGCGTAAGGTGTCAAAGGCAAATGAGTCCCGTTTTCGAATCCGTTTATATAATCTGATATCGTGAAAGGCAGAGCTGCAAGAACGGCCGCGGCCAGGCCTCTCGGAAGCATTGTGGTTACAAAGGATTTGTCGGGTTTTGTATCTTCGTCAACAGCGCACGAAATTGTTGCTGCCACATATCTGATTATCAATATTCCTAGGAATATTAGGAATAAGACCACGAAGAACAGGATGAGAGGGTCGGATGTGAGTTCGGGTGGAATATAGAATTGAGGGCTGAATGGGAAGTTGCCCATTGAAAATGTGAACGTTATTCCCAGATACACGAAGAAGAACGTTCTGACAAGGAACGATATCTCTGAGTGGAATTGTTTGATGTTCGTATCGAACACGAAACCGGTCTTGATTTTCAATATCCTGGCGATCTCGTCCTTGTTACTCAGGACAAGACCAAAGACGAGGGCCGCTATCGCTCCGCTGACCTGGATGTATTCGACCAGGGCATATAACACAAATAATGCTGCCAGTGTAATCATGAAGGAGAACGGTTTGCCCTCGAGGCGCTTGAGCACCGCGAGCCAAAGAACACCGAATAAAAAGCCGATGAATCCTGCCAACACAAAGGCACTGAGCAGGTGCTGTATCAACACTCCTGAATCAGTATTGCTGCCTTTTATGATTTCAATGAGAATTAACGCTGTCACAATGCACATTACGTCACTTAGTACTGACTCTAGTGTAAGCAGAACCTTTGTATCCTCTTTCGCACTCACTCCGGCCATAATGGGTATTACTACGGCGCTGCTCACACCCCCTATGACGCATCCGAGTAATAGTCCGATGACGACATTATCTATGCCAAGCATGTAATAGCATATCAGAGCGGTCACGAACATCGTACCGATGAATGTTATTCCCGAATGTAGGATAGCGACGCCCATCTTCTCCATGGTCTTTTCAAGATTAAGGTTCAGACCACCGTCGAACAAAATGATTACAAGGGCCAGTGCGGCGAAGAACGGTGCGAAGGTTGTCAGTGCATCGCTGATATCAGGATCGTTCAACAAACTAATCTCGGGTACGTACGTGAGTAGTATTGGGCCAATAAAAAGACCTATGAAAATCAGAATGAGGATGTCGGGTATCTTGGTCCTCTCAAAGAGGAGTGCGCCAAGGAAACCTATGAGGATAATTGCGCCTATTCCCGCAAAGAAAAAGTGAACTTCCATTGTGCACCCTTATGTGGATTGACACGCTGTTTATTACCTTTTCCCTTCGATAAAATTATCATACCCAGTAGGGCGTCTTGATGTCCTCGTAGGCACTCATCGCGGCGATGGCTCCCTCCGCGCAGGCGGTGACCACCTGCCTCAGGCCGCCGGTCACGTCCCCGGCTGCATAGACCTTCCTGATGTTCGTCCTCATGAAGCGGTCGACCTCGATGTAGCCGTCGTAGGCAAGCTCAACTCCCAGCTGTTTCGCCAGTGCGGTGTTCGGTTCCTCTCCGATTGAAATGAAGATGCCGTCCGCATCTTGCTGCCTTGTTGTTCCGTCCCCGGTGTTTTGAACCTCAATGGATTCGACCTTCGCATCCCCGACTATCCTTTTCACGGTGCTGTTCATCAACAGTTCGACCCCGTTCTCGGCCATCTGGTCTTGCAGGTACTTCTCGGCCCTGAGGGTGTCGCGGCGGTGAATTAGGGTGACGTCAGCGCCCATGTGCTTCAGGTGCAGCGCTTCTGTCGCGCCGTTGTTCCCGCCTCCGATCACGTACACCCTCCTGCCCTTGAAGAAGGTGCCGTCACACGTTGCGCAATAGGATACGCCGCGGCCGGTCAGCTCCGATTCTCCGGGGATCCCCAGCTTTCTGTAGATGGCCCCTGTGGCGAATACAATGGCCTGGCATATCATGATTTCCTCCCCCACTGAAACGGAGAACCGACCGCCGGATTCCTCGACGCCTGAAACGTCCGCCCCCTGTCTTATATCGAGGTTATCCTCTGCCTGCTCCCTCATCTTATCCATCAGGTCCAAGCCACTGATGCCTTTGAAGCCCGGATAGTTCTCGATCCACGGGGACGTCGCTGCCATTCCCCCGGTCACGCCCTTGTCAAGAAGTATTGCCCTCAGACCAGAACGTGCTGCGTAGATGCCGGCTGTCAACCCGGCCGGA
>Ga0209536_100000699_pt1 | contig 55150 bp, 55 predicted proteins | sample DeeMarSeWOR28_12_FD_187461 | JGI IMG/M metagenome (GOLD analysis project Ga0209536, IMG submission 187461) | Marine sediment microbial communities from White Oak River estuary, North Carolina - WOR-2-8_12 (SPAdes) (version 2) | ecosystem: Environmental > Aquatic > Marine > Intertidal zone >... | reverse complement strand
CAGAATTGGGGGAACTCCACAAGATTAAATGGAACTCCCGGTTTCAAGAACTCCCTCTCTCCCAAAGATATTGACCTTGCCATCACTGAATTTAGTTTTATAGGGGAAAATTTTATTGTCGGAGGTACGGCTCAATTTGAGGCAGTAGTAAAGAATTTAGGGCAGCAGGCTATTAATGGATTTCAATTTCAAAAATTTTATGACTACAACCGAAACCAACAGCCTGACTCAGATGAAGTTCTTGAGACTCTATCTATTTCAAACATTCTCATGCCCGGCGATTCATTGCTGGTGGAGGATGAATTTGGCGACATTCCAGCGGGAAATGTCTCCTTTGGCGTTGCCATCATTGTTCAGGACGATGAGGATCTGACCAATAACAGCAAGACCAAAGCGGTATTTGTCACCGATCCGGTCAATCTGCGAGTAATCATCAACGAGATAATGGCTGCCCCGGAAACGGGGAAAGATGAATGGGTGGAATTATTCAATCCCGGGTTATCGGAAATAAATCTCCGCGATATCTATTTTGCCGACGCGGTGGACACCGTTCAAATCAGTAAGGTAGATTTTATTCTGCAGCCGCAGGGCTATATTGTTGTCAGCGGGGATTCCGCTGCGGCATTTCAATACAATATCACCTGGGATAACCTGGTCATCGTCAGCAGTTTTCCAACATTAAATAATTCATTTGATGATCTGAAACTGCTGAACAATTTCAGTTTCGTATATGACCGCGTTCGCTACACGGATGAATGGTACGGGCGGGACGTGGACCCGGGGACTTCTTTGGAAAAGATCAATCCCAATTTAAACGGACAGATTTCCGATAATTGGGCTGCTTCGGTTGATATAAGCGGCAGCAGTCCTGGGAGGATAAATTCTGTGTTTGCGGATATTCTTCCCGCTGAATCGCAATTACAGATTCACCCCAATCCCTTTTCTCCAGACGACGATGGATTTGAAGACGTGACGATCATCCAGGTAAACATTCCGTTTGAAACTGCATTCATCAATATCCGGATTTATGATACCCGCGGCAGGTTAATTCGCTTCCTGGCGGATTCAATACCGGCGGCGCATGAGTCGCATTTCGTATGGGACGGCAAGGATGATAACAACAGAGTGGCGCGGATCGGCGCCTATATTTGTTTTGTAGAGGCTTTAAATTCGAATAAGAATGTTGTCCGGCAGCTTAAGTCGACCATTATTTTAGTGAAAGAATAGCTAGCCAAAATTGGACGTTCTGCTAAATCACTATTGAAATTGTCAACCTGGTGGCTTAACTTTGTCCTGCTTTTAGCACCTCACTGTTCAAAAGGCAACATTAAAAATGTGAAAACCAATAAAGGAGACAACCCTTGGAAGCAAGCATAACCAAACAAGATAATCCGGAAACAGCCCCGCAGAGAAGAGCCACATTTTTTCAGGAGGACAACGGAAACCTGTCGTCCATGCGGCTGATGTGTTTTATTTCCCTGATCGCTGGTATTCTTTTCGGCGTACTCACTATTTACACCAAAAATCAGGACGGAATCATTGTTACTTTTGGATTTTTGCTGGGCGCTTTTGCACCCAAAGCCTTGCAAAAATTTGCGGAGCAAAAAGTTGCCGCATCAAAAAAAGATAAACAATAGATTTATCATTATGACCAGGTTTTAATGATAAAGGAGCGTCTCGTGGTTTTTAAAAATCAATTCTTGACATTTCTCACTTTTGCATTCGCAATTTTGTTGTCGACTACTGTCACTCTGAGCCAGGATTACGAACAAACGATGACCGATTATAGCGAGAAATTTCTGGCTTACAGCCAGGTGTTTGTGAAATTCGCTTCGATGAATATTAACACTGAGGCAGAATATGATGCTGCTTTAGCCGTTAGCGATGTTGCCAAAGAGTTTTATTACCACACTAGCTATCTTAGCGATTTTCTGTTAATCCTAAAAATCATCAACAAGCACGAAGAAGAGAAGGAGCTTGCCGCAAGACTGTTAAGGCTGCGGATTAACAATCTTATTAAGGAATGTGATGAGGCCTTCAAAAGGGTAGACGCGGCGGTAAAAGATGCAGAGTTTGCGGATGTGACCAAGGCCGCGAGCGATGTCAAGACAGATTTGGAGGCTCTGCGTCACGATCTTGAAAAGATATCCGCAAATTATGCAAAAGAAGGATAGGTGTTCTGCATGACATACAAAATCAAAATGATTGATGATGTGGCGGTCTTTTCGTTATCCGGGAAAATGATGGGGGATAAATTGACATCCGAATTGTATGACGAAGCGAAAAATCTGATTTCCAAAGGGGTTAGGAAATTGGTCATCGATCTTCTTGAAGTGGATTTTATAAACAGTATTGGTTTGGGCATGATTATCGCGTGCCGGACTTCCATTATCAAAACGGGGGGAAGTATGAAGTTGATATGCACAAGCCCTAATATTGAAAAATATTTTAAGATCACCGAACTCGATCAATTCTTTGAGTTTTATAAAAGTGAAAAAGAAGCTCTGGAAAGCTACTCAAAAAAATAATCAAGCTGCACCGGCGAAATCTTTTTCGTCAAGACGTCGCCCCGGCGACTCCTCCGGTATGAGAATCTTGGATGAGAGCGCATCTCCGAAAAACGTGCATTTTGTTAAAGTAAATTTAAAAGGCGCATACTTCCACAAAGCCGATCTTCAAAATAAAGATTTTACCAACGCCAAACTCCAGAATGCTTTCCTGAACGAAGCGAATCTTAAGAATGCCATACTTGCAAAAACAAAACTAGACGGCGCAAGCCTAGTCTACACCGATTTGTCCGGTGCCAATCTTTCCAGGGCGAGTCTCCGGGGTGCGCATCTTCTCAATGCCAATTTTGACCGCGCGCAATTGGCAAAAGCAAATCTGAAAAATTCGCAACTCATTAATGCCGATTTTAGCCAAGCCGATTTGGAAAATGCGAATTTAAGCGAGTGCAACCTGACCGGGGCAAACTTTGAGCGCGCTTTCCTAGAAAAAACTGATCTCCGCAAAGCAAATCTAACCAATGCAAATATGGAAGGAGCCAATCTTTCATGCGCGAATCTCAAGGAAGCGGATTTGACAAACGTTAATTTTCGGGAGGCATACCTCTCTCAGACAAAGAATTTAACCGTGGAAGAATTGAAAAGGGTCAGCACATTATTCGGTGCTGAAATGGAGGAAGGGCTAAAAAGAGAGATTTATGAAAAATTCCCTCACTTGTTTGAAGAACCATCGTGGTGACAAATTAACTCCTATCTTAATTCTACAACCACGCCTTCCCTTGCGGCTTCACAGATTATGCCGTTATTATGTCTTTTCAAGAGTTTTCGGCTTTGCCGAACCATTCGGTTGATTGTCTCATCATCATGATCCGGGTCGTGATGAAACAAAATCAGTCTCTTGATTTTCGCCCGGCCGGCGATATCTACCGTGTAATCTAACGGGGAATGCCCCCAGGTTCTCTTCTCTTTGTATTCTTCCGGAAAATATTGAGTGTCGTGTATCAAAATATCGGATTGGGAAATGAAATTAACAAGATCGTCACTCATGTCCTCAACAAACTTTTCAAAGCGGCTGGTGACGCTGTCGGTACTTTTACTGTTTGAACTTTGCTTTTTCAAAGGATGCGTAAACGGCTCGTTATCGCTGATATAAACAATCGATTTGCCCTGATATGTAAATCGATAACCCAAAGCGTAACCAGGGTGGTTCAGGAATTTTGTCTTGACCTCAACACCTTCCACATCGAATGTTTCTTCTTGGATAGTTCGGAACTCAACATTTGCCCGCATGTCGTCGATGGCTAGCGGGAAATAAGTCGGATTCATCTGCATGGAAATAATTTCGCTCAGATTGGCATTTGGTTCATCACAGCCATAAATGACAAAATGATTTTCCTTCTTAAAAGCCGGTTTAAAGAAAGGGAGCCCTTGGATGTGATCCCAATGGAAATGGCTGATGAAGATATAGGCAATAACCGGTTCGGGGGTCTGCAGGATTTGTTTTCCCAATTCCCTGATCCCCGAACCGGCGTCCAGGATAAACCTCGGCTTCCCCGGAAATTTGATCTCCACGCAGGGAGTGTTTCCCCCGTAATAGACAGTACTTGGCCCGGGGGATGGAATAGAACCTCTTACACCCCAGAATTTGATTTTAATAGATTTGTTCATAGGCGGGTTCTAACAGTTCTTTCACTTTCCTGAGCAGCAGGTGAGCGCGAGTGGGTTTGACCATGAATGCATCGGCGCCTAAATTGAAGGCTTTGCGGCGATCCGATTCATAGTTTTTTCCGGTGTAGATGATGACTTTGGTGTCTGCCGTTTCGCCGGTGGATTTGATTTTACGGCATAGCCGCAGCCCATCAATTGCTGGCATGATCAAATCCAGAATGACAATGGAAGGTTTTTCTTTTCGGATCCTATCAAAGGCCTTGGTGCTGTCTGTAATAAATTCAGCTTTAAATCCGTTTTGCAGCAACAGAAGTTGAATCAGACTTGCCAATTCTTCATTATCTTCAATGATTAAAATATCGTATTTGCCATTATTGGTTTTCATCCAGAAATCCTTTTGATACCCATTAGTCTGTTAATCCCTTGAATCATATACTAACTATCATATCTTGATTACCGTACTTTTAATAGTTGCTGTTAGGAAAATATGATCATAACCAAGGGTGGCAGGTGACAAAAGTCACAATAGTTTTGCACAATTCTATATCCGGCATACTGCTATCAATTTCAGGAAAATTTGGGGGGAGAGCCGGACAATCAGTGATTGGAGGAACCTTATAAAATGAAATGTAGATCGTACTTGGCTTCGCGCAGGCAGGCACCTTTAACTCACTCTGGCACCTAATACTTGTCTAACTTCTAACTTGAATGAATACCGGCAAATACATTACCGGTCGTTTGGTATAGTCCGATTCGATTGAAATCCTTGTATCGTATTTACCGGCCTCTTTGGGCGGATTGAGCTTGACTTGAAAAAGGTGTGACTTGTGGGGTGGAATGATGGTTTTTTCCGGGACGACTTTTATGAGATCATTGTGAACGGTGACTTTCTTGATTTCAACCGGTAGATCCATATCATTTTGAATCTCAAAAAATTCCGTAATCGACGAGTCACTGTCCAAACTTACTTGTCCGAATTGAAGAAAACCGGGGGTGATGTTTATGTCTTTACTGATAAGGGCGTGGATAGTAAATGAGGCATTCGTGACATCGGCGCCTTCCAAATCAATTCGAATTGATTTGTGAATATTACCATTGAATCCGTCGGTTTTTATGGTATAGCTGATTTCTGCGGTATCGCCGGTTGCGTAGGCTTCTTTATCAGGTTTTGCTGCTGTGCATCCGCAACTGGTGCGTACGTTTTTTATGGTTACCGGCGTTTCTCCAAGAATTACAAACCTAATAGATCCTTCAATTTTCTCGCCTTCATGTATTTTTCCTACATCAATGTCTCTGGGATTTAAGAATTCGATTTGCTGGCTAAACAGCGATGTCACGAATAATGAGATCACAACCACAGTTAATTGTATAGTACTCATGATTCTTCCTCATCTAATTTAGACAGCACACTTTGAAAATCATCTGGCATTGGCGCCGAAAAATCCATCCATTTTTTTTGGATGGGATGTTCAAAACCAAGATTAAATGCATGGAGCGCTTGGCGGTCCATCGTGTTCAACAAATTTAATGCAAATTTGCGGTGAGACAAGTTAGAAATTCGATTAATTTGTTTATTCCTGCCTGAATAATCCGGGTCGCCAAAAACGGGATGGTTCAAATGTTTGAAATGCACCCTGATCTGGTGAGAGCGGCCGGTTTTTAACCAAACTTTTACCAGGGTTAGAAATTCAAAATATTTTTCGATTTCGTAATTAGTCAAAGCCGGCTTTCCTGAAGCTGAAACAGAAAATTTCTTTCGGTCGCTTTTGCTTCGGTTTAAAAACGTCTCAATTCGTCCGGTTTTGGGCTCTACTTTTCCCCAAACCAGTGCACGGTATTCTCTCCGTGCGGTTTTTTCAGTAAATTGTTTTTGAAGGTGTTTATGGGACAAGTCGTCTTTTGCTACGACTAACAGACCGCTGGTCAGTTTATCCAATCGATGAACAATGCCCGGACGCAGCCTGCCGCCGACGCCGGATAGATCGGTACAATGATAAAGAAGCGCATTAACGAGCGTGCCCGTTCTTACTCCGGCGCCGGGATGAACCACCATACCCGGGGGTTTATTCACCACCAGCAAATGTTGATCTTCATAAATAATATTTAAGGGAATGTTTTCCGGTGTGGTGTTCGTTTCAATGGGTTCGGGGATATTAACTTGGATTTGGTCGCCCGCATCGCTGATGTGGGATGGTTTGATATGCTGATTATTTACCTGAACCAGGTTCTGCTCAATAATCTTTTTGAAAAATGATCTCGAATATTGGGGTAACTTGGCGGAAAGGAAACGATCGATCCGTTGATTTTTAGAAGATTCATCTACGATAAATTTATATATCTTCGCTGGCTGCATCGTCCATTGCAGGATGGGTTTTGCGTTCGAAAACTGCGATGAGTATGATTAATATCATCCCAATTGAGACAGCCGAATCGGCAATATTAAAAACGGGCCAGCGTTCCATAGCATAGGGTGGCAGCTCCCAAAACAAAAAGTTCCCCCCGCCGAAATGAATATCGAAAAACTCCACATCAATAAAATCTACTACCTGTCCGTAAAAAAAACGGTCGATTAAATTTCCGAAAGCGCCACCTAATATGATTGCAAATGAGAAGCGCAAGAGATTGTGGTCACGCAATTTTAGTAAATAAATGAAAATGACGATGACGGCAACTATTGAGAGAACGTTAAAAAAAAGTTTGTTGCTTAATTGAATACCGAACGCCATTCCGGGATTTTCAACGTAGGTAAAACGTAAAAAATTTCCAATGATTTTAACAGAATGAATTGGCTGAAGGTAGATTTTTGCAATTAATTTGGTTGCTTGATCTAAGCAGATCAGAGAAAAAACAATGAAGATAGTTCCGAGGACGCGTTTCTTAAATAAACCTGCGAACATAAGTCTTATTTTTTTGACTCTGCTTGTTTGCAGGGAACACAAATGCGTGTTGTGGGAACCACTTCCATCCTTTTGATATCTATCTCTTTGCCGCAGACCCTGCAAATTCCATACTCACCCAAATCCATTAGCTGCAACGCCTGATTTATCTGCTGCAGGTATTTTTCCTCCCGGCTCAGAAATAGGAAGGCTTTTTCGCGCTCCATTGCATCAGTCCCCTGGTCTGCCATGTGCGATGTGTAGCCGGAATGATCCCCGGTCGTTTCTTTGTAATTACTTTCCAACGCAACTTCGCGCCAGTGTTCAATTCGCTCGCTCACCTCAGTACGTTTTTCCAGCAGAATCTTCCTAAAACTATCAGTTTGCTTCTTGTTCATTGCTTGACTCCCTGACTACAAGTAATTATTTCCAGATTTGAAAGGTGCCAATTTAAACAATTTTTGGTGATTATGCACTAAAGACTCAAGATTTTTTTATTTTAGACTTTTTTTATCGCAATAGAGAGTTTCTCGGTACCGATTGAGACCTCATGGGCATTCCCGGCGTCCGGCAATTCATTCCTGATCTGCACGGCAAGCGTTTCGGCTTTGATATATTCGGCCAATTCCAGTGCCGCTTGATGAATTTTCTCCGGGGCGTGGTAATAAATTTCAATTCTATCCGTGACGTCCAGTTTGGACTCTTTTCTTAGGTTTTGAATGCGATTTACAAACTCTCGCGCTAACCCTTCTGTCTCGAGCTCGGGTGTTATTTCGAGGTCCAGTGCCACCGTCAGATTACCTTCTTTTCCAGCAGCAAGATTTGCAGTATTTTCCTCGTGGAGTTCAACATCATCCGGATGAATGAATGACTCCTGCCCCTCAATAAAGATTTGTATCTTGCCATCTTTTTCCAGTTTGTCAATTTCATCATCGTTCCAATTTTTGATGATTTCGCCGACCGTGCCCATCATTTTCCCGAAACGGGGTCCCAATTGCTTGAAATTCGGTTTTGCCTTCCGGGTGACCAGATCCTGAGGTTTATCTGTAACGCTAATATTTTTTATATTGATCTCTTCTTTAATTAAATTCTTCATTTTGATGACCGCATCACGGCTGGCTTTACTCGTGCTTGCCACAATGAGCTCTCGCAAGGGCTGTCTGACTTTGATCTTGGTTTCATTTCGTAAGGCGCGCGCTATGCTGACAACCTGTTGGGCAATGTGCATGGTGTATTCCAGATCGGCATTTTGGAGAGATCTTTTTGTGTCATCAACGATTGGATAGTCACAAATATGAACGCTCTCCGGCATATCGTCGCTTCTCAGATTTAGGTAGATTTCCTCGGCAATAAAAGGTGCTATCGGAGCCATCAGTTTCGAGAAAGTCAAGAGAACCTCATATAAAGTCTGATAAGCTGCCAATTTATCTTTGCTGTCTTCGCTTTTCCAGAAGCGCCGCCGATTTCTGCGCACATACCAGTTTGAGACATCATCCAGCAGGAAGTCATAAAGAATTCTCCCGGCTTTGGTGGCGTCATAATTGTCCATCTGGTTTCGTACACTTTCCACAACAGTATACAGCCGTGAAAGAATCCAGCGGTCAATTTCAAGCCGTTCTTTCACGGCAATGGGTTTGGTATCGGTGTTAAACTGATCGATATTAGCATACAGTGCAAAGAAATTGTAAGTATTGAAGAGGGTATCAAAGAATTTTCTAAAGACTTCCTCTATGCCCTTGTTATCAAATCGTTTAGGTACCCATGGGGTGCTGGAGGTTATAAAATACCAGCGCAGCGGATCGACACCATACTGATTGATGACCTCTTTGGGCATTACCACGTTGCCCCGAGACTTACTCATTTTCTGCCCATATTTGTCAAGGACCAGATCGTTCACAATAATATTCTTAAATGCCGGTTTATCAAATAGCAACGTGGAGATGGCCAATAGTGAATAGAACCAGCCGCGTGTTTGATCAATGCCTTCGCAGATGAAATCAGCCGGGAAATTCTGCTCAAATAGCTCTTTGTTTTCTGCGGGATAATTCCATTGCGCATAAGGCATGCTCCCGGAGTCGAACCAGACATCCACGACTTCAGGCGTGCGCTTCATTGCGCCGCCGCATTTAGAGCATTCGATTTCAATTTGATCTACAAACGGTTTGTGCAGGTCGATGTCCTGAGGAACGTTTTTGCCGTGTTCCTTCAGCTCAGCAATTCCTTCGATAGCAATTTGGTGGTCGCAATTCTGGCAAATCCAGATGTTCAGTGGGGTTCCCCAGTAGCGGTCGCGGGACAGCGCCCAATCCACATTGTTTTTGAGCCATTCCCCGAATCGACCTTCACCCACTTCGGCAGGATGCCAGCTAATATGATCATTGTTATTTAGCATCTGCTCTTTAAATTGGGACGTTCTTATGTACCATGATTCCCTTGCATAGTACAAAAGCGGCGAATCGCAGCGCCAGCAATGGGGATAACTGTGCTCGATCATTTCTTTGCGAAACAAAACCCCCCTTGCTTTCAAATCGGAGATGATTTTCGGATCGGCTTCTTTAACGAAAATGTTTTTATAATCTTTGATAACCTCTTCGAATCTTCCGCTTTTATCAACTGGACGCATCATCGGTAAATCATATTTTAGACCCACCTGGTAGTCGTCGTCGCCAAACGCCGGAGCGATATGAACGATTCCGGTGCCGTCTTCAGTCGTGACAAAATCCCCCAATACTACATAGAATGCTTTCTTGTCGACCGGTACAAAATCAAACAGCCGCTTATAGGATATTCCCTCCAGTTCGTTGCCCTTGAAGCGGTCTAAAATCTCGAAACCGTACTCGAAAAGCTCTTCCAACCGGGCTTCAGCCAGAATAAGCTTCTCCCCATTATAGGTTATTTTTACGTAATCAACGTCGGGGTGCACGGCCAATGCAACGTTTGAGATTAAAGTCCAGGGTGTGGTCGTCCAAACCAAAAAGTAGGTGTTGTCTGCATCACCGTCTGGCAGAGATTCTTTCTCTATTTGAATTTTCACATACACAGAGGGGTCCTTAGTCTCCTTATAACCCTGCGAAACCTCGTGACTTGACAACGGCGTTTCGCAGCGGGGGCAGTAAGGGAGAATCTTAAAACCCTGGTAGATTAATCCTCTCGTAAAGAAGGTTTTTAATATCCACCATACGCTCTCAACGTAGCCGTTTTCGAAAGTAATGTAGGGATGATCCAGGTCCAGCCAAAAACCGATGCGCCGGGTTAATTCATCCCAATCTGTTTTGTAGGTAAAAACGCTTTCCCTGCATTTTTGATTGAATTTGTCAATTCCGTATTTTTCAATTTCTTCTTTCCCCTGTATTCCAAGACTTTTTTCTACTTCGATTTCCACCGGCAAACCGTGAGTGTCCCATCCGGCTTTCCGTTGAACGTAAAAACCCGTCATGGTCTTATAGCGGCAAAACGCGTCTTTGATGGTCCGGCTCATGACGTGATGAATACCCGGCCGACCGTTGGCGGTGGGCGGACCCTCGAAAAAAACGAAATGGGGATTATCCTTCCGCCACTGAAGACTCTTTTTGAAAATGTCCTTAGCTTCCCACAGTCTCAAAATGGATTCTTCCATCTTTGGAACATTCACCTTGCCGGAATACTCTTTAAACATTCAATTGTATCCTTGTTTCTATTTTCGCATCAGCCATGAAATCAATAAAAGTATTAAATTTAATATTATGAGAGTAGTAATGGGAAAATAAAATGTAAAATTTTTTTTCTTCACGATGATGTCGCCAGGCAATTTCCCAAGATAGGGAATCTTATTCCCAAACATCATCAGAAGTCCAATGACAATGATAATGGTGCCAATGACAACTAATGATTTTCCCAACGGATCTAAAGGAAAGTTTTCCATTACTGCTGCTAAAGCTGTTCGATCAGCTTTTTCATCAGTAGGGTCAGAGAAGGTTGCGCTTGGTTGGCAGTTTTAATAATGTCGGGGACGCTGGCGGGTTCCAAGGCGTCAGGAAAACACTCATCGGTTATGACCGATATACCGAATACTTCCAAATTCATGTGCCTGGCAACAATAACTTCAGGCACGGTTGACATCCCAACAACATCGGCGCCAATGTTCCTGAGAAAACGGTACTCCGCCCGGGTCTCCAGATTAGGACCTGCAACGGCGGCATAAACACCTCTCTGAATTCTTATTTTTTCTTCCAGGGCAATTTTTTCGGCTAACTGAATTAGCCTCTTGCTATAGGGTTCCGACATATCCGGGAACCGCGGGCCAAGCTCGTCATCATTTACTCCAATTAGAGGATTGTCACCCAATAAATTGATGTGATCGTCCATAATCATCAAATCGCCTTTGCGAAATAACGGGTTCATTCCCCCGCACGCATTGGAGATTACGAGTGTTTTCACTCCAAGGAATTTCATAAGCCGAATCGGGAAAGTGATTTGTTGCATGGTGTAGCCTTCGTAATAATGAAAGCGGCCCCGCATGGCGACCACCGGGCGATCGGTCAGCTTTCCGAATATCAGCTTCCCCTCGTGCGTTTCGACGGTTGAAATGGGAAAGTGGGGAATATTCTCGTAGGATAATTCCACTTCGTGGTCGATCTCTTTGGCAAGCTCGCCAAGACCGGTTCCTAAAACAATGCCGATTTCGGGTGCAGCGGATGTGTGCTTTCCGATATGCCTGACGGTTTCATCAATCTGTCTTCGTAATTCGCTCATCTGGTCTCCTAATTCCCACCATCTTTACCGATTTTTTTCTGAAGTTCTTCTTTTTGTCTTCGCAATTCCTCCAGCTTGCGTTCTTCTTCATTCTTTTCGTTTTGAAGGTCCTTTTCTCTTTCACGAATGTAACGAACTGTTTCAATAGCAATTTCCCGGTCTTTTTGTATGCCTCGGATCCCAAAGAAAATGCTTCCTGAAATGGCGCCTATCCCGCCCGTAAAATAGGGCGGAACCCCCGCATCGGCGTACCAGAAAGGCAAGCCCACCAGTATGCCAAATAATCCGCCTAACGCTGCGCCACCAATGGCATAGCCCCACGCGTTTCGACTTGATTTGTATTGGCCTATTTCTGCATCACTGATCAGGTTTGCCTGGAAGTCGTAATCCTTGGCAGATTTTTCAACACGGCGGATGTCATTTACCTGAAGTATGTGTGTTTGGTGATCTTTCTCGTTCACCAATATGATTTCGGAATTGGTACGTTCCACTATTAGTCCTTCGTATATCTCTCCACCGGTCACGTAAATTTTAACCGAGGCCTCCTGTTTTATGTCGGCAATGTTAAGATACCTTGGGGCGCTGCAACTAAATAGTAATGAAATAATAAGCACGTAAATAAAAATAACATATTTCTTTGGTTTCAAGGCAACGCTCATTTCTTCTTATCCTTCTTGTTGAGTGTTTCAATCAGCTCGTCAATTTGAATTCCTTTTTTGAAATAGTCATTTATCTCGCTTTCGGAGATGTTGCTGGCACTGTCTTTTTTATCTCCGTCAGTCGTTTTTTTTTCCTCCGAATCCTGATTTTTCGAATCACCCTTTTCAGAAGATCTTTGCGTAGGTGAGGGATTGTCCCTGGAAGTAATCTTTGAGGGATTTTGTGCGGCAGGTGTTTTTTCGATGATCTCTTCATCTTCCAATTTTGATTGCACGGCAATTTGTTTTCTGGATTTTCCTGATCTCAACACCTTCTGCAAATCTTCCGGCAGCGAATCATCGATTTCCAATACGGAAAGCAACTCAACCTGGGAGATCAAGATATGTCTCAGGCGATTAATAAAAGATTCCTTCTGCGATTTCAGCCAGCTTACCTCCTCGCGTATTTGCCGGGCTTGCTTTCGAGCGTTCTCCAAAATCTCGATCGATTTCAATTCGGCCTCTTTGACGATCAAGTCAGCCTGACGTTTGCTGCTTTCTTCGGATTGTTTTTTAACCTCCTGCACATTGAAGAGAGTTTCCCGCAGGTTCTTTTCCGATTCCTGGAAACTTTTAAGCTGCGTTTGCAATTCAATCAATTTATTGTTTAAAAATTTCATCTCCTCCTGCTGCTTTTCAAACTGCTCCGCTACCATTTCCAGAAATGTCCGCACTTCAATAGGATCAAATCCGCGCAGTGTTTTTTTAAACTCCTGCTTGCGGATCTCTAATGGCGTTAATTTCAAATCAGACTCCTTCCTTCAACAATTTTTTCAAGGAAGCCAGGATAACAAAAATCGCTTATTTCCTTGGATTCCTTAAATACTTATTTAGTGAGCAGACCGCGGCCCGAAGATCGCAGTTCCAATCCGAACCATATTTGCCCCTTCTTCAATCGCGATTTCAAAATCGGCCGTCATCCCCATTGAAAGTACTGAAATATTGGTATTAGGCAAATTGAGGCTTTGCGCTTCATCATAGATTTGTTTTAATGTTTTAAAACACGGGCGTACCTTCTCAGCATCATCGGAGAATAGGCCAATGGTCATAAATCCATTTATTCCGAGGTTAGGCATAAGGGAAATTTCTTTCATTAGATTAATGGCTTCTCTTGGATGACATCCATTCTTTGAAGACTCCCCGCTGGTATTTACCTCAATGAGAATGGGCATTTTTGTTTGAGTTCGGAGATTAATTTCCTCGGCTAATCGCAATGAATCGAGCGATTGTATCATATCAAATAATTTTACCGCATATTTGACTTTATTGCGCTGCAGATGCCCGATCATATGCTTTTCAACCGGTTGACTAATATAGTCAAATTTTTCACGGGCTTCCTGCACTTTATTCTCACCGATAGTCATGATTCCGTTGTTGATTGCTTGATTGATAATTTCGGCTGGTACAGTTTTAGTCACCGCAACAAGGGCAATGTCCTCCCTTGCCGTGCCACGCTTTTCTACCGCCGCTGCCATCCGCTGCCTCACCCTTGCAATATTTTGAGAGAGCTCACTTTCCAAACGATTGTCTTCTTTTTCCTTTTTCCTTTTTACTTTCCACTTTCTATTTCTTCTCACTCATTTGCACTTGCGGCGATTGAAAACCAAAAGGCTTGCCCCTGTCTGCGCCGCCTGCTAATTTTATCTCGCCGTTTTGATCTTCGAATTTCTTAATATTGTCCTGTAAAGCCAATAGTAACGATTTCGCGTGTTGAGGAGTCATAATAATTCGCGAGTACACCTTTGTCTTGGGAACCCCGGGCAGTATTCGGGTGAAATCGATGACGAACTCCGCCGCGGAGTGGGTTATGATCGCTAAGTTTGAGTAGATACCTTCCGCTTGATCTGGAGGCAACTCAATATTAATTTGCTGCTGAGGAGGCTTCGGTTGATTGGTCATTTTGTTAACCTTTTTGTTTTAAAATTGCAGAAAATTTAGTATCTAAATTAATACAAGCACTTAATATACGTTGATTCAAAAATGATGTCAAGAAGTGTAATTAATCCGGAAAGTGACGGGGGGGAAATTCAACGCTTGTTTACCAGTAACTTGAGATTTTTTGCAGTTTACGTAAATCGTATTCCGGTTACGGATACGATGCCCGTTTCGTTTTAAGTTTATCGTAAAAACCCATGTAAATCATGGACACAAAGAAATCCATTAGAAGTTTTAAAGACTTAGAGGTGTATCAAAATTCATATAAGGCAATGTTAACCGTTATGCGGGAAGTAGTTACTCAGCTGCCTGCCGCTGAAAAATATGATCTTAAACATCAAACTAGTAGAGCGTGTAAGAGCATTCCAATGTTGATTGCAGAAGGATATACAAAAAGACATCAGAAGGCAGGATTTCAGAAATATTTGGATGATGCCATGGCCGAATGCAATGAAATGATCGTAAATTTAGAACAATCAAGCGATATTTACGGCATAAAGCCAAGCTCAATGAACATGGAAGAATTGATTGATTTGTATGATAAATCTGGAAGACAATTATACAATCTATCGAATGCGTGGACTCAATTTAAAAGCAGCAAGCGCCAAACGTAACCGCTTAACGAAACGGGCCTGCGCGCCGAAGGGCGCTTCCGCCCGCAGGCGGGCTTCTTAACCGTTTCACGCTAAACGAATTTTAATGATAAGAAAAGTGACATAAATCCTATGGCAATAGTCAGTGACCATATCATCGACTCCGTGCGGGATGCAGTCAACATCGTTGACGTCATCAGCCGCTATGTTTCGCTGAAAAAGAGCGGGCGGAATTACATGGGATTGTGCCCGTTCCACAAGGAGAAAACGCCCTCGTTCAGCGTGCACCCGGTGAAGCAGATCTACAAATGCTTCGGATGTGGGGCAGGAGGGAATGTATTCAGCTTTTTGATGGAGCACGAGCATATTTCCTTTATTGATGCGGTCAAGCGGCTGGCGGAGGAAACCGGGACTGAGCTGGAACTGCAGGAAAAATCCCCCGAGGTGGAAAGCGAAAATGAGCGGCTGTTTCAGGCCAACGAAACCGCGCAGAGCTTTTTCCAAAGGCAGTTGAGGGAAAACAAGAATGTGCTCGAGTACCTGAAAAAACGCGGCGTCACCGAAAAGAGCATCGAACGGTTCAAGCTGGGTTTCGCGCCCGATGCCTGGGACGGCCTGCTGAAGCACATTCAGCATTTCAAATATCCCATCGAGACATTCGCCAAATTGGGATTGATCTTAAAAAGGGAAAAGGTCGACGACCCGACCCGTCGGGAAGAGGGGCACTACGATCGTTTTCGCAACCGGCTGATGTTTCCCATCCACAATACTTCCGGCAAAGTGGTGGGGTTTGGCGGCAGGGATCTTTCCGGTAAAGAAGATACGCCGAAATATATCAACTCGCCCGAATCACCGATTTACCAGAAAAGCTATATTCTGTATGGTCTCTATTTTGCGAAAGAAGCAATCGGCAAATTGCGAACCGCCATTTTTGTTGAAGGATACATGGACTGGCTGCAGCTCTTTCAGAACGGGATTGAGAATGTGGTGGCGACCAGCGGCACCTCATTGACCGAAGATCATGCCCGCGTGATCCGGCGCTACACGAGCGACATTTGCGTGTGCTACGATTCCGACACGGCGGGAATCGGCGCGGCAGTCAGGGGCGGGGAGATTCTTTTCCAAAACAATCTGGAGGTGAAGGTGCTGCTGCTGCCGGAGGGTCAGGACCCCGACAGCTATGTGGCTGAAAACGGCGCGGAAAAATTTCTGGAGCTGGTGAAGAAAGCGGAAGATTACTTCACTTTCCGTCTGAACCAGGTAGAAAACAAATTTGATTTGCAGAAAGCGCTGGAGCGCTCTCAGGCGGTGAGCGAAATTTTGGAAGCGTTGGCGCCTCTGCGGGATAATATCAAAACCAATCTTTATATGGAACGAATCGCTGAAAAGTGGAACACGCCCTCAACGCTGCTCTACAACGAATTGCAGAAAAAAATATCCGCTCAGCGCAGACGGCGGCGGGTTGATGACAACGATGCCGAGGTTGCTGTTCCGGTGGAGGCGCCGCTCACCTTTATTGGCGCGTGGAGCGCTGAAAAGGATATCTTGATTTTGCTGATGAATCATTACAGCGATATCCATGAATTTGTGTTCGAGCATCTCGAGGGGGAGGATTTCCTGAATCCCGAATTCCGGCAGGTGCTGGCTATTATTCAGGAAACCGCCAAACGCTCCGCTAAAAACCTCCACCAGGCGGTGCTGGACAAGATCGAGAGTAAGCAACTGCGGGATGTATTTGCCAAAGATCTATTCCGTGATTTCAAAGAACCTGCCCGCTACTTGCAGGATTGTATTCGCAAAATCAAGATTGCCAAATACCAATTCCACATTGACGAGCAGGGAAAGAAAATAAGGGAATTGTCCCCGGAAGATCACTTCCCAATCCTTCAGGAGATAAAGCGCTTTCAGGAAGAGCTCAAAAAGTGGCAGAGTGTGAAGATGAAATGATATTGGTTAAAGTGTTTACCCCGTGAGATAGATAAGCTTATCTCACGGGTCTACGACCTCGTAGAGGGTGAAGTGTTCAGGTGTCAGAGTGGCAGGCGAGGTCAAGCGACCTCGCGTTGTGGTGAGAAGGATTATAATTATCTGATTAACAGCATCTTGCGGCTTTGAACAAAATTTTCGGTTGTTAACCGATACATGTAAATGCCGCTCGCCACCTCATTTCCGCCATCATCCTTAGCATCCCATTCGGCGCTATGGTAACCAGCATCCAATCTTGTATCAAGTAGTGTTCGGACTTTCCGACCCAATATATCGAATATAATCAATTCCACACGACTAATCTGCGGCAAATGGTACCTAATCGTTGTATTGGGATTAAACGGATTAGGATAGTTTTGAAGTAGTTCAAACTTCTGAGGAGGTCCAAGGGGCACCTCGACCACTCCGGTTGGAGTTTGGACATATTTGATAGTGGTATAAATACTCCACCCAAAACCACTACTGTAACCGGTGACATAGACATCGCCGACTGCATCTACCGCAAGGGCTCTTGCCCGATCATAATCATTCGCAGGACCGTTGTAGCGGACAATCCATTGCATTAGTCCGGCAGAATTATACTTCACGGTCGCGTAATCATCAGAAGTCCTGGAATCCCAGCTATACCCCGTCACATAGACATTACCAGATGCATCCACCGCTAACTCTTTTGCCTGATCAATTGAATTCCCAGGACCATCATAACGGGCAATCCATTGCTCTTCACCGGCAGAATTATACTTTATTGTGGCGTAATCTTGCGAGGTAGAGGCACCATAGCTGTAGCCGGTCACGTAGACATTCCAGGCTGAATCCAGTGCCAGGTCCTCTGGCCAGTCGAGAGAATTTTTGGGACCGTTGTAACGGGCGACCCACTGTTGTATCCCAGCGGCATTATACTTCACGGTGGCGTAATCATCGGAAGTGCCAGAGCCATAGCTATACCCGGTCACATAGACGTTCCCTAGTTCATCAACCGCCAACGCCAGTGCCCTGTCTGTGGAATTTCCTGGTCCATCGTACCGGGCGATCCACTGTTCTATTCCAGCGGCATTATACTTCACTGTGGCGTAATCATTTCCGGTGCCGGAATCATAGCTATGCCCTGTCACATAGACATTCCCAACAGCATCCACTGCCAGCGAGACAGCCCTGTCAGTGGAATTTCCTGGTCCGTTGTAACGAGCGACCCACTGCTCAACACCCGCGGAATTATACTTAGCGGTGGCGTAATCCCTGGCGGTGCCGGAACCATAACTATAGCCAGTTACATAGACATTCCCGGCTGCATCTACCGCAAGCGCCCTTGCAATGTCCTCCCAATTTCCCGGGCCATCATAGCGGGCGACCCACTGTTCCATCCCGGCCGAATTATACTTCAAGGTGGCGTAATCATCGGAAGTGCCAGAACCATAGCTATAACCGGTCACATAGACGTTCCCTAGTTCATCAACCGCCAACGCGAGTGCCCGGTCAGTCGAATCGCCCGAACCGTTGTAACGAGCTACCCATTGCTCCACTCCACCGGAATTATATTTCACAGTGGCATAATCATCAGATGTGCCGTAATTATAGCTGTACCCTGTGACATAAATATTCCCGGCCGCGTCCACCGCCAACGCTAGTGCATCGTCATTCGAATTTCCTGGACCACTGTAGCGGGCAGCCCATTCCTCCAATCCAACGGAATTATACTTGATTGTGGCGTAATCAAATGAAGTGCTGGAATCGTTGCTATACCCGGTCACATACACATTCCCGGTGGCACCGATCGCCAATGCTCTGGCATAGTCTTCCGAATTTCCCGGACCGTTGTAACGGGCGACCCACTGTTCTACTCCGGCGGAATTATACTTTACGGTTGCATAGTCATTAGAAGTGCTTGAAGTATTGCTATAACCTGTCACATAGATATTCTGGGCCGCATCCACCGCCAAATCCCATGCCCACTCAAATGAGTTTCCCGGGCCATTATATCGGGCTACCCACTCCTCCGTCCCTGAGGGATCATACTTCACCGTTGCGTAATCATCTGAAGTGCCGGACCCATTGCTAGATCCAGTCACATAGATATTTCCTGCACAATCCAGTGCCAGCACCCAGGCATAGTCACCTGAATTTCCAGGGCCATCATAACGGGCAACCCACTGCTCCACGCCGTCAGAATTGTACTTCAAGGTAGCGTAATCGTAGGAGTTGCCGGCACTCCAGCTATATCCGGTTACATATACATCCCCGTCTGAATTCACCGCCACTGAGAGTGCATTATCCGTCGAATTTGCCGGGCCGTTATAGCGCGTAATCCACTGCTCCGCGCCGGCAGAATCGTACTTCACCGTGGCGTAATCATAAGAGGAGCCAGAATCATAACTATATCCTGTTACATAGACATTTCCGCCTGAATCTATCGCCACTGCGAGCGCATTGTCAGTAGAATCTCCTGGGCCGTTATAGCGGGCAACCCACTGCTCCGATCCTGCGGAATTATACTTCACGGTGGCGTAATCATTCGAGGTGCCGGAACCGTGGCTATACCCCGTTACGTAGACGTTGCCGCTAACATCAATCGCCAATGCTCTGGCATAATCATCCGAGTTTCCTGGCCCGCTATAGCGAGCGACCCATTGCTCAACCCCAGCAGAATTATACTTTACCGTGGCGTAATCATAAAGGGTACCGGAATCATAACTAAACCCTGTCACATAAACATTACTGGTGGCATCAACCTCAATAGCCCACGCCACATTATTTATTCCTTCCGTATAACGAACACTCCAGATTTCCGTGCCTATGGAATCATATTTTACCGTATAATAATCTGTCCCATTCGGCGATCGGGTGCTGCTCCCTGTTACATATAGATTGTCGTGGCTATCTACGGCCATCGCGGTTGCGTAATCATCACCTAGTGCCAGACCTGCTCCATAATTACTAACCCAGGCTTCCCTCACACTATCAGAAAAATTTTGCTTTGTTGGTAGAAAAAAAGGATGACTCTTAGGTACTTCTGCTTTGACAGGAAACTCATGTGGGTATTGGAGCAGCAATCTGTTATTAGAGCCTAATCGTCGTGGTCTTCTTTGCTTCAGCAAATCGCCCTCAATGGTTCTCTGCCTGGATAGCTTTTGAAAATCGTCGGTATGCGACAAAAAATGATGGCCAGACTCTTGTGCCATCAACAGGATGTAAAAAAATGAGGTCAGTCCAAAAACCAAGGTCAATCTTGTCATTATATTTCCTCCTTTTACCCAATCGAAATATATTGAAATTTTCGCTTACAGTAAATTCAAATGAAATATTTTAACCGATCTAAAATCATCTAAGACATCAAACTTGTTAATCAGTAGAGTCCCAAACTACTCGTTATATGGACTCAAAATTAAATCTCATTTAAATCTTGACTTTTTTGTACAAATTGGTCATATTGTGACCGAATTCTAAACGAAAGAGGCAGGAGTTCATGACCACTGAACAAAAAATGATTGAAGAACTGGCGCGGAAAGAATACAAGTACGGCTTCACCACCGATATCGAGACCGAAACCGCAGCCAAAGGACTGAGTGAGGACACGGTGCGGTTCATCTCCGCCAAAAAGAATGAGCCGGCGTTTATGCTGGAATGGCGCTTGAAGGCTTTCCGGCACTGGCAGACGATGAAAGAGCCGCACTGGTCTAACGTGCATTATCCGAACATCGATTACCAGAATGCCTATTATTATGCAGCCCCGAAGCAGAAGGAAACGCTTCAGAGTTTGGATGAAGTTGATCCCAAAATCCGTGACACCTTTGACCGTTTGGGTATTTCAATTGAAGAACAGAAAAGGCTCTCCGGTGTAGCCGTGGACGCGGTAATGGACAGCGTCTCTGTGGCAACCACATTCAAAAAGGAGCTGGCGAAACACGGCATTATTTTTTGCTCCATGTCGGAGGCGATTCAGAATCATCCCGATTTGGTGGAGAAGTATTTGGGGTCGGTCGTGCCGTATACGGACAATTTCTTCGCCTCGCTAAATTCAGCCGTCTTCAGCGACGGCTCTTTTTGCTACATCCCCAAAGGGGTGCGCTGCCCCATGGAGCTATCCACCTATTTCCGAATCAACACCGCCAATACCGGACAGTTCGAGCGCACGCTGATTGTCGCCGAAGAGGGCAGCTATGTCAGTTATCTGGAAGGCTGTACTGCACCGATGTATGACGAAAACCAGTTGCATGCTGCGGTGGTGGAGATTGTCGCTCACAAGAATGCGCAGGTCAAATACTCAACCATACAGAACTGGTATCCCGGCGACGAAAAGGGCAAAGGCGGCATCTACAACTTTGTCACCAAACGGGGAATCTGCAAAGAAGAAAATTCCAAAATCTTCTGGACGCAGGTGGAGACCGGATCGGCCATAACCTGGAAATATCCCAGTGTGATTTTGAAGGGCGATAATTCGGTGGGTGAGTTTTATTCGGTTGCCATGACAAACAACCACCAGCAGGCAGACACGGGCACCAAGATGATTCATATGGGCAAAAACACCCGAAGCACGATTATCTCCAAAGGTATTTCCGCCGGCGTGAGCAACAACTCATATCGTGGTTTGGTGAAAGTCTTGAAGAAAGCTGAAAATGCCCGCAATTTTTCTCAGTGCGATTCATTGCTGATCGGCGATAAATGCGGCGCGCATACGTTTCCGTATTTAGAGATCAATAATAAATCGGCTAAAGTTGAACACGAAGCAACGACCTCGAAAATCGGCGAAGATCAAATATTTTACTGCAACCAGCGCGGCATACCTACCGAAGATGCTATCGGCATTATCGTGAATGGTTATTGCAGGGAAGTATTCAAGGAGCTGCCCATGGAGTTTGCGGTGGAAGCGACGAAATTGTTGGAGATTAGTTTGGAGGGTAGTGTGGGGTAAGGATTTCGGATTGGGCCTGCCTGCCGGAGTGCGCGGCGCGCAGGCAGGGATTGCTGATTTTGGATTGAAAATTAAGAAGTGGTGAGTCATAGAATATTTAAAGTAGAAAGGTAAGAACTGTCAATATGTTAAAAGTCAAGGAACTGAAAGCATCGGTGGAAGGACAGCAAATTTTGAAAGGTATTAACCTGGAAGTGAATGCGGGTGAAATACACGCTATTATGGGACCCAACGGCAGCGGCAAGAGCACATTTGCCAATGTGCTGGCCGGAAACGAAGCATTTGAGGTTAACTCCGGCGAAGTAGTGTTCGAAGGAAAGAATCTATTGGATATGTCAGCGGATGATCGCGCTAAAGAAGGGGTATTCTTAGCATTCCAATATCCGGTAGAAATTCCTGGCGTCAGTAACGCCAATTTTATGAAGACGGCGCTTAATGAAATCCGCGAATACCGGGGATTGGAAAAACTGGATGCAATGGAATTTCTGAACCTGGTCCGGGAGCGAATGAAATTGGTTGAGATGGATGATAAACTGCTGCATCGCGCGGTCAATCAGGGGTTTTCTGGCGGCGAAAAGAAGCGCAATGAAATCTTCCAACTGGCAGTGCTGGATCCCAAATTATCCATTTTGGATGAAACCGACTCCGGGCTGGACATCGATGCTCTTAAAATTGTGGCAAAGGGGGTTAACTCGTTGCATCGCGACGATAACGCAACCATTGTCGTTACCCATTACCAGCGATTGTTGAATTACATCGTTCCCGATTATGTTCACGTCATGCTGGATGGCCGCATCGTTGAATCGGGCGACAAGAATTTGGCGCTGGAGTTGGAGGAGCATGGGTACGATTGGATTAAGAAAGAAACGCAAAAAGCAGAGGCATAAGCATCCTTCGACTTCGCTCAGGACGCAGTACAGGCGATCACTTTTTCATGGTGAGCGGAGTCGAACCATGAAGATTTCAAAATGAGAGGATTCAGTTTATCAATGAACAAAGCAGAATTTGACAAGATGGATATCGTTGACTGGTATGTCTCCAATTTCAAAATATTTGAAAATAACCTAAACGGAAACCGTGATCTGCCTTTCCACAAGATCCGTCAATCCGCCATTGCGAAATTCTCCGAATTGGGTTTTCCAAATTCGAAGAATGAAGAATGGAAATACACCAGCATCAAACCGCTGCTGAAGCACGATTTCCGATTTGAGAAAACCGAAAGCAGGATCAGCCGGGATCAATTATCCGGTTTTGTATTTGACGGATTGGAGGACAACCTTATCGTTTTGATAAACGGGGATTTTTCACCGGGATTATCTACATTCCAAACCGATCAAAAGGGCGTGATCGTTGAAAACCTTGCTGATGCATTCGCGAACCACTCCGAACTGATTAACAGACATATTGCGAAATACGCGGATTATCAGAATGAAACCTTTACCGCTCTGAATACCGCATTTGCATCCGATGGGGTGTTTATTTATGTGCCGGCCGGTGTTGTGGTCGAAAAACCGGTTCATTTGCTGAACTTCACTGATTCGGATCACGAAAATTATGTTTCTCATCCGCGTAATCTCCTCATCGTGGAGAACGACAGCCAGGTGCATTTTGTCGAAACTCACAATCATGTAGGCGAGCGCACCTACTTTACCAACATGGTAACAGAGGTGGTCGTCGGGGAACGGGCTGTGGTCGACAATACTGTTATTCAGGACGAAAGCACCAACGCTTATCATATCGTAAACAAAGAAGTACATCAGCGGAAGAACAGCACCTTCACTTCCGTTCATGTGGATCTGGGAGGAGCGATTGTCCGGAATAATCTTAACATTCGTTTAAAAGGCGAATATTGTGAAAGCCATCTGTTTGGCTTTTATTTGGGGCGCGGCACGCAGCACATCGACATCCACACGGTCATTGACCACATCGTCCCCAACTGCAACAGCAATGAATTATTCAAAGGTATTTTGGATGACAAAGCTAGGGGCGTGTTTAACGGAAAGGTCTATGTCCGAAAGGATGCCCAAAAAACCAACGCGTTCCAGGAGAACAAAACACTGATTTTAACCGACGATGCAAGCATGAACGCTAAACCGCAGTTGGAGATTTTTGCCGATGATGTCAAGTGCAGTCACGGCGCTACGGTGGGTCAATTGGATGAGGATGCTGTGTTCTACCTTCGTTCCCGCGGGATTGATAGAGAAAAAGCCAATGCAATTCTGCAGTACGCTTTTGCCATTGACATTTTTAATCAAATCAAAATTGAGTCGGTTAAGAATTGGCTCGATGCGATCCTGCACGAGCGATTGAAAAAAAACAGTGCAGCGGGTGTTTGATAATGGGTTTACTAACTAACGACTTCCGAACGGCGGAAAAAGAGAGCAAAGCTGGCGATCGGAAGTTTGATGTGGATTTGATTCGGGAGGATTTTCCCATCCTCCGGCAGATGGTCCACGGGAAGCCGCTTGTCTATCTCGACAATGCCGCGACCACGCAAAAACCGCAGCGCGTTATTGACGCGATCAACCGCTACTATTCGGCACAAAATTCCAACATTCACCGCGGGGTTTATTACCTGAGCGAAATCGCGACGGAGGCATACGAGACGTCCCGCAAAGCGGTCAGCCAATTCATCAACACCAAATCCCCCAATGAAATTGTATTTGTAAGAGGCGCGACAGAAGCGATTAATCTTGTTGCCTCCAGCTTTGGAAAAGCAAACGTCCAACCCGGCGATGAAATTATCATCTCGCACATGGAGCATCATTCTAATATCGTTCCCTGGCAAATCTTGTGTGAGGAGAGAGGAGCGACGCTCCGCATCATTCCCATCAATGACCGCGGCGAATTAATCTTAGAAGAATATAAGAAGTTGCTCAGCGAAAAAACGAAACTGGTGTCAGTGGTCTATGTTTCCAATTCGTTAGGTACGATCAATCCGGTCAAGAAAATCATTGAACTTGCTCACCAATGCAACATTCCAGTTTTGCTGGATGCGGCGCAAGCTGTTCAACATTTGCAGGTCGATGTGCAGGAGCTGGATTGCGATTTTTTGGTCTTCTCGGGGCATAAGATCTATGGACCGACCGGTATCGGGATCTTGTATGCGAAAGAAGAAATTTTGCAGGAGATGCCTCCTTATCAAGGCGGCGGGGACATGATCAATTCCGTCACCTTTGAAAATACCACCTTCAAGAAAGCGCCTCATAAATTTGAAGCGGGGACGCCAAATATCGCCGGCGCAATTGGGTTAAGCGCTGCATTGGACTATTTGCAAAACGTCGGACTTGAGAATATCATTCCGCATGAAACGGATTTAGTGAATTATGCCAGCCAAGCATTATCATCTATAAGAGAACTGAAATTAATCGGCACTGCCAAAAATAAAGCCAGCGTGGTTTCCTTTGTGATCGATGAAATTCACCCCCATGACATCGGAACCATACTTGACCGGGAAGGCATTGCCATACGAACCGGACACCACTGTACTCAACCGGTTATGCAGCGATTTGGGGTTCCGGCGACATCGAGAGCATCGTTCGCATTGTACAACACCAGGGATGAAATTGATGCCTTGGTAAGCGGAATTCACAAAGTAATAAAAGTATTCTCTACGAGACCATAGGTCAGCTAATGGATGAAATAAAAGAGCTGTACCAAGAGATTATTCTGGATCACAACAAAAATCCCAAGAATTATGGTGAGTTGGAAAACTACAACTATACATCAGAGGGGTACAACCCGCTATGTGGGGATCGGCTGAATATCTATCTTCAAATTGAAGATCAAAAAATAAAGGATATCCGTTTTGTAGCCTCCGGGTGTGCCATATCAAAGGCATCCGCGTCTGTTATGACCACGGTATTGAAAGGAAAATCCATCGAAGAGGCTAAGGAGCTCTTTAAGAAATTTCAGAAGTTAATCACAACTAATGCAGGTGATGAGCCTGATTTTAAGGAATACGGAAAACTGGCTGTTTTTGCCGGAGTTCGCGAATTTCCGACTCGGGTGAAATGTGCCAGTTTAGGGTGGCATACAGTTATTGCGGCGCTCGAGGACAAGAATGAAATGGTAACTACAGAGTGAAAGAAGGGCTTACCATGACAAATGAAGAAAAGAACATGTTAAAAAACCAAATTGTCGAAATTTTAAAAACCTGCTATGATCCGGAGATTCCCGTTGATATTTACGAGTTGGGTCTCATTTATGATATTGATGTGGATGATGAGAGCAAGGCATATATAAAAATGACCCTGACTTCGCCGGCTTGCCCGGTGGCGGGTTCACTGCCGATTGAAGTAGAGAGCAAGGTAAAATCAATGAATGAATTGAACGATGTAAAGGTAGACGTCGTCTGGGATCCCCCATGGGATCAAAGCATGATGAGCGAAGCGGCTAAGGTTGAATTGGGATTTTTCTGATGCCGGTTATTTGTGACTGGTTATTGCTTAATGATACCCGATACACATTGAACACTTTGAATACTTAAACACTTGAACACTTTAATATGAAGATAACCGCACAAGAAGAATATGGATTGAGAATCCTGCTGACGATTGCAAAAAACCGCAATCCGGATGGGATGACAATCAACGAAATCAGCGAGGCTGAGGGACTGTCAATCCATAACGTGGCAAAATTGGCCCGTGTGCTGAGACTGGCAGGGCTTATCAAAAGCAACCGCGGACAGGTAGGCGGCTACACCCTCACTAAACCAGCTGATCAAACCCCATTGAATAAAGTGCTGGAAGCGTTAGGCGGGAAAATGTTTGAAATGAAGTTTTGCGAAGATCATACCGGGTTATTAAATATCTGCACAAATTCAGTAGATTGCTCCATCCGCTCTTTCTGGCAAATCATTCAAAACTCTGTTGATCAGGTTTTAAGGAAATTTACGTTGCAAGATTTATTGGGCCCTGAAAGCGATGTTAATCCTCCCGACGGATCGGATCGGGGACCCGAAGTTAAAGCAGTTAATGTTGAATTTCGGAATTGAGGCAATCATTAAATTAGATAACCATATTATCTTCAATGACCGCATTCTTCGGGATAACAACAATACCGTCCTTAATTGAATAATTTTTTCCATCTTCATTTTCCACATTTCGCTCGTTTACAATTCTGACGTTGTTCCCAATCCGGGCGTTCTTATCGAGAATCGTGCGGCTAATTCTACAGTTGTTGCCAATGCCGATAGGCGGAATGCCTTTGCTTTGATTCTGAATTTTCTCCTGAGGAGTCTCATACAAATCGGCACCCATCATCACTACTCTTTCCAGGGAGGAATGATTTCCAATAATTGAGCGGATGCCAATGATGGATTCTTTGATATGAGAAGGGTTGATAATGCTCCCTTCGCAAAGAATTGACTGCTCAATATTTGCATTTAGAATTTTGGCGCCGGGCAAGAAGCGCGGGTGGGTAAAAATCGGGCGGTCTTCATCATAAAAATTAAATTTGGGCAAGACATTTGTTAAATCCATTTGCGCCTCAAAAAAAGACTTTATCGTTCCAATGTCTTCCCAGTAGCCGTCAAAAAAATAGGCAAAGACTTTTTTATTTGAGATTGCATGGGGAATAACCTGTCTTCCAAAGTCTTCATACGAATTACCTTTTAACAGGTTGACCAAAACGTCCTTCTTGAACACATAGATTCCCATAGAGGCAAGAAGTCTTTTGTCCCTGGATTCAATATTTTGCTTCTCAAAGATTTCTTCGGGCACTTCCAGATCATTCAATACTTTTGGGTCCGTCGGCTTTTCAGCAAAAGTAGTGATCCGGCTCTTGTCATTAATTTTCATTAATCCGAACTGATGTGCATTTTCCCGGCTAACCGGCACGACGGAGATGGTTATATCGGCGTTCTTCCTGATATGAAAGTTCACAAATTTTTGATAATCCATCCGGTATAGGTGGTCGCCGGATAGAATCAGTACTAAATCCCCATAAGGAAGTACGTAACCCAGATTCTGGCGAACCGCGTCTGCAGTGCCTTGGTACCAGTCCGTATTTTCCACGGTTTGTTGGGCAGATAGTATGGTAATGAAATCTTTAGAGAACATACTAAACCGGTAGGTAACAAAAATATGGCGGTGGAGTGACTCGGCGCTAAATTGGGTCAGAATATAGATTTTCCGGTAATTGGAGTGAAGGCAATTGGAAATCGGGATATCAATCAGCCTGAACCGCCCGGCCATGGGCACCGCCGGTTTTGAACGGAATTGAGTAAGTGGATAAAGTCTTGCCCCCTGTCCTCCCGCCAATATCATCGTGACAATTTCTGCCATTGTAATCCTTCCTATTCGCTAGTCTGTAATGGATTCAAATTGCGTATGCTTTAAACCATATTAATTCCATGGTTGAGTTAGATCAAATAAAATCTGGATTTTTCAGCCTTCTGATGATTTTCCTTGACTAAATTCCTTTCTTGATTCCATGATGTACCAGGGAATTTCGGTGAACAGTTCCTGCCGGGGATAATTTAAGATCAACGAGAATGTGCCAACAATGAAATAGATGTGCATATTCCTGCTTAGGAAGACTATCCAATAAATGGCTACTCCATCTAGTACAATCAGAAATCCAAGAATCCAAATGAAATACATTTTGTTTTTTAATTCCTTCAATACAATGCGCAATAATTCCTGATCGGATAGATCAGGCGACTTCGTTAAAGAAGATTGGACAAGGGTCCGGCTAAATTTTTTGGAAAAATATTTCCGCTTCAGGTTTAATATTACTACTGCCAAGAGGATGGCAATAATAAAACTGAGCAGATCAAGATTTTCAGCATATTTTAACATACTTACTCTGATCGGAGGATTAGTCTTCAACGAATGATACAAAGCGGGGCCATAAATAGCTACTATGATGATAAAAATCACCTGCCAGCCTGATTTCATCCTTTGAGAGAATTTCTTTAAAGGTTCATTCAGTTCTTTAACAATCATTTTGAGATACCTGTCGGTTCAACTGAATAACGCCGAACGTGCTGTTGATTAGTACTAATCTAACAATTTTTATCGTAAAATACTTTCCCAAAAAATGTAAGGTTATTTTCAAATATGGTTGTCTGAGTGACCCTTGATGCATATTTTAGTGCCCTTAAATTCGTTATATATAAACTTATCAGTTTGAAATGAGTAGCCTTTTTAATATATTTTTGTAAATAAAACTCACGAGGCTGGTATGAAGATTTTTCTTAATCTAATGATAATTGCGATAATCGTGCTGGTGATGATCATTCTGACTCAGAATGCAGATCAATCTGTTGACGTCGATGTTTTAACCTATAGTCGAACGGGTATCAATCTAGTGTTTGTCATGATTGTCAGTTTTACCATCGGGGCGATGTTTGGCGCAGCATTTATGGCATTCTCAGCCATTCAGGGAAAAGCCAAAGTGCGAGAAATCCAGCGAAAAAATAGAACCCTTACCTCGGAACTAGAGCGGCTCAGAAACATTTCAATTGATGAAATACCTGACCAGGAAGAATCAAAAGATTAAAATAATAATGAAAGGTCAATAGAAATTGAGCGCTAACCCATTTGATCAATTATCAATCCTACTCTTTTTGCTGATTTTGTTGGCAATAATTTTCATTGCGATATGGATATTTTATATTCGGAAAAAAATGACACCGCAAGCTGATCCATATTTACATGCATTGGAAGATTTGGCAGACGGCCGTTACGAGTCTGCCGTTGAAAAATTTAAAGAAGCCATCCGTCAAAATAGCAACAATATTGGGGCCTATTTGAGATTGGGAGATAAACTTCGCGAACAAGGATACGTAAAGAGTGCTTTGAGAATTCACAAAGAATTAACTTTAAGAGAAAACTTGACCAAAGAGGATGAATCGAGAATCAATAAAAGCCTGCTCCTTGATTATGAAAAGACAAGCGATTTTGAAAATGGAATAGCACTCGCAAAAAAACTGTTTGATGAGAACAAAAAGAATGACCAATGGATTGTTGAAAAAATGATCGCTTTGTATGAAAGATCCGAGAAGTGGATGGAAGCTATTGAAACTCTCAGGAAATATTTTAAGCCCCTAACCGAAACACAAAAAAAGAAAATTGCACTTTACCTTGTCTTTCAGGGTCTTTATTTACATCAAATCAAAAGAGCCAAAGAAGGGAGGATCAAGTTTAAGGAAGCTTTAAAAGTCGCACCGGCTTGCAGTGCGGCTTATTTTTATTTGGGTAAATCCTACCAAAATGAAAACAGGCTTGAGGATGCTATCAGAGAGTGGCAAACCTTTTGTCATAAAGTGCCGGGCAGGGCCCACATCGTTTTTCCCCATTTGGAGAAGGCATATTTTGATAAGGGAATTTTTGAAGATCTTGAATCTTTTTATCAGGATCTGACTGATCTTGATGAAAAAAATCTGAATACGGTATTGGCCCTTGTTGAGTTTTATTTAAAAAAAGGGAGGTACGAAAGAGCGCACATCTTTTTAGAAAAAGCTGAAGAAGATTTCAAAAATTCGAATCATTTGGCAGCTAAAAAAGTTGAAGTATTATATCATGTCAATCAATACAAGGAAGCGGCTTCGGAAGCTTTGAAGCTTTGTAAGGTTGACTATAAAAAACTGAATCAAAATTATACCTGCAAAATCTGCAAGTTTGAAAGCAAAGATCCGCAGTGGAGATGTCCGCAATGCAAAAGCATAGATTCCTTTTCGATTTAGTTATTCTCACAGGATTCATTATATCAGTTTTTTCAGGCGTGATAAAGGGGCAGTCCGCCAAAGAGTTGGCTGATTTGTATGAGAACCAACAATTTCTCAAGTTAAAGGACTACTACGAGAATCATCAGATCTACGATTCGGATTGGAAACTCTTTATCGGCGCGCTTTTTGAGGACAATGCCGATTCCGCTGTCATGATGTTTGCCAGCGCCTACAAATTAAGTCAGAACAAAGTGTTAAACAGGTACGTTGCGGAGAGGATTTCGGACTACTATTATGCCAGAGGGTATTATAAAACATCCGCGCGTCTACTGAGGGATAAGAATTTTTTGGACGAGATTATTTCTGCCCAACGTGAGCCAGAAAGATCGAACGATAGCGGCTACGGCATCCAGGTGGGTGCGTTTAGCAATTATGAAAACGCCTTGACTTTGAAGAATAAGACGTTGAAAAAATATAGAAATGTGACGATAGTAAACAAGGAATCAAATGGTGATAGTCTATTTTTAGTGGTTATCGGAAAATATTCGAATAGGGAGGTAGCTGAAAAAGAATTACAATTGTTACGAAGCAGTAATATGAATGGCTTCATCATACAATATTGAGAAGGTGTTTTATGGAACTTGATATTTTGAAAAATATTCCCCTGTTTTCCGAACTCAATCAAAAGGATTTGGAGAAGGTTGTTCAGGTTGCAAATCGGCAGCGCTATCACAAAGAAAATCTAATTTTGATTGAAGAGGAGGTTGGTTCCTCCATGTTTGTGATTTTGGAGGGCCGCGTAAAGATCTCCCGTATTAGCGACGACGGTCGTGAGGTTATTTTAGCGATATTAAGTGAAGGAGATTTTTTCGGGGAGATGTCGCTTTTGGATGGCCAAACACGTTCCGCGAATGTAACGGCAATAGATGAGTCCGAGCTTTTGGTCATTCGGAGAGAAGAATTTTTGCAAATGCTTCACGATTATCCGCAAATTGCAATAAACCTTCTTAAAGAGCTGGCGCAGCGCATCCGCAAAGGTGATGAACATATTAAATCTCTGTCGTTGCAGGATGCGAAGGGTAGAGTTGCAAATACTCTGTTAAGAATTGCTGAGGATTATGGTGTTTTCCGCAAGGGGCAAGTAGAGATCAACGAACTACCCTTGCAGCAGGATCTGGCAAACATGGCTGGCACCAGCCGGGAAACAATTTCCCGCGTGATTAAGACCTTGATACAGCAAGCATATTTGAAGAAAGAGAGAGGAAAAATCATCATCATCGATTATGAGAAATTCAAATCAATTTTTTCACGATAAGGAAGGGAGTGGGTTTGTGTGTCACGCAAAATCCTTTTTTTAGGGAAAAAGCATCAAGCGTTTCAATATAGTCAACAAGTTATTGATAAATCACATTATCATTTAAACTTTCTTCCAATTCGTGAATTCAACATAGATTCCTGTGACCCAGAAGAACTTCAGTTGATAATTGTTGAAGCGATCCCTCTGTCAAACGACGATTTGCATTTAATTAATACTCTCAGAAAAGAATCATCTTATTCTCATATTCCCATATTGGCATTTGTTGAGGAGAATCCACCCCGCAACAGATATCGGGTGGTGGAGATGGGAGTTGATGACTATCTAACCGTGCCATTCGATAAACTTGATCTCCAAATCAAAATCAAAAACTTAATTTCTAATGCTTCCAGCCAAATTGCCCCAGCGGTGGAGCCAAATAAATCAGTTGATATAATCAAAACTGTCAGCCGATTGTTAAAGCGATTTAATCTGCCATTGTTAAGTTTCAACTCGGAAGAGTTAGTTCAATGCCTATTATCCGAGCTAAAAGAAATGCTTTCAGCGTATGCAGTATTCTTACTTGAATCAAATGATAAGTATTCACTGCGATCAAAACATAGCAGCCCTGAAGGTCTATTCGATTATCCCTTGGAATTGAAAGTCGCGAATTTTCTGCCACTTGAAAAAGCTATTCGACTCAAAGAACCCGTATTTTTGACCACCGCATCCGGAGGGAATCCTTTCGTATCATATATTGATTCTGTGCTTCGCGTGGAAAGCACAGGCATGATTATCTATCCCCTTATTTTAGGAGATGAGTTAAACTCGATCCTTATGATAATAAAAACCGGCCCGGAGAGATTCACAGCCACGCATTATTTAATAATTCAGATATTTTCGGAATTGATACGTCACGCCATTTATATAGTGGATATAAAACGTACTGAAAAACAACAATTGGACCGGGAAGTATGGAATTTCTATTACGATTTTTTGGAAAGAATTGTGAACAAGCTGGATTTCGGAATTATGGTGCTGGACAGCAAGCACCAGATAAAATTTCTAAATGAAAAAGCGGCTCAAATTTTTAGAGTGGAAAAGGAAGATATTCTGCACAATCCGCTGACTAGCGTTTTAAGCGAAGATGAAGCTCGTGCCATGTTCACCTTTAAAGAAAAACATGTTGATACACTAGAAAAACCTGAGCTCAAAATAGAATTACACAAAGATAAGAAAATTCTCTTAGGGTATTCCGTTTATCAATACACGGATGAGGAGAGCGGGGAAGACGGATATATCATTTCGTTGAAAGATATAACAATTCGCAAGGAATTGCAGGAAGAGAAAGACCGGATTGAGCGCATAAACTCTTTAGGGACGATGACGACCGGCATCGCGCACGAAATCAGGAATCCGTTAGCGGGCATCAAAGCCATAGCTCAGACTATGGAAGAGGAGATGGAAGAGGATGATGTAAAGAAAGAATATCTGAAAAGAATAATCCGGCAGGCTAATCGTTTGGATGATATCTTGAAATCGCTCTATGCCTTTGCCCGTCCAACGAAACCAAATCGAGGTTCATATAGTATTGAGAATATCTTGCGGGACGTCATCGGCTCACTTCAGCCACATCTAAGAATAAAAAATATTGAACTGGTCGAAACGTTGCATTCTAATCTGCCTGATATTTACGTGGATAGTAAACAAATTCAAGCAGTGATTTCGAATGTTATAAAGAATAGCATCGAAGCAATAAGATCTGAAGGTGAAATTAGAATTTCTGTCCATTCGCTGGACAACGGACACCCCATTTCAAAGGAACACTTTAAATCGTTAATTCAGGGAAAACGGTATGTTGAAATCCATATTCACGATAATGGCTGCGGTATTTCCCGAGAGAATTTGGACAAAGTTTTTAATCCCTTTTTTACCACAAAAATGATGGCCACAGGATTAGGTTTAACCATTGTATACCAAACCGTTAAGCAAAACAACGGGATGATTTTCCTGGAAAGTGAGGAACATGAGGGAACAGATTGCTATCTCATTCTTCCGGCATATAATTGAGAAGCAAGGAGCCTCAAAATGATTCAGTTGGGCGTAACAAATGACCTTATTGCTCTTCCCATAACAGCGCATTTTGTCTCTAACACAAAATCTGGCGTGACGACGAGAGAACAGTCGTTAAAAAAGAATTATGTCGATTTAATCAAAAAGAAACTCGATGCTGCTTTTATTTCACCCTCCGATTACGCGAAAGACAGTTCTTTGTTAAAGTTAGTCAAAGATATTGCGATTTATAATAGAGGTGAGAGCCGTTATTCGATCATTTTTTTTCAGGAAAATCTGATTGAAATTGAAGAAATTGCTTATCACGGTATTTCACAGTATAATGATCTGGCGTTTTTGCTCTTCAATGAATTTTTTGAAATAGATCCAACGTGGAAGTTAATCAAGGGTGAAATTCCTCTTGAGGTTTCATTAAAATCGTATCAAGCGGTTTTGAAGAATGGCAATGAGGCTTTGGAAAATTACGATAAGGTCGATAATCGAATTGACGTTATCGATCAATGGTGGGGCAAAACAGAGCTTTCATTTATTCATCAAGTATTTGCGGTTCACCGGGATGTAAAAGAAACTAAATGGATAGATGATATTTACCAATCCAGGGATAAGGGTATGAAGAATTTAAAACAAATTTCGGAAACTTATGGTAAATATCATAACCGCTCACCCGAATTCTATTACAATTTACTCAAAGACAAATTTTATTACTCTCCCGAAGAAAATACATGGGAAGAGTGTGCAGAGTATCTTAATTATTTATATTACTACGGGAAATTGCCGTTTATCCCGGAATTTCATTTTGTATAATTGTCATCTTTGGAGCTTTTTTGGAAAAGAACAACAAAACAGATCATTTATACTCGGATGAAATCTCTCTTTTCAGCGAAACGGAATTCTCAGAATACATTACTCTAAATCTAAGGAAGATCGAAGATCATCGCAGAAATTTCAATATTCCGGTTATCGGGATTTCCGGTGCAGAGGGAAAGACAACCACCAAGAGGATGCTTTCGGCTATTCTTAGCACTGTGGGTAAGACACTGGAAACGCCGTTGGATTGTTCCACTACATCGGGAGTTTCTTCTACATTAATAAAATTGAATAAAAACCACGATTTTGCGATTTTGGAGCTTGGTATCTTAAACCCAAAACAATTTGAGTACGCGGTCAAAATTTCCCAACCGACGATTGCCGCGTTAACTAATATCGGAGAAGCCCATTTGGCGGACTTAGGAGATAAATACTTTATTGCCAATACTAACCTTGAGCTAATAAGACGTCTCCCGCCGGATGGATTTGCTATACTTAATATGGATGACGAATTGGTGAGTGGCATGGAAAAAATCTCGCCAACCTCCCGGGTCATTAAATTCGGCTTGAATCCCAGTGCGCACTTTTCCGCAGGCAAAATCAAGTTCCTTGGACCGGAAGGAACTCAATTTGAAATTAACAATAATTACAAATTTCATCTAAAAATCTACGGTTCAGCTTCAATTTACAATGCTTTAGCTGCTATCTCGGTTGCGAGAGTCTTGGATATTGATTTTAATACCATTCGAAATTCGCTAGAGGAAAATTTTGAGTTGCTGGAGCATCGCGGCAACCTGATCAGCCTTGAGGACGTGAATATTCTTGATCATAGCTACGACGCAACGATAAACTCAATTCACAAATCCTGCGAATCATTGGCTCAGTTCAAGCACCACTCAAAAAAAATAATCCTAGTAATCGGGCATATTGCTAATTTGGGAGAGAACTCCAAAAACATTCACCATAATTTGGGGTATTATATTTCGGCTTTGCCGATTGATACAATTATCACTATGGGAAAAGAAGCCAAGTGGATCGCGGACGGAATTCGAAAAATCAACCATACCAGGAAGCAGTTCGAGAGTTGTTTTGAAACCGGCGAATTAGTAGAAAAGGTGTTACATAATCTGGAGCCGCGTTCAACCGTATTGTTTATCGGTAGTAAAAGTCTGCGATTAAGCCAAGTAATTGATAAGATCAGTTCCAAATTGAAGTCTCCCCGATATTCTGCCAGCCACCATTCCTGACCCCTTTCTTTTGCTCCAACTATTTGCTAATATTATCAGCGCAAAAAAATGCTCTAATGTTTGCAGCAGGTAATTATGATTCGCTATAAAGTACATCTCGAAAATCCGAACAAAAGATCAATTCAGATAGCTGTAAAGGCTTTGGAGAATATGGAATTGGTAATATATCCCACCGATACAATATATGGTATCGGTTGTAATATCAACAAAAAGCAAGCGATTGAAAGTATTTACCGCCTAAAGGGAAAATCCAAATTTGAACCCATGAGTATTATTTGTTCATCGATCCAACAGGCAAGCACCTACGCAAAAATTTCAAACTTCGCTTATAAGATACTTCGTCGGTGTTTTCCGGGACCTTTCACGGTTATTTTAGAAGCAAGCAGAGAAATACCCAAATTGATGCTATCAAGGAGAAAAGAGATCGGGATTCGAATTCCCGATAATAATGTTACCAGGGAACTTGTAAATAACCTGGGACATGCGATTCTAAATACATCTGTAAATATTGATGGAAACGAAATATTGAATGATCCGGTCATTATCGCTGAGAGGTTGCGAGGCAGGATTGGAATCATGCTGGATGCTGGCATCTTACCGGACGCCCGGGAATCAACAGTTATTCGCTTGGTTGATGACCAGGTTGAGGTTGTTCGTGAAGGAAAGGGAGATTTACAAATTCTGCATATTTGATCATGATTGATATATTCAAACCCTGTCAAACAGAGCTGCAAGTGATTCGTTGCATTGAATGGGCGGTTTCTCTAAATTGCATAATATTTCTCAGGGAGCGATATGATGAAAAAAACAGTGGAAACGCCGTTGGCTCCAAAACCTGTGGGTCCATATAGTCAAGCGGTGATCTCAGGGAATCTAGTTTTTGCATCAGGGCAAATTGCAATTGATCCCGCAAGCGGTGAGCTGGTAGAAAATGATATTCAAAAACAAACTAAACAGGTGCTGGAGAATATTGGTGCGGTTTTGCAGGCAGCCGGAACGGACTTTCAGAATGTTGTGAAGACTACGGTATTTTTGAAAGATATGAATGACTTTGGTGCTATGAATGAGATTTATCAGTCCTACTTTGCCGCAAATTCTCCGGCAAGATCAACGGTGGAAGTCGGCCGCCTTCCCAAAGATGTGCTCGTTGAAATTGAGTGTATTGCCGAAATTAGTGATTAAGTTTTGTGAAATGTCGCTTTATTTACTGAAAATTGAAATTAAGATTGAGCCGGGGTTACTGAGATCATTCAATCTATCATTACAGACGGGCTGATTCACAGCAATGAAAAAAAATTGTTTCGTACTGATCATTCTATTTTGCTTTTCTCCGCTAATTAAATCACAATCCATTCAAACTAACTCCCCCAGCATTGCTAATCACGACGGATCTATCGCACTGATGCAGGGTCGAGGACTGGCGGATCATTACGAGGTCACCCACAGCTTTTCAAAAGCAAAACTGATCGGTACCGATTTGGATACGACAAAGCTTCTTTCGGATCAGCCGCTTAAATCTCCGATGGGAGCTGTTCTGCGGTCAGCGGTCTTGCCCGGATGGGGACAATTATATAATGAAAAATACCTGAAGGGACTATTCGTTTTTTCGGTGAATGGCGCGTTTGCTTATGCGATTTATCATTATCATAGTGAGTGGAAAGACACCGGAAGCAAAACATTTCAGAATAAGAGAAATCTTTATACCTGGTATTTTGGCATTAACTATCTTTTGACACTTATTGATTCCTATGTAGATGCCTACTTGTTTGGCTTTGAGGAGGCCGTTGAATTAGCCCTAACTTTTGAGGAACAAAGTTCCGGTCTTGCGCAAACAGACCCTTTTGAGTTTAAGGGTGTTGAGCAAGATATCATCGGACTAAAAATATGCATCGAATTTTAGCCGGATTATTTTTCGCTAAATGAACCATCAAATTAGATATATAGATTATTTCTTTATAAACCGACCGGTTCTATTCCTACCGGGCTGGGCAACACTTATTGCCGGATATCTTGCAGCAGCACATCAATTGAACTTTTTTGATTCCCTCTTAAGTGGGAATATCCAAATTGAATTATGGAATAGTGATGTTTTGGCAGGGATGTTTGTTTTTTCACTTGCCATGGGAGGAAGCTTTATTCTAAACCAGTTGAAAGATCTGCATTCGGACACGAGGAACAATAAGTTATTTCTCTTAGGGGATGGTCACGTGCCCATTAGACATGGCTACGTGGAAAGCATGTTATTCATTTTCTTGAGCTTACTATTCAGCGCGAGAATCAGCACACCTCTTTTTTGGATGACAAGTCTTTTCCTTCTATTAACCGGATACCTGTACAATTTTGCGCCCTTCAGTCTTAAGGATAAGCCCATTTCCGGACTCGTAGCAAATATGCTTATGGGATGGCTGGCTTTTGCAATTGGCTGGGTGCTTAAGGCGCCTTTGACCGGGGCAATAATACTTAAGTCTTTGCCATACCTATTTTTTAATACTTCCCTTTATTTTCTCACCACGATACCAGATATGAAGGGAGATTCCGTTTCTCAAAAAATTACTTTCCCGGTAAAGTATGGACTTGCGAGCACGTTCTGGTTAAGCTTTTTCAGTTTTATAACAGCGGTCATTTTCAGCCTAATTCTTAACGACGAGTTATTGCTGATTACTCTGATTCTTGTCAGTCCATTGATGATACGATTGATTCTGACAAAAACGGTATCCTCGGCCATTTTTGTTGTGAAAACGGGCATATTATTCTTTTGCCTGGTTATATCAATTAAATTTTCCTTTTTTTTGATAATACTGGCGACCCTACTTTTGTTAACCCGCTATTATTATAAAAAAAGATTTCAGTTTGATTATCCTAATCTTAAAGGCGATTAGTTTTTGAAAGCGCCGGTTTTTTTATTAATTTTTGACGTCATTTTTTAAATCCAATTGAATTTTCAATAATTTCTTTTTGAACAGGAATGGCAGCTTTTTTTTCTAAAATTCGTCAGGGCATATCTAAAACCCGTGACCAGGTTTTTAACAGGATTTCTTATGCAATTTCGCTCAAAAGCAAAATCGATGAGGAATTGTTGGAGGAGATTGAAGAGATTCTTATTGGCGGCGACGTCGGAGTCGAAACAACGATAGAAATTATCGATCGAATTAAGAGCCGCGTTAAAAAGGAAAAATTTGAAAATGCCCAGGATCTATTCCACCTTTTGAAAGATGAGATCATTAGAATTTTTCCCGTGAACTCAGACTCAAATGAAGCAGTTCAAGTGAGCCAGGTTGAGCCTTATGTCATTCTAGTTGTAGGTGTCAATGGAACCGGGAAAACCACTTTCATTGCCAAACTCGCCAAGAAATATCAAACTGACGGCAAAGACGTTTTGCTGGTCGCCGGCGATACGTTCCGTGCAGCGGCAATCGAACAGTTGCAGGAATGGGCAAACCGAATCAGTGTCGACGTTATCAAACACCAAATGGGTGCGGACCCCGGTGCTGTGGTTTTTGATGCGTTGAATGCCGCAAAAGCCAGGGGAAAAAATATTATTATTGTGGATACGGCGGGACGCCTTCATACAAAAGTGAATTTGATGGAAGAATTAAGAAAAATAAAGCGAGTAATGCAAAGGGGCATTTCTGAGGCCCCCCATGAGGTGATTTTGGTGCTGGATGCAACGACGGGACAAAATTCCATCATCCAGGCAAAGCAGTTTATTGAATCGGTGGGAATTAGCGGGATCGCACTAACCAAATTAGACGGAACGGCCAAGGGAGGGGCAACAATTGGAATTGCGCATCAATTGGGGATACCGGTACAGTACGTTGGCGTCGGAGAGGCGATTGATGATTTGGAAATATTTGACCCAAAGCTCTTTGTGGACGGACTATTCGAGACAGAAAAGGCAATTCAGCGATGATTGAATGACTAATGAAAACATCTCCTAAAAAAATTCATCTCACGACCCTGGGTTGCTCAAAAAACATTTATGACTCAGAATTATTAATGGGGCAACTGAATGGATCCAACGCTCAATCAGTATCATCGCCTGAAGATGCGGATGTCATTATCATTAATACGTGTGGTTTCATTGCTTCCGCAAAACAGGAATCAATTGATGCGATTCTTGAGGCTGAAAGAATAAAACAAAATGATCCTGCAAAGAAAGTAATTGTCTGCGGATGTCTTTCGCAGCGATACGCCTCTGATTTGAAAAAAGAATTGCCCTCGATTGATGCTTTCTTCGGTACTGAGGACTATCAGAATATCCTACAATTTTTAAATTTGAACGGAAAAAGTTCTCCGGAATATTTATATGAAAAAAGATATCAGCTAACCCCCTCGCATTACGCCTACCTAAAAATCTCTGAAGGATGCAATCATAAGTGTTCATTTTGTGCGATTCCATTAATGAGGGGAAAGCACAGGAGCAGACCCGTTGAACGGATTATTGATGAGGCACAGCAACTGGCGCGGAAGGGGGTTAAAGAACTGATATTAATCTCACAGGATACGACCTTTTACGGATTGGATTTATACAATTGTCAGAGAATCGTCGATCTTCTCAAAGCTTTAGAAAGAATCGATGGATTAAAATGGATAAGATTGCACTACCTGTACCCCACCACTGTTCAAGATGAATTAGTTGAATACATTGGTGGTTCAGGGAAAGTCGTGCCCTATCTGGATATGCCCATTCAACATATTAGTGACCGGATGCTCAAAATCATGAAACGAGGCGGCACTTCTAAACGTATTGTTGATATCTTTGAAAATGCCCGTTCAATTCTCCCCAATGTCATGTTGCGAACGACACTGATTGCCGGACATCCCGGTGAAACGGAAGAAGATTTTAAGATGCTTACAAACTTTATTAGGAAAATGAGATTTGATCGGCTGGGGGTATTCGTGTATTCCCATGAAGAAAATACCACCGCATTCGAAATGCCTGATTTACCTCAAAAATTAATAGAACGAAGATTTAATGAATTGATGGAAATTCAGCAAAAGGTTTCTATGGAGAAAAATCGGGCAAAGATTGGTACAACTGAATATGTGTTAATTGACGATGTGAATGTGCAAAATTCTGTGGCAAGCGGCAGAACCACAGGGGATTCGCCGGAAATAGACGGCGAAGTCATAATTAATGATTTTGACGCTGCCCCAATGCCTGGAAGTTTTGTGAACGTCCGTATTACGGATGCAACAGAGTATGACCTATTTGGAAAAATTAAGGATGGCTAAATGAACCTTTCGAAATTGACACTTCTTCTCATTTTAATTCTTGTTATGAGTTTTAAAGGACACACACAATATTTGGGATCCCCGAAATTGAGCGGGGTAGGACTTCCATATTTCAATACGGAAATCTTCCCGACATTTTCCGAAGACGGCTCACAGAGAATTGTTCGCATTTATGTTCAGATGCTGAATGATGATATTACATTTGTCAGCGCTGATACAGCCTATCTAGCTGAAATCCAGATTGATGTTTACATTACCAACAGCAACCAAGAGTTTGTTTTTAACCGAACATTCACTGAGGAAATTATTGCTGAAACTTTCGAAGAGACAAATTCAAGAAAAATTGTTAACATCTTTTCAACTGATATTCCCCTCGATTCGGGGAAGTATGAATCCGTCCTAACCGTATTAGATAAGAATACCGGAAAGCAGATTAATCGGAAAGTCTTTTTTAAACTTCCTTCGTTCTCAAAACTACCTTTTTTAGTCAGTGAAATATTGATGTTCGATGAGTTTGAAGTGGATAGTTCGGGCAGTATCACATCCTTCACCCCGAACCTGACCGGAAATTTTTCCAGCGGATCAAGATTTATATATCTACATTTTGATACTTTTGTTCGAAATGGAGGAGGCGATAGTCTTAAAATAAGCTATATCATTCGGGACGCTAATAATTATATTAACCAAAGAAATGAGTATGTTTTGAGGGGAAATGAAAATTTCAGGAAACATTTTATTCGACTCAGCAGACTCCAGTTTGAAAGGGCGCGATATTCCATTGAGGTGATTGCGACTCTGGGAAAGTATCAATACAATGTGAACAAGTTTTTTTCCTTTTTTTGGACAATATCTCCAAACTCTCCGCAGGACCTTGATCTCGCTCTGAGACAATTAGAGTATATTGCAGATCGGGATTCAATCAATTTCTACCTGAAACAATCCCTTGATTCCAAGAAGAGGTATTTTGAAAGATTTTGGCATAGGGTGGATCCTAATCCTGAGACAAAAAAGAATGAATTAATGGATGAGTACTACCGCAGAGTTAATTATGCGAATCAGAGTTTCTCCTCAATGAGCCAGGAAGGGTGGTTGACTGATATGGGCAGAATATTCATCAAATTCGGTCAGCCCGATGACATAGAGCGGCATCCCTTTGAGATGAATACCTACCCGTATGAAATCTGGCGGTATTATAGCTTAAGAAAGGTTTTTCTGTTTATTGATCGACTGGGCTTCGGGGATTTTTATCTCCATCCCTCCTACCTTGATGAAGAATTTAATTAAACTAATGGTCGGCAATGCTCGGGGCTTCGTTTTATTCTTCTCCCTGAAATTTATTAATTCCTTCATTCAAATTTTATTCATTTTGGCGTCTCAATTTCGGACAACCATTTCTGCTATATAGGTCAAAGTCGAACCAATTACGAATTTCAAGCGGGTAATATTTAGCTTAATTGAAAGATTAAAGAAGTCAAGTTTCTTGGAGAAATATATCAAGATTTTTTTTTCATTCTTCTAAATCCTTAAAAACCCTATAGAAGAAATCCGTTTAACGTGAAACCAAAATTTCCTTCAATTTTTTTCCCCAAGTCGGTTGATTTCTTGTCTCTCCCTTTTTTATAATTAGTCGTCACGGAAGGCGACTTCGGGAAGCAATTCCTCAAATTCGATCTATACTAAATAACAAGAACCAAAAATTTAAACTGTGTATACGGCATAGTTAATGAAAGACGTTCGTCAAAATTTGGTGGATGCAGAGGAGGATCAAGATCCCTCTGGATCTAATCAAAGTTTTTGTAAGGATAAATGGAAAGAGTGCCTTGACTTCATTGAAAAGGACATTCCATGGCAGACTTTTAAAACCTGGTTCATTCCTCTTATTCCAGTTTCTTTTGTTGATGAGACGCTCATATTAAGGGTTCCCTCGCGCTTTGTTTTTGAATGGCTTGAATCCCATTTTTCCAGGATACTGAACAATAGTATCAAAAAAGTATTTGGTGAAAATGCGCGGGTGGAGTATTTAATAGCGCCATCCGTTCGGGATAAGCATGACAAAGCGGATTCCGAAATTTCCCCAGGGGAAAATGATTCGGATAAAGCAGAACCTGAAAAGTCGGTACCTGCTTTGACCGACTCGCGCCTAAACCCTCTTTTCGCATTTAATAATTTTTTTGTATATCGAAAAAATAGTATGGTTAAGAAGGCAGCGGAGTACGTTGCTTCGCACCTAGATAGTAGTCGTTATAATCCTTTGTTCTATTATGGTGATACCGGTACGGGGAAGACTCATTTGCTAAATGCTATTGGAAATAACGTTTCCAACCAGTACCCCGGCAAAAAAGTAACTTATTTAAACGGAGGACAATTCTTACATGAATATGTATACGCTCTGCAGAAAGGATCGATCAATGATTTTAAAGAAATGCTTATGAATTCAGACGTATTTTTATTGGATGATGTGCACTATTTATCTAATAAGATGAAATCTCAAGAAAATTTAGTGTATGTTATTTCTCAACTTTTGGGAAAAAATAAACGAGTTGCAATTACCTCGAAGGTTCCGCCAAACCGCTTAATGAAATTTAATGAACGGTTAATTTCAACCTTCCAGAATGGATTAATCGTGGACCTAATGATACCAGAGCATAATACAAGGAAGAAAATAATCCAACACCACTTAAATAAAAATGGTGTTCAACTCTCCGAAGACCTTGTTGAATATCTAAGCGAAAAATTCGACAGCAACATGCATAATTTGAATGCAGCGCTTGTGCGAATATCTGCTCAGGTCTCTTTGCTGGGAAGTTCAATTGATCTGGATGAATGCCGTAGCATAACATCTCACTTGCGTTCCGAATTACAGATTAGCTTTGGAAAAATAGCAGATTTGTCGAAAATAACTGTTGATAAAGTAATTCGAAATGTCGGGGAATTTTTTGAAGTACCCCCTGATTTGATCTCGGGGAATTCACGTCTAGCCAGAATTGTATTGGCAAGGCAAATTGCAATGTATATTTCCCGCAAATATACTGGTGAGTCATTTACGAGCATCGGGTATCATTTTGGTGATAGAAGTCATGCCACCGTTTTGTATGCGTGCAACAAGATTCAGAAGAAATTAAAAGACAATCCCGAGTTGCAAGATGCTGTTGAAGGAATAGTCGCCAGTATTTTTGGATTGGGATAAACTTCCTGCCCCTCAGTTCGCCTTTATAATCCAATTTAATTTGTTGTAAATAGGAATTTTTCTTTTTAAGGTTCAAAAAAAAGTCCTAAATTAAAATCTCTTGAAGATTATTCTATTATAAACGTAGGGACGGAACTTGACAGGCCGATAAATTTTTCATGAAAATGAATCTCAAGAAATCCAGATGGCTGATAATTTTTCTCACACCATTTGTTTTATTATTTCTCAATTATGATTTTGCCGAAATCGACCGTGACACAGTGAACATTGACGATGGTCTGGAAGACTCAATCGATGTGCTCATTCCGGATTCGTTGATGGTTGCCGATTCAGCGATTGTCGACACAATTGGGGAAGCATCGCCCCAGCGATTGGACAGATTTATTCCGAATCATGCTTTCGATGTCGGTGAGAAATTGACTTTTGACGTCAGGTACGGTTTTATTACTGCGGGGCACGCCACAATGGAAGTACAGGATAAAATAATGGTTCGAGATAGTTTCCCTGCATATCGAATTGTATCAACCGCTCGATCTACCAAAACGTTTGATTTATTTTTCAAGGTTCGGGATAGTGTAGAAAGTGTCCTGGACTCAAGAGGAATATTTTCCTGGGGATTCAAAAAGAGTCTGCGGGAAGGTGCGTATAAATTTGATTTATTTGTGGACTACAATCAATTGTACGGCAAGGCGAATATTGAGATGATCCGCTATCATAACGATGAGCCGTTGCGTATCCGAAAAAAGGAAGAATTTGAACTGACGGTTCCAAAGTATGTTATTGATATCCTGGGTGCGTTTTATTATGTCAGAACTCAGCGGCTGAGAGTCGGCGACCCTATTTACATCACCAATCACGATAATAAGAATATTTACAAACTCAAAGTCATTATCCAGAGGAGGGAGCAAATCAAGGTCAAGGCAGGCAAATTTAATTGTATTGTCGTGCAGCCGCAATTGAAAGGAGATGCAATATTCAAGCAGAAGGGTAAGTTATGGGTCTGGTTAACTGACGATGAATTAAAAATTCCGGTGCAAATGAAATCCAAGGCATTTATCGGATCGATTGTTACCGAGTTAACCAAAATTGAAGGCATTGAAAAACCCATCACGGCACGAGTAAAGTAGGTTTCTCAGTGGTAACATATTCAGCCGCTGGAAGAATCGCTTAGAAGGAGTATTAATTATGTCAAGGTTTAATAGATTAACTTTCAATGACGTTAAGACTTACAGCATCAAGGAAAGAGAAAATAAGGTCAACATTGCGGATTTTGGGATTTCCTCTAAGAAATCGGATTCCTTAGAAGCCTTTCTACAATCCTTGCCTGATATTTTGGTGGGGCATGATTTTAGAGAGTTTGTTCAAAGATTTCGAAAGGCCATCTCGGAGAAGAATACAATTATCTTGATGATGGGCGCCCATGTGATCAAGTGCGGTCTCAGTCCGTTGATTATTGAAATGTTCAGAAAAGGATTTATCAGCCATTTGGCAATTAACGGAGCATGCGTTATTCATGATGTTGAGATTGCCAACTGGGGGATAACCAGCGAGGATGTAGCAAGCGGACTTCAGGACGGCAGCTTTGGAATGGTTAAGGAAACCGCAGCTTATATTAATGATACGTTAAAAGAGAATAAAGCCAATTCCAAAGGCTACGGAGAGGTCATTGGTGCGAAGCTCGTTGAAGACAAATCACCCAATCTCAATCTCAGTTTGCTCGGTGCCAGTATCCTGAATAACGTTCCGGTTTCAGTTCACCCGGCATTCGGCACCGAGATTATTCATCAGCATCCTAATATTGACGGCGAGGCATTTGGCCAAAAATCATTGATTGATTTTGAGATTTTTACCCATTCTCTCTCGAAATTAAGAAAAGGCAGCATTGTTTTGAATATCGGATCAGCCGTTATATTGCCGGAAGTATTTCTAAAAGCGCTCACCGTTGTGCGCAATTTGAAGTATCCTGCGTTTGGGTTTTATACTGCAGTTTTTGATATGATCAGGCATTACCGTCCGACCGAGAATGTTCAGAACCGCCCCACGCTTTCAGAAGGGAAAGGATATTATTTTGTAGGGCATCACGAAATCATGATTCCCTTATTGGTTGGCCTTATTGTGGATTAACCTCTTTGGAATCCGTGTCCCCAACAAAAGCTAAATTGTCTTGCGTTTAGGAAACAATACCTTTATATTTATGGCTCGAAAGTGGGTTATTCAACCCACTTTTTTGTTATATGTGTGTTTTGGTTTTGATTATGAAAGAAGATGTTTCCGAAATCATTGGTATCATAAAACCGGTCTTTGAAAAGAATGATGTTTATCTGGTTGATATGGAATTCCGCGGACGAGGAAAAGATCGGGTGTTGAGTATATTTGTGGATACGAAAGAAGGAATAACCCTTTCACAAATAACCCAACTGAATCATGAAATTAGTGATTTGCTGGATATGCAAAATGTTATTTCGGGTCCGTACCGGCTGGAGATATCCTCGCCGGGACTTGGCAGGCCGCTGAAATATCTGTGGCAGTATCAAAAAAATATAAACCGGGAACTCCAGGTAAATTACCGTGATCGTGACACGCAAAAGGAGATAACCGGTAAATTAATGAATGCTGATGAAGAAGGAATTTTGATAGAATTAAAGAATGATAAACTCAAAATCCCTTTTTCTGAAATTATTAAAAGCAAAGTGAAGATTAGTGTTTAATTTTAGGAGGTTTATAACCATCGATGAAAACAGAGATTATTACCGCTGCCTCTGAAATAGCTCGGGAAAAACGAATCAGTAAAGAAGATTTACGCGACATACTCGAGGATATTTTTTCGACATTGATGATCCGCCGATATGGGGAGAATGCCGAATTTGATGTGATCATCAACGTGGACCGTGGGGACATGGAAATCTATATGGAAAAAGAAGTGGTCAAAGAGGTTACCGATGCCAATTCCCAAATTTCGATAAAGGATGCAAAAAAGGTTGATCTCGATATTGAGGAAGGCGAAATGTTTGCGGAGGTGATCAATCCTGAGTTTTTTGGTCGCAGATTGATCAATATTGCCAAGCAGACTTTATTGCAGCGGCTAAGAGAGCATGAGAAAAAGAAAATATATGATGAATACAGTTCAAGAGTCGGGGAAATAATTATTGGCGATGTTCATCAGGAAACTCGACGTGGATATTTTATTAACGTTGATCGAACCGAAATATTCATGCCGCGTTCCGAATCAATCCCTGGCGAAAGACTGCGGCGGGGAGACAGCGTGCGGGCGCTGATTAAAGAAGTGGTCAAACCCGAATTTCCGGAAGCCGACGACCCGGCACTTAAAGAAGACATGGAATATAATGATAAGCCGCGGAAGCGACGCCAGAGCAACCGCCCGGAGATTATTGTCTCCCGCGGAGATGAGCGGTTTTTAATCCGCTTGTTTGAAATTGAAGTCCCTGAAATCTTCGATGGAATCGTTGAGATTAAGGGTGTAGCACGGAGGGCAGGCGAAAGATCGAAAATAGCCGTTGAATCGGTTGATAAACGGATTGATCCCGTAGGTGCCTGTGTTGGAATGCGCGGCGTTCGAATCCAATCGGTTGTAAGAGAATTAAATAATGAAAAAATAGATGTAATTTCATTTACCAATGAACCGGAATTATTCGTTAGCCGGGCAATGACTCCGGCAAAACCGCTTCGGGTTATAATTAATGAAGATGAAAATCTGGCTGTTGCAATTATCCCAGACAAAGATATGGGTTTGGCGTTAGGCAGGAATGAAACGAATAAAGAACTTGCCCAGGAGCTAAGCGGTTATAATATTGAGCTTATTAAGGAATCAGAGTCTTATGAAAAAGCGATGGAAGAAGATCACGAAATGGATGTCTCCGAGATACCCGGATTAACACCAAAAATAATACAAAAACTAAAGGATGCCGACATCAACTCCATTGATGATTTGAAAGGCCTGGGATTACAGGGATTAATGGAAATACAGGGGATAGGACAAAAGACAGCGCAAAAAATTTTAAGTCAATTAAATATTTAGCCAGTAAATTGGAACAATCGGTTCAGGAAAGAATGCGAGGTTTATTGAACGACCGGTACAAAATGATAGCAGTTCGGAACGGTGAATTGAGAAAAGATTTTTTTGAAAATATTCTGGAGAACCCATGGCTGTAAAAGAGAGGAAAAAAAGAAAGCTATTTCAGATTGCCAAAGAGTTGAATTTAGCCTCTCAAACAATCCAGGAATTTCTCGAGAAAAAAGGCCATTCGGTTAAGAATCCAAATATGGTAGTTCCTGAGGATATTTATGATGAAATCCTGAGTCGGTTTTCTCACGAGAAGAAGGAAGCAGAGAAGGTTGAAAAAAGACGCCAAGAACGTGTTAAGGGTGAACAGATTGCCGCAACACAGGCCGAAGAAAAGGCGGAGGAGAAACCAGATCTCGATAAGAAGATAGCGGAAGAAGTTGCAAAGCTGCGCCCTGCCGAGAAAGAAGAGCAGGAGGAGGAAGTGTCGGCGGAGGCCGAAACAAGTAAGAAAGTCGACGAAGAATTACCTGTGGAAAAAGTCGAAGAAGAACCTGACGCCGCTGTCAGTGAAAAGATTGAAGAACCTGAAGCACCAGTCGAGAAAGAAAAGAAGCCGAAGGTGGGAGATATCATTGACCATCCTCTTGCCAAAAAATACCTGGAACAGAAAGAGGCAAAATCGACAAAAATGCGAAAAACAAAAACGGAAAAAGGGAATTCGGAAGTCCCGACTGGTGAAGAGACAGAGGCCGATGTTCCGAAAGGCGAACTCGAAACACTCGAGAAAACGGATGCAGAAAAACTGGAAGCGATCCATGAGAAGAGAAAAGAAAAGAAAAAGGATAGGAAGAAAGACAGACTGGAAATAGAGGAGGAGAAGGAAGAGCGCCGACGGAAAGCTTTTGAGATGATCCGCAAAGAAAGCAAGAAATTCAAGCCATCTCTGCAGAATTTGGAAATAGACGAAGAAGCCGAACCCACCAAAGAAAAGGAAGGTCGCCGAAAACGGGCTAAGAAGAGAAAAGAAGTCGATCAGAAAGAAGTAGATGATGTCCTAAAGAAGACATTGGCAGAAATGCGTGACGTTGGGACGGGTAAGAAGAGACGCAGAAAGACAAAGGAGCTGGAAGGGGAGGTCCTTGATCAGAATGTAATCAAAGTAACGGAGTTTATTACGACTCAGGATTTGGCAAACCTAATGGATGTCACTCCCGCCGAAATTATTCAGAAGTGTTTGGAATTGGGGCTGAAGGTGACCATCAATCAGCGACTTGATATGGACACGATCCATTTATTGGCCGAAGAGTTTGGTTTTCGGGTTGAAGAGGAAGAAGAATTTGGTTCGGAATTCCTGGAAGAAATCATCGATGAAGATGAAAGTGAAGGAGAATTACAAACCCGCCATCCGGTGGTAACTGTAATGGGGCATGTTGATCACGGTAAAACATCAGTGCTGGATTATATCCGCAAGGCCAATGTTGTAGCCGGCGAATCCGGCGGAATTACTCAGCATATTGGCGCCTACGAAGTAGAAACCGCCGACGGGAGACGGATCACATTTGTGGATACACCGGGTCACGAAGCCTTCACCGCGATGCGCGCCCGGGGAGCTCAGGTAACCGATCTTGTCGTACTGGTTATTGCCGCGGATGACCGGGTAATGCCTCAAACCGAAGAAGCGATCGACCACGCGAAAGCTGCAGGTGTCCCTATTGTTATTGCCATCAATAAAATTGATAAACCAAATGCGAATCCTGAAACCATTCGGAAAGATTTAGCCGACCGAAATATTTTGGTAGAAGATTGGGGTGGGCCATACCAGGTTGCTGAAGTATCAGCTAAAACCGGTGATGGGATGAACGACTTGTTGGAAAAGATACTTCTCGAATCGGAATTGCTGGATCTCAAAGCGAATCCGAATAGGAGAGCACGCGGGGTCGTGCTGGAAGCCAAATTGGATAAGGGTAAGGGACCAGTGGCATCCGTCCTGGTTGAGGATGGGAAAGTGAAAGTTGGCGATTACTTCATTATGGGTCAGCGCTGGGGAAGAATCAGAGCGTTATTAAACGAGCGCGGACAGCAAATAAAATCTGCGGGACCATCCGATCCCGCCCAGGTCTTGGGAATCGATGAAGTGCCGGAGGCGGGAGACCGCTTTATTGTAATGAAGGACGAGAAAACGGTCAGGGAGATTGCCTCAAGACGCCGACAACTTAAACGGGAACAGGATTTTCGAAAAATAAGACTTTTAACGCTGGATGAAATATCGCAGCAGATCAAAACCGGCCAGGTTAAGGAACTGAAATTACTTGTAAAAGCAGACGTGGATGGCTCTGCTCAAGCACTGGTGGATTCGTTGTCGAAATTATCTAATCAGGATGTGGAGGTGCTGATGATCAGACGGGCCATCGGTCCCATAACCGAATCCGATATCATGCTCGCCGCTGCTTCGGAAGCGATTATCATCGGGTTTCACGTCCGACCGACCGTCAAGGCTAAAAAGTTAGCCGAACGCGAGCACGTTGACGTCCGTCTGTATAAAATTATTTATGATGCTATCAATGATGTTAAGAAAGCGCTGGAAGGAATGTTGGAGCCGTTGGAAAAGGAAGTGAGCCAGGGAATACTCGAAGTACGTGAAATATTTAAGGTTTCAAGAGTGGGTACTATTGCCGGTTGCTACGTAATGGAGGGAAAGATCAGCAGAAACGCCCGTGTGCGCCTTATCCGTAATAATGTTGAAATTTACGAAGGCAAAATGGCGTCCTTAAAAAGATTTAAAGAAGATGTTAAAGAGGTACAGAGTGGTTACGAGTGTGGAGTGATGATTGAGAATTTCAATGATATTAAGGTTGGCGACAACATTGAGGCCTTTGAAATTGTCAAAGAAGCCAGAACCTTAGATAAAGCTACCAGTAACTAACATCCCTTAAAATGGTCATCGCAGTTTTAAAGGTTGATCTTTATATTCACGGCGCATCTTCCTTAAAAGATAAAAGAACGGTTATTCGCGGAATTAAAGATCGCATCGGCAAAAAATTTAATGTATCCATCGCCGAGTTGGATTTTCAGGATAAGTGGCAGCGAGCGCAGATAGGAATTGTCCAGATCGGTAATGATTTTAATTACGTGGAAAAAAATATGAACACGATTTTTAAAATCTTGGATTCCAACGATTTCGCCGAAATGATGGAACATTCGTTGGAGTTTCTATAAGGAATAACCTTGGTCAGCATTCGGCAAAAAAAATTAGCAGATCAAATAAAAAAAATTGTCAGCGAAGTTGTCGACAGAAAATTGAAAGATCCCCGCAAGGGATTTGTCACGATTACGCATGTCAAATTGAGCGGCGACCTTCGTATCGCATCTGTTTTTTTTACTGTTTTAGGAAATACTGAAAGTGTTCAGGAATCTCTCGATGTGCTTAATCGCGCCAACCATTTTATCCGGAATGAAATCGCGTCCCAAATTAAGGCCCGTTTTGTTCCCGAATTGAGATTTTTTGTCGATGACACCATGGAATATGCCCGTCGAATCGAAGAGCTTTTGGAGGATCTAAAGAAGAAAGGAAGATGAATTTAAGCATAGCTAATTTAGCGGATGGACAAATCCTTCCTGTTAACAAACCGATCTCGTGGACCTCATTTGATGTCGTGAAAAAAATTCGGAGTCTTACCGGAATTAAAAAAATCGGGCATGCTGGTACATTAGACCCATTTGCAACCGGATTGTTATTGGTATGTACAGGAAGGGCGACCAAGACAGTATCGAAATTAATAAAGCTACCCAAGGAATATGTGGCTGAAGTTGAGTTTGGCTACGAAACCGACACAATGGATTTAACCGGGGAAAAAATCAAAGAGGCCGATCCGCCGCTTTTAAGCCGGGGAAAAATTCAGCCAATACTGGAGAGTTTTCTGGGTCAAACTCAGCAGGAGATCCCATCGTATTCCGCAGTTAAATATAAGGGAAAGCGTTTATATAAAAGTGCCCGAAAGGGACTAGAGGTTCCCCAATTATTTAGAGAAATCACCATTTATGATATTGAACTGCTCGAAATCAGAGAACGATCAATAGCGGTGAGGATTGAATGTGGCAGCGGTACTTACGTTCGGACTCTGGCCCGGGACATCGCTAGGAAATTGGGTTCTGCCGGTCACTTAAAATCATTGGTCAGAACCCGGATCGGGGATTATTCGTTAAAAGACGCCATGACCACAGAGGATATGCAGAAAAAACTTACCATTGGATCGAGCCAACGCGAGAGAGAAAAAATCAAATGAAATTGCTGAAAGAACTTTCGCGCGGAATTGATTCCGGTACGGTCATTACTGTGGGCAGCTTCGATGGGGTGCACCTTGGTCATAAAGCGATTTTTGAAAAGTTGACCACCAGTGCATCCAGTGACAATCTAACGAGCGTAATTGTCACTTTCGATCCGCACCCCCGGAAAGTGTTGGATGGCGCCAATCAAAATCTGAAACTCCTCACCACTCTCGACGAGAAAATTGTGCTTTTCGAACAAATGGGAATTGACCTGGTTCAGATCATCCGCTTCACAAAGGAGTTTTCCAGACTCTCATATATCGAATTTGTTGAGAATATCCTTGTCGGTAAATTGAAAGTACATGAGATGGTTATCGGTCATGATCATCATTTTGGACGAGACCGGGAAGGTGGTTGGGATAAGCTAATTGAGCTGGGAAACAAACACGGATTTTCGGTTAAACAGGTTGATCCGCTAACCACCAACGGCAAAATCATCAGCAGTTCGGTAATAAGGCAGTTCCTGGAAAAAGGTGAGATTGAAAAAGCCAACGAATTTTTGGGACGGAGTTATAGCATCCACGGCAGGGTTGTGAAGGGCGATGGACGGGGAAGAGAGATTGGGTATCCCACGGCAAATATCCTGCTGGATGAGGCCGATAAGGTCGTTCCTAAAAGAGGCGTGTATGCTGTCGATGTAATTCATGAGAACCAGGTATTTAAAGGGATGATGAACATCGGTTACCGACCGACGTTTAATTTTGATCCCTTGACTTTAGAGGTTCATATTTTTAACTTCAACGCTTACATTTATGAGAATTTGCTTGATATTCGTTTTAAGAAATATGTTCGCGACGAGATAAAGTTCGGCAGTGCCAGTGAACTTATCGCACAACTAAATGAAGACAAGATAAAAACTGAAAGAGCTTAGCATTGGAGGAAACGCATGTCGATCACCCAAACTGAAAGGCTTGACATTACTAAGAGATTCGGAGAAAACGACAAAGATTCGGGTCGTACGGAGGTGCAAATCGCCCTGATTACAAAAAGAATTTCCGACTTAACTGAGCACCTCAAAATTCATCAAAAAGACCACCATTCCCGTCGGGGATTATTGAAATTGGTGGGGCAACGCAGAAGGTTATTAAATTATTTGGCTAAGAAAGACATAACGCGATACCGCAATTTGATCCAGGAATTGGGATTGCGACGTTAAAAGGAGAAGGGAAATCTAATGGTTGTAAAAAAAGAAAAAGAGATTTTCGGTCGTCAGTTAAGTATTGAGACAGGACGGCTGGCAAAACAGGCAGGCGGAGCAGTGGTTGTTCAATATGCGGATACAATGGTTTTGGCAACTGCGACCTGCAGTAAAGACCCACGCGAAGATATAGACTTTTTTCCTCTTTCAGTTGAATATCAGGAAAGAACCTATGCCGCCGGAAGGATTCCAGGTGGTTTTTTTAAAAGGGAAGGCCGACCCAGTGAGAAAGAAATATTAAGCGCCCGATTGATTGATCGTCCCATTCGTCCTCTGTTTCCCAAAGATTTTAAGAACGATGTTCAATTGGCAATATTTGTCCTTTCGCACGATCAGGAAAACGACGCGGACATGCTGGGTATTATCGGCGCCTCTACTGCGCTGTCCATATCCGAGATACCATTCTATTTTCCGGTTGGAGCGGTCCGCGTGGGACGGGTAGCCGGGAAGTTCAAGGCTTTCCCTCTATTCTCGGATCTTGAAAATTCGGATATAAATATGAGTGCGCAACAACTCGGTTTTTTAAATTTCATTTTTTATCTCCTTTTATCATCGAATTTCGTCGCGGCAGTAATAAAAAAAATAATTACCGGAATCTTTTTCCTTCCTGCAGTTGTATAAAAATATTCAAACTCCGTAGAATATTTATCCCGAGAAACAATTTGCATATCCCAGTTTATCATTCTCTCCGACAACATGGCAATGATAGGGACGCTATTGGCGCAATCAATGCACCAATCTTCGGCAATACACAGTATATGCATTTTTTTATTTAATTTTAAAATTTGATCTCGAGAAATCTTATTTAATGCCTTTTATCATTAGGTGTTGTTCAGATATTATTGGATGTTCTCATAGAAAACTTTGTTTTAGAAAAAATGAAGGACATTTTGATTTATACGATATATGGATAAATTACGCTAGAAAGAATAGTTCAAACCCAGTTCATAATCACGCTGGGGATATATCTGGAGTCATTTATATTGAAAATGAATTTAAAGAACCCATAATTTTTCCAGAAAAAAACATAGTTTATGAAGGAAAACCTAAAACAATGCTTTTATTCCACTCTACAGAATTGCACGAAGTAAAAGAAAAAAAGACTGAAGGAGAGAGAATTACAATGGCTTTTAATCTACTAAAAATATAGTATATTAGCAAAATGCCACTGACTAATTTTACAATAAA
>Ga0209536_100000698_pt1 | contig 55162 bp, 49 predicted proteins | sample DeeMarSeWOR28_12_FD_187461 | JGI IMG/M metagenome (GOLD analysis project Ga0209536, IMG submission 187461) | Marine sediment microbial communities from White Oak River estuary, North Carolina - WOR-2-8_12 (SPAdes) (version 2) | ecosystem: Environmental > Aquatic > Marine > Intertidal zone >... | reverse complement strand
GTAGTTTTAACAATTGTTAAATGGAGGTGTAATACGTCTGTGGGGGAGGCGGTCTAAGGCTTCCCAAAACCGTCTAGACCCTTTAGATTGATTTTGCCATGGCGCGTTTACATCTCCTTTATTAACAATTTTTTCAAATCAAAAAAAATCTATCGGAATAAAATTAATAAAAAGTTAAAATTTCCAATCAAAGAGTTTGTAATAATAAATTTTTGTTATATGATTTGTTGATTGTTTTATCCTTTGTAATAAAAACTAAAAAATTTCCCCAATCACTCAAAGCACCACAGCTATCCTTTGCAATAACCTTGATTTCATAAAAACCATATTGACTCCAGTTATTTGCAACAATAGCAGTTTCATCAGAATGGAAAGGACCAATCCATTTTTCAATTTGGCCATCACCCCAATTGATAAATAAATATATTTCATCAGAATCAGGGTCATTTGTGGTAATCTTATATTCATAATCTTCACCGACTTTTCCAATTCTTGAGCCAGTAATTACAGGAGTTTTTGGAGGGTTATTTATACAATCTAGATATTTTATTGTTTCACGAATTGTTACATTTGTTGCATTCATCGCATCTGTTACATTCACATTACTGTTTACATGAATAAAACCTGCTGATTTACATGGGTTAATAACATCGTTTTTATGAATCGATTGATACCACATTCCAAGATAAGCCATATATTCACATAAGAAAGCCCCTGGATCATCATCCCAGTCCACCCAAGCATTCACTGATGTTTGGGCATTGACAGCATCTTCAATTTCTTGAACTGGAAGAGTTGAATGACGTATAAATCCTACAGAAACCGTATCATCAGGTGGAGAAGGAGTTGGCTGATAAGGTGGTTTGTAATCATTTGCCCAGGCAAGAAGATTTCGTGCATTAAATTCAATTTCCCAAGGACCTGCTCCAGCACCAAAACTAATTATTGCAACAGGTTTGATTTTATCAGTTATATTCCAAAAATCATTCCAAGTAATTTGATAATCTACCTCAAAAGTACCATTATATACTGAAGGGTTAGGGAAAAATGAATAGATATCAAACCCTCGGTCTTCCCAATTTTTGCCTTTCCATCCATAAGGATTTAGAAATGTATCATTGCTAAACGGTGCAATCATCTGACCCGTGGGATTCCAATAACCAGTTAACATAATATTTTGTATTTCAACATCTAATCTTTTAGAGGTGATTTGATAAATTTCTGTTTGAAATTCTATATTATAAGCAAGTAAAGAAGGTACATTTAAAATTGTAAATAGTATTAAGATTCCTAATATTTTTTTAATATTATTCATGTTTCTTCCTTACTCAAATTTTATTATAATATTTTTGTAAATGTAAATGTACCAACTGGGACGATTGAATTATTATATAGAAATGGACTTGTATCAATCAAATAGATAGGCACTGGCGGCACAGTTGGTTCATCTGGTGAGGTGTAATTTGTACCGCTATCAGTTCCTGAATCATAAGCATATAAAACAACTGTTTTTTCTTTGATAAACGAATCATTTTCAAATAAATTAAGACTATCAACACCAACAAACCAATCAGGACTTGGAGCTATCATGCTTACCAAAGATACCAGAGGAAACCTTTCACTAACCTTGAAAATCAATTCAACAGATCCTGGTGAACTAGCAATTCCATCTCCTGATAACAACTTAAAGGCTTTACGTTGAATAATTGCCCTGTTAATCTCCTTATCAAGCGGAGATTTACTTCCAGTTTCAGCCATATTTTTTATACCAGATGATGCAAGTTCTCCATTCCCCCAAAATCTAATTTTTTCATTATGACTTGCACCTATCAGGCCAGAAAAGTGTGGATTATTTGGAAAATCATCAGGATGTGTTTCTTTACTCCAATTAGAATTAAACGTGACCTTATATTTAGCCGTATTTCCTTGATCTTTGAAAAATACGGTTTTTCTGCCAATTACAAATGCCTCAGTAGTTGTTCTAACAAATTCACCGTTGGAGGCTTCCGCTGTTGCCTCGATTTCAACTCTGCCGATACCAACAGGACTTGATTTTTTAAGTAATGGAATTGGGAGAAGCCGAATCACTGCTCGTCTATTTGGCATTATCTTATCCTTTAGACCTGAACCTTCTCCCCCGCGGATTAATATTCCGCCAGTTGTATTAAAAACCCAATTAATGCCATTTAATGTTTCTTTACCATTGTTTTTAATTATGATTTTCACACCTAAAAAAAATAGCATTGGTTTTAGAGCTATAGTTAAATTACTATTTATTGACTTAATGTCATTTTTTTGGATTTCATTATTAAATTGATCTGAAGACCCAATAACTGAAAAAGCAGGTAATAGCAATAATATACAAACAAATAAGTTTAGAATTTTTTTACTCATAAACTACTCCTTTTCTAGACATTTAAAAAGAAATAAAAGTATATAAATCTTTTAATTGAAAAAATTCATGTAAAAAAATAGTAAAATTTTACTTTTTAGTAATTCTTTTATAGACATTAAAAATTTCAGAAATTATGGCAAAGGATGAAGGAATAAGTGAAAAGACGAAACTGATTTCAAAAGAAAGAAGAGGATTCTACATACATTTTATCATATACATCCTAGTAAACATTCTGATATACGTTCAATGGTTGTATATAACAGAAGGAGAAGGATTTCCCTGGTTTATTACTACAACAGCTGGATGGGGCATTGGAATCATTGCTCATTTCATTGCAGTTTTCGTTATTTTGAAAAAATAATGAAGTTAAAGAAATTTAAAAGCTAGATAATTACCTAAATTTTTTTTATTTTAGAATTTGTCTTATTATATCAGCCATTTTTCTTTATAGAAGCTATTATTTTGAATATCATATTGTGACTTTGATGGGAACCAATCATATTCCTCTGAGTCAACTTTTTCTAGATTAGGCTTTGGAAAAGGAGGAGTTCCTAACAGTTTCTCCCAAGCAAGATATATCATATATAGCCATATGTTTTGAGTTGCCTTTCCCTCAATTACTTTTGCCGTGTTTGCTGAATGGCCCTCCCAATAATTTCCAAACCAATTCGTATTTGATTTTTTTAGGGTTATATCAAAAGTTGCATGAACATTATTATCAATAAAATTGTTGTTTCTAATTGTGTTGTAAAAGCTATTATAATTAATAAGTCCGACGTTATTTTCCTTTAAACTATTCATATATATCTGGTTGTTAGGATAAGAATTGTTTATTCCATAAACATGATTTTTAATTGTATTTTTAAAAATGGAGTTTTCTTCAGTATATATATAAATTCCATAAATTCCATTGCCAATAATTAGATTTTCATAAATTTTATTGAAAGGCGAATCATAAACACAAATACCAGAATAGGAATTATTGATGACTGTATTATTGACAATTTTTACATATCCATTCCCTCCACTTCCATGTAGATTTATTCCAATATTTCTATTATCTATTATGTTATTTTGCTGAAAATGATTATATCCTGGTATAAAAGAATAAATTCCATCATAATTATTTAGTATATTATTACCAATAATTCTGCAATAATCTGCATCATTGTTAAAAGATCCAAGATGAACGCCTGCATCACTCCATTCTTCATCTCCACTGTTCATAAGGGTAAATTTACTAACATTAACATTACTTGACTCAATGTTTATACAGCTGCCAGTTGAATTTGCATCGATAATTGTGGTATCTCGGTTTTCACCTAACAAACTAATAGGTTCATAAATCCAAACGTTTTCAATATAATTACCTTTAAAAACAAATACAGTGTCGCCATTGTTTGCATTATCAACACCGTCCTGTATATACTGATAAGGATGATCCATTGTTCCATCCCATGGACCTGCGGTGTTATTATCATCAACATAAATTGTGTTAGCTCTTGATTGAGGAGCAATAATAATTACATGATTTTTTGAATTACTATTTACATAATTTGCATTTAATGAAATAGAAGTTGAACAAAAAAACAATACAATTATCCAGAGAATTAATGTTTTTTTAATTAAATTATTTTTTTTCATATTTTACCTCCCTGATATATAATTAAAAAGGAATATTAGTATATAAAATCTTTTAATAAAAATTTTGTACAGAAAATTTACAAATTTTAGTTTTTGAGTTTATAACTAATTATTCTTTATACACCTGGCCAATCATCCCAACAACCAAATACAGATGCCACTGATGCAAAAATAAGTGCAATATCGATAAAAGGACTAACCATACTCAAAAGAATACTGTATAATTGTGAACCATCTGGTATCATGCTAGCAATATCCTTAATAAATAATGCAGCAACAACACAAAAAACAGTAAGTGATGTAAAAATTGTACATATGATAGGATTACTAGCAAATGATCCATCAGGTGTTATTTCCCGATTTATATTTTGAAGTTTTAGAATTTTTTCATTTAATTCTTCGTTTTCTGAAATGATATTTGTTAAATCATTAATAACGTTTGATTTCTGGGATTTTAATAAATTGATTATCTCATTTGATTTATCTTCTCCAAGGACGTTTATTGTATTAATTCCTTTGTAATAAGTGGAGATAAGATAATTATTTGTAATCATGGGTCTATTAAAAATCATAGATGCTAGAAGAACAGGTTTTTTAATTAGAGTTTTTATCAGTGATGCTTTAAAATTATTAGAATAAATTATTTCTTTCTGATTTATTTGTGAAAATAAATTTTTAATTTTAGGATTATTGATAATTTCTATAACTGTATCAAATAGATATTTATTTGGTTTAATTTCATCTTTTATTAACTCATTTGTAGATACTGCAGGTTGAAAAGCAAGTCCTATAAATAATAATATTAAACCTACTGCAAGAGGTTTGAAGATTTTTTTACTCATTTAACTTCCCCCAATAATCAAAATAGTATATCTATTATTTAAGTCTTTTATATAAATATGCTATGAGTCATCGATTGTTTTAATATTCCGTTTATTCTGTATATAGTTTTTATTTTATAAGATATAATAAGACTTTTTGTATTAGAGGGTATTGTTCCAAAATTCTCAGGAACAAGGAATTTGAAACTGCTTTACTCCTTGGCATGGTAACCTGAAATATTGCCCACTCACTTTGAGCAGCATTACTATCTTTTGCTTTGACTTTGATAGTATATGAACCACTCTTCTGCCAGATATGGCTTGAATTCACTATTGTTCCAGAGTCTACAAAATCAGTCCAACCACTATTCTTACCATCTCCCCAATTAAAAAGATAGGAGATATTATCGTCATCTGAATCATTTGCTTTTGCAAAAAATGTATACTCAGTTCCTATACCCCCTTTTGTAGGTCCATTGATATATGGTTTTTCTGGTGGATTATTTAAGGGTTTTTGATATAAGCCAGTATGACAGGTATTATGCTGAAACATAGACCAATGCATAGTTACTGCATTGTATAATTCGCTCAAATCTAAGATATCAATTGTTAAATTACAAAATTGATAAGGATAATTTTCATAGTATAGATAGGTAAATGCAATTTCCACATCACCATCTCTATCTATATCAACAATTGTTGGTGATGAATGAAGATTACTTGCTTTTTCAAATGAATATGGCCAACCTGCTATCAACGTTCCATTTGAATAATATGAAAAAATTTCGATTCCATCCATTGAATTCTCATACATATAGATAATATCAGGTAAAATATCATTATTTACATCACCAATAATTATTGAAGTGCGAGCATTGCGAGTTATATTGGCAATATATATAGGCCAATTACCATCAATCATTAGTCCATTATGATGCCATCCATAAATTAAGTCTCCAACATTAACAAATATTTCTAAATCACCATCACCATCAATATCACCTAAAGAAGGAGTATTGCAAAAATCAGCAACATCTGGATATAAAGTTTGAATAATATTTCCTTGGCCATCTAAGATAGAGATATTTCCATATCTTGCTCCAATTTGGACAATCTCAATATCTCCATCACAATCAAGATCACCCAATTGTGGAGAATGTGAGCGAACATCATCATTTAAATAAACGGGCCAATTGCCTGAAACACGATCCCCGTTACCATCCCAGGCATATAAATAATTAAAATATGAACCAACTACAACTTCTGAAAAACCGTCATTATCAATATCACCTATTGCTGGAGTTGCATAAAAACTTCCAAAATAAAATTTGTTTGTAATCGGCCAGCCAGAAACCATTTTTCCATCATGATGCAAAGCATAAACAATATTTTTCCATTGGTTATCATATCTTTGATTTCCTGAAATTATCTCTAAATCCCCATCGCCGTCGATATCTCCTAATGATGGAGAATAGATGATTTCACCACTTTTTTTGCTTTCCATAAAATGCCATGTTTCAACAAATTTTTCACCATCATATTCAAAGACATATATTGTTGTGTGAAAGTCACTAGTAAAAACTGAGATGCTAGCAACAATTTCTACATATCCATTATTATCTAAATCTCCAATTGAGACCTCACTAAGTATTTTACCAGGTAATAAAATTGGAAAGCCCAAATTTTTCTTTTGGGAGCCATCATATTCAAAAGCATCGATATATGATTCAGAATCTGATAAAGAATATGTAAAAATAACATCTAGATTATTATCACCATCTATATCATAAATTACTAAATCATAAATTTGAGTATCATATGAGAAATTAACTTCAAATACAACAGGCCATCCTTCTTGATGAACCCATCCATCTGACTGAATTTTTCTTTCATTAAATAATTTGATATTAAAACCAAATGTCATTTGAGTTGAAAATGAAATAATAAAGAAGAATATTATACCAAATATCAGGATTTTTTTGTTCAGAGATTATCCTCCCTTTTTTATATTATTTAATCTTCTTGATTATATAAATTTATTTATACATTTATTATATGAAAATGATAATTAAATAAGGGAATAGATACTTTTACTACAATAATATGTATCTTCATTTTGGTATATTACATTTCAAAAAGTTAAATTATTGGTATATATTGTAGCAATAATTATTTATTTTTTATGAATCTGTAATATTTATTCATGTTGCATTTTGTTACAGATAATGTTCCATGTCTTTCAATTAAAAAATTAAAAATTCTAAAGAGATTTTTTATATGAAATTAAATAGTCATAATGAATGGGATACACTCAAAGAGGTAATTATTGGAAGACCCAATGCTCGGTCAAATCTTATTTTCAAAAAACCTGTTTCTAAAAAAGTATTAGAACAAGCCGAACAACTCGCGTATAAAGCATATCCACAAAAATTACTAGATAATGCTGCTGAAGATTTAGAAGGATTATGTGATATAATTAAGGACTTTGGTGTAAAAATACACAGACCCGATGTAAAGGATATACATCGGATTTTTTCAACACCTTATTTTAACGCTTCTGCTGAACATGCCTTTAATCCTCGCGATCTTTTTTTAATTGTTGGAGATACAGTAATTGAAGCTCCTTCTCAGGAAAAACACAGATATTTTGAATCGCAAGCTTACTACGATATATTTTATCAATACTTTTTAAAGGGATGTAAATGGATTTCTGCACCAAAACCAAGGCTAAAAGGAAAATATAAGATTCCTTACTACAAAGATAAACATAAAAACATTAAACTTTTAGAAAAAGATATTTTATTTGAAGCAGCGACGATCGTTCGTATAGGCAGGGATCTTTTATATTTGATATCAAGCTCTGGAAATAAATCAGGAGCAAAATGGTTACAAAATGTTTTAGGCAATAATTATCAGGTACATACAACAGATAAGATATATCATGATACACATATTGATTCAACAGTAATTTGTCTTAGACCAGGACTTGTTTTACTAAATGCTACCAGAGTAAATGATAAAAATTGCCCATCTGTTTTTAAAAAATGGGAAAAAATTTGGTTTGATAAAATTGCGCCATATCCACGTGAGGTCCTTGATTTTTACAAAAATGTTCGTTTGAAGATTTATAAAAAGCTTCTAAAGCTTGGTTTTCAATCAAATCTAAATACTATCCACTCTGAATGGGTCGGTATGAATCTACTTTCACTTGATCCAAATACAGTAATAATTGATAAGATGCAGACCAACCTAATAAATAAGTTAGAAAAAAATAAAATAAGATGTATTCCAATAAGTTTTCGAAATTCCTATTTTTTAGGTGGAGTTCATTGTTGTACTCTTGATACAGTTCGTGAAAGTAAAATATAATGATACTTTAGCAAAATATAATTGATTTATTAATTGCAGTAACTATTTAATAAGACAAAAATTTTCTATTTTGATAATAATGATTTCAACAATAACCTTAAAAGAAAAAATGGATGAAATCTTTGGTAAACATTGCTCTCCAATTGTTATTGCACAGTTAAATGGTCAGGTTGTAAGAATGTCATATATCAATGGGGAATTTCACTGGCATAAACATATTTCTCAGGACGAACTTTTTTATGTTTTAAAAGGAAAAATTATAATTCAATTGAAGGAACAGAAAGATATAACTTTATCAGAAGGACAAATGGCAGTTATACCAAAAGAAATATTGCATTGTCCCAAAAGTATTGAACCTTCGTATGTCTTATTATTTGAACCAATTGACTTGAAAACACATGGGGATTAAGAACATATTAATGAAAAGTTATATTCATTGTTTTGTAAGTATCATTGTATCGATATCTACATTTGAAAGAGTTAAAGAATTATAATTATTTGAAAATTTATATTTATAAATTATTGGACCTGCTTCTGGAAAATCTTGTAATATCAGATATAAACTAGAGCCTTTGATAGAAAAATTAAACCAATGAGCATGGATACCTTCACTAACCTGTTTTGCTGTTTTATCATCAAAAAATGTTAATGTTACATTAATTGCATTATTTTGAAAAATAGAAACTCCTTCCCATTCACCTATAAATCTAATTAGGTCATTTGAATTTCCATTGCATCCACTGAGTAGTATCATTGTTAGAATGATTATTCCAAAAACTGTAAATTGTTTTTTCAATTTTTCTCCCTTTATCAGTAAATTAATAATTTAAAGGCAAATAAACTCTTTGAATAAAAAAGCTTTGCACCGATATTTCTCTTTTTTAAAATGCTTTTAGATATTTTTATGAATTTGTCATAAATGTTAAAAGGAACGTTTCTTTTCTTCGGATTATTTTATGCAGGGAAAAGATACTGAAAATAAAATTATAAAAGTTGCAATACTTGCCGAAGAACCACTTGGTTGGGGTTCAGGTAAACATTACTTTCCAGTAATTTTAGATGGTTATACCTGGACATCTAAAGATAAAACCTATAAATTTTCTGTAAATTACATATTTGATAAAGATATTTTTGAAGGTAAACTAAACATTACAAATTATGATGTTTTACTGGTTCCTGGAGGTGGTGTTGGCGACGGTCAGGCATTTGTTAAGGGATTCTTAAGATTTAAAAGGGTAAATCTTTGGAAAGAAAAAATTGCAAAATTCATTAAAGAAGGAGGAGGTTATGTTGGTATTTGCGGTGGAACAGCTCTAATAACAGATCTAAACACAGATTCAGACAAGGGTTCTTCAACCTTTACAGAGCAGCAATATAAAAAAAGCTCCATTGGCGTCTCATGTGTCACATCATATTACAAAGACCTTGCAATACCTGTTGTTTATCCATATCAGAAAAAATATCCTGAGAGAATTGGTGCGATGGGATATGTTTTTTCTTTTGCTCCGGGAGAAACAGCAGATGGAAAAAGGATTCATGCTGCTGGAGTCCCAATAGATTTCCAGATTATAAAAGACAATCCAATTTTTTCTGATTTTCCAAATGAAACAGAACGAATAAGATGGTGGGGCGGACCTGCTCTGATAATTCCTGATAAACCGGATAGGGAAGTCAAAATATTAGCAAGATATCCAAAAATAGAACTATCTGAAAATGAAAAAACAAGAATATATGCTTGGAAATATATTGGTGGACCAATAGGATTAATAAAGGCTTTTTTTAAGTCATTAAATATGGCAAAGAAAGAAAAAAGCGGGTTAAAAAAGATTATACCAAATGCTTATTTTCTTGCAGGAAATTGGATGAGAACTGAAAAAGTAATAGAATTAAATTTCTCAAACAAACCAAGTATGACAACAGAGATTTATCCAAATGAAAACCATGGGAGAATAATTTTAACTACTGCGCATCCTGAATATATGATATGGCATGGAGGCCATATCGAAGAAGTTGATGATAACGGTTTTAACAGTATGGCAAAAGGATTTCATCAATGGAAAAATATATCACCACTAAGTAAAACATTTGCAGATGAATTGACACATACTTGGTGGATTGTTAGAAGGATGACTGCTTGGGCTGCAAAAATACCTGATGACCACATGCCGCAGATTTCTAAAGATGAACTTAATGAAAAATCAAAAAAGATTATTTCAAAAAATATAATTTGGGATGGAAGCATTTGGGATCAAATAGAAAATATATAAAATAAAAACTATTTCCAAAAAAAGGAGGGATAAAGCTGGTAAAAAAACTTGGATCGATACTATTTGCACCATTTGATTTTATTTCACATTGGCGTTCGCTTCCACCTTATGAGATGATAAGCTATGTTTTTATGTATGCAAGTATACCTATGCTTGCATATGGTTTAAAAACCTATGATTCCTCAATAATTACAATAATTATATTTACAATTCTTGCCCTATACTCAGGTTTCTTTGCAGCTTTAATATGGAATGATATCACAGATGTTGATATTGATGATATCGCTCATCCTGATCGGCCAATACCTTCTGGAAGGATATCTTCAAAAAAATTTTTTATAATTGCAGTGTTTTTTTCAGCAACTACGTTTATTTTCTCATATCTCATAAATTTTTGGTGTTTAATGTTTGTTGGTGCTGCTGCATTATTTGTAACATTTCATAATCTATATTTAAAAAGAAAAGTAAAAATTCCAGCATATTCAGAAATATTTACTCCATTACAATGGATAATTGTTGCAATATTTGGATATCTTGCAATATGGACTGCATTACCTCAATCTGCAGAATTTATAATTAACATGCCAATCTTTGATAACATATCAACAAACATTTATGAATTTCAAAATATGATTCTTTTAATTGTTTTCATATATTTTACAGATAACGCTCATGACCTTGCAGAAGGAATCTGTGATGCTGAGGGGGATCGTAAGAGTGGTGTGAGAACCTATGCAACCTCATTTGGAGAAAAAAATGCAGCAAGAATCTCATTTGGAATGTTTTTTATATCAGGTATCCTAGGAATCCTACTTTTTTTTAGAACGTTTTTGACACTTGTTTTTTTAATTCCGTTTCTTTTGTTATGGTTATACACTTTTTATCAATCATATAAGCTTTTAAAAGCAGATGAAAAAGATATGAAAAAGTTAGGTGCAATGGTTGGAAGAAAGGGTTTTAATTATTTTTTAATAACTTTTGATTTAATATTTATTGATATTTTAATTCAAATAGTATTTGTTCAATTTAATTTTTCTCTTATTTGATTTTTGAAAAATTAAAAAAATTTAGCTTAAAAAAAAAATCTATATAAACTATTTTTTTACATCAAATATATATAATATCATTCTTTACAATTAAACAATGAATGATGTCGTCTTAACTGCTGATAGAACTCTTATGACTGATTATAATGGTTACACAACATTTGGCCAAATTGTATGTTTACCAGACAGACTTGTACCAAATATCATGTTCAAATTATTATTGCCAAAACTAAGGAAAAGAGAAGCAACTTATGCACTCAGAAGATTAGAAGGTAAATTATTGGATGAAGGATTTGATGTTACAACATTACGTCCACATGAAATAAATAAGATAAAAAAGATAAAACCAAAGATCATTGGAGTTTCAACAGTAGATCCTTTAACAAAGAAACCACATCCATGGACATTAACAAATATCTTTGGGGGTGGCGAGTCTGTCGCAGAAAAAGAGTTTTTAAATTTACTTATCAAGCTTAATAGGTTGAGAAAAAAACAAGACTATCAAATTATAGTAGGCGGACCAGGTGCAGCTGAATTTGAAAAAAATGAGAAATATTTTGATCTTTTTGATAGTGCAGTAATAGGAGCTGGTGAGGGATCTATAGAACTTTTTCAGAAAGTATTGAACGGTGAAAAGCTTCCAAGACTATATCATAGTAAAAATCTCGAGATAGAAGAATTATCTATTATACATAAACCAGCAAGACTTGGACATGTTCAACTAACCCAAGGATGTCCAAGAGGTTGTCAATTTTGTGCTCCAGCAGAATTAAAATGGATAAGTTTTCCAAAAAGTAGGATTTTAAAAGAAATTAATTTAAATTTAAAAAATGGTGCAAAATCTATATCATTTATTACAGAGGATATACTCTTGTATGGATCTAAGGATGTTGAAGTAAATCATAAAGCAGTTATAGATTTAATATTTCATATTAATAAATTAAAAAATGAATACAATATTGATAGGGTAAATATAAGTAATGTATCTTTTCCATCAGTAATAAAAGGTAAAAAAACCTGCGAACAAATTACTGACATACTTGGTTTTTCAAATGATAATCCAGTTAACGTTGTAGTTGGTTTAGAAACTGGAAGTGAAAGATTAATTAAAAAATATATGGAAGGAAAACCTAAACCATATAGCTCAGACAAATGGTATGAACTTGTAAAGGAAGGAACAAATGTACTAAACGATAATTGTTGGTATCCAATTTGTAATTTGATAACTGGTTTACCTGATGAAAATGAAGAAGATGTTATAAAAACAATAGATCTTGTTGATGATTTAAGAGATAATAAATTGTTTTTATATGTTTTTTACTTTACTCCATTAGATGGTAGTAAAATGGAAAATGAAGATTTTTTTATAACTGCTAATATAACTGAAAGAAGATGGGAGTTATTCTATAAATGCTGGATGCATTCATTTAAATCATTAAAAGAAAATTTAAACAAATTTATTAATAATCCATTGCAAAAATTTATGATTAATAAGATTTTGAATGAAATTGAAAAAGTTATAAAAAAATACAAAGACGATGTATTTAAAATGAGAGATACATTTGCATCGGTAAATCTCAAAGGATTTAATCTTATAAAATTTTTAGCTCGCAAATATCTTAACTAAATAAAATTCAAACTAAACTTTTTTCATACACTCTATAAATCTTATATAGTTTACCGCCAATTTTCTCTCCAGCTCTGCGAGATGCTATGTTATTTTCTGCAATCCAGCCATACTCAGCACAATTATACCCTCTTTTTTTCATCTCAAGTAAAGTGTAATAGTTCATACATGTACCAATACCTTTACCACGATACTTTTTCTTGATTCCCATAATAATAAATCTTCCTCGATCAATGTGACGTTTTTTTAATAAAACCTTCAAAGATCCGATAAAACCTAGTTTTCCATTTAGTTTTTTAAATACTTGATTGTAATCAGGTAATGACCATCTAAAACCTATAGGTTTACCATCGATTTCAGCTACTAAAAAAAGTCCGGGATCAACAATCCATCTCAATTGTTTTATTCCAAATCTTGAAATTACCTCCTCATTAGATACTGAAGTATAGCCATAATGATCAGAAAATTCCTCCATTAGCATCTCAACCCACCATTTCATTTCCTTTTTATGCCTGAAACGATTAAATCGACGAATTTTCACATCATTTGATTCACAACACCTATTTGCCTCCTCAGTAGATAATGGAATAGGTTGATTTAGATCGATATGATAAGAAACCAAATCAATCGATTTTTTCATTTTAAATTTTTCAGCAAAATCTACATAGTACTCAGGTGAATAATGTCCAATTAAATAAGGCGTTGTTTCAAAACCTTTCAATAAGAAACCACATCCAATATCTACCCGGCCATTGATAGGGCCATGCATTTCTTCCATTCCCTTAGAAGCTAGTCGTTTCTGAACAACATCTAGTAGTGCAGAAGCAATATTGAAATCTGGAATGCATTCAAAAAAACCAAAGAATCCGATTTTTTTTCCACCGGGTTTAGAAAAACGATGGTCAACGATAGCAGCTACTCTTCCTACAGCAGTATTATCTTTGTATGCAATAAAAAGTTCTGCTTCTGAATGAGTCCAAAAAAGTTCACTCTCCATGAAGAATCTCTTCATTTCATCCCAAAATGGTGGAACCCAATATTCATTGTCTTGATATATTAACCAGGGAATCTGAAAAAATTCTTTAAAATCATCTAAATTAGTAACTTTTTTAATCTTTATATTAGATGAAACATGAATTGTTTCAGGTGAAGTGTTTTCAAAAATATATTTCTCTATTTTTTTAAACACAGTATATTTTCCCTTCTTTTTGATCGAATTTATTTTTTTAGGTTAATTACAATTTTACAACCGTAAATAACATCCAGGTAAAAAACCTACGGTTTCTAAAATGATATTTATAAATACAATAATTGGTTTGAATTCCATAGAAATTTAATATATCAAAAATTTGCTTTAATCTAATTTTTTAAAGCAAAAATTTAACTTTGGTTTTGGTAGAATATGAAATTTAAAAAACATTTTTTTCTTAAAAATATTTGAATCTAAATCAAGAGATAAACCAAATCCCTCTGGAGGTTTTAATATGTCTAATTCTAATTTATTATGACCAGATTTTGAAACCTGCCTTTGTGGTTCAATTTTACAAATTCCTGTAAGTTTTGATCTTTTCTTGCCATTATCATAGTAGCCCTCAACTATTCCTGGAGCTTCAATAATTGAGATACCATCAAAATAATTGATTCCATTCAAAAATTTGCTAAAATATTCTCTTGGCTCAGCTGTCATCTTAAATTTCATAAATATTTTTTCTTTACCCTTTTTTGCATTAATTTCAAATTCAGTGGGATAGTGGAAATCAAGTTTCTTTGCTTTTTGTGTCTTATTATATTTACTTTTAATATTGAACCATTCTTCGTATGCTTTACCATCTTTTGTTAAAATTAGTATACCTGTTGCAGGACCTTCCATAAGCCAAAACATAAGATTTCCATAAAAAATACTCCATCCATTGTCCAGCAAAACCCATGCCCAATCATATCCAAAAGGACTGTTCTCTGTTAAAAATTTTAATTTTTTTGGGATTTCAATTTTATTATTGCATAACCACTGACCAATCAGTTTTGCATAAATTGATATACTTTTTTTTAAACCTTTTATATTTGCAACAATTTTATGATAGGTAAAATCCCCCCATACATGTTCATAATACCCGTCCCCAGAAATCGTATATTTTTTATTTTTTATTTTTAACTCTCCTGAGAGATCTCCTCTTGGAATGAATCCATATCTGTAGTAGCCAAATCCTACAGGAAGCGTCCCATTAGTAATATCTTGAGCGATCCAATGAGGATATGATTTTGCATTATATTTTATTAATAATTCGATATCCTCGCTTTTGTTTATAAAAAGCATTTCATATTTAGGAAATTCTCCTTTAATATAAGACCCTCTAAATTTAATATCAAAAGTTTTATCAGATGATTTTAACCTATTTTCTCCGTCTCTGATATCACTTACATAAAATTTTTTTGTATCATTGTTATAAAGCACGAAATTAGAGATGGATCCGATTCCATTTGGTTTTTCAAACCATTCAGAAAAATTTCCTTTAAAAGTCCATTTATTGTTATCTTTATTTGTTTTAAAAAACGCTTCAATACACCACCATTCTAATAGGCAATTGGGATGTTCGTTTTCATCTTCAAGTGTCCATGGATTATAAACACTCTTGTTATCTAGCATTGTGACCGATATTATCTTATATTTTAAATGTTTTAGTATTACAATCTTTTAACATATAAAAAAATTTAAAGAAGTATTTATTATATTGATAGAAGAGATTGTATAGCATGCCTTTAGAAATAACTAAGCGACTTTTTACTTTGATAAGATATTTATTTTTTGAAGGGCTCTCTGTTAAATTTCCTCCAGGCACTGCAAAAAAACTAATAGATTTTTTATATGTAACATTTGAAAAAATTTCTATTAAATTTGATCTCTTATCCTCATATTATCTTGAAATGTATCAGGAAATAGTTGATAAAGAAATTAAAATGGCAGGGATCTCATCAAAAGATCAAGTGGTTGTCATAGGTTGTGGTTCCCTTCCTATAACTGCAGTTCTTGTTGCAAAAATATCAAAAGCCCATGTTGTAGCTATTGATAATGACAAAAGAGCTGTAAATGAGGCTGCCAAATATATTAGAAAACAGCATCTTGAAAATAGAGTTGATATAGAATATGCCGATGGAAAATTATTCCAAATAAACAGTTTTGATGTGATATATTTAGCATATGGTTTGAAGAAAAAAGAGGAAATATTTGATGTTTTAATAAAAAGTTCTAAAAAAAATTCTAGAATAATATTTAGAACAGTGATTGGCACAGATGAAGAAAAAAAGAAAAATATAACTGAGTTATCGAAATGGTTTTTAGTTAAAGATAGTATAAAATCTGATATAATGCCTCCATCTGGTTCTTACTTGTTATTTAGAAAAGACTAATAATGATATTTTAAGGTCGTTTGAGCTTTGTGACAACAAGTCTGACAAGATCTAGTCTTACATCTTTTTCTATTTCATCAACCTCATTAATTACTATCTCTACATCCTTACTAGTAACATCTTGAAAGCGCTTAATGATTTCATCTAAAATTTCTTTAACTGATGGACCTATGTTTCTAAGCTTTTCATCAATAATTACCTTTACTTCGATTTTATCAACCTTATGCTGAATGATTTGGAATTGATTAATTTTATATGAATTAAAATCATTCATTACCGAAGCAGGTATGGTTGTGACATGAAATGGAGATATCATTCTACCATCTGGAGTATGTATTAATTCTAACGACCTGCCTCCAATATATTTTATCATTTCTGTAGTCATTCCATTATATGTCCTTGGTTCAATAGGTGTTATTAAATCTTCCAAACCTGTATATCTGATAATTGGTGTACCCTTCCCATAAAGCCTTGTTATTGCCAGATGCCCAGGTTTTCCATATGGCACAGGTTTTTGGTCATCATCTAAAAACTCCATATAAACAAAATCAGAATGTACATGGTAACCATCTCCCTCAGGATTTTCAAAAGCTACTGGCCCTGCTTCTGTTGTACCGTAAGTATCTAATATCTTTGCATTGAATGCCTTTTCAACATATAGCCTTGTATATTTATCAAGCATTGATCCTGCTGAAAAAAGAGATTTTAGATTGATATCTTTTCCTAGTCCTTGGTTTTTTAAAAATGCCATCTTCATTAAAACCGGTGGATCTGAACCAAGAATTTCTGGATTAAATTCATTGATTTGTTTAATTAATGACTCTGATTTTTCACCTACATGAAGATATTTTAGATTATTCATGGGAACAAATTTTTTTATAAAAGGAGAAATACTACTTGTAAAAGCAGCGTGTTCTATGCTTCCGGGCTTCATATCAATTATTAGGAGTATCTTTGTTTTCCTCCAATTTCCCCCATATGCTTTAAGTGTCCTTACAAATCCCTCTGTGTATCTAATTATTGTATACAAATCGCAATAAATGAAAAGTGGTTTTCCTGTTGATCCTGATGTTGAAAGAATAAAATCTTTCTCTTTGTTATATCCCTTTGGAATTATTCCATCAGGGTAGTTATCTCTAATATCTTCCTTTGAGATCAATGGAAGTTTATGAATATCTTTTATGCCCTTGATATCATCTGGATGAACATTGTATTCTTTATATTTTTTATGATAGAGTGGGACAGTATATGCATAATTTACAATTTTTCTGATAGATTTATCTTGATATCTTCTTAGCTGATCAATATCATTTCTCCATATTCGGTTAACATCGATTAAATGGCCCTTTAATATGCGAAAAAGAAAAATTGGATTCATAAACTGATTCATAGCTAAATTTCCTCCAATAATTTGGCATGAGTTAAATTATGTTTTTAGAAAAAGAAATCTCTTTTATAATATCTTCTATATGATAGATTTCCACCTGCTGGGAAAAAACCATGGATTTTTTTTGTGATAGAAAATATTTTTGCAGTTCTACCTATAACATTCGGTAGACTGTAAAACTCCTTTGCAACCTTTCTAGTACCTTCAAAAAGCTCTTTTTCAGTCATATTTTTTGGTTTAAAAACAACATCAACTTGATTATATCTTGACCAGTCTTTTGTAATAATTCTTCCTTCTTTTTCAAGTCTACCATATAAGGGAGTTCCAGGGTAAGGAGTTAGAATGTTTACTTCAACAATATCAAGTTCAAACTCATACATTTTTTCAAGGGTAAAATCAAAAATATCAGGAGTGTCTTCATCAAAACCAAAGATAATTCCACCTTGAACTGCCATTCCATGGTTGTGTAATTTTTTAATTAATTTTTTGAAATTTTCAACTTTATTATGCGTTTTTTTAATGCTATTGAGTGCCTTTTGACTGACTGATTCAAAACCTATGAACCATTCTAAGCATCCTGCTTTTCTTGCTAAATCTAAAAATTCATCATCGATAGTACCAAGTATATTTGTTGTGCCATTTGCCAACCATGATTTATTCACTTTTTGTTTTATCATTTCTTTGAAAAGCTCACGTGCATATTGTGGTCTTGCTGTCAAATGAGGATCATGGAAAATAAATAATCTATTAGGCATTTTTTTTATTTCTTCTATTACATTTTTTATAGGTCGTTGTTTAATTCCATGTTTACAAAAACTACTAATTGCACAAAATTCACATTTGTTATAACATCCTCTCGTTGATTGGATAGCTCCTAACAAAGGATTAAGAACAATTAGGTCTCTTCTTATTGGAGGTATATCTGCCATATCAAAGTTAGGATCTGATTCATAAAAAGGTTTTAATTTACCTTCTTCAGCATCCTTTAAAAGTTTTGGCCAAGATGCTTCAGCTTCTCCTTTCAAAACACTATCGGCATGCTGAATTGCTTCTTCAGGTAATGCCGTAGGATGATAACCGCCTAATACTACCTTTTTCCCTCTTCTTCTAAATTCATCTGCAATTTTATAGACACGGGGAGCAGTCATTGTATAACAAGTTATACCTACAAGGTCCACATCCTCATCAAAATTAATATCTGAGTAATTTTCATTCACAATTTTTACATCATATTGTCTTGGAGTAATTGTAGCAATATGAGGTAGAGTTATTATTGGATTTCCAAATAGAAAAGCATTCCAAGTACCTTTATCTTTTATTGTTGTTTGTCCGTGTTCAACCCTTGGAAATACTAATAGAATTTTCATTGTTCCCAGGAAGAGTTAGATATAAATTAGATATTTAATGTTTTTTATAACAACTATAATTAATTTGGATAATCTAATATTAAAATTAGTTTCTTAGATTATATATTTTTTAATTGGGTTAGATAATTACCATCCCAATAAACATGATTTTTAATAAGGTCCTCTACTTCCTTTGTTATTTTTCCAGGTTCTATAGGTGGAAGATGATTATCAGGAACCTTTGAAGCCCATGCGACAAACCTACGAAGCATCCACCAGTTATTAGTCATTTCTTTTTCAAGACTGTCACTTAATTTATCTATGTTTTTCCACCGATGAAGACCTTTTCCAAGACAATGATCACCTAGGTTTTCATTTTCTTCTATATGACCTCCATTCCATACCATATACTCTGTGTGAAGAGAGCATAATACAATCCTACCTTTATTGTTATTTGGATAAATTTCTGCAGTCATACATGGTAAATTTGAATTACCTAATTTAACGACTTTACCAGAGCATTCCCAACCTCCAGCTAAATAAAAAGTAAATAATGGGACTTTGTTAAGACTCATATTATTTTTCTTTACTGTTTTAAAAGCTTTTAGTATACCTGAAAAGATACCAAGAATTCCTCCCGTATATCTCCATGCACATATTTTAGTTGATTCATTTTCTGATACATCAATTGATGGGTATTTACCTAAAACATATACCTCCCGATCAGGGTCTTTAGGTATTATTAAAGCCTGACCTGCCCACCATCTAATACGTTCTTTTTCTTTTGTGAAATCTGAAAAAATAGGATTATCTCTATTAATATCTACATCAAGTGGACATCCTACTGCATAAATATATTTACCGTCAACTGTTTCGCCTGGAGCAAAAGTAAATGAATAGGCACTATTTCCGATCTTTTCAGGATGTTTATATTGAAAAGGGTAGAAAAGCGGAAATGCAAGACATTTAAAATATGAAGATACGCATGAAACCCCAAGTGAACTTTTATTATATAGTCGTTCTGTAATTGTTTGAGGTTTTTCCTCAGAATCCTTTTTTAGGTCAGTGATTAATGCAACCCCTCCACATATACCTATATATCCTCCACCTTGCTTGATGAAATTGGCAATATTTTGTTTAAATTTTTTAACGCTCTTGCGGAAAGTGAGTCCTTTTGTTAATGCTTCATTGTTTCCAATACCACCCCCTGGTACAAGAAGGGTATCGTATTTTGATGTATTCAGCTCTCCATTTATTATATCTTTATCATAAAGATATTTTGTAGTAATTGTATAGCGTATATCATCTTTTAACCAAGTATAATTATCTAAAATTATCTTATGGTAAAATTTTCTAGAACCCCAGAAAAATGGTTCTTCCGCAAGTATTGCAACTTTGATAATTATATTTTTATTATCATTCCTTTTTTTAGAACCATTTAAAGGTTTTTTATTCAAATTATACCCTCAGATATTATAATGATGTAATCATATGTAATTTATAAATACTTTCAATCAAATAAATTTACAATTCTTACTAAAAATTATATATTTGTGTGATAGAACTATTAAAATTAATTAAAAACAAATGTTTATATGCACAAAAAGTCAATTTTTTACTTACATTATTCAATCAGTGCTTATAATAAGAATTTATTAGTAAATATAATCCTTAATACTAACATCAATTTTATTAGATATATAATGACAAAAAATGTACAATAATGTACGTTTATTGACAATATTTATATAAGTTGTTGCTTATTGTAATTTTGTGATATAAATGATGAGAGACAATGTCAAAATAAGAGCAAAGCTCTATGAGCTAGGAAAATTAGCTGGACTGGAAGAAAGAGAAATAGATAAATCAAAAAGAAATGTAAGAAATGTTATAAAAAATATAATTATAATAGGAATCGTCGCAATAGTAGGAATAATTACAATTTCTAGATTTGAATCAATAGGTCTTTGGTATATCACACCTAGCATAAAGGACTTTAGTTTCTTTAGTAGATTATTTTAAATAATTTATAAAAAACCTCCCCATTTTTTTTTCATAATGGAGTTTTTTAAAAACTTAAAATTGTGGGTTTGAACATATGTCAAGATCTAGATGTATACCTGTTAGTGTTGCATGGGAATTAACATTAGAATGTAATCTGCATTGCATTCATTGCGGTTCATCTGCTGGAAGTATTAGACCTAATGAATTGACAACAGAGGAATCACTAGATTTATGTGAAAAATTAAATGATCTTGATGTTCAGCTTTTAACATTTACCGGTGGTGAACCATTACTTAGGAAAGATTGGTTTGAAATTGGGCAAAGGATCAGAGAGTATGGTATAGATTTATCAATAATTTCTAATGGATATTTAATTGATGAAAAAATCATTTCTAGGTTTAGAAAGTTAGATCCATATGCTATTGCAATTAGTTTGGATGGAGCTTGTGCAAAGACTCATGATTCTATTAGGGGATTTAAAGGGTCTTTCAAGAAATGTATTAAGGTTTTGAAGTTATTGAAAGATAATAACATACCAACAACAATTGTAAGTACAATTCATAAGAATAATCTTGCAGAATTACCTAAAATTAGAGATTTTATTTTGGATAAGGATATTGCATGGCAGATTCAGATTGCCACACCTATTGGTCGCTTTCCAAAAAATTTAATACTATCAAAGGAAGAATATTATTCTGTTTCAATTTTTATTGCATCAACTCGTAATTTGTATTCTCATAAGAGATTACCAATAATTGGCGCACATAGTATAGGTTATAATTCAAAACTTCTTAGAAATACTATGCTCATGCCTCTTTGGAAGGGTTGCCAAGCAGGTATTAGTACATTTGGAATTCTTAGTGATGGGGGAGTTAAAGGGTGTATGTCTTTACCGGATAGCTTTATTGAGGATAATATTAGAAACCGAGACATTATTGATATATGGAATGATCCTGAGATGTTTTCATATAATAGGAAATTTACAACTAATGATTTAAATGGAGATTGCAAAAGTTGTAAATATGGAAAAATTTGTAAAGGAGGGTGTTTAACAGTATCTTCAGCTCTTTCTGGAATGAATCATAATGATCCTTATTGTTTATATTTAATAGAAAAAGAACAGATATTAAAATGATTAATTTTTTTAAATAAAAATAAAAAAACCATAAAATTGCTGATGCTTTGGTTCTTAAATTTATTATCCCATATTCTGACCAAGAATCCCAATAGCTATCTGTATTTATAGCATGAGTCTTGATAGAAAACGATATTAATAGAGATTTATTATCAAAAAATAAGGATAAAATGAAGTTTGCCTTACTAAATGTTACCACTACTTTTGATTATGACCTTTATTCAATTAAGAGACCTTCCTCAAGTTCTGTTCTTGCCCCACCATTAGGGCTCCTTTATATTGGACGATCTTTAGAAGATGAAGGACATAACGTAGAAATTATAGATTCTCCCTTAGAAAATAATCTTATGGATGCCATAAAAAAATCTATAAAATCTGCCGATGCAATTGGTATGCAGATATACACTTATGGATGCGAAGATGCATCTAAAATAGCACAATATATAAAGGAAATTGATACGTCGATGCCGATTATCATTGGTGGTTCTCATCCTACAATTCATCCAAATACAGTACTAAATGACATTACCTCAGCCGACATTAGTGTCGAAGGTGAAGGCGAGTATTCTATAAAAGATATAGCAAAGGCAATTCAAGGGAAAAAAAAATTATCAAAAATTCCTGGTGTTCACTATAGAGATAAATCAACTATTAAAAAGGGTAAACCTCCATCAATAATCAAAGATCTCGACTATATTCCATTTCCCTCCAGACATCTTGTTGACAAATATGAAAAGAAATATGGTAAAGTAAATAATGCATTTCTTTTAAAACCACTTGTTACCGCAATTGAAACCACTAGAGGATGCCCAAATGTATGTCGTTTCTGTACAAGAAATATAATAAAAAACATTTCTGATCCTAAACTTTATAGGAAACGTTCTGTTAAAAGTGTAATACAGGAAATAAGTGAATTAGTAGATAAATATAAATCGTTGTATATTGTAGATGAAAATTTCCTTGCTGACAAAAAAAGAACTAATCTTATTATGGATGGTCTTATTGAACTTGGTTCTAACATTGAATTGATGATCGAAGGTGCACGAATTGACTCTGCAGATAGAGAGTTATATAAGAAAATGAAGAAAGCAAATGTAAAGATCATTGGATATGGTATAGAATCTGGAAATCAAGATGTCTTGGATTTTTACAATAAAAAAATTACATTAGAACAAACTCGTAAAACAATTAATCTATGTAATGAAATGAATTTTATAATACGTGCCACTTTTATCCTTGGTGCGCCATTTGAAACTAAACAACATTTTGAAAAAACAATACAATTTGCTTGTTCACTTCCTTTAGATATTGCCATTTTCCGACCTTTATCATATTGTCCTGGATCTGTTTTATGGGATGAAGCAGTTAAACAAGGAAAAATTATGAAGAATGAAAATATTATTATCGCAGATTCAGAAAGAGATTTATCTAGATTTACAGAAGAGGAATTAAAAGAATTTTCCTCTTATGCTTTTAAGCGTTTTTATATTCGACCGAAATACATATTTCATGAGATTTTTAAAATGATACGTAGTAATGATTTTAGGTTATTAAAAGTAGGATTCAACTATATTTGATGACCTTTCTAAATAAAATAAAGTTGGATTGAGAGAAGAAGGATTTACAGATTTTCCAGAAAGAGGAATTTCAACATATAACCTACTAGAAAAATAAATATTATCATTTATTAAAACAACTTTTATAAAAATTTAGAGTATATTGTTATTAATTTTAAGATATAGCTAAATACTAATAAAAGATTTGACAATTGTGGGCATTTAGAGAAAAAGCAAGGGAGGCAATTAGATAGATGAAATTTCTTCTAATTAGAGCAGGAAACAAGAAGGAAAATAAAGTTTTTTTTATAAACACTCCATCATCTCACCCACCTCTTGGCCTTTTATATCTAGGAGCAATTTTAGAAAAGAATGGTCATAAAGTCGAAATCTTAGATTATTATATGGAAAATATTTCCAAAGAAAAACTGGAAAATTCTCTACATTCATCAGATGCAGTTGGAATGTCCATAAATACAGATAATGTCAAATCTGCGGTTGAAATATGTAGAAAAATTAAGGAAATAGATCCTAATATACCATTAATTATCGGTGGACCGCATTGTAGTTTTCTTCAAGAGAATGTTCTAAAAGATAATTCTTATGCAGATATTAGCGTTGTAGGGGAGGGAGAATATGTTATTCTTGATTTAGTAAAATTTCTACAAGGGCAAAAAAATCTGAAGGATATTCAAGGTATATACTATAGAGACATAGGACTTATTAAATCGGGAAAACCAATACAGGTAATAGATAACCTGGATGGTTTACCTAATCCTGCTCGTCATCTTGTTGATATATATGACTATGGTGATTATTCTTTTGGATATCATTTAAAGAAAAAGGTGACTGCAATAGAAACGAGTAGAGGATGTCCGTTTCACTGTCGCTTTTGCTCAAGATACAATAATATCATAAAGGAATGGGGTTTTCGTCAGCGGTCTGCTGAAAATGTGGTAAAGGAGATACAAGAACTGGATGAGAAATATAATTCTATCTTGATTGTTGATGATAATTTTCTTGCAGATAATAAAAGAGCAAATAAAATTTTTGACATGCTTCTAGAGATTGGAACTGATGTAGAATTTTGGATTGAAGGGGCTAGGGTTACTCCAGCAGATAGAACATTATACAAAAAGATGAAAAAAGCAGGAGTTACACACATGTCATTTGGAATTGAATCAGGTAATCAAGATGTATTAGATTTTTATAACAAGAACATAACTCTGAATCAAATAAAAGAAGGAGTCAGCTTAGCACAAGAAATGAGTTTCTTTACTAGTGCATCTTTTATTATAGGTGCTCCAATTGAAACGAAACAACATATTGAGAATACTATAAGATTTGCCTGTTCTTTACAACTAGATTATGCAAGTTTTTCACCTTTGGCATATATCAGAGGATCTCAATTATGGAATGAAGCAGTAGAAAACGGTAAAATATCAAAAGATACATTTATAGTATTGGCAGATTCACAAAAAAATTTAGGGAATTTTACCAGAGAACAATTAATAACATATACGTTTCAGGCGCTAAAAACATTTTATTTTAGACCCAAATATATTCTTCGTCAAATGTATAGAAATATTTTACGAAATGATTATAGTTTATTATTTAATGGATTGAGATTTCTTTCAATGTTAAAAGGAAGAATAAACTCATAAAGGTTAATAATACACTTTTTTTTATTTTATTAGTATTTATTGTGCAACACACATATTAGCACGGTTTATTGTGCAAAGCCAATATTTACGGTTTTGCACATTAAATAGCTGTTTTACCGTGCTACTTCTTGTTTTGCACAATAATTATAATCCAGTTTTATTGCATTTTCATGAAATTCCTGAATCAATACACAAATATTATGAGCAAGAACCTTACACAAAATCTCATTAACCTGACCAACCTCAGACTTACTATACAACTTATGACCAAACTTCCTTTTCATCATACTAAAAACAGACTCAGCATTAGACCGTTTATGATACTGAGACATAAAATACTCGTTATGTTTATCATAAAAACGTTTCATCATACCCCAAATCATAGTACCACGGGATTTACCAGTAGCATTCTCTCTAAAAGGAATAAATGGAACAGCACCAAGACTTGCAACACACTGTAAATTCTTCCTACTACTATATGCCTTATCAGCACTAATCTCCCGAATTTTAAAAGTCTTAGAAGTAATCTGAATAAGATTTTTAAACTGAGGAGAATCAGCAAAATAACCAGGAGTAATCTCAACAGCAGTAACAATATTACTCTTTACTCCAGAGGTTACATGTGCCTTTTTCCATATACGTCTTATACTAGGAGATTGAGTTCTAATATCAAGCCAACGACCAAACAACGAAGTACTAAAACCACTAGAATCAATAGTAAAATCAACCTCAACATCTTTCAAAGGATTTCCTGATTTTTCAATAAGATATTTTAGAATAGAAGTTATTGATTCATCTTTATAATAGTTAAGAATAGTATTGAAATGTGGTTTCTTATCGATATATCCTTTAACAACTGCATAATCAAGAAATGAAACTGATCTACGACTTGATTTACCATAATAAGAACGCATTACACAACAAAATATCATATCCTTGAAATCATTGAAAGGTCTACCTTGGCGAATAGGTTTTATAGTATCAATCAATGAATCTAAAAGCTCTATGAGAATATCTTGAAACATTGAAAATTCAGTAGTCTGAGATTTATTATATGCAGGCCAATCCTGTGCATATATAATCGGCCAGTTCTTTCTTAACTCAGCAAATCTAAGTTCACGATCATAGATTTCTTTCTCAGGAAGTGGCTCTATTTTCATACTACCATTACCATTTTTCAGGTAGTACTCTAAAGTAGATTGATGGAAGAATTTCCGCAATATATCATTTAACTTGTTCCCAGGCTCATTATATATTCACCTCTTGAAGAAGCAGGGCAAATACATAATGTTGTTTTAATTGTTTCGGTCATAGTTTACTACCTATTTTACTACCTTTTTATCATATAAAGTGTAACTACTATATAAACTTTTAGGTATATTTATTGATAGTATAAAAGGTAGTAAAGATTAAATACTATATATTCATTGTCGATTTTGATGGGATTTAAAACCACAATTGCTAAAGCCTCAACAAAAGTAAAATCTTATAGAACAACCGTTCCAGCAGGTATAATGAATCAGTTTAACCTAAAAGAAGGGGATAAATTAGACTGGACTTTAAAAGCGGAAAATGATAAGCTAATAGTAATTGTTAAAACTGAAAAAAAATAAACTTTTTCTAAAAATCAAATAAAGATTTGGTTCTTTTGGTTTTTTTTGGGAAATAATCAATAATTTCATTAAAAATTTCCTTACTTTCATTGAACATGGTCTTATTTTTTAAATAATTTTTTAAATTTTTCCCATCATTAACCATTCCCTTAACATTTTCAATTTCTCTAAATTTAATAAAATTATCTACTGATTTGTTAATATTTTCGTCATTAATTAAATCGTTTCTATTTAATTTTCCTGGTAAATTAGGATAATGCTTTGGGGAAAAATAATAATAAGACAATGGATCAAAAATTCTTGATCTGTGTAATTTACGAGCTTCTTCATAATTCTTTTTATCTGAAAAGCCAAGTTTTTTAATATATTCATCTAAATCAAAATCTGCTGAAAAACCCTTTACAGGTTCTCTTGTACTTCCGATAAAATCTACACCAATGAACTGAGAAAGCATATCAGAAGATGGTGCCTTATATTCTCTAATATCTGGAGATATTTCTTTTTGCATATGAGAACAAAATAAAACATAATCGTTTTTGGGATATTGTTTATCTAAAATATTCAGGATGGAACGGAATCCTGATAAATGCCTTCCTCCGACCTCCCCACCACTAAAATTAATCCAGATGTTTTTATATCTTTTTGATTTATAAAAAACAAGAATCTCTTCTGTAGCTTTTTTAGTTAGATTAGTTTGGATTGGTACAAAAATTGGCTTGTTATTTCTTTCAGATAATATTGTTGTAAAATATTCAATTATTTTTAGATATTCAGATGGTTCTATAGTTAATCCCATTTTCGGGATTCGTGTAATATTAATATCAGGTACTAATACCATTCCTTTTGAATAGGCATATAGATTATTTAAAAAAGTTGCAAAACTATTGATATTTAATTGGGGATAAGCTTTACCAGATGAGGACGAGATCCTCTCCTTAAAAGGATTTCTATGAAAAGCGACTGAACCAATAGACATTGAATTTCTTATATTATCTGATAGTAATGGTTTCAAACCTAGTATTCCTAAGAATCTATTTGTATCATTTACATATCCTTCATTTATATCGTTAATAGCAGAATATGTCTGAGGTTGCCAAATATATTTAGGACTTTCAAAAATAATATTATATTTTAAATTAGAAAATATAGACAATGTCCTTCTAGAAAGAGACTGTATATCTATTATTTTATATGGAGTTATAATGTCAGAATATCTATCTGAATCAAAAATTATTGATTTGGAAATATAACCTGGAACATCTTTAGATTTTTTTTTTTCTTCACATGAAAGATGAGGATCAAAATCATCTGTCATTAATCTATTCACCTTTTAATTCTAATATCATTGGCCTGATTTTTTTATTCCAAATATCTTTTGTTAGATATAAAGGATTTTCCCCATTCCATATTGCTTTCTCAATTTTATCTAGAACATCAATTACATATTTTTTATCTAATATTTTATCTATTAAGCAACTTATATAAAGAAATCGAATTGTTCTTACAAGATTTCTTTTTAGATAATTTAAATTATTCATTACAAAATTATATGCATATTTCTCATCAATAATTAAATAATCTAATTTATTGTTTTGTTTTAATAAGTAAGAAATACCTATTACTTCATATTCTGCATTACTTATATCTTTTACATATTTAGGATATTCTGTTAATAAGAACTGATAAAAAATTCTTAATAATTTACCAAAATCAATATCTGTTTCTATGTCTTTTATTAGCAGGGAAAAATCCTTATCCTTCGTAATATGTCTTCTTAATTCGTATTTTATTTTGTCCCCTATATACATATCATATTTTTGTAAAATATGATATAAACCTTCCTTATCTTTAATGTCATTATAAAAAAGTAGATAAAAAGTAGTATCTGCAATAACTATCTTCATTTTTACCCCAATTATAATAGTTCTTTATCAATATATTTAAAAAATTTTTGTTTTAAACTTAGTTTAGCATCACTTTTAATTATATCCTTGTAAACAATTGACTTTTCAGTATAGTCCTTATATTTTGGAGATTTGTAGATAATATAAAGGAGTTCTTCTGGAGTTAAATTGTCATATAAATCATGTAGCAAATTCATAGCTGCTATAATATGATTAAGCTTATCATTCTTTTTTTCAAGTATTTTTTTGATTAATTTTTTACCTTCAGTTTCTCCTTCTTTAGTAAGCTCTAAATAACCACCAGTTAATTTATCATTACTACTTTTATAGATCCAATGTCTATCCAAATACATTGGATAAGATAACGCCTCTTTTATGTCTTTTGAGAATGGCCCTCTAAAATGCTTAATAAAATGAAATAATGGTTGAAGCGCTTTAGTCGCATCTCTAAGTAAAAACATCTCTTTTTGAATATGGAGATGGCTTAGCCTTTTTTTCTTAGAAGTAATTAGTAAAAGTAATAGTAAATATTCGATTTCCCTTTCAGACATTTCATCAGCCATTTTTATTCATCTCAAATATTATACATTTGTTAATTTTTCTTTTAAACTTATTTAGGGGATTATTGAAACTTTTCTTTTAATATTTGTTTTAATTATTAATATATTTTTTTTAATCAAATAATAATTCATTTCCTCTTCCCTAGCACTATTGCATTATTTTGCTTAAGTTCATCTATTGTTCTACTACCAAGATTATCATGCAACCACATCAGGACAATATTCCTTACTACTTCAGGGGCACTAGATCCATAAAATGGAGTTAATTCATCTAGTAATTTCCAATGAACTTTATCTAATCTAACTGAGCGGTGCTCTTTTTGTTCTTTTACCATTTTATCATTTCATGCTAAATAGAATCTAATTAGAATCTAAATAGAATAATAATTATAAATAGTTATCTATCTCAAATAGTTTGATATGAGATAATTAAAAGTATTAAAAATGAATATGTAATAGAAGATTTTGATTATAAGGAGTAATTACTATGGGAATTATGGCTTTGCACCTTTAGTCGTTTCTGCACCCCAACTCTGTGTTTTGCACCCAAAGTCTTATTTTATAAGATATAAAAATTCTCTTTTTAATACTGGGAATTGTTCTAAAAACCTCAACAACAGCGAATTTGTAATTGCTTTATCTCTAGGCATTGTAACTGTAAGTTCACCATAAGGGCTTTCATCATCATACAGGTCTTTAGCCTTACATTTGATTGTATAAGTCCCCTCATCGTCCCATGTATGATTAAATTTTATTGTTATACCAGAATTGTATGGTCCTTTCCATACTGGATTAGAGCCATCCCCCCAGTCAATATAATACCAAACTTTTTGTCCTTCAGGGTCAGTTGTTGTAAATGTATATGGATATTTTTTTCCAGCAATCCCCTTATTTGTTCCATCAATAACTGGTGTATCTGGTGCCTGATTAAAAAGCACAGAGACATAAGTCGTATTAGTACTACTGTTCCCCTCGCTATCGGTGATAGTGAAACTAGCAGTATAGTTACCAACCTGAGAATAGTTATGTGCTGGGTTGATAAGATTGCTGGTATTACCATCACCGAAATCCCAGAAGTAACTATAGGGTGGAATCCCACCTAAGTCCAGACCCTGGAATTGAAGAGGATATGTTGCGTATCCATAGTAAGGTCCTTGAGCATCAGCCTGGACTGGACCTATTCCAAAAGCACTAAGGTAATTAGCCCCCGAGATAGTACATGCTGTATAGACCCGGTCATCAGGACCAATACTTGGTGAAGTTTCGATTTGGCCACTGGTTAATTGTTTATACCATTTGATAGTACCATCAGGATTCACTGCAACAAGGCAGCCTCCTCCACTTACAAAAATAGTGCCATCGGAGGATATTGCTGGAACTGTACCATAAACCCAACCTTTTACATCTGATTCCCATTTAAGTGTTCCATTTGGATTATATGCACGGAGTTTCTCAGTTCCTACGTAGATTGTTCCATCGTTTGCAATGGCACATCCAAAACCGACTACCTTATTACCAGTCGTTGCTTTCCATTTTAAAGTTCCATTATTTGAGTATAAGGCATATAAATATCCATCGCGGCTAGGTACATAGATAGTACCATCTGATGCTAGAGAAGGTGAAGCTTCAATCCCGTATCCAGTCTTATAATCCCATATCATTTCCCCATCATCAGGGTTTAGAGCATAAAGATAGGAATCGCCACACCCGATATATATAGTTCCATCTGGACCGATAACAGGAGACGATTTGACAGTGCCCCCGAGCATATAATCCCATTTTTTGGTTCCATCTGGTCTCAAAGCATAGACCTTGTGCAGACGGACACCGAAATAGATTGTTCCATCTGGTGCAATAGCCGGTGAGGAATATATGCAGTAAGAACCGTGGTTATATCTCCATTTCAACGTTCCATTTGGATTTACAGCATAGAAGTAATCTCCCCATGTGGTAAAATATATTGTTCCATCCTCACCAATAGCGGGAGTGCACCATATCTCTGAGTTAGAAAGGAAACGCCATATTTCAGTTCCATCAGGATAATATGCAATAAGCCAGGAATTATCATCATGTCCTTTCAATCCAATATAGATTGTACCATTATTGTCAATAACAGGAGTACTTTGACACATTTCACTATGATAACTGCTTCGAATTCTCCAGATTTCTGCCCCTGGATTCCCTGCAGTACTTAAATTACTTCGTCCAGTATGATACTGGTCATGGCTGAGCATCGGCCATGAACTATTCATCAAACCACCAGAAGTTGTAGATTCTGTTAATATCTCATTGGATATTTTGATAGTGTTACTAATTACAATAGGTGTCAATATTGAAACGAATAACAACAGGATTATTCCAAGTGATAGGGTGTTCTTATTCAAGATAATTATCCTCCCTTTAACATTATAATAATCTGATACATGGTATATAAATCTATAACACTAAATTGGGTTTACATTATATATCATATGGTTCTTATGCTGGGTTATAATCATATTGAGGCCACCCGTAGTAGTTTTTGTAATAATAGGAATAATGTTTGGATGAGATTGTAAAAAGTTAGAAGTTGGTTTGTTGATCGCTTTATTCCTTGGTTTACCATATTTATCGGTTTTTATCAGCAAAACATCACTCTGACCAGCACCATACGACCAAGTATAACCTGTTATAATGAATCCACCATCACTTGTCTGCTGAACATAAAAACCCATATCCTCACTTGTTCCTCCAAGTTTTCTATCCCAACTCTTTTCACCATTGCTATCAGTTTTTATCAGCCAAACATCAGAGTAACCAATACCAAATGTCCATACAAATCCTACAATAATGTATCCTCCATCGGTTGTCTGCTTAACCGAATTACCAAAACCAATATGTATTATTCCATATGTTTTATCCCACATCTTATTACCATCGGAGTCGGTTTTTATCAGCCAAACATCACCACAACCAGGAATACTATACAACTCTGTATATCCTGTTATGATATATCCTTCATCGGTTGTCTGCTGAACAGAAATACCTAAATCAGAATTTGTTCCTCCGAATGTCCTATTCCATTCTTGATTTCCCGAATTATCGGTTTTTATGAGCCAAACATCATCAGAACCAGCACCATACGAATATGTATCTCCTGTTATGATATATCCTTCATCGGTTGTCTGCTGAACAGAAATACCATAATCCACATCTCCCCCTCCGAATGTCCTATTCCAAATCTCATTACCATCGGAATCAGTTTTTATCAGCCAAACATCACTATAATAATAATCCCCTTTGCCTCCAGTGATTATATATCCTTCATCAGTTGTCTGCTGAACAGAATAGCTTATCTCATAATCTGCCCCTCCGAATGTCCTATTCCAAATCTCGTTACCATCGGAGTCGGTTTTTATCAGCCAAACATCACACCCACCAGCACCAAAGGAATATGTCGTTCCTGTTATGATATATCCTCCATCAGTAGTCTGCTGAACACAATTACTCCAGTCAATATTTGTTCCTCCAAAGGTTTTATCCCACATCTTAATACCATCAGAGTCAGTTTTTATCAGCCAAACATCACACCCACCAGCACCATAAGAATAAGTATCTCCTGATATGATATATCCTCCATCTGTTGTCTGTTGGACACAATTGCCCTCCTCATCCTCAATTCCTCCAAAGGCTTTATTAAATGTTCCACTCCTTGGAAAAACTGGATTAGTATTAATGATAAGTTTATTGTCTAATTGATTACCTATATTGCTATATGCAGAGTTATTAGGGACAAGTAACATAATAGATACGAGAAGACCTGCCAAGAGTATTTTTTTATTCATATTTTTCCTCCCCATATTAATATAAACATCTGAATAGAAGTATATAAAATAATATCCTATCATAAGTCGAAATTATTTATTGTGCAAAACACCTATTTATTGTGCAATTTAACGATTAGCACGGATTATTGTGCAAAGCCAATATTTACGATAGTTTTAAATAGTAAAATGTTTATATACGTGTAAACACGTATTAAGAGGTGTTTAATATGAGTAATGGAAAAACAACAGGTATGGCAATATTTGTAGTTGGTATAATCATTTTAATTGGATATGGTTTATACCAAGGATTTGAAAATTTAACTCTAGAAAAAATTGATGCTGTGATTGCAATTGGAGTTATTGCAATAATACTAGGTTTAATAGTATTATTTATAACTATCTTAATGGAACAACAAGAAGGAAAAAAGAAAATGAAAGAAGATATAAAAAAGGAGGATCTTGAACCATGATACTAGTAAATACTGATTTTGTTAAAGGTAAAGAAATAAAAGAAACCCTAGGACTAGTGAGGGGTAATACAATACAAGCAAAAAGTATTGGAAAAGATTTTAGAGCAGGTCTTAGACATATCGCAGGTGGAGAAATAAAAGAATATACTGAGATGCTTGCAGAATCAAGAGAAATAGCTCTAAAAAGAATGATTGATAAAGCAGAAAAAATAAATGCAGATGCAGTTATCAATATTCGTTTTATGACCTCAGCAATTATGGGTGGAGCTGCAGAAATTCTAGCATATGGAACAGCAGTTAAACTGAAATAAGGATGTTAAAATGGATGTTTCAAATATAATTCTTCTAATAGTAGGGGCAGTTGTAGTTTTATTTGGAATTGGTGCATTTTTAAATCCAAATCTTTCACGTTGGATAAATGCACCAGGTGGTCCAAAACTAAAGGGATCAATTGCAATAATTGTTGGAATTATATTGATAATATTAGGATTAGTTGTTAAAATCCCAACAAATTAGAAGGTGAATAAATTGGAAAAAGGACCAGTTGTAATAACATTAATTTCTCTAATTATTTTAGGAACATTATTTTCAGGTTGTGTTAAAGAAAAAATTGAAAAAAAAGAGGCAACCTTTGAAGAAATTGCAGTAGGCTTAATGGTAAATTTATCAGAAGAAAATTATGAGAAAGCATATAATATGTTTAATTCTGAATTAAAAAATTCATTATCTCTAGAGCAATTACAAACAACATGGGAATATTTTACAAATTTATATGGTGAATTTGAAGAAATAATAGATACCAATAAAACTATTGATTCAGGGTATGATATTGTTAGACTGAATAGTTCTTTTTCAAATAATTATATTTTGAAATTTAGAATTGTTTTTACAAAAGATAAAGAAATAACTGGTTTTTGGATGGATGGGGTAACTTCTGAAAATATCTATTCGGCACCTGCATATGTAAATCAAAAAAATTTTACTGAAAACGAAATAACATTTGGCCTGGATGAATGGATGCTACCGGGTACAGTTTCAATGCCTGTTGGAAATGGTCCGTTTCCAGCTGTTATTTTAGTTCATGGTTCAGGACCAAATGATAGAGATGAAACAATTGGTCCAAACAAACCATTTAAGGATATTGCATGGGGACTTGCATCAAATCAAATTGCAGTACTTAGATATGAAAAACGCACAAAACAGTATTCTAATGAGTTAATCAATAATATAAATTTAACAATAAAAGAAGAAGTTGTTGATGACGCTCTTGCTGCTTATGATTTTCTTAGAAATTATGATAAAATTGACAGTGATAACATAATCATTTTAGGTCATAGTCTTGGGGCAATGATAGCACCATATATTGCCACTCTTGAGCAAAATATTTCAAAAATAATACTTCTTGCACCACCTGCAAGACCACTTATTGATCTTATTTATAATCAAACAATTTATTTAGCTGAGCTTGACGGAACAATTGATGAAGACGAGTCTTTAGCAATTCAAGAAGTAGAATTAGCAATAGAGAAAATCAAAAATTTGAATTTTTCAGATAACGAAATGATTTTTTCTGCTTACAAAACATATTGGGAATATCTAAATAGTTTTGATCAAGTTGAAATTGCAGAAAGTCTTGAATTACCAATATTAATTTTACAAGGAAGAAGAGATTATCAAGTCACATATGAAGATGATTTTCATATTTGGAATAATACACTTAAAGATAAAAACAATGTAATGTTAAAATCATATTCTGATCTAAACCATCTTTTTATGAAAGGCTCTGGACCGTCTACAAATATGGAGTATTTGGAGGAAGGACATGTCTCTTCCAAAATAATTTTTAACATAATTGATTGGATATTTATGAGTTGATTAATAATGAAAAAGGTTACAATAACAATAAGCGAAGATATTTGGAAATGGTGGAAAAGTAATCCCTGGATCAATCTATCACAGCTAGCAGAAAGAGAGTTGAATAGAATAAGAGCTCTTGAAGAAAGAGTCCTAGGCACATGTCCAGAATGTGGAAATTCGAAGCTTAGATTTGATGGTAAAACATATAGTTGTTCAAAGTGTGGTTTTGAATATAAATAAAGGTGAAAATATGGTAAAGTTTTGTCCAAGATGTGGGTCAAAGGAAATTTCTTGGCCTCTTCCTCATGATAGACAAAAATGGGAATGCAAGGAATGTGGTTACATTGGTGCCTTCATAATAGAAGATGGGGAAATGGCAGATGAAATTAGAAAAGAATATATTAAAAATAAGCATAATATTCAGGAGTGAGATTTGTAGATGCTTGTTACAACAACTGAAGAAATACCCGGTAGAGAAGTAAAAGAGGTATTAGGAATTGTATTTGGCTGTTGCGTTCAGATGAAACATATCGGAAAAGATTTAAGGGCAGCTGGTAGAACCATTATTGGTGGCGAGAGCAAACCTTATACAGAGCTTATGGAAGAAGCAAGACGAACAGCCATGCAAAGAATGATAGATGATGGAAAAAAATTAGGTGCAGATGCAATAATTTGTATGAGATTTGCAACAGCTCAGACTATGGGCAGTGCAGCTGAAATAATTGCTTTTGGAACTGCTGTAAAAACCCTTTAGAATTTTGAGGAGAGGAAAAATATGGCTGTAGTTGACGTAAATAATCTTGTAAAAAAATATGGACCAATAGAAGCTGTTAATGGAATATCATTTTCGATAAATCGTGGGGAGATATTTGGTCTAATAGGGCCAAACGGTGCAGGTAAAACAACGACCTTAAGGGTGCTTTCAACTCTTTTAAAAATAACCTCTGGATCTATAAAAATCATGGAGTTTGATTTACAAAAAGAACCAGATGAAGTAAGAAAAATAATTAGCTATCTGCCTGAAGATGCAGGAGCATATAAAAATCTATCAGGTAGAAAGTATCTAGAGTTTATTGCCAACTTTTTCCAGCAAAAAAATCCTCAACAGATGGTTTCAAGAGGTATTGAAATTGCTAATCTTGGTGAAAGAATCGATGATAAGGTTGATACGTATAGTAAAGGAATGATGAGGAAACTATTGGTTGGTAGGGCAATTATGACTGAACCAAAACTTGCGATACTTGATGAACCAACTTCTGGTCTTGATGTAAACAACGCCCAGGAGATAAGAAGACTTGTCAAAAGTACTGCAAGAGCTGGAACAACTGTTTTGCTATCCTCTCATAACATGCTTGAAGTTGAGTTTATGTGTGATAGGATTGCACTAATATCAAATGGTAAAATTGTTGAAGAGGGAACTCCAAGTAACTTAATGCAGAAATATAATGCTAAAAACATTGAAGAGGTATTTACACAGGTGGTCAAATGAGCGCGCTTGGCAATATCCTAAAAAAAGAAGCAAGAGAGCTAATGACGCCTACAACATTTATTCCAATAATATTAATTGCAATTATGTTTGGAACACTTGGTAATGCATTTGGAAATATCGAAGAAGAAATGCAGGAAAAACCAGTAATTGGTATTATAAATAGCGATGAAGGAAATTTATCATTTATTACCACCTCAATAATTCAAAATTATTCAGATGTCGTTTTCAAATCAAATAATATATCAGAAAAAGAAAAAGGGCTGGAAGAGCTTAAAGATAAAGAGGGCGTTGCACTATTAATTATTCCCTCGGATTTTTCTGAAAGAATATTAAATAATATTCCTAGTGAAATTGAGATAAACTGGATTATGAAAGGGGCAGGGATATTAGATTCGATATCCTCATCTGTTGTTGAAAATCTAGTATATATCATCAATAGAAACCTATCCATTGAACTGATTTCAACAAATGCAACTGTAAATGCAACAATAGCACTCAATCCAACATATAGAAACGATACCACATATTTTAAAGGAAGGGAATTGAAAGGAGTATCCCCTGGTGATATCACAAATATCTTATCCTCCCAATCAACACTTATTCCAATTGTTATGATGATGGTAATAATTATGGCAGGTTCAACAGTTATTTCATCAATGGCTCTTGAAAAGGAGAACAAAACCCTTGAAACGCTTCTTACTCTACCTGTGAATCGCATTAGTATCGTTGCAGGAAAAATAATTGCTAGTGCAATAATTGGACTGATACTTGCTGTTATTTATATGATTGGATATAGTAATTTTCTGGGTTCTTTTGAGATATCAGGCCAGATAAATATAATAGACTTAGGATTATACTTGAGCCCAAGTGACTTTTTACTGCTTGGTTTATCAGTATTTGTAACACTTATTGCTGCTTTGTCATTTTGCATGTTACTTGGAACAATGGCAAAGAATTATAAAAGCGCACAAACACTTACTTTTCCAGTAACACTTCTTGCATTGATTCCAATGTTTATTACCATGTTTAAAGACTTTGATACCCTACCAATTGCTCTAAAGGCATTACTATTTGGCATACCTTTTTCACATCCAATGATGGCACCAAGAGCACTTTTATTTGATGATTATTTACTGGTAATTAGTGGAATAATCTATGTGGCAATATTTGCAATTATCATGATAATTCTTGCAGTCTGGGTGTTTAAAACAGATAGACTATTAACTGGTAGTGTAAGAAGAAAGAAAAAAGGTAGGTCACTTTTCAAATTAAAATAATTTTATTATTTTAATAAACCGCCGCGCTTGTATATTTCTAACTGAGCCTTTGAAAAAGGTTTTGCATGAAATGATTTACCAGATGTTATGTCCTTTATTTCACCGGTTGTAAAATCAATAGATATAATATCATGATCTTTAATTTTTTTTGTGATATCGTCTAGTGTTAGTATTGGCATTGCACTATTAATTGCGTTACGTTCATAAATTGAGCCGAAGGACTCAGCAATTATTACAAATATACCTAATGATTTGAAACAATCAACTGCTTGCTGACGAGAACTTCCACATCCAAAGTTTTTTCCAGCAATTACTATATCACCAGGTTTTGCATTCTTTGAGAAATTTTTGTAACCTTCAAGATTATCAAATGTGTATTGCCCCATATCTTTTAGATCAGTAATAGAAAGATAACTGTTATGAAAAATCATATCTGTATCTATATTATCCTTTTTGATTACCCATGCCCTTCCTTTACCACGAGTCAGTCTAGAAATTATTACTTCTTTATTTACAGAGGATATTCTATGTGAAAATTTTGGAAGGTCTAAAGATGCAGGTTCCTTTGGAATATCATCAAATGTTGTTATAAAACCTGCAACTAAAGATGCAGCAACAGTTGCAGGGGAAGCAAGATAAATATCACCTCTCCCTTGTTTTCCTACATAGTTTCTATTACCAGATGACACAGTAACCTCACCTGGCCCGGTTTGTCCTATTTGACCAGCTGCACATCCAGCACAACCAGCAGATCCAACAAGAGCACCAGACTCTTTAAAAATATTAATTAATCCTTCCTTTAAGCATTGCTTCCAAATTTTATCAGTAGCTGGAACGATTTTTAAAACTCTGCCGGGTGCAATTTTTTTACCTTTTAAAATCTTAGCAGCTGCCCTCATATCCTCCATTCGACCGTTAGTACATGAACCGATAAAACCAGAGTCTACTTTTTTACCTTGGACTTCTTCAACTTCTACAACATCCTCTGGATGACCTGGACGTGATATCATTGGACCAAGCCCTTCGATGTCAATTTCAATTGTTTTATCATACTGTGCATCTTCATCTGCAAAAAAGCCTTTTTCAGAAGGAAATAAAATTATTATTCCACCCATTTCTGTAGCCATGGAAGCAATTGTAATTTTACCATCAAGTGACAATAAGTCGATATATTTTCCATAAATTTCTGCAGCAAAACCAAGTAGGCCATTTGCACCAAACATCTTTAACAATTTTAGAACAATATCTTTAGGGGTTGCAGAAGCTGAAGGTTTGCCATTTAATATGATTTTAACTGATGGTGGAACTTTGAACCAGACCTTCCCATGAGCCCAAGCATGAGCAATATCTTTGTCACCCATTCCTTGACCAAATGCACCAATTGCACCTAATATATTTGCATGGGAATCAGTAGATACAATAGTGCTACCAGGTTTGGCAATTCCTTCATCTATTACTAGATGGGTTCCAATGCCTGCATCTATATCAAAAATTTTCATATCATTTTTTCTTGCAAAAAGTCTGCAGATGTGTTGATTAGCTGCATATTTCTGATCACAGCCGCCAGGATTACAATCAAATGTGAAAAAGGTCTTTTTGGAATCATCCAAAGTAAGATTATTTTCTTCAAGGTTTTTTACAACATTTGCTCCTCCAAAATCACGCGCAGCACGGACATCTATTGAAATATCAATGATATCCCCAACATTTGCTTCACCGTCAGAATGGCTTTCAAAGATCTTTTGTATGATTGTTTTTCCCATAAATTATCTCCCATCAGGTATATCCTTTTCACTGGGACCGCTGTATTCGCTTTCATCAGTAAACATTTTGCGCATTGGTTTTTGTTCGGATTGCTCCTCATATACATGAGCAGTTAATCCTGCAACTCTACCTAAGAGAAAAAAGGCTTTTCCAAGTCGCCAGTCAAAACCCATATCTGAAGATATCGCTGCAATAGCCCCGTCAACATTAATTGGTAGATTTTTTCCCGTTTGAATGGAAAGTTCTTTTTCAATCGCATTTGAAAGAGCCATATGTTCGCCAGCAATCTGTAGTTCGTTTGCCAGTTCAAATAATCGTTTTGTCCTAGGATCTTGTGTATGAATACGATGACCAAAACCAAGAATCCTCTTATTTTGCTTTTTTGATTCAGATACAAGGATTTTCGCCATTTCACCGGTTGATATATTTTCTTTTTTCATCCTTAAGATGCCCTCTTGTAAGAATTTTGCACCTTTTTCAATTGCACCGCCATGTGCATCACCAATTGATAAAATTCCAGCAGCAACAGCTGTTGGAAGTGGAACTCCTCCAGAAGCAACGACCCTTGAAGCCATTGATGATGGAGGAGTAACACCATGGTCAATACAGGCTGTTAGTATTGCATCCATCATTTTACCATGTTCTTTAGTTGGTAAATCGCCTTTCAATAAAAGATAAACTACACTTGAATAAGGAATATTTCCAATCAAATCCTCCTGCCTATAACCCTTTGTCACAAGGTGATTTGGTTCTACCTTTGTAATCTTGGTAGTCCATTTCATAAAATCTCACTCCTTAACTTTCCAAATCAAATCTAAAATTGTTCCATCAAACCATTTGGTCATACCAATAAGTTGATCACTTAACTCTAATTCCTGTGGTCCACCAGTTGCTTTATAACCAATATTTTTTAGATCCTCAATTGGAACAATATTTATTTTATCCTTCACTTTTTCAATTAAGTCCTTTCTTCTAGGATTTATCGCAATTCCTTCATTTGTCACTATTGCATCAACAACTTCACCAGGAGTTGAAACGGTAGTGACCTTTTCTCTAATAATTGGATTATCCTTTCTATAAACTGGACATGAAATAATGCATAGCGATGATCCGGCTGCTGTGTCCTGATGACCTCCAATTCCGTGCAAAAGCCTACCGTCACTATGGGTATTTACATTTACATTAAAATTGACATCTACTTCAGTTGCACCCAATACAACAGTATCAAGACCATCAATAGTTCTGCCTTTTGAAGTTGGATCAGCATAATGGCCTATATCTGCAGGCAGGCCAAGGTTATTTTGAATAAATTTAACAGAATAATCATCAAAAACCTGTGAGTAATAGATATTTTTTACTCGGCCTTCTTGATAAATATCACAAATCAGTTTTGTAAGACCACCTGTTGCAGTTGATGCCACAACATTTTTTTCATTTAATCTATCACCAAGATATTTCATAGCAGCAAGTGAGATGCCACCAGCTCCTGATTGAAATACCATTCCATCTTTGATAAGCCCTGCTGCATCCATTAGATCAACACAATCAAGAGCAATCTGCAGCTTCATTGGGTCTTCAGTTATTTTTGTAGTTCCTGACATTATGTTTTTTGGGTCACCTATTTTATCGACCTGTGCAACACAGTCAACATATCTTTCTTGTATCTCTTGAAATCTTAAAGGATATCCAACAATATTATCTGTAACAACTATTACATGATCAGCATGCATTGCATCAACTTGAGAATATGAAATAGGTCCAAATGCACTTGGACCAATTATACCTGTTGCATTTCCCCTTTCATCTGCAGAAGATGCAGCAATTACTGCAATATTTGGATGAAGCTCACCAGACTTGACTGCAGCCCATCGACCGCCATGAGAGCGTAGTACAACTGGGTAGGGAAGTGGGTTTTTTGATATATAATCTCCAACTATACCATTGATGCTTCCTTCAATTCTATTTACAATACCTTCTTTGATAAAATCAATTACTGGTTCGCATACGTTAAACATCGCAGTTTGTGCTAATCGCAGGTTTTTAATTCCTAGTTCTCTAGCAGCTGTAAGTGTTAGGTTTATTACAAAATCACCATTTCGAAGCTGATGATGAAAAGAAAGGGTATCACCATTTTTGATATTACATTTCTTTAATGCCTCAGTTAAACTTGTGACCTTTGAAAAATAGCTGTATTTTTTTGCACCTGAAAATGGTTTTAGAATTTCTCCTCCAATTTCGGTTTCTATAGTTCTGCCAGCTGCATTTTTTATCTTCATTATTTTACACCAATGATTTTTTTATTTCAAAATCAATGAAATCACAGTGATTAACTATTACTGCCTCTGGGCTTCGTTTTAATTTATCACCTTCATGAGAATGGGCATAAATTATTAGAATAACTTCTTCAGGAAGCTCAAATTGTTTAGCAAGCAGTGCACCTGATACTGGATGACGAAATCTCTCGCCATATTCAGATTTTACATATCTTCCATCAATATATTTATATTCTAAAAGTTTACCAACATCATGAAGTAAAGCACCAGCTATTAGATGATCCAAATTTATGTTTTCACTACGTTGGTCATAAACTGCTTTTGCAAGATTAGTGATTCTTTTTGTATGTTCTATTAATTTTCCTGAATTTTGAATGAGTAACGTGAAAGGAGCATCCCCTAGATTTCTCCAACCACCCATATCAGCTGCCATTAACCATACTTGTATAACTTTATTTTTTAAATCTGGATCTTTAATCCAGGATAGCTCCTTGGAAAAATAAACATCTATATCGCTTTTTTCAATCATGGATCTCTCCCCTGAAAGCTTTCTCTGTAATAAATATCACCATTATTAAAATTCCCTTTGAAGTAAAAAAAATACTAAAAAAGGGTAATAGAAAATAAAAAAAAAATTAAAAGGGGAAAAGGTAGTTTTATGATGTTCCTGCAATTTTTTTAATCCTGTTACAAACTGCAAAGATTTCCATGACCGATTTCATCTCGTCAAATTCCTGTCTGGTTGTTAATTCAGTGACAATTTTCATTACCTCTCACCACCTTTTCTATGTTATATTCTGTGAATGATTATATATAAAGCTATCTTGTAAATATATCAAAGTGAAAAAAAATAATATCTGATAAATTTACATACTGAAAAGATATCTTAATAGAAGTAGTAATCTTGGAAATTTTTCAAATAAATTTAAAAATAATATTTTATTTCTAGGCATACTCACAGAAAGTGGGTCTGACCATTTGCTTTGAAGTCCTATTGTATTTTTTGCTTTGACCTTTATTTCATAAGTTCCTTTTTTGCTCCATGTATGGTTCTCACAAACAATCTGACCAGATGGAAATGGTCCAATCCAACCGCTATTTTTTCCATCTCCCCAGTCAAACCAATAGTACACATCATCACCTTCAGGGTCAGTTGTAACCGTGCAGTATGAGTATTTTATTCCAGGTTTTCCGCTTGAAGGTCCATCAGGTTTCTCAGGTTTATTTGGCGGTGTTCCACTCGAGTGATTAAAGAAACTTACTTCCGGGTCTCCGAAAAGATTAGTTTCATAGTAGCACCATCTCATTCCATTTTCAGCTATACGTGGAATGTTATCTTCTTTTGAATAATGACTTGCTCTGCCCATCTCAGTGATATTTTCTTCAAATATTGCCTTGAAAAATGATATGTCATATGCACCAGATGGGGAATCAAGGGTATTATTACTTCCAAGACCAAATCTTGCGTTCCAAATACCGCCTATCGCTGCATATGATGTTTTCACTGTGTAGTGTTCAGCTATACAATCATAGCCATCAGGGTTATCAAAACCTCCTGCCATACAACCATGGGAGTATACAAAGAAATAATTATCATTTGTTAGTGAATCAACATCCCCAGTATACATTCTCATATTATATCCATAATATGAGTGTCCATCATGATTAATTATATGAGGAGTATCTGTGTTTAAAATGTCCATTAGGTCGTATTTTGTCCAGTAATAAGGTAAATCCCTATCATATAAAGTCTCCAGATTAAAATCATCAGGGATATATGGTATTAATAAATCCTTATAGTTTCCACCCCATTCTGATACTCCAGGAAATCCAAGATGTTCACCTACAAATAAGACTTCTTTCAGATAAGGATCATTTGAATTTTGATAATTTATCACTTTCATTGTAAAGTTTGAAATATCATCCTCAGAATCAATACATGCTCTTCCAACCCATACTTCTGAAAGTAAGTCAGCCTCATCAATATCTGCCTCATCATTACCAATTTCGTCTTCACCCCAACGCTCATCACCATCATAGTTAAAATTACCATCAAGACACGCATAATATACATCTGAAGGAATATCATCTTCCTCAAACCATTCATCTGACAAAGGTAGGCCCGTTTCATTTGCATAAATACATCTTACCGGTACAATATTTTGTGATTCGTCACTAAAATCAGCATCACCACCTAAAAGCACATATTTTGTCCCAAGTTCTGTATATGCATATCTTATAAAATTTCTAATCCTTGCTTGTTCATCGTTGAACTGTTCAACATCGCCAATAATTGGACTGTTATAAAATGGATTAGATGGATTATTATCCCCCCATGACCCATTTACTTCAAAGTCTGGATTTGAAATGATATCTTCAACGGTAAAAATTCCTGCTGTAAGACCTTTGTTTATCTTTGACTGTATTAGGTCTTGAAAGCTATAATATCGTTTAGTTGATTTTGAAAAATCTTGACTTGTAATAATTATATATTCAAAGGTTTCATTTAAAGAAACAGGTTTAGGATATGTACCAATTGTATATGGATTATCAACCATATCAACTATGACCTCACGGTCTTGAAGAAGACCTCTATAAGATCTTTGGTAAGATGAATGCTTAGTTTTTATCAAAAGATCCATATTTTTATAAAAATAGATTTCTCCAGATTCCTTTTCATATTGAACTGGATGAAGATTTACAAACAAAACTTTGTATCCTCTAAAAGAGTATGTTCCTATAATTGAATATTGCTTACCAGGGTATATTCCAACATAGTTGTTTTGGATAGATTGTTTTGGCAGCTCATACTCAGTTGTAACAGGGGCTAAATGCTGTCCCAGTTCTATGTTATAATTATTTCCAAGGCTTATTTTTTCAGATGTTTCAATTGATAAATCATCAAAATTTTGTCCATATGGAAGTAATATTTTGACAGGTTTCATTGGTAAACATGGTTCATTGAAATTAAAGGTGTTTGTTAGACCATTAACTGTTATTTTATCAAATGATTCGTCTCCGATAATAATTTCTTGTATTTCTGGATCTGAAAATGAAAAATAAAATGTGATATTATTATTTTTAGAAGTGTTTATCCCAAAACCAGTTATGGTTGTACCAAATAATAATGACAATAAAACACCAATAGCAAAAATTTTACCAATTTTTAACATAATTTTACCCCTTCTTATATATTAATATTAAATAATAGGTTTAAAATATTTTCGTAATATCAGATATGTTAAATTAAAAATATTCCCAATATTGAAAAACGTTCCACAAGCCAATTAAAGATTTTATTGTAAAAATCAAATTCCTTATATCTGGGCATATTGACTTCTAAAATAGTTGTATTGCTTATTTCATTATATCTATCTCTGACCCAGCATGAAATAATAAAAATACCCTTCTCAGACCATGAATATGACAATGTTATCTCTTCACCAGAATGATATGGTCCATAAATGTTTATGATTTCTTTATCTCCCCAGCTTATGTGATACCAAATATCATCTCCATCAGTATCTGTAGCATTAAAAGTATAATCATAGGAAACTCCTACTTTACCATGTGTTGGGCCATCAATTATTGGTGCATCTGGTGGAGTATTGTTCCATGGATTCATTAATGGATATCTATCTTCATTTTCTCCACCAGGTATAGTATATGGTGTATCACCTATACCATCGCTATTATTATCTTCACCTATATAATCCGACCAGAAATTTCCACCTGAGGGATAACCATCATCCCATAAGCTATTTCCATCGTCATTACCATTGCTGACATCATTGTCTATTAGATTATTGTGATAGAGTTTATTATCAGTACATTCACTTACAACACTAATCCCGCCCCAGTCGCATAGTGATACTGTATTTGAATAAACCTCGTTATCATTTGAATTTGATAAAACTATTCCATATGCAGCTAGATTTGAAATTTTATTATCAGTAATTATGTTACTTGATGAATATTGTAGTCTGATACCATGATAATTGTTATTTTCAATAATATTATCAGAGATAATATTACCATAAGATTCCTCAAGAAATATACCATTTAAAACTACATTATTAATTATACTTACCTTAGATATTTTATTATAATCTGATGCAATGTAAATCCCACAACGATGCCAAAATCCTCCACATTTTTGAATTGTAAATTTTGTTACTGTTACAAAATCAGCAAAGATAGATATTCCATTATCACCCCATTCAATTATAGTAGTATCTTGATTTTCACCTATTAATGATATGGATTTATTAATAAAAATATCTGCAAGATAGATTCCACTATAAACAAAAATTGTATCACCATCAAATGAGTCATCAATTGCATCCTGGATATTTGTGTAATTACCAGGTCCATCTCCTCCAACATATAATGTTGTACCATTATGACCTTTCATTAAAGTCTTAACATTATCACCTATAGCGATTGGACTAATTGTTGAGAAGATAAACAAAGCGAAGATTCCAATTATTGTTATATTTTTTTTCAGAATTATTAACTCCCTCTTAAGTATGATTAATTATATACTTGGTATATAAATCTTTTAACAATTAAAAATAAGTTTTTGGAGAAGAAGGATTAATTGTGGAAAATGTTGTTTGGAACTCTGGCAATTTTGACTATATTGATGAGATGTATCATTAGCAATTTCATTCATAAATTCTTCAATTTCTTCAATCACAACATTATCAATATCAACAGGCTCCATAAGAGGAAATCTATCTTCATTATTACTTTCTCCATCCACATTAGGTATTTCATAAGGTGTATCTCCTATGCCATCGCCATTATTATCCATTCCATCATAGTCATCCCAGTAATTTCCCATCCTTTTCCCAATTTTGTACCAAATGTTAAAACCTTGATCTATTGCATTTAAAACCTTATTTCTTTCAAAATTATTAAAATAAATTTGATTACCCATTGGAAAAATAAAAGGATTAGCAAATTCAGAACTAACTAGACCCCCGCCACTATCTGCAATAGAATTAGCGACAATTTTATTAGAAAAACTATTATCGCTTAGACAAACAGCACCATAGAGGTTATCAGTTATTTTATTTTTATATACAACATTATTCCAAGAATTCCATAACCATAACTGCTCATTGAAAGTGTTGCTTTTAATAATATTTGAATGACTCTTTAAAATTACTGCGGTAAATCCGAGATTTTCATTACCATATATCTCTGATTTGGAAGAAGAATATAGTTGAATCTCACCACCAAAATAGTATATTGCTCCTTTAGCAAGTATATTATTTTTGATAACATTTTTAGTAGAAAGTTCTGTACCAATAAAACCCTCACCGTAATAACCTAAAAATTTATTATCATAAATCGTACAATGAGAAGAACGATATATTAGAATCGCGAAATCATAAATCCAACCAGGTCTATAAATTTCACGATCTTTTGTTTTATAACCTAAATTAAATCCATTCACAGTTATTTTTATAGTATCTTCAATTACAATATATCCATCGATAACTGTAAAATCTTTACTTTGACCGATTAAACTAATTGAAGTTTTTAAAAAACCTTTTAATATTATATTTTCACTGTAAAAGCCATCATAGACAAAAACAGTACCACCAATTATAGTTTTATTCAATCCATCATTTATATTATCAAAACGGGTTTTTCCCCAACCTGAAGTAGAACTATCATAACAGTTACTAACATATATATCAGCATCATAAGTGCCATCAGCTTCATTATTGACATATAACAGGATTTCATCTGAGTGTATACCATGATCACAAATAACATGTAACCGAATAGTATACAGTCCTTCATCTGTTTTTATGGTATCCCATGAATATAAGATTCCGCTTTGAGGCATTGAGGAACTTACCATTTCTGTCCAACTCTCAGGATGTTCTCCTTTTCCATATTCCAATACAAAGTATTGGAAATCCTCGCTCCAGGCGGTTCCACTAATATCAACTGTTCCTTTAATATCCTCCCACTTTTTAATTACATCTAATACAGATGCAAAAGTTATAACTTCTAATGCATTTAATGCATTTATTCTTCCACCATTAATCTCAAAATTAACCTCATCAGCAGTAGCAGGTAACACTGATTTGACCATCTGTGCTGGAAAAGGACATTCTGGGTGTTTTGATAAAAGAAGCCCTGAAAGTCCTGCAACATACGGACATGCCATCGAGGTACCAGAAGAATTAATATATGTATCCCATGACTTTAATGATAGTATATCAATACCTGGTGCCGCAACATCAACCCACTCCCCATATGTAGAAAAAATAGCTTTTTCATCATTATCATCAGTTGCAGCCACTGCAATTACATATTCGTGACCTGCTGGAAAGAATTTTTTAGTGTTACCCTCATTTCCTGCAGCGGCCACGAGAACAACACCCTTAGCATAAGCATATTCAATCGCATCACTTATAAGATTACGATAGACAGAATATCCCCAACTCATACTGATAACATCGGCACCATTGTCAGCAGCATATACAATACCCCGAGCAGCAGCATTCTCTCCAGGACCATGATCATCACCTATTCTAACCGCCATGATACTACAGTTCCAGCACACACCAGCAATTCCAATACCATTGTTACCAATCGCACCAGCAATACCAGCACAATGCGTTCCATGACCCAGATTAGTATCCATTGGATCACTATCATTACTTTCAAAATCCCAACCACGAATATCATCTATAAAACCGTTATTATCATCGTCGATACCATTATCTGGTATCTCATTTTCATTATTCCAAATATTATCAGCAAGATCATTATGTGTGTAATCAACACCTGAATCAACAATAGCAATTATTACATCATGATCACCTGTTTCTATTTCCCATGCCTCAGGAGCATTAATGTCAGCATCAATAGTGCCACCTGACTGACCAGTATTGTGTAAACCCCATTGTTGATCAAAATGAGGATCGTTTGGAAAGTTACCAGAATATGTTTTTGATTCCACTGTTAAAAAAGTTCCAATATAGTTTAGTTCAGCATATTCAACATTTGGATCATTATTATATTGACCTAAAACATCAAGAACATCAAAACCGTCATAAAAAGTAAACATATAGATATTGGACAATGCATCTGGTGAACTATCACCAAAGAGCTTTTCAATACTGGTTACACTGAATTCTGCATTCAGTTTATCAATTGATTTTAAACCTATGTTTAAAACACCATCTGATGAAACAGATAAACATATATCTTTTTTGAATTTAACAATTAACTTACCAGGTTCATACTTTGGTTTTTGCTTGAAATTATTAATAAAATAATTTCTTGATAATTGACCCCCTACATAAAAAGGTTTATTCCCAATTTCAGGATTAATGATAGGTTTGTTTTTTATTTGAATACCACTCGAAGGAAATATAATCATAACAAAAAACAAGAGTGTTACAATGGCTACTAATAGCTTCTTCATAACAGAACATGCCTCCAGACATCTAATGAAAGCTGCAATAATGGGAAGTGATTTAAGAGTCTTAAGAATAATTGATTGTTCAATAACTGGTTTTTATTTCTACTGAAATAAATTTTTGTCTCATTATATACATCATCACAATTCCCTGCTAAATCACATACACCAGCTGATACTCCAATTGTGATTCTTAATCCACCAGAATATAAGAATTGCCATACATATTCTGGCCCAGGCCCGGTAACAGTATCTTGTAATACATCATTTAGATAAAACTCAACTATATGCATTGAAGAAGAAGCAGCTCCACTTATATTATCTGCAAATGTAACAGTAACTATTATCCACCACTTTTGCCATCCTTCCTTAATTTTACTAATATTAATTATTATCTCAGGTGGTGTCTTATCAATTTTAATTGTTTCTGATTTAATAGCTTCATAATTATCTAGGTTATCAACTGAGTAAAATTCAATTAGAATATTCTTTCCTTCTTTATAAATAATGAAAGGTGCATCATAGGTATCCCATTCCCCACTATCAATTCTATAATAAGTAGCATTTACACCATCTTCATCTGTTGCATTTAATATAACAGTAACATTACTAATATACCAATCATGATTGCCATCTGGTTCTGGTGGGTCAAAAGAAATTGTTGTCACTGGTGAGGAGTTATAATTATATGGAATAGCAAATGCAGAAAGTGCTAAACCTCCAAAAGAACCGATAAAGGTGCATTCACCATTCTCAGTGTTACATATGTATAAACTATCAGTTAATAAGTATAAAATATCGTTATCTTTGTCAAACGAAATATAGTTAGAATAATAATCAAGGCTGATACTAAGATTTGCTATAAACGTAACATCTCCTGTAGATATATTGATTATATGTAGACTATCTGTTAAAATATCGATACCATAACAAATACCTTGGCTGTTAAATGCAAAACTAACAATACAACCACTATCATTAACGTCGATTAAATCTGATTGCCCTGTTTCTGGATCAATCTCAAAGAAATCATTACAATTACCGATACTATAAAGCTTCCATGTATAATCATCCCATGCTAAGTCCCTTAAACTTTGTCCTCCACCACCTATAGAATACATATCACCAGTATCTATATCTATCTTCCATAAGACACCACTACCATATTCCACAGCAAGCCAACCATAACCATTTGCCCATGTACCACCAGTTAGGAAATCACCTGATACTGTTGGTGCAAGAAATGATATATTCTCTGGATCTTCTAAATCAAACTTTACAAGACCTTCACTTATACCCGAAGCATAAGTGTTATATGCATAAGCAGTCTTTCCGCGAGATAGTGGTTTCTCATTAAATTCTAAAGATTTTTTAATATTTAAATTACAAGAATTTTCTTCTAATCTATCATTTGATATAGCTTCAACATTAACTCCAATAAGTAAGAATATTATCCCTAATATGAGGATGGGTTTTTTCATAAGTCCTCCCTCGACTCCAATATTATAAATCAGATAAGAAGTATATAAAATATATGATAGTAGAAGAATATTAATAGGGAGGGAGAAGAGGTGATTTAGAGGGGGTAATTGGATGGGTGATCTCTAAACGAAAATTTTGCTTCATCCCGTCCCTATCATTTGCATAAGTATTCAATAAATTATGCTTTTAAGTGTCTTTTTCGTAGATGAATATGTATATAGATGTGCAATTCGTATGTTATGTACATTAAAATCAGATGTTTTCAAAATAAATAAAATGAATTTTTTAATTATTTATACTCATCCCAACTTTTTATTTTTAAATCATCAATTGATGTACTACTAACAGCTTCAGCAAATCTTTTAGCAAGTTGTAAATTTGTAATTAATGGAATATCATAGTCAACTGCCTTTCTACGAATCAGATAATCATTGTCAAGTTCTTCCTTTTCGATATTTTTTGGGATGTTTATCACTAGATCAATTTTTTTATCACCAATATAGCTGAGGGTATTTGGCTCTTGATTATCTAGTGGCCAATGAAGTACTTCAGCATCTATCCCATTTAATTTCATAAAATCAGCAGTTCCTTTTGTTGCATAAAACTTAAAGCCTAAATCATATAGTTTTTTAGTGCTATCTAAAAACTCTGCCTTACTATCTATTGGTCCGGTTGACAATAGTATCGTTTTATGCGGCAGTTTAAAACCAACTGAGACAAGACTTTTAAGAAAAGTTTCATTGAAATCATCACCTAAACAGGCAACCTCGCCAGTTGATGCCATTTCAACACCTAAAATAGGATCTGATCCCTTTAATCTTGTAAATGAAAACTGCGGTGCTTTTATTCCAACATAATCCAAATCAAAGGACGATCTATCAATGTTTGGAACACTTCTGCCCATTATGTTTCTAATAGCCAGATCAACAAAATTTAATTTGAAAACCTTTGATACAAAAGGAAAACTTCTTGAGGCTCTCAGATTACATTCTATTACTTTTACATCATTATCCTTTGCAATGAATTGAATATTAAAAGGTCCAGTTATCTTCAAAGACTTTGCTATCTTTTTTGCAATGTTCTTAATTCTTCTCATTGTTTCCAAATAAGTTCTCTGAGGAGGCAAAACCATAGTTGCATCCCCAGAATGCACACCTGCATTTTCAACATGTTCAGATATAGCATAACAGTAAAGCTCACCTTTTTTAGCAACTGCATCAATTTCAATTTCTTTGGCACCAGTTATAAATTTACTAATTACCACAGGATGGTCTTTTCCAATTTCAGATGCTTTCTTCAGATATTTTCTTAATTCATCTTTACTTAAGGCAATACTCATTGCAGCCCCGCTTAAAACATAGCTAGGTCTTACAAGAACAGGATAACCAACTTTTCCAGCAAATTCTTCAGCTTTCTTTATGCTTGTAAGTTCCTTCCATTCAGGTTGATCAACGCTTAATTCATCAAGCAATTTAGAAAATTTATGCCTATCTTCAGCATAGTCAATATATAAAGGAGATGTTCCAAGAACCTTTACATTTGAATTATGCAAAGGTAACGCCAGATTATTAGGTATCTGACCGCCCATTGAAACAATAACACCTAAAGGGTTTTCTTTTTCACAAATATCAAAAACCCTTTCAAAGGTAAGTTCGTCAAAATATAGTTTATCACAGATATCATAATCCGTGGAAACAGTTTCTGGATTACAGTTAATCATTATAGTGTTATACTTAAGATTTCTTAATGTTGCTACTGAGTTTACACAGCACCAGTCAAATTCTACCGAGGAACCGATCCTATAGGCACCCCCGCCTAAAACAATGACTTGGTTTTTATCTTTGAAATTAATATCGTCCTTACAGCCGTTATATGTTAAATACAAATAGTTGGTCTTTGCAGGATATTCAGCAGCAAGTGTATCGATTTGTTTTACATATGGGACAATATTTAATTTAACCCTCTTTTTTCTTACCGACAGCTCTTTACTTTTTGTAAGTATTGCAATTTGTTTATCAGAAAAACCTTTTTGTTTTGACTCTTTTAATAAAGAATGATTCAGGGTTTTCAATGTACAGCTTTTTAGTTTCTTCTCAATATCTATGATATTTTTTATTTTATAAAGATACCATGGGTCTACATTAGAGAGTTGATAGATTTTTTCAATGGAATAGTTTTTTCTAATTGCTTCAACTATAGCAAACATTCTTTTGTCAGTTGGTTCTTTAAGTTCTTTTTCCAAATCATTAAAACTAATATTGTTGCAAACAAGGCCGTTCATACCAACATCTAGCATTCTTATTGCTTTCTGTATTGCCTCTTCATAGGTTCTACCAATTGCCATGACCTCTCCAACTGATTTCATTTCAGAACCTAATGAGAGACTGACATTTCTGAACTTTTGTAAATCCCATCTTGGAAATTTTAAAACGATATAATCAAGAGCAGGTTCAAAACATGCTGATGTTTCTTTTGTAATTATGTTTTCAACCTGGGTAAGGCTGTGACCCAAGGAGAGCTTAGTTGCGATAAATGCAAGTGGATATCCAGTTGCTTTTGAAGCTAGTGCAGAGCTTCTGCTGAGCCTTGCATTAACTTCAATAATTCTATAATCCTCAGATTTTGGGTCCAATGCAAATTGAATGTTACATTCCCCAATAATTCCAAGATGCCTGATTACTTTGATGGATATTGCTCGTAATTTGAAATTTTCAGAGGCGGTCAATGTTTGAACTGGTGCAACAACTATGCTTTCTCCGGTATGTATGCCCATAGGGTCAACATTTTCCATTGAACATACTACTATGCAGTTGTTGTAACGATCTCTTACTACTTCATACTCAAGTTCCTTCCAACCGCCACAGTACTCCTCTATCAAGATTTGTTTTGTATATGAAAAGGCCTTACTGGTTATTTCAACCAATTGTTTTTTATTATTTGCTACACCTGACCCAAGTCCACCTAATGCATAAGCAATTCTACACATTACAGGATAGCCAATATTTTCTGCTTCCTTTATTGCCTCATCAACACTATTTACAGCCTTACTTAGTGGAACCTTTAGTCCGATTTCTTTTATTTTTTTTACAAAAAGATCTCTATCTTCAGTGTTTAATATGGATTCAATTGGAGTTCCAAGAATTTTTACATTATATTTTTTAAGAATGCCTTTTTCAGCAAGTTCAACTCCGACATTCAATGCAGTCTGTCCTCCAAAACTTAGTAAAATACCATCAGGTTTTTCTTTTTTTATCACCTTTTCAACAAACTCAGCAGTGAGTGGTAAAAAATATACTTTATCTGCTAGATAATCAGATGTTTGAATCGTTGCAATATTTGGATTTACCAAAATAGTTTTAACATTTTCCTCTTTCAATGCTTTTATTGCCTGACTTCCAGAATAATCAAACTCACCTGCTTGACCAATTCTTATTGCACCGGATCCAAGCAGTAGCACTTTTTTTACATCCAATCTTTTATTGTTGTTCATTTCATCGACCTGATAAACATATCAAATAAAAATTCTGTATCGTCAGGTCCGGGTGATGCCT
>Ga0209536_100000696_pt1 | contig 55196 bp, 37 predicted proteins | sample DeeMarSeWOR28_12_FD_187461 | JGI IMG/M metagenome (GOLD analysis project Ga0209536, IMG submission 187461) | Marine sediment microbial communities from White Oak River estuary, North Carolina - WOR-2-8_12 (SPAdes) (version 2) | ecosystem: Environmental > Aquatic > Marine > Intertidal zone >... | reverse complement strand
TTAAAAAAAGGAGTGATCTCCTAATCTTAGCGACTCCTCTGCGCTCTCAGCGGTTAAAATAAAAACCGCAGAGCACACGAAGCACACGCAGAGATTTTTTATTTTCGATTCTTAAAAAAAGGAGTGATCTCCTAATCTTAGCGACTCCTCTGCGCTCTCAGCGGTTAAAATAAAAACCGCAGAGCACACGAAGCAAATGCAGAGGTTTTTCTGATCGATTTTTAAAAATTTATATAATTATTGTAAATGTAGTTTCCTTTCCGGGAATTGAGGATACCGTTATGCTGCCCCCGTTCATCCGCAGGATCTGGCGGGAAAGGCTGAGTCCGATTCCTGATCCGTTTTCCTTGGTGGTATAGAAAGGGGTAAACACATACTCCATATTTTCAGGAGGTATCCCGATCCCGGTATCTTTTACCTGGATAAGCACGCTATCTTTTTCATTTCGGGCAGCAAGCAATGTCACTTCTTTGTTTTCCACCTCACTGACTGCTTCAACTGCATTTTTTACAAGATTAATTATCACCTTTTCGATTTGTGATTCATCCGCCAGTATTTCGAGATTTTCAGGAGTTACATCCATCCGGAATACGATAACAGCTGATCTGAATCCCTCCTCAAATAGATTTTTAATGTGCCTGAAAAGCCGTTGAACCGGAAAAGATTCCATTTTAGGTGGTGGAATAAGTGTCAGACTTCGATAATTTGTGACAAACTCCAACAATCCTTTTCCGGTTTCCTCAATGGTATTCAATCCCTCGATTGACTTCCTGATCATGTCATCATTGATATCTTTTGAAGAAATTGTGCCTTGCATACTTTGCTTCTTAAACCTGCCTGCAATTTTGTGACTGAGAGAAGTGATCGGACTGATAGAATTCATGATCTCGTGCGTCAAAACGCGAATCAATTTCTGCCAGGAATCCAGTTCGTTATATTCCAGTTCATGGATAATATTATGAAATGTTAAAATTTTTCTCGTTTGGTCTCCAGTTTTAATAATGGTGGCCTTGATGGATAATTGCAGGATCTCCGGTTTTGAAGCAGCTGTTGGATTATTGATTACAGTTTTCTTTAGAAGCGGAACTTTAGGTGAGATTTCAAATAAAAGATGCGAGAAGCCAGTGTGTATATCATCCAATTCACGAATATTATTAATATCCATTCTATGGAACATGTTTTTAAAAGCCTGATTGTTCCATTCAACATTTCCTTCGGGGTCGAAAGCTATAATACCGATGTCTATTTGATCGATCAACATCTGGAGATAAATTCGTCTTTTTTCACTTTCTGTTTCAACCGATTGAATCAGCTGTATCATCCGGTTTAATGCTTTTCGAAGGTTTTTATCTGCCGGTTGATCATCGACTGGGAAATAAATGGAGCTATCCTTACTCTGGATAGAATTAAAAAGAACTGCCAGATCCTCGTTTGATTTATTGACATACCTGACTAATAGATAAACCTGTAATAAAATCAACAATCCGATCCCGGTACTTAAAAAATAGTTCTCATCCTGTACCTGAAAAATTACAAAAGCAAACAGCAAACATGTTACGGATAAAATAATTACCCGAATGAGGATTTGAATAAAAAGCTTTTTATATACCATATTTTGCTATTTTATTGTAAAGTGTCTGCCGGGCAAGACCCAGTTCCCGGGCGGCTTTGAAAACATTTCCATTATTATTAATCAATGCATTTTGAATGGCTTCTTTTTCTATTTCTGCAAGTGTGCGCTTTACCGAAACGGAAACTGCCTGATAATCATTATGAGATAATAAAAAATCATCCGGTTTGAGAATATCGTCCTCACTGAGAATGATGGCTTTTTCAATCGTGTGTTGTAATTCTCTTACATTACCGGGCCAGGGATACTGATTGAGCTTATCGAGGGCTTTTGAATTTAACCGGACCAACGGCTTTTCGTACTTTTTTGCATAAAATGAAACAAAATATTGAGCCAGCAACGTGATATCACCCTCTCTTTCTCTTAATGGAGGTAGGCAGATTTCAATGGTATTCAGACGAAACATCAGGTCTTCCCTGAATAGATTTTTCTCAATCAGTTGTTTAAGGTTCTTATTTGTTGCCGATATGAGCCTGATATCAACCGGAACAATTTCGTTTGAACCAACCGGCGTAATTTCCCTGGACTGCAGGGCTGAAAGGAGTTTTGATTGCATCGAAAGTGATAAATTACTGATTTCATCTAAAAAGAGAGTGCCTCCCGAGGCGATTTCAAACCGACCCTGGCGGTTCTCCTTGGCATCGGTAAAAGCACCTTTTATGTGTCCGAACATTTCACTTTCAAATAATGACTCGGTAATCGATCCCATATCCACATTCATGAATATTGCATCTGCCCGGTTGGATTGTTGGTGAATTTCGCGTGCCACCAGCTCCTTGCCGGTACCATTTTCTCCCGTGATCAGAATATTCGCATCCGTTTTGGATACTTTTTTGATTAAATCGAATACCTTCAGCATGGATTGTGATTCTCCGATCATTTTTGGGGAAAGCTTATGATAGGTTTCATTCATGTACCGCTGTTTGTTTTTAAGCCTTGAAACTTCGATCCTGGATTTCCGCAAATGATATCCTGTCTTTATGGTAGCTATCAGTTTTTCATTATCCCATGGTTTTAATATAAAATCCGTAGCTCCATTTTTAATGGCAGTTACAGCCAGATCGACATCTCCATATGCCGTGATCATGATGACAATAGCTTGAGGATCAATTTTCAAAATTTTATTGAGCCAGAATATACCCTCATTTCCTGAATTCACACCGGCAGAAAAATTCATGTCAAGTAAAATAACATCAAATAGATTGTTTTTTAATACTGAGGGAATCTGGTTTGGATTTTTCAGGGTAAGGATTTCCTCAAAATCATCTTCCAATAATTGCTTCAATGCTATCAATACTTTCGGATGATCATCAACGATCAGGATTTTACTTTCCCTAAACATTTTTCAAATATTCTAAATCACACTCAATTTTTAATAATAGAGGCCCGATCTCGTAAAATGACTAATATATGGACATGAATGTCTAATATTTAGACAATATTATAAATATTTTACATATATCAAAATAATATATGCTTCATTTCCAGCAATTTATATATTCCGGCATATTTGTTGGCTGTCTTTTGATAAATTTTCTCTTTCGGAAATTGAATTGAATTTTTGAATGTTTAAATTGTATGCATATGTTTAAGAATTATCTTAAAATATCTCTTCGTCAAATAATCCGGTATAAGCTTCATTCATTTATCAATATTTTTGGCCTGGTACTAGGCATGACCAGTTTTATAATCATATTTGCCTGGATCCGCGACGAATTGAGTTATGACCGGTCTTTTGAAAATATAGATGATTTATATCAGCTGACAATCAGACATCCCGATGGGATCAGTGATCCGAATGTACCTTATGCATTGGCGCCCATCCTGGCTGATAATTATCCTGATATTAAATTGTATACCCGTATTTATAGCTTATCTAATATTACCACATGCTCCTTTAAATATACTCGTGATAGCCTGAATACTGCGTCATTTTATGAGGAAAATGTCTATTATGTTGATTCCTGTTTTTTTACCATGTTTTCTTTTCCCTTTATCAGAGGTAATGTAAATCAGGCGTTTAAAACCCCTAACGCCATTGTATTGAATAAAAAAATAGCTATCAAATACTTTGGGGAGGAGGATCCGACAGGTCGTACACTTATTTTGAATAATCAGCAGAGCTTTACGGTAACAGGTGTTGTTGATGTTCCATTCAATACAAATTTAAAAATAGGAGTGATTTTACCCCTCCCACAGGATTTAAGGAATGACTGGAACTGGCGGGATCCCTCTTATGTGCTTCTTACTAAAAAAGACAACCCAGGTCTGGTCGAGGAAAAGATCAGTGGTGCTTTAATGAGCGATGCTCCCTTTCCCGTTGAAAATTTTAAAATTGAATTATTGCCTCTGTCTAAATCAAATCTGCATTTCGGGAAGAAAAAATACATATACATATTTACTGCTGTAGCGGTATTTATTCTTCTAATAGCATGTATCAATTATGTAAATATGACCAACGCGCATGCTTTAATACGGATCAAAGAAGTAGGATTTCGTAAAATAGCTGGCGCTAATCAGGGGCAGATTATGTTCCAGTTTTTATTTGAATCAATTATGCTTTGTCTGATATCATTGTTTATATCCATTATGCTCACTGAGGCTATCCTACCCTATTTTAATAGTTCGTTCGACAAGCATTTGAGCATAGGATATCTTAAAAACCCGATGTTACTGGTTTATCTTTTTCTTATTGCATTGATATATGGACTCATAGCAGGATTATTACCTGCCTTATACATGGGCAAAAAAAATCCCTTATTTGCGTTACGATCAGGCAACTCTGTTAGAAACAGACCATCTGGTTTGGGTTCAGTATCTGTCATTTTGCAGTTAACAATATCCATTTTATTGATCTCCGGAACAGTAATAATATATAAACAACTCCGATTTGTCCAGAATGAACCGTTGGGTTTTAATACTGATTATGTGGTACAGATTCCAATCAATCAGCAAATCGGGAATAAATTAATCGAATATAAAAGTGAAATGTTGTCCAATCCCAGAATATATCACGTTACTGCCGGGCAGGCTGTGCCCTACAGTGAAGATTATAAAACGCAAGGTATAGAATGGAGCGGTAAACCACCCGATATTTTTCCAAGTATTCGTTATTCGATCACTCTCAATGACTATATAGAAACATTTGATATGGAAATAGTAGAGGGGAGAAGCTTTTCCCAGGATTTCAGGGCAGATATGTCGAATTTTGTTGTCAATGAATCCGCTGTAGAATACATGAATCTAAGGGATCCTGTGGGAGAAAGAATTACTTTCTGGGGAATTGAAGGGGAAATAATCGGAATTGTGAAAGATTTTCACCAAGTTTCATTTCACAGAGAAATAATGCCGCAGATTATGACCATTCATCCCAATAATCTTCGTGCATTAAAGTATATTTTTATAAAAATAGATGCAGAAAACATACCCGAAACAATAGCTTTCATTGAAAAAACGACTAAAAAATTTGCCCCTGATTTTCCTGTCGACCTTAGTTTCCTGGATGAAGGGATCGGCGATCTTTACAGAACTGAACAGCAGTTAGGAAAGATTATAACATTATTCAGTATACTGGCCGTATTTATTTCCTGTCTTGGCATTTTCGGTTTAGCAAAATTTAATACTGAACAAAGAAATAAGGAGATTGGAATTCGTAAAGTAAATGGAGCCTCCATACGGAATATTGTTTATTTACTCAATATAGACCTCTCAAAGATCGTTCTGATAGCCGTCATTATCGCCACGCCTATATCCTATATGCTGGCTTTTTTATGGCTTGAAAATTTTGCATATAAAACAAATATCAGTTTGTGGATATTTATTCTGGCAGGTGTTTTGGCTTTCATATGCACTTTATTATCGATCGGAAATGTAACATATAAAGCGGCTGTGAGAAATCCAATTCACTCGTTGAAGTATGAATAAAAAAATAGCTCGAAGCTGGAAGTTAGAGGCTGGAAGGATACAAATATTTACGATTGCACCAATGATATGCTATGATGTGTGATTATATAAATCTAAATTACACAAATATATTAAGTGAAATATCGGTCTTCGAGCTTCCAGCTTCCAGCTTCCAGCATTTTACATTCAATTATCTCCTCCCAAAGCAGGTATTTCTGCTATTGTTTTTTCTTTCTTATCGATGCGAAACCAATCCCTGACTTTGCCTCGGTCGTCCAGGAATATCGCATAAAGCTGGTCGTTTTTAATTTCAATAGATAAAGATCCATGATACTTGTCCGAACAGTAGGCCATGGCAGGATGCCCAAAATGACCTGCTCTTGGTCTGTTTCCACTTACCCCACATACCACATAGATGGTGCCAGGACCATTTTCCGTTTTGATATAAGAAGATGGATGTCTTTTCTTTTTACCTTCTGAATTGATGGTCATGGTTTTCGCTTTGAAAGTTTTGGCATGACCGTAATGATTGGCTATTAAGTACGATCTTTCATAAACATGACTGTGTCCACTCATCACAAGATCTACTCCATACTTGTCAAGGATGGGAAGAATATTCTCACGGACATGCGTCATTCTTCCACCACTATCCCAGTGTTTATCAGAATTATGGGTACCTTTTGTATAAGGAGGATGATGGAAAAATACGATGGTCCACCTGGATTTATTTGCTTTGAGGTTACTTTCCAGCCACGATAACATATCCCCATCACTATCTAATGGTGTATCTTCCGTATCCAAAGAAATAAAATGTATATTGCCATAATCAAAAGAATAATATGCTTCCGTTTCTGATGGGATACCACCTGCCTCCCCTCGGGTGGGAAGTGAAAATATATCATAATAGGGTCCTGATTGTGTTTCGGAATCGGCAGTGCGGCAATCATGATTTCCCGGAGTCGGCCATATCACAGTGTTACTTAATAATTCATCATACATATTATCGAACAGGGCTTTTTGATACTGTTCATCCGTTCCCCGTGTATATGCGATATCACCCAGCATCAGCCAGGCATCGGTATGTTTGTTTTTCTTATTATGTAGATAGGCATTTTTTACTGCTTTTGGAATTGAATCTGCCGTACCAAAATCACCGATAACCCAAATCCTTACAGTTTTATCACCTGTGTCCTCCGGTGCAGTTATAAAATAATAGGATGAATCATTTCCATGGATTATTTTTTCTGAATTTCCGACGCTATAATAATATTTGGTATATTGCTCGAGTTCGGAAAGCTGCAGAATATGCTCGGTCGTATTTTTTTTATCTTCGGCAGTCTGGTTTAGATTTTTTGACGATTTACCGTATAAAATACGACTGTCAGTTGGGATATTTGTCCGCCACCGGATGATAATGCTGGATGTGGTTCCCATTTGAAGATAAGGACCGCGTATAATTTTGACAGTATCTGAGAGTGATTGATGTGTTTTATTTTGGCTATGAAAAAAGCTGAATGCCGGATGATTTATGAATAATAATCCTGATACAAGGATGTAAAATAAACTACTCACTTTAAAGGTTTTTAATTTGTCCGGGTCAATAATTAATTTAAAAATTTTTGGTATAATAACCTGTATATACAACAATATTTATGGAAAAAAAGTTTTGCCAGAACTTATTCGATTAAAAAAGGTGTATAATCTGAAAAATTCAAAACCTGCATTAGATATCCTTATCCATTTCCAGGTTGATGATAATTGTTACATCTTTGCCCACAATGAGATCTCCATTTTCAATCGTTTGATTCCAATTCAGATTGTAATCAAACCGGTTGATAGTAGTTATTGCCTTGAAGGCTGTTTTTTCCAAACCAATCGTTGTCACAGTACCCAAATGTGTTACATCAAATGTTACAGATTTCGTGACATTACGAATGGTCAAATCTCCAATAAGTTTATATTTACCTCCTTTATATTTGAACGATTTACTCGAGAATTTAATTTGGGGAAACTCCACCGCATTGAAAAAATCATTCGATTTGAGGTGTTGATCCCGTACCTGATTATTTGTATTGATCGAATTCACATCGATCGTAAACTGGATTTCTGAGTCTGCATAATTATCTTCAGTGCCTTTCATTGTACAACTGAAATCCATAAAAAACCCGCGTATTTCAGCAATACCAAGGTGAATCAACGTGAAAGTAACATTGGAATGATCTTTATCAGCAGTCCAATTTGTAACAGCTTGGTTATCAAATTCACGTGTGATATTTAAGCGGTTGAGATCTGCGGTTATTCCATAATCCTGATATGTTGATGTATATGATGACAGCAGAATAACCGAAATAATTAATCCGGTAAGTTTGAATTTTGAAAAACTATTCATTTTAAGAAATTATTTATTTCGTATCCTAAATATACATTCCCAAGTTGAAGGAAATTTGAATTTTTCAATACCCTGCAATGTAATTTCCTGAATTCGTTAACCCGAATTTATTAATTCAATTTTTCTTCAGTTTTTTTTCTTAATTTCAATCAAAAATTATTGCAATTATTATTTTTTTATACAATCAACTTTTTCGATGGACCTTAATAGGGATCAATGCATAATTAAAAAACCTTCACCTTATTAATTACAGAAATCATGATAAAAATAAAAACAGTTACGCTTTTCATGTTTCTTTTGATCATAGGATTGATGAGTCAATGTTCGGATCGCATTAAATGGGCAGAAACAGTTTCAGGCAACTTTAATATCGTCACAAATGAAGGTGGGCAAACCCTCGGATATTCACCCTCTTCAGGTATTTCCCTTATTTTTAATAAAGGTTTTGCTTTTAAAGATCTCAACAAAAATGACCAGTTGGATCCATATGAGGACTGGCGACTCACGATTGAAGAACGAGCTTCAGACCTGGCATCTAAAATGTCGATTGAACAGATAGCAGGATTAATGTTATATAGTGCTCATCAGGCTATCCCGGCTGGTGGTCGTGGCCGGTTTGGAGGCACTTATAATGGGAAACCTTATGCGGAAAGCGGAGCAAATCCATATGATCTTTCTGATCAACAGATCAAATTTCTCACGGAAGATAACCTCAGGCATGTTCTCATCACCAGGGTTGAGAATCCGGAAGTTGCCGCACAATGGAATAATAATGCCCAGGCACTGGTTGAAGGACTTGGGTTAGGAATTCCTGCCAATAACAGTTCAGATCCAAGACACAGAACCATTGCTGATGCGGAATATAATGCAGGGGCAGGAGGGGATATTTCCATGTGGCCAGGATCTATTGGATTGGCAGCTACATTTGATCCTGAATTAGTGAAAAAATTTGGTGAAATAGCTTCGATAGAATATCGTGCACTTGGTATTACAACAGCCCTGTCACCCCAGGTAGATTTAGCAACGGATCCACGATGGTATCGTATCAGTGGTACTTTCAGTGAGGATCCCCAACTGTCAGCTGATATGGCCCGAGCTTACGTAGACGGTTTTCAAACTTCTTCCGGAAAGAGTGAAATAAACGATGGATGGGGTTACCATAGTGTGAATGCCATGGTTAAACACTGGCCAGGTGGTGGTACGGGTGAGGGTGGAAGGGATGCCCATTACGGATATGGAAAATATGGGATTTACCCGGGTGATAACTTAAGTCAGCATATGATCCCATTTCTTCAAGGATCATTTAAACTTGAAGGGAAAACGGGAATGGCATCAGCAGTTATGCCCTATTATACTATTTCCTTTAATCAGGATCCCAATGGCGTAAATGTAGGCAATGCCTTCAGTGATTATTTTATCAATGATCTGTTACGAGGCAAATATGGTTTTGAAGGCGTTGTTTGTACAGATTGGGGAGTAACAAGAGATGAAGGAGAAATGGATTCATTTGGACGTGCTCCATGGGGTGTTGAACACCTAACGGAAGCACAAAAACATTATAAGATTATTATGGCCGGAGGTGACCAGTTTGGCGGGAATAATGATTCCGGTCCTGTGATAGAAGCTTATAATATGGGAGTTGAAGAACATGGTGAAGAATTCATGCGAGTGAGGTTTGAAACTTCGTCCATCAGATTATTAAAAAATATTTTTCGCGTTGGACTTTTTGAAAATCCATATCTGGATGTCGTAAAAACCATTGAAACTGTCGGTAATCCGGAATTTATGCAAGCTGGTTATGAGGCGCAATTAAAATCTATTGTTTTATTGAAAAACTCAGAAAATACATTACCTCTGGAAAAAAATAAAACTGTATATATTCCCCAGAGATATATTCCTGCAAGCTGGGACTTTATGGGGAATGAACAACCAGAACGATGGGAATATCCAATCAGTATAGATATAGTAAAAAAATATTTTATTGTAACGGAAGATCCAGCTCAGGCCGATTTTGCTTTGGTTCTGATTTCAACCCCATCTTTTGGAAGAACCAGTGGATATGATCCAGAAGATGTAAAGAAAGGTGGCAATGGATTTATGCCAATCAGTCTGCAGTATGGTACATATACTGCAGAATTTGCGAGAGATCCAAGTATAGCCGGTGACTCACGGGAAAAGGATGTGTTGAATCGTACTTACAAAGGAAAGACCGTCGTAGCAAATAATGTATCTGACCTTAAAATGGTACTGGAAACTAAAAAAGTAATGAAAAATAAACCAGTAATAGTTACTCTCAGGTTGTCAAATCCAACCATTGTAGCCGAGTTTGAAAAGGAGATACAGGTGCTATTGGTGAATTTTGGTGTTCAGGATCAGGCAATTATGGATATACTAACTGGGGCATTCGAGCCTTTTGGGTTATTACCACTGCAAATGCCTGCTAACATGAGAACGGTTGAAGAACAATTTGAAGATGTACCGCATGATATGGAATGTTATGTCGATTCTGAAGGGAATACCTATGATTTCGGATTTGGTTTGAACTTGGGAGGTATTATATCAGACGAAAGAACAAGTCGATACAATAAGTTTTGAACTTCATTATTTTTATTTACGATTTTTTGAAAAAATTTGATTAAACAAATATAATAGAAGCTTTTTCTTAAAACATCATTTTTTAAACGTATAAAAATGAGTATTAAAAAAATAAACAAGTTGTTCGTGAATATATCGGCAATATTATCAATACCGGTAAAGTGGAGCGTATCAGTAATTATTTGTCGACCGATTATACGGAAGTTCATAGTAAGCTGAAAGAAAAGATTGGTATTGAAGGAGCAAAGGAACGAGTACTAGGTTATAGAAATACCTATCCTGACTTTAAAGTCATTTGAAATCGACAGATCGCAGAAGGGCATTGGGTAGCAACCTGCTGTGCTATATCGGGGACACATCTTGGTGTTTGGATGAACATTAAGCCAACTGGGGAAAAAGTCGAATACACAGGAGTTATTGTTGATAAAATTATAGATGGTAAAATTGTTGAACATGGAGGTGCTGTTAATCTGTTTGAATCATTATTTAAGAATGGATTGATTAATATAGTTCAATAACAAAAATTAAGAGTTTTTAAAAAAGTAGAATAAACTATCCCTTATTTAAAATCCGATGGTGCAGCAAACTTATAAATCAATTAACGATCAATAAAAGAAAAAAATAATTCTCCGCTTTACAAATCCTGACTGTATCAGCTGTAATCTGGCACGTATATATTTTATTTTATGCCTGTTCATTTATGTAAATTGGAAAAATATCAGTTAAAACGACGATATTTAGCATTTTTACAACGGAATGGATATTTCTATCGTCATACCTGTCTATAATGAATCAGGAAAAATTACAGCTGATCTTGAAACAATAGCTGCATTTTTTTATTCCAATCCTTTGTCAGGAGAAATTATTATTGCTGATGATGGCAGCACGGATGATACGATTCAAGTCATTGAAAAATCCAAGTCAGTATATAAAATGAACATAAGTGTCATTAAAAATAAACATTTCGGTAAAGGATTTGCAGTAAAAACAGGCATTATGAAGGCGATAGGGGATATGATAATGTTTATTGACAGTGGTAATTGTGTACCCTATTCCGATGTAATAAAGGGAATAATGTTGATTAAAGATGGGCAATGTGATATAGCTCATGGATCCAGATATTTACCTGATAGCAGGATTATTAAACCCAAAGTATGGACCCGGAAATTATTATCATTTCTTTTCAGAAAATTTATATATATGCACATGGATATCCCCAGTTTTTTAACGGATACCCAATGTGGATTGAAGATTTACCGGAAGGATGTGGCCCATCATCTATATTCAGAATGCACGAGTCAAGGATTTTTATTTGATATAGAAGTCATCCTGCGAGCTCAAAAGTATCATTATATCATCAAGGAATTTCCCATTCAATGGAGTTCCGATCCGGACAGCCGTCTTGCTATTTTTCAATCATTCCCTGAAATTTTAAAGGAATTGATCTGGATAAAACGGAAGCTGACCACCTACTAAGGCTTCGGCAGTAAAAAAAGGCTAAAAGCTGAAAGCCCGGAGCTTGAAGTACAAGGGTGACATCCCTGAGCTTGTACTTGTTGTATTACCGGATACCACAGTCAATTGAAAGGGCCAAAGCGGAGAACTCCCGAGTGACTGGAATTTAAATAAATGAACTAAAATATTAATTTTCGTTTCGAAGATGCAATCACCCGGCAAGCCTTTGCAACATTCAACTAAAGCCAGGTGATTGCTTAGGTGACATTTTCTCCTATTTTTTTACCACCAGGGCCTCATGACACCAAGAGTTTAATCATACTGTCGAAATTCATTATTCTATTCCAGTTGTCCAGGTCCCTTGCCCTCTATGCAATTTATTAATCATTCGATTGAAGATTTCTGTACATAAACATCCCAGACATCCTTTCTCACATAACCCTCCAGATAGACGTTTGGTCGCAGGGCAACTGGTTTTCTAAACATGGGCACATATAAATACCGCTGTCCGGGAGGTGGTTTTTCATATAATTTCTGAAGAATGTGTGCCTCTAGTACCGGTGAAGCAATAATTATCGGGGCTGCCGCGATATCCATATTAACCTCATCCCACCATCCTACCTGGTAATAATCTCTGAAGTACCAGGGAAGTGGCCAGTAATCATGATTTTCACAAATAACTTCAATCATCATGTTTTTCCCCTCAGGGTGTACTTGAATTATTTGATCCGTCATATCGACAAGATTGAATATGTCTTTACTGGTATGACCGTATACATAAGGATTGGAAGGGTCGGCAAAATATTTAAAATTGGATAAATACGTTTGATAAATCAGATGTATCATACCAACCGATAAAAAAATGTATAACGCAATTTTTCTTGATTTTGATAGCTTTATTTTAAAAATTTCAGAAAAACCATAACCGGCCAGAATCAACCAGCCATAGTAAAATCCGAGTATGTTCCAGGGGGTCTTATAAGGCAGTAAAGAATAAATGATTCCCAAGGTAAGGGAATAAATACCAATAAGACGTAGTATCTGGTTCGAATTTCCCGTTTTCTTTTTAAATAAAAATAATAAACCCAGTAATCCAGCTATCAGCAGGAAGATCTCCGACCATAAAAAATCCGGGTTCTGTTTATATCCTAAAATTCCCAGGTAAAAATACCAGGGATGTATGTGCCTATCAAAATTCCCGGCTTTATTGAAATAATTGGAGAAGGCAGCAATTGAATCAATCACACCTTGTGGATTTTTAAAAAAGGATGAATAAAACAGGGCAGAAATAACAATGGCTGTGAATATCAATACACTGAGGTTTCTTATGTTACCTTTTAGCCGCGAACCAATTTCATTTCTGATAACATTATTCGTGAATATTAGTATAATCGTAGTAAAAAACAAAACCCCAAATGAAATGATCCATGTTTCTTTAGTTGCGTGCATCATCCCGAGGCAAATTCCGGTAAGCAAGGCCCAGATAATTCTTTTCGAATACCATAGCCGGATCATCGTAAATATAAAACCATAAGTAAAAAATACCAGCAGTATTTCCTGGATATAATAGCGGCTGTAAAATACCATAATAGGTGAGATAGTGATTAAAACTGCTGTAAGAAATAAGGTAGTTTTGTTTATATAAGATTTTATTATCAATAGCAATAATATTAATCCAATGCCAATAAAAACAGGTACAATTCTTAATGTATATTCATTTGTTTCATTCAGTTCATTTTGAGACATCAACCAGGCTGGTAAAAGGGTCATATAATTCAAAGAGGGGCCGTGATATTCATTTTTATCATATCTATAAAATCCTTCCTCTAGCAATTTCCCGAATTTAATCGCATGAACGGCTTCGTCGGTGTGCATTGGACGGATCTGGAGATTAAACACTCGTAGACCTAATGCCAGAGCCGTTAATATTATTAAAATAAAAAATAGCCTATTAAATTTCACGGTATGGGTTTTCCGTAGACTTCTACCTCAATATAATGATTCACCGCATCAAAACTGTTGCCATTGCTGCACAGGCGCACATATCTTCCTTCGACTCCCCTGGCATCGATTAATTTTCCTTCGTGGGTTTCAACATAATGAAGATCCTGGCCTACACCTAAACCATATGAATTATTGTGATCATTATTGAAAAGGGTAGTTGTGCCAACGACAAAATCAGGATCATCTGATACCTGGACAATCACATCCTTATATACCATTGCTTTCTGATGATAATGCCAGAGACAGATTGCATAGATCGTATGTTTTTCTTCAAGATCAATGACAATATGTTGTTTTCCAGGTCGGAATTCAACAAAAGATCCATCTACTGCTTCTTTATCCCCATCAGTGATCAATTCGGTTTCACCAATTATTGGTTGATTATCCGTACTTTCAACATATTTATGCAGGGCTATATTGGTTGTACCTTCGGGTGCCATAAAAGGTGGCCTTGGTTTTCCGAGCGGTTTTTCAAGGTTAGGTACTTCAAAATCCTGTGGTGTTCCGATAAACATGGGCTGGGGAAGTTCAATTTCCAAAGGTAACATCTGTTGGCTAAGGACAGATGTAACCGGGAATAAGGAAAATATAAATCCATAAATTATAGTTTTCAGTTTCAATGTCATAAAATTTGCATCTTTACGAAAGGATGATCCTGGAACCAACATCTTTCTGTGTAAAGGATTATTCCAGCCATTTGATGATCTCTTTCACGTTGTTTTTAAAGTTTTCATTATCGGACCCTTCTATAGCTCGCTCTAGCCATTTCCGTTTTTCGGTGAGAAAACGATTACTGATTTTATCGGACATATTAATGATCGAAGCTTCAGCTTCCAATTGGAGATCCTTGTCACTGATCAATCCAACTGACATCTCCAGGGCCTTTAACGAACCAATATTTCCCATAGCAGATAATATTATTTTCTTTTCATCAAGATTCAAGGCCTGATAGAAGGCTTTCTGAAAGGCCATGGCCTTCTGGTCCTCAGTCAGGGATTCTGAAATAGATAATAATTGAACATATCCCTGTAATGCCAGTGTGTGCTTCTTGATATCCTCCGAATTTTCAAATATTTCTTTCAGGTCCATTGCTGGATCATCATTTGGCCATCGAGAAAGTGATTTTATGGTTGAATATTGAATATCATTATCAGGATGATTTAGAAAATCCCTGAGTACTGGAAGGGCACCATCACTTCCTATATTCCCAAGTACTTCGATTAGAGATATTTGTGTTTCATTATCACTGATTTTCTTGACAATAGCAAGGATTTCATCCGACCGGGTTTCAATATTTGGATTTTTTCCAGCAATCAGGGTAATCGTACTTATAGCTTCGTTTCTTTCCTGACGCGTATGAGCAGTAATCAGGAGTTCGATCACCTGATCTATGATCTTTGGTTTACCGATCTTCCCAAGGGTTTTGATTGATTCTACTCGAATCCGCCGATCCGGACTCCGGGCAGATTCCAAAATAATATCTACTCCTTCTTCAATATTCCTTTCACCGACACTCCTGATAAGTTCCAGTCTTTCCCAATTTTCAACCGAAGTGGCTGTTATGGATTGCAGTATTTGCTGATCCACCTCCTTTCCCTTGAGCTGGTAAAGACACGATCTTGCGAATTCCTTTATCTGACCAGTAGCCAGGGCTGCTTTTATGGCAAATATATGGTGGTCTCCCGGTTCACTGATATGAAACAATGCTAGTAAAGCGGCGATCATTTCCTCCGGATTACCCTTTTCCAAAAAACCGATCACCATACGCCTTATTTTCGTTTCACCCCGTTCAGAAAAGGCAATAAGGAGGTTGATTTGTTGTTTGGGATCAAGTGTTTCGATTGACCCTTCCAGATTAAAGAATTCCAGAGCACCTGGATAATCCCTGATAACCGGGAGGATGGCATCGATTAAATTATCATCTCCTTCCTGAAAGATTTTATTAAATTCCTCCTCCGGGGGATTTTGAGGATCTTTCAATACACCTTGAAGTGCAGCTATCAGAATGCTGAGTGGAGGATTGGTCATATAAACAGTATGATAAATTTCAAAAGCATCCTTTTTCTTACCTGATGCATAAATATGGTCAGCAGTTTTTAGATAACTATCTGCCACATTCCATTTTAACGGGGGAGCGCAATTTTTGAACAGTTTATCCAGAATCCTGGTGGTTTTATCATCGTGAATTAATCCAAGAGCATGTATTGCGGATACCGCGATTTGCAAATCTTCGTTATGAGCAAGCTTTTGCAGTTGTGGAATGGCTTTCGTATTTTGCCTGCTGCCTATCGAATTGATCAATCCAATTATTAGTGGCATATCAGCTTTATCGAGATGATCTCGTAAAATCTTATCAACTGAATTATCCGGTATCATATTCAGTGCAAAAAGTGCCATTTCAGCAGTGTTCGAATCATCCAGCATAGAAGAAAGTACTGGAACAGATTTATTGGTAGCAATCGGTCCAAGTTCCTGACATACAACTTGTTTTCCGGGTATGGTTGCTTCAGATTGCAGAAATTCTATCATCATCACCTCTGCTTCAGCTTTCGTACCTGGAGAGTTATAGATCTGTTTCATCAGGTTCCGAAAATCATCTAACCATCCACGAGAGGCATTGTAATCATATATTGAGATTTTATGCAAAATCTGATCCAGTTGAGTTAGTGGATCAGATTCCTGAACAGATTGACCATATACCTGGAGGTTCAACAGAACTAAAATCCCAAGGCAGCCTAAAAAAATGGTTCCTGATCTTTTTACATTCATTTTAAAAAATATCATTCTATTAAACATTTTAAATATGCCAGGGACTTCGCATTGGTTTCGACAACAAACGGTTAGCATCAGGGTCATTTTTAAATTCCTCGTTTATAGGGTCCCATTCAAGTTTCCTCCCCAATTTAATGGCAATATCTGCCTGATGACAGACAGTGTCAGATCTTACAGCTGTTTCAATAGGACATATCGGTTGCTGTCTGGTTTTCACGGCGTCAAGGAAATTGCGTCTATGGTCGTTACTACGTGGTAACTGAATTTCGTTCGGACCGATTATGGTCCGAAGCAGCTCTTTGGGATACGCATCAATAAATCCTCTTCTTACCTGAATCCAGCCTTCACTTCCGACAAATAACATTCCCATGGCATTATGGGTATAAAGTGGCTCTTTTTTTCTCGCAGTTTTATGATCCATATGATATAACTTCACACCATTGGAGTAGGTATGTACCACATCAAATTCCCAGTATGTATCATACAGGCCTTCATCCGGTATAATTCCGGTACCTTCTACTTCAGGGGGACCTGTCAGATCAGCATCCATTGCCCATTGCGCGATATCTACGTGATGAATACCCCATGCTCCTGATAAACATCCCAGGGAATAATCGGAGATCAGGGTGAAGTTCCGGGTACATCGTAACTCAGTATATGGCTTCCATTGTGCAGGGCCAAGCCAGAAATCATAATCCAATCCATCTGGAATGGATTGTTCCGGTTGCGTAGGTACGGGTTGATAGCTGGCCGAACCGATAACTATTCTTTCAAGTTTACCAATACGTTCATTTCTTACAAGTTCAACAGCAAAACGAAATCTTTCATCGGATCTTTGTTGCGTACCATGCTGAAAAACAATTTTATATCTGTTTACAGCAGTACGCATTGCCTGGCATTCTCTGAAAAAAAGACTGAGTGGCTTCTCATAGTACATATCTTTGTGTTGCAGGGCAGCTTCAAGGCCTATCAGTGTGTGCCAGTGCTCTGGTGTGGCTATTACTACGGCGTCAATATCATTCCAGGATAATAATTCCCTGAAATCATTATAAGTTTTACAATCCTGATTGCCATATTTTTCATCTACCAGATTTTTTGCACGATTACGGTGTTCTTCACGAACATCACAAACAGCTGCCAGTTTTACATCATTATAGCCTAAAAATGACCTGACATGACCGATTCCCATACCTCCGACACCTATCGAACCGAGCACAATTTTATCACTTGGAGGCACCTGAGTGTTTAATCCTATTACGTGAGATGGAACAATTGCCGGCAATCCGATAATTCCAATTGAACTCTCTATTGTTTTTTTAAGAAACGAACGCCTTTTAATCAATTTTTTCATGATTTTCACATCGCTTTATATAAAAATTAATCCTGATCCCGGGTATTATCAACAATCCATCTGTTAAAAAAATCAATACTTTTTAATATTTCAGGAAACGATTTACTACCGTTATAAGCATATTCAAGTATTATAGCCATATCCGAATAGCTTTTAGTTTCTATGGCTTGAAGGATGGATTTGAGGTCGACTTTGCCTTCTCCCCAGGCTACATCTTGGCCATCTTTATCAAGCCTGTCGAGATCATGAATATGTAAAAGCATCAGACGATCGTCCAATTTCTCAATGGCTTCAATTGGATTAATTCCTGATCTGATCCAGTAGCCAATATCGCCGCTGGCACCTATCAGGGAGCTCCTGCCGTCACATACTTTTAATATCCCTTCCGGTTGCCAGTACCTGGGTGATAACTTCTTATCATAATTATAGATGGCCAGTCTGATGTTATATTCTTTACAGTATTTTTCGATCAGGTCGAGGTCTTTTGGGTTAGGTACGGATACAAAAGTTGTAATACCCATTTTTCGTCCAAAATCAAATAATTTTTTACATCCAGCATCACTGGATGGAAAATCATGGATATAATAATTTGTAATATAGGTTCCAGTCTGAATAAGTTTATCGCGTATGATCAATAATTCATCGTGACTTAACTCAGCACCAAATTGTTTCTGGATATCAGTGCTCACATTTTGGTTAAAATAAGCTTCCAGATGTTTCAAACCTAATGTATTTGCCTGTTCTATCGTTTCCATCAGGGTTTGATCTTTATAGGTGTAAGCTGCTAATCCAAATGTCCACCCTGATTTTTCAAGTGCACGGTTTGCCGGTGTCAACAGATTATTAGGTGTCGTTGGCGCTTTTAAATCTCCCAAAACAAATTGTATTCCTGCAAGATAATGGTTCAGGATTCTTGTATCCCAGTTGATATGCGGGTTGTCACCGAATGAGGAATAATAGACCCGCCCTCTTCCATAGCTTTTAATCCAACTCATTGCCAGATCCCAGTCCGCCCTGCGTTCAGGTAATATTCTGCGATTGTAACTGGTATCTGTTTTGGATATATCTATCGACATCAGTACCCTGACCAGATCTCTTGAATACGGTTCAGAAAATTGAAAAACTTCATCACTGATTTCAAATGAATGATAACCTATGGTTTTATTGACAGGGTGATCAGGTTCATCTACCCGTATGGTGATCCATTCATTTTCCTTCCAGGGATGTCCACCGTTTTCATAACCACCCAGCATGATGCCAAAAGCAGGAAATTGATCATATACCGGCCATTGAACAAAGGTAGCTGCGGCAGCATGAATACCGATAAATCCCTTCCCCCCATAAACATAATCCAGGATATTCATCCTGAGTTCATCATCATCAAATAAAACACCGCCAGTATTATTAAAACAAATCGCATCGAACTGATCAAGGATTTGCGGCTGAAAAACAAGCGTATCATTAGAAAAAAATGTTTCATAGGCACCGGTCGTTTCTCCCATTAGCAAAATGGCATAATTGGCATAGGGGATTGAATAATGTCCCACAAGCGGTTTTCGGTCTTTACTGACATGCAGGTTAAAAACCAAAAGCTTTTTTTGTTGATCAGGCTGGACTGAAGCAATTTTGGGAATTGCATTTTTGATTTGCATTTTATAGTCATCAGAAATCGGATAAAATATACTTTCCGCTTCTTCAACGGAGTAGATTTTCTGAGATAGAACAGAAATTGGGAAAAGTAATATAATAATATAGACTAAGATGATATTAAGAATGATTTTAAGGCAAAATGAAATAATATTTTTCATGGTAAAATTTCTAAAAAATGTTTTTCCAAATAAATTAAAAAATTCATCCTTCCAGATTTATCTTCAATTCAGGTTCCAATATTCATTTTAAGAGCCTTATTTTGAACTATTAAGATCAACCGGGTATATGATATCAAAAGATTATTTGAAGATAATAAAAAATCAATAAATTTATCTAAGCCAATAGGAATGACATTATATCTAAAACCCAGGACAAAGTTATTCACCACCTGACTGCCTATTTATATTATTGTGACCATTCTGTTGGTTCACGATCCCAACGATACTTTTCTAATTCTTTTATTAATTCAGCATGTAAAGGTCCGGCATCGCTTGTTGCTATGTTTAATTCAACATGTTTCAATTTTCGCATGCCGGGAATGATTGTACTGATTGTAGGTTCGCCTAAAATAAAACGTAATGCCATTTCCGGCATAGTGGTGTTTTGTGGAACCAGTGGTTTGAGCGCATCCGCATGTTCAACACTGGCATTCAGGTTCTCAGGTACAAAATAGGTATTCCGCCAGTCACCTTCCGGCCAGGAGCTTTCCTTTGTCAGGGTGCCTGTTAATGAGCCTTCATCAAAAGGTACCCGGGCAATAACAGCCACATTATGTTCACGACAAGCAGGGAAAAGTTCATCTTTTGGATTCTGGTCAAAAATATTATATATCACCTGAACTGCATCGATTATGCCACTTTTCACGGCCTTAACTCCATTCCAGGATTCCCAGCGGTTCATACTGATACCGATTGCATGAATTAGTCCCTGTGATTTTAGATCCATCATTTTTTTAATCCACCGATCATCGTCAAGCCAGAGATCTTCCCAGGTATGAAATTGCATCAGGTCAAAAGCGTTCAGACTAGCATTCTTTAAACTTTTTTCAATATACCGCTGAATATGATCCGGTGGGAAACAATCATCAAGGGAATAGTCTCGTTTACTAGGCCATTTGAAGTTTTTGGGAGGGATCTTTGTTGCTGTATACAATTTTTTATCCTTATTTGCTTTAACCAGTTGGCCCAATAAACTTTCACTTTTTCCTGCACCATAAGCCCATGCAGTATCAAAAAAATTACATCCCAGATCAACTGCTCTTTGTAAAGAACGCATGGATTCATCATCATCGGAACCAGTCCATCCACCCATGCCCCACATACCATATCCGATTTCACTGATTTTCCATTTTGTCCGGCCAAAAATTCGATATTTCATAACAAAATTATTTATAGTTTATGATATGATTGTATAGCAAATCAATCTTTTAGTACATTTAAACCTACCTTTTATCTTTCGGGCATTAACCTCAAAGGGCATTAAAATTATCTGAATTTATCATCATCTGATGATAGAAACAATCTTATTAAACCAAAAAATATTAATTCAATTCTGTTTTAATTCTTTATCTGTATTTTAGAATCACTAAATTTAAATCATGAATGATTTATATATTTTAAATACAATGAAAAAGGTCTTTTTATCAATAGCTTTAATTACTCCGATTATGATTTCGCAAAATATTAATGCCCAGTCAAAATCAAACGAATTTCCTGCAACTGAAATCAGGAACCAATGGGTATCTATGAAGTTATACCTTCCCAACCCGGAGAATGGTTATTACCGGGCAACCCGGTTTGACTGGTCGGGTATCATATCCAGTTTGCTATACGAAGGGCATGAATACTTCACGTATTGGAAATCAACTCACGATCCAACGGTTCATGAAGATCTAAGCGGACCAGTAGAATCCTATTCAACTCCAGGGTTGGGTTATGAAGAAGCTTCACCAGGAGAACATTTCATTCGGATTGGCGTGGGCATACTTGAAAAACCTGATGAAGAAGCCTATGTCTGGTCTAAAACCTATAAAATTATCGATCATGGAGATTGGACTGTTACACGGGGTGATGACTGGATAGAATTCCAACATGATATTACGAGCGATTTTGGCTATGGCTATAATTATATCAAGAGAATTGATTTAAAAAAAGAGAAACCTGGATTTACCATAAGACATCGCCTTAAAAATACAGGTATGAAACTGATAGAAACCGATCAGTTTAACCACAATTTTTTCACTATCGACCAAGAACCATCAGGGCCTGCATTCAGTATCAGTTTTCCTTTTGATTTATCCACTACTTATGATCTGAAAGGTTTAATGGAAATTGAGAAAAATGAATTGTTTTTTATCAAACAGCTTCAAAATAATACAATTTTTCTGGAATTGGATGGGTATGGTACTGATATAACGGATCACAATATAACCGTTCAAAATAAAAAATCGGGTGCGGGTGTCACTTTCACTGTTGACAGGCCCATACACCGAATGGTTTTCTGGGCTTGTGAAACAACACTTAGCCCGGAGAACTATATTTTTTTATCGGTGAGTCCAGGTGAAGAAACTATATGGGTATCGGATTATACGTTATTCCTTACCGGGGATCGTTGACATTATTACTAATCTGAAATATTTATTAATTTATTTAATGGAATAATTCATATTTATTTTAAAAACCTTCTCAAACAAATCATCAATTAAAAGCCACTGACGCAGGAATTTCAGATCTAATAAATTTTTTTTTTTAAAAAACAGAACTAAAACAAAACAATTACGTTTCAAATTTTGTTGCATATGCAATTAAATAGATAATTGAAATTATTTACAATTGTTATACATGGAACGACTTGAAAAAGAATTTGGAAATGTAATTATGCCATGGCTAGGCAGAACTATGAAAGTTATTGATTTGTTCATCATGGACCGGTTTCATGAACGAGGCATAGATTTGACTAAAGTACAACTACTGTTGCTGAAAAGATTGAAGTTACTAAATGGTCAACCGCAACATAATCTGGCTTTTGTAACAAACCGTGATAAAGCCTCTTTAGCAAGGTTATTGACAACTATGGAGAAAAAAAACCTTGTAGCCAGGATCCCGTGTGAAACAGATCACAGGATCAATCAGATATTTATTACTAAACATGGTGAATCAGAATTGAAACATGCCTGGCCTGTAATGGAAGAAATCATGCATGAAATACAACAGGGTGTATCTGCTGATGAGGTAAGGGTAGTACAGCAGGTAATAAAAAAAATAAATAAAAATATTAACGCGGAAAAATTGGTTGCATAAGAAACTAAACACAGGTTATGAGAAAAATAATTACCATCGTTTTAGGGATCATACTCATCGCAGCAGGCATATTCATTGCCAGATTTCTTGCCAATAGTGAGCAACAACAGCGCCCACAACAGGGAAAAATAGTTACAACAGTTTTTATCGATACCGTCAAAAATACGGATGTACCGATAGAGGTAATTGAAAGTGGCCGGTTAATAGCTAAAAACAGGATCGAATTGTTTTCCGAGGTTCAAGGTGTAATGGAACCCAATGCAAAGGAATTTAAGCCAGGTGTAAAGTATAAAAAAGGAGAGATCCTGGTCAGGATCAGAGATGAGGATTTTTATGCCAATTTACAGGCACAGAAAAGTAATTTGCAAAACCTGATCACATCAATACTTCCCGATCTCAGACTTGATTTTCCTGAAGCGTACGAAAAATGGGATGATTATGTCAGAAATTTCGACATGAATCAATCTGTACCACCTCTCCCAGAAACTACTTCGGAAAAAGAAAAGTTTTTCATAACGGGTAGAAACATCTATACAACTTATTATAACACGAAAAATAGTGAAATAATATGGGGTAAATATAACCTGAAAGCACCATTCTCAGGTATTCTAACAGATGCTGTTGTTACTCCTGGTACGCTGGTCAGACAGGGTCAGAAATTAGGAGAATTTATCGACCCGATGGTATATGAACTGGGAGTAGCTATCAGTAAAACGTTTATGTCAAATCTTTCCGTCGGACAGTCTGTGATCATACGTGATACTGAATCCAGCAGCGGAGAATGGAACGGGAAAATTGTACGTATCAATGGTAAAGTAGATCCCACTACACAAACTGTACAGGTATTCATACAACTAACTGGAAGTGATTTAAGAGAAGGTATGTACCTGGAAGCCGTGATTAACGGACAGAAAGAGAGAAATGCATATGAAGTGAACCGTAGCTTAGTGGTTGATCAGAGAAAATTATATGTTGTTCGTGATAATATACTTGATCTGGTAACGGTAGATCCGGTCTACACTACGCAAAAAACAGTAATTGTTAGAGGATTGAACGATGGGGATCAAATCCTTACCAGGGCAGTCCCCGGAGCCTACGATGGTATGGAAGTGAAGATTTTTGACAGATAATAGAAGTCAATATGAAGAAGATAGTAACACATTTCATAAAATATCCGGTAGCGGCCAATGTAATTATTATTACTATCGTGTTATTGGGTACAATTGGAATGTTTAATTTGAAGTCATCTTTTTTCCCACTGAATGAATCAAGGATCATAAATATTAGTATAATATATCCTGGTGCATCGCCCCAGGAGATGGAAGAAGGTATTGTCTTAAAAATCGAAGATAATCTCAGGGGTTTGGTAGGCATAGATCGTTTTACATCAGTTTCATCAGAAAATTCCGCAGTCATCACGGTCGAAGTACTTAAAGGATATGATGTGGATGCAGTATTACAGGATGTTAAAAATGCCGTAGATAGGGTTCCTTCCTACCCGGTTGGGATGGAGCCTCCGGTGATATCAAAATCCATTTTTAGAACCGAGGCCATATCTTTTGTAGTTAGTGGTGAGAATATTTCCTTAAAATCACTCAAAGAAATTGCCCGGGAAATCGAAGCAGATTTGCGGTTACTGGATGGGATTTCACAGGTTGAACTGACGGGTTTTCCTGCGGAAGAAATTGAAATTGCCCTCGATGAAGATAAACTCAGGGCTTATGACCTAACATTCAGAGAAGTAGCCAACGCTGTAGCAAACACCAATATCCTGGTTACTGGCGGATCAATAAAAACTGAATATGAAGAATTCCTTATCCGTGTCAACAATCGGGCATATCACGGTGATGAACTTGATTATATCGTAGTTAAGGCTGACAATAATGGGAATAAAATTAGGTTATCAGATGTAGCCGAGGTTCGTGATCGTTGGAATGAAAATCCAGATCGTTCTTATTTTAACGGGAAGCCTTCCATAAGCATTACAGTCAGTACGACTAACTCAGAAGATCTTATATACGCTTCCAAAAAAACAAGAGCATACATTGAAGAATTTAATACTACACATAATAATGTTCAGCTTGATATAACAAGAGATGCTTCACAAACTGTTGAAGAAAGAACCCAGTTATTATTAAAAAACGGGATTCAGGGAATGCTTCTGGTATTACTATTCCTTGCACTCTTTTTGAAACCAAGGCTCGCTTTCTGGGTAGCATTTGGATTGCCAATTTCATTTTTTGGGATGTTCATGTTTGCCAGCATGTTTGGTGTTACCATTAACGTCTTATCCTTATTTGGAATGATCATTGTAATCGGTATATTGGTAGATGATGGAATAGTAATTGCAGAAAACATTTACCACCGTTATGAAAAGGGGGAAAACAGGATTCAGGCGGCGATCAATGGTACCATGGAGGTGATTTCACCAATTACCTCAGCAATAATTACCACATTGATAGCATTTTCAACATTCTTTTTTCTAGATGGCAGGGTAGGTGAATTCTTTAGCGAAGTATCGGTCATTGTAATTCTGACATTATCCATATCGCTTGTGGAGGCATTGATCATTCTGCCTTCCCATGTAGCTCATTCAAAAGCATTATCCAAAAAACAGAAAACTTACTGGTTTAATCGATATGCCGATCAATTTATCAGTTGGTTGCGTGATAAATTATATGCTCCCTATCTTAAATTTTACATACATCATAAATTCCTGGGATTGGCAATTCCAATTACGTTACTGATCATCACAATAGGTGCAATGAGTGGTGGCATCATTCGGGTAACTTTTTTTCCTTCCATCGCTAGTGACAGGGTTTCTATCGCCTTAAGGATGCCGCAAGGCACTAATGAAAGAATCACGGATTCACTCGCTACGAGAATTGAAGTAGCGGCATGGGAGGTAAATGAGGAATTTAAGGAAAGACAAAGTGGCAACAAAGATGTTGTCCAGAACGTGATCAAAAGGATTGGTCCTGGAACTGCTAACGCATCAATTAATGTGAATTTACTTCCCGGAGAAGAGCGGGATTTTCCATCATATATGATATCAACAGCTATTAATGACAAGGTAGGTCCAATATATGGAGCTGAAGCAGTGGAATTTGGCTCGGGCAGCAATTTTGGTGGTAAACCGGTATCTGTATCACTTATTAGCAATAACATTGAGGAATTAAAAGGGGCTAAAGAAATTCTGAAAGAGAAATTGAGGGATAATACACTATTGAAGGATATTGCCGATAATGATCCAGAGGGTATTAAAGAAATAGAAATTAGTTTGAAAGAAAGCGCATATGCATTAGGATTTACCCTCAATGATGTAATTGGACAGGTTAGAAGCGGATTCTTCGGGTTTCAGGCCCAACGGTTTCAACGGCGGCGTGATGAAATCAGAGTTTGGGTACGTTATGATCGTGATGAACGATCATCCATCAAAAACCTGGATGATATGCGAATAGTAAGTCCAACCGGACAACGAGTACCCTTAAAGGAAATTGCCGATTATCAAATAGCAAGAGGTGAAATTTCTATAAACCACCTTGACGGCCGACGAGAAATCAGAGTGGATGCTGACCTGAAAGATCCTCGAAATTCAAGTGCAACTGACATTATGGCCAATATCAGGGAAGAAATCATGCCGGAAATACAGGCTCAATATCCATCGGTTACCGCTTCTTTTGAAGGTCAGAACAGGGAAGCTTCAAGGGTAACAGGATCTGCAGGGACTGTTTTACCCATCATTGTATTTCTTATTTTCGTCCTTATTGCATTTACATTCCGGTCTATCAGTCAGCCCCTGCTTTTACTTATAATGGTGCCTTTCAGTTTGATAGGTGTGGCCTGGGGACACTGGATCCATAATTTCCCAATCAATATGCTATCGTTCCTAGGTATCATTGCTCTGATAGGGATCGTTGTGAATGATGGACTTGTATTGATTGAAAAGTTTAATGGTTTTCTCAGGGAAGGTTTGAGTTTTGATGAGGCGATTTTGGAAGCAGGGAAATCAAGATTCAGGGCTATCTTCCTGACTTCACTAACCACGATTGCGGGATTATCACCATTAATATTCGAAAAGAGCCGGCAGGCTCAGTTTCTGATCCCCATGGCTATATCTATTGCTTATGGAATCGGGTTGGCGACTTTACTCACACTATTAATGCTTCCGACCTTATTGGCCATTGGGAATAGCGCGAAGATATATTGGAAATGGTTGATCAGTGGCGTTAAGCCGGCACGCGAAGAAGTGGAGAGGGCCATTATCGAACAAAATGTAGAAACTTATGAAGCGTATTAAATATAGCATACTTTTATTATTGTTAACTCAGGCAGTTTTTGCCCAGGAAATACTGACAAAATCAGAGGCTGTAAAACTGGCTCTTGAATTTAATTATGATATTAAAGTGGCTAATAACTCTGTTGAGATAGCAAAAAATAACTCTGATATAATGAATAGTGGATATTTGCCACGCTTAAGTACCAGGGCAGGTGTAAATTATTCCAGAAGATCTGTACAGCGAGATTCTGATGATGGAATTGTGTTCGCAGCCGGTGGTAATACGTATACCTATAATTCCGCACTTGAATTGAGTTATACCCTCTTTGATGGATTGGGAAGACAATATACTTTTCAACAAGCCAGGGGAACTGCTGAATTATCCGAACTACAGGCACGTCAGATCATTGAGCAGGCGTTGCTTCAATTATTTAGTGCATATTATGAAGTCGCGAGATTGACTGAAAATGAGATCAGCCAGAAACAATCACTTGAAATATCGAAAGACAGATTATTAAGGGCGAAGTACGGTTATGATTACGGACAGAACACACAATTGGATGTGCTGAATGCCGAAGTGGATGTCAATAATGACAGTATCGATTATCTGACCATCATACAGCAGCTAGAAAATGCAAAAAGAGACCTTAATCTATTGCTTGGGAGGGAAGTGAATGTGTTATTTACAGTGGATACTACTGTTTTCTATCTCAGGGGATTAACATTGGAAGATGTGGTTACAGACGCAAAAAAACGAAATGTGACAGTTTTACAGGCAGATAAACTCATTCAGAATAGCCAATATGATATCAATATCATCAGGGCTAACTGGTTACCCCGGGTTGATCTTTCTGCTTCCTATGATTGGAGCAGCACCAACTATGACGAAGCGGCAAATTTTCCTGATCAATCGATCTATGGACCACTTGCCGGGGTCAATCTTTCATGGGATCTATTCGATGGTGGTCTTACCAAAACACGGATACAGAATTCAAAAATAGCTTTAGAAAGTGAACGAATTGCAAAAGAACGTACGCAGCAACAACTCTACAGGAATTTAAATAATGCATGGACTGTTTATGAAACTGCCCTTTTCGTTCTGGATGCTCAGCGAAAAAACCTGGAAACTAACCAGGTGAATTTCGATCGGACACTTGAACAATATAAATTAGGCCAGATCACTTCCATTGTCTTTCGACAGGCTCAGGTAAACCTGGTCAATGCTCAATTAAGTTTCAATGAAGCCAAATACCAGGCTAAAATCGCTGAAATTGCACTTTTACAACTCAGTGGTAATTTACTGGATTCAGAGTTTTAGAAAACAAAGCCATTGACCTAAACAGGAGACAGATATTGGAGATTTCTGCTGAATAGTTAATTATATTAGCCTATCTACTATTTCAACGGTATCTCAATCTTCCGGAATACCTTGAACCATGTATTGGTGGTATTTTCCAGGAATAACAGGGCTACAGGATTTTTAGCATCTGAATTCACGGTTCAATCCTGCAGCCTTTTATTATATCTATTTCACCTGATCTTGCTTAATTCTTTAAAAATTGATATCAAGAAAATGACATTAATCTGACATAATTATAATGCTACAGGTTGATTATAAAATAATTTATAATGAGAGCCAGAATTAATAAGCTTTCATTTGTATGATGATTATCTTTGCAGCCTGTAAGTTTAAAAAATTTAGTGGTGAACCACTAAACGCATTTCCGGGGTTAACATTTATTTGACAAGGTGAACATGGTGTTACAATTATATCTTTCAGGTTATTAATATCAGAGAGAGAGAAGTAAAATCACTAATCATTATTATATTGAAGCCAAGGTTTTTGCATAGCCGAATAGCAATTGTTTTATTCCTTTTGTGTCCTAACCTGTTTTTAAATGCACAAATAAATCAGGTAGACCATTGGGAATCCCTCATTCTTTATGATCAGGAATGGGCCTATTTCCCGGGAACTGATCAACCTGCAGTTGGATGGAATGCTTCAGGGTTTGATGATTCAGGCTGGTTAACAGGAAAAGGTGGATTCGGTTATGGTGATAGCGATGATTCAACCATCCTTGATCCGGTTTTATCGGTTTATATGCGTAAAAAATTTTCATTAAATGAGCTTTCCAATATCAAGTTTCTTGTTCTGTATATGGATTATGATGATGCATTTGTTGCCTATTTAAATGGACAGGAAATTGCAAGATCTAATATAGGAATACCAGGTGTGGAACCGGCATTCAATGATTCAAGTCAGTATATACATGAAGCAAGGATGTACAGGGGCTTATTCCCGGAAGAATTCCGTATTCCCGTATCGTGGTTGGATTGGTTGACACAGACTGGAGATAACGTACTTGCGATACAAGTGCATAATGCGGGAAGCAATTCCAGCGACCTCAGTGCTATACCCAACCTGTTTGTCGGAATTAACAATAATACTTATACATATTTTGATTTACCGGAATGGTTTGAACCTCCATTTGATTACACAACCAGTGAACTTCCCATTGTCTCAATCAATACGTTAGGCCAGTCTATTCAGGACGAACAACGTATCAGAGTTCAGATGGGCGTGATAAATAATGGCCCCGGAAGTATGAATCATCTTAGTGATCCCTACAACAATTATGATGGTTGGATTAATATCGAGTACAGAGGAGAATCAGCAATCAATTTCCCAAAAAAATCATATGGATTCGAAACACAAGATGAACTAGGGGAAAATAATAACGTTTCCCTGTTGGGTTTACCTGCAGAGAATGACTGGATTTTATATGGACCTTATTCAGATAAATCGTTGATCAGAAATGTGCTCACTTATCAATTATCGAATGAAATGGGCAGATATGCAAGCAGAACTAGATTTTGTGATCTTTTCATCAATGATTATTACCAGGGATTGTACATTCTATTGGAAAAAATAAAAAGAGATAAAAACAGGATTGATATTGCAAATTTATTACCTGAGGATGTTTCAGGTGACCAGCTTACTGGTGGTTATATCCTCAGGGTAGATAAGATAGATGCTAATGATTATCCTCCATGGACATCCTATCCTTCACCTTCCTTGCCTGGTGTAGATGAAATTTCCTTTCAGTATTTCGATCCTAATGGGTGGGAACTTACATCGGAACAACAGAATTACATACAAAACTATATTTTCAGATTTGAATCTGCACTGAGCAGTAACAATTTTAAAGATCCGGTTAATGGTTATAAACCATTCATCAATATTTCTTCTTTCGTGGATCACCTCATTATAACTGAGCTTAATAAAAATGTTGATGGATACCTATTCAGTACATATATGTTTAAGGACAGGGATAGCAGTGATGGAAAACTTAATATGGGCCCAGCGTGGGATTACAACCTGGCTTTTGGTAACGTGGATTATTGGGAAAATGCTTTAAATACGACAGGTTGGTTATTTGCAGATACTTACAGAATGTACTGGTTTCGGAGAATGATGGAAGATCCTGATTTTGTCAATCAGTTAAGTTGTCGCTGGCATTCTCTGAGGGCCAGTATATTGAGCAATGAACAAATTATAGGACTTATTGATAGTTTAGGCAGTGCTTTAGAAGTTCCGGCAGCAAGAAATTTCAGACAATGGCCGGTGATTGGGGAATATATCTGGCCAAATTTTTTTGTTGGTTCTAATTACGGTGAAGAGCTTGATTATTTAAAAGATTGGATAGGTAGGAGGCTGATTTGGATGGATGAAAACATTTCAGAAACCTGTATCAATGGTATTGCTGATAGGGAACCATTTGCTGATGATATAATAATTTCTCCGAATCCAAGTGAGACACTTTTTAATATCAAAACCGGGGTTTCGGATCAGGTTATTAGTAAAGTAGAGATTTTAAATATACAAGGTAACAGGTTGTTTGAGAAAGAAATTTCATATAATAATGAGTGGGTGGTTTACTGGGATGAAACTGGTGTAATTAAAAAAGGCATTTATCTGGTTCGTATTCAATTGAAAGATGGAAATGTTTTAATGAGGAAAGTAATCAGGAAATAAACGATTTGATAAAGAAAAATAAAACTGTATAAAAATTGGCTAACGTGAAATTCAGCAAAGTATATTTTATAAATATCAGGTGAATGCCTCATATGAAATTAATACATATCATACTGGTTCTTTTACTGGTAGTTATTGCCAGCTTAGAGGTATATGCACAGGAAAAACGCAATTCTATTGAAGCTGCAGGCAGATATGAATACTGGTCTGATGGATATCCCGACAGGTATTTTCTATATCTTCAGTATGGAAGGAAGATAAAGGAACATCAATTATTTTTTAGAATTAATTCCATTTGGAGAAATAGGGATCATGGTTTTCAATATGAAGTAGACTTTTATCCCAAATTTTCACCTAAATCCTATGGTTATTTCAATATGGCCTATTCCAATTCTCCATTAATGCCTAATTTCCGTACCGCCGCTGAAGTATTCCGGGTACTGAATAAAGGCTGGGAGGTTTCGTTAGGTATTCGGACAGTTCATTTACCGGATTATAATATTTTTTCTATTACTGGAATAGTTGGGAAATATATTGATAACTGGTACATATATGGACGACCTACCATCAATTTTCTTAAGGATGATATCAACATGAATTTCCTTGTTGAAGCAAGGAGGTATATGGGTGAAGGTACAGCATATATAGGTATGCTGGTTTTGTATGGGACCGACTTCGGTACCGTTCGGGATTTTAATGCGATTGAAAACTCTTTCGGTTTAGAGACCTATTTGGTAAGGTTCAAATCATTGATCAATTTGACCGTTAATACGGATTTATCAGTTGGGGTTGATTTTTCCGGAATTAAGATTCCGGAGAGAGGGAAATATGTGCCCATTATTGGGGCTGATATTATAGTAAGAAGGAGGTTCTAATGGATGCATATGAAATCATAACGTTAGTTGTAATAATTTATGCGGTCATTTATACTGGTACAAAGGTCATTTTTTCAGTCATTTCCCTTGTACAGATCCGTTTATATACAAAAAAATATCCCCATATCTCAACAGAAGAAGAAGTAAGGAGTATTGTCAAAGCAAAAAGTAGAGACCTTCCATTAATATCGATTATTGCCCCGGCTTTTAACGAGGCTCCTATCATCATTGAATCCGTAAAATCTTTTCTTAACCAATCCTATCCGAATACAGAAGTTATTGTTTCCTCGGATGGAGGTACTGATGGCACCCTGGAAAAATTGATTGAATATTTTCAGCTTTTTGAGGTAGATTTTAAGGGTAGAGAAAGTGATAATATAATTCATCAGCCAGTTAAAAGGTATTTCAAATGTCAGAAATTCAGAAATCTGATTGTTATTGATAAGGAAAACGGGGGAAAATCTGATGCTCAAAATGCAGCAATATCTATCGCCTCAGGAGAGATAATTGCTACTATTGATGCTGATTCTGTGCTGGAAAAAAATGCCTTGATGCATATTGCCAATATTTTTGAAAGAGATGAAAAAACAATCGGAATTGGTACGCCGATAGGCGTTGTAAATGATAGTAACGTTGGACCGGATGGTGTAGCAGATGCATCTATTCCCAAAAGTTTATGGGCTAAGATACAGGTGATTGAATATTTGCGATCTTTTTTACTGGGAAGAATGGCTATGCAGAAATTGCGGGGTCTTATAATCATATCCGGAGCATTTGCAGTATATCAAAGGTGGATACTGGAGGCCGTAGGTGGATATACACCACGTTCTTTTGCTGAAGATATGGATGTGGATTGCAAGATATGGAAGTTTATTGATCATAACCGGTTAAAATTGTCTATCAAATACATACCTGAAGTATTTTGCTGGACCCAGGTACCTGATACATTTAAAGTGTTAAGGATTCAACGTGATCGGTGGGCAAGAGGATTAACACAGACAATATTTCGTAACCGGGATCTTTTTTTCAACTTCAGATATAAATTATTAGGACTTTTTTCATATCCATATTATTTATTCTTTGAATGGCTGACTCCCTTTGTTGAAATCTTGGGTTTACTTTATCTGATTTTCTTGACGGCTACCGGGACATTGGAATATTTGTTGCTTGGCAAGATATTCCTCATCTATTATACCATTGGTTTGATTTTAAATATCATTACGATTACAGTGGAAGCTTTCACCGGAGGGCATTATAAGAATTCCGCCTCACTACGGAAATTGGCGTTGATTGCATTAATTGAACCTATTTTCTATCACTGGATAAATAGTTTTTTATACATTCAAGGTAACATCAATCTGGTGATTAGGCGATCCATGAAATGGGGAAAAATGGATCGAAGGGTATTAAGAACTGTACTAATGAATAATAACAGGAAAAAGAAAAATGGGGAACTAAAAAAAGAATCTTCATTGGTTGATTAATATCCTTAAATCGAGTTCAAGTTCATTTAATTTTGAATAAAACTATGTTTCCATTCATTTCTTGCCGCACAGAATAAAATGCTGTATATTTATTTCAATGCCGTATATATGGTAGAAACTAGTTAGTATTTTTTATAATATGTCTCTTAAATTTACTTTAAGCGAAGAATTTCTATCATCCCAGGAACAAGATGTATTTTCGGATTATCTTAAAAGTCAGGAGGTTGACGAAACTGTATGGCAAATTTATTTCTGTTATTTTAAAGTCAAATCGAGATGGACCCGGCCGATGGTTTTGAGGGTTTTTAGTGATGAGCGCCTTATCGCTGCTGCTTTGCTGATTGAATGCAGGCATACCGGACGTTCACTCTTCAAATCTTCATTGTTGTATAATCCGGTTAACTGGCTAGGAATTCCCGTTTATATTTGGCTCCGTGCAGGTTTTGGTCCTGAAGTAATTGCGAATCCAGGGTTTTATTCCAATGATGTAGATCCTGATTTGATTGCCGGAGAGATAATCAATTACCTTCATAACAAATCTGTTGCATTTTTTATTACTGATTATCAGGCTAATGCACACTTACATAAGGGAGCAAATGTTTTTCCTTATGTTGATGAAGGGACTGTTGATGTATCCGGGATGGAAACTGTTCAGGATTACATTGCTGAACATAGTAATCTTAAACGCAAAATCAGGACTTTTACAAATAAAGGAGGTACAATAGAGATTTTAAAAGGTAAGTTGGAAGATAATTATCAACAGGCAGTAGTAAACTGCGCTGAATCCACCATGAGAAAAAGTTTTGTTTATACTCCTTTCCAGGATATCTTTATCAACGTGATAAAGGAAACATTACATGGCGATTCTTCTTCCTTTATACATATCTTTACCAAAATGGATGGGGAAATTACCGGGTATCATTCCTATGTAGTGACAGGATCTACATTAAGGATGATGCATGGTGCCTTTTACCGTGATCTTAAATCGACCTATCATGCTTATGAAAATATTTTTATCGCTACGGTAGGTCATGCAATAGAACAGAGGTTAAAAAAAGTTTATTTTGGTCCTATTATGAACGAGACAAAACGCAGAATGATGCGGGAATCCGAACCATGCTCAACCTATTTTTACAGCCGTAATCCGGTTTTCAGGTTTATCTTTTCGTTGATGTATTCCCGATCCCAATTGCAGAATAAAAAACTATTGGCATTTGCCTCAAAATAAAAATTACTTAACCACTATTATTTAGCCATCAGGCTACCAAGACACCAAGTGTTTATTTTATATCCACAAACACAAACGTAAATGTATCGGAAATACAGAAATTAAGCCAATAATTACATATCCTTGGTGTCTTTGTGAATTGGTAGTATCTGGATTTAAAAGCCAACCAAAACTCAAAATATTTTGAGTGGGTCATTGATCATGGGTAAATCTAGATATGCACGTTCCTCCTTACTGATGGTTCCGAAAAGTCCTAGAAATCCACCCGAAGACCTTGCAATTTTTTTGGCGATGGTTTTTAAACTGATAAAATATACCACAACAAATGCTTTATCTAACTTCGGAAAGATAGGATTAAGACCGGTTAATTCTTCAACAATTTGGTGGTTCCTTTCTTCATAATTTTCCGGATAAAATTGCAATACTTCATGTATTCTTTCCTCTACGTTCTCGGCAATTTCTGAATAAAAATCATATAATAATGCTCTTGTTTTTTTTGCACTCTCTTTGGCAAAATTGATGGCTGTGTTGATCTCACGATTATCAATTACACCATCTGCTCCTGAAATCAATATACTGGTAAGTATCGGTGACTTATATACCAATTTTATTTCTTCTTCTGTCAGATCTTCTAATTGGGGGATCATTTCACTAATTTTAGTGCAATATATACATTACCTTTTAACAAACAACTCATCATCATTAAATAAGGATTTTTTCAGCATTTAGAAGGACCTCATGGCTTTTATTGTTTAGCGGATTTGATCTCTGAAATTTTTCAGATGTTCGGCTGTTTCCCGAACAACCCGCTGAACAGCGAGACCATGATCCAATCCAGGGACAAAAGAGCCTATAGTTATACCTGTCAAAAAGATGTAATGTGCATGAACCATAGCTCTTAACCATCCTGCAGGAACATGTCCTGAAGGGAAACTGCTCACAGGCTGGTAATGACTTCCAACTGCTTTTTTAACCCATTGCTGATCCTTTTCAAGAAAATATTCAAAATAATCAGCTTGATGTGAGGAATACCGTATGGATCCTTTTTTCGCAAATAGTTCAAAGTAGATAAGATCACCTGTTCCAGAGCTTATGCGACTGGCTGAAAGTGTGCCGCCTGCCGTTGTAACCGGATCAAATAGGGATATACTACTGAATAGATCAGAACCTTCCGGTACATCAGAAAATGTACCACACTGAAACGCATTCATAACTTTTAATTTCTCACTCAAAAAAGCCATCAGCAGACTTATACCATGGGAACCCAGGTCTGCCATAGCGCCTCCATCCGGAGCCGGTGTAAGTCTTGTTTTTCGCTTTTCGCGGTAAGAAGATTGAAGATAATCACCATGATAATATTTTAATTCAAAATGTATTGGATAACCTAAAATACCTGATTCCCAGAATTGAAGGGCTTCCCTCAAGGCTGGTGATTGTAGATATTGAAATCCTACCTGTATGTTGATTTCTTTCGATAAGGATTTTAATAGTTTATGCATTTGTGCCTCTTCTTCTTTCGAGGCACATACAGGCTTTTCGAGATATATATGTTTGACCTTTGGCATTTGTAATGCCAACTTTAAATGTTCAAAATGAACCTGATTAGGGCCTAATATTAATACGGTATTTATATTTTTGTTTTGTACGAAGTTTTGTAGATCCTCTGCTTCCCGGAAACCAAATTTTTCAGCAAAATTTTCTCTGCTTTCCTTCCTGGTTGAAGTTACCGATTCAAATGTTATTGATGGTACATCATTGTAATAGAATTTAAGGGCATTTAAAGAATAAGCATGCCCCTTGGCTATTCCACCAGCTCCTATAAATCCAATTTTGACATGGTTCATTGTAAATAAATATGTTTTGTCTAAAAATAATCAAATTATGCTTATGCGATTACAGAAAAAATATGATTCTACTATATTCCTGATGTGATAGTGGAGAAGGGAATGTTAACTTGTAATTTAATCCGAACTATTAATTAACATTATATTTAATCGACCTAACTACATTTTTAAATTACCGATATTCAATTGAATATCCTACCGGGTTAATAAGAAATTATTATAATTTAATAAATATTTTTAGTTTATAAAGCAGGATCCTTCATCATCAACCAGAAAATCAGGAATAAAAAAATACTGATAGCCAAGCCATACATAAAAATAATGTATGAGGTTCTTAACAGCCTATATTTCATATGTAAGACCTTTGACTGGTTATAAATATCAATGATCATGTTTTCATAAACATCCTTACTTGATTCAATCAGGTTTTCCATAGTGTGTAAATATTCATCCAGCTTCATTGCATAAATATTTTCGAAAAAGAGGTAGCTTTTTTTTCCATTAGTCTTCGGATCATTTCCTTTTGCAGGTCTGATTAAACGGGGTTTAGCCGACCGGATGGCATATATAGCACTTATCAATGCCGTCAACATGATGCATACCACAGGTATTACCAGTCTGATATTTTCTACATCCTCCGGAGCAGTAAATATAAATTTAGAACTGATAATACCTATGAGAATGGATATGATCATGGCATTTATTCCCAGAATCATATTGGCTTTACTATCAGCTATTCGAATGAGATTGATCTGTGTCCTGTAGGTAACCCTGAAAAGGGTTTGTCGGCCGCCTTTTGGGCTTTTTTTTAATTTCTTGATATCATTTTGATTTTCCATGATTCTTAAGACCTAAAGATGACTGAATTAAAGAATTATTTAGCCCTGAATATAGAATCATTAGCGCATAATTTCGATATTCCATATTAATAGAAGCAAATCTGTGTAACTAAAATTAGAACTTTCGGCATTCAAAATACAAATTTTTTACATTTAATATCTGATCTCACAATTTATTATTGAACCTTAAAAAAATAATTAAAATCATAAACTTAGATAATCAAGTTTTAATATTTCCAGAATAGTCGTAAAATTCTAGTAATTCAATTAAAATATATTGAATTAACGTCACATATTTCCTAAATTAATATATTACAATATTCATCAGGCCAAGATAAAAGGAATACCTTATGGTCATGTTATACATCAAAATGGGAAGACTTTGCCGGTATAAGTCTTAATGAAACAAAAATTAAAATTATGAAATCTCAAAAATTTACTCGCAGACAGGTTCTGGTTACTACTGCTACAGGTGCCATTGCTACGTTGTCGCCGTGGCCATTGAAATCTTTTAACTTTATGAGCAAGAACAAAGATCAGTTAGCATTAAATGGTGGTGATCCGGTAAGAACAGCACCCTGGCCGGATTGGCCAATCTGGAATGAGAATGCGGAAGAAGAAATCGTGAAAATGCTTCGAAGTGGAAAGTGGTGGCGTGGTCGGGGTGACTATGTCGAAGAATTTGAAGAAAAATATGCAAAACTTATGGATGCAAAACGGTGCCTGGCTACAGCAAGTGGAACCACGGCATTGCTGGTTGCATTGCATGTACTTGGAGTGGATGCTGGCGATGAAGTTCTTGTGTCGCCCTATACGTTTATAGCCACATACAATGTGATCCTGATGAATAAAGCGTTACCGGTCTTTGTTGATTCGGATCCTGAAACGTTTTTAATCAATCCGGCAAAAATAGAGGAACGCATCAATGATCGTACGACAGCGATACTGCCTGTCCATATTTATGGATTGCCGGTCGATATGGATGCTGTGAACTCCATAGCGCAAAAATATCAGTTGAAAGTGATTGAAGATGCATGTCAGGCATGGCTGGCTGAGTATCGTGGAAAGAAAACGGGAACATTGGGGGATTTAGGATGTTTCAGTTTCCAGAATTCAAAACATATCCCAACAGGAGAAGGTGGTGCGATTGTCGGTAATGATGATACGATTATGGACCTGTGCTATGCGTTTCATAACTGTGGACGGCCATATAGAAGTTTTCAATGGGAGACTCCATATCCAACCAGAGGCAGTAATCGCAGGATGCAACAGTTTCAGGCTATTATGTTGATGTCTCAGATGGAAAGAGCAGAAAAAGATGCAGATAAGCGATTGAAAAATGCCCTGTATCTTGATAGTAAATTAAAGGATATTCCTGGTATTATACCCTATAAACTGGCTTCAGGTGCTACCAGGGCGGTATACCATTTATATCCATTCCGTTACCAGAAAGAAAACTTCAATTATGTGGAAAAGGAAAAGTTTATGCAAGCTCTCAGGGCGGAAGGAATTCCTTGTGCGAGTGGATATGGGCCACAAAATAACTATGGATTAATTGAAGAAGCATTAAATTCCAGGGGTTATAAACGATTATATTCCAAAGAAAGGCTTAAGCGGTATCGTGAAGAAAACGTACTTCCAGGGAATGATCAATTATGTGATGAAGCAATTGGTTTTGCTCAAAGCATGTTACTCGGCACACAAAGTGATATGGACGATATCGTAAATGGGATCACCAAAATTTATAATAACCGCGATCAAATATAAAAAATCGAAATTCGCTAATCGCAAATCACAAATCAAACATCCTAATGATTTTCGATGTTCGATTTGCGGTGTGTGACTTGCGATTTGATTGATAAAAAAAATCTTTATCGTTATTAATTAACAGCGATGTTTCGGATTAAAAGGGCAACGTTATTTAGGCATTGACTAATCGAAAATCGCTAATCGCTAATCGCAAATCACAAATCAAACATCCTAATGATTTTCGATGTTCGATTTGCGGTGTGTGACTTGCGATTTGATTGATAAAAAAGAATCTTTATCGTTATTAATTAACAGCGATGTTTCGGATTAAAAGGTCAACGTTATTTAGGCATTGACTAATCGAAATTCGCTAATCGCTAATCGCAAATCACAAATCAAACATCCTAATGATTTTCGATGTTCGATTTGCGATGTGTGACTTGCGATTTGATTGAAATATAACAATTTATATCGTTTTTAATTAAAATTCATGGCGCTTATCATGAATCGAAAATCCTTTTGGTTCGTGATTCAATCAAGCTTTTATTCTTTAACTGTTTCTTCAACTTGTCCCAACTCTTGTTTAATAGATAATTCCACTTTTCCCAAAAGCTCTTCCAGGGAATATGCTGAAGGATCGATGGGATCAAGAACGGTGAATTTCAGATGCAATCCGAAAGGTATCGGGAATGTGCCATTTTCAAGAAGTCGATAATTTCCGTCAATGACAAATGGGACAATTACAGAAGAAGGTGCGGCTTTCAAAAGGGCTTTTATTCCACTCATTTTGAATTTTTTCACCTTTCCGTCTCTGCCTCTAGTACCTTCCGGGAAGATGCAGGCGGCATAATTATTTTTTTCAATATAGTGGCCCAGGTTGTAGATTTCCTGTAACGCCTGTCCTTTATTTTTACGGTCGATAAGAGCAGACCCACCATGTCGAAGATTATAGGAGATACTTGGTATATTTCTCCCAAGTTCGATTTTCGATATATATTTTGGATGATGTTTTCTGAATCGCCATCCAATAGGAGGAATATCGAACATGCTCTGGTGATTTGATATAACAATCAGTGGCCTGTCAGTTGGAAGATCGGGATTTCCTCTGAAACTTATCTTTGCTCCGAGAATCCTCAGATTCATCAATGTAAAGTAATTTAAAAGATCAACAGTTTTTTTGTGAGCAAAATAACCAAATAAATTATTTGCCAGGACTTGTTTTATATGAAAAACTCCAAGTGTAATACCAAATCCGAGGTAAAAGAACGGCGTCATCAGATAGGATAAAATTTTTTTCATCATGATAAATTATATAACCTCGATAATAAATATGTGATAATTAAAATTTAACTCCACCCCGGCACTAATATATATTCAAGGGATTCTTATTAATTGATTTATTAAACTAATGTAAAATTCGTATTTTCATCGGAACTTACCATATGTCATGCAACATGATTTACAATATCAGAAATTATTTGGAATATTAACATCAAGGTTCAGTGAAGCAAACGTAGGCCTTCTGTGTAATCAAACGGCATTCAGTTGGACTGATAAAAAATACCTTGCAAGTGTCCTTGATAGTGCTGCTAACCTGGTAAAGATTTTTGTGCCAGAACATGGTTTTTTTGCTGAATTACAGGACCAGGAAGAGGTAGACTTGTTACACAACTATGACTTTCTAAATATACAAGCCGAAATTATTTCAATTTACGGGAAGGAGGGAAGTGAATTAATAAATTTCGCGAGTCAAATGACCGACCTCGATCTTTTGATTATTGATATCCAGGATGTAGGCGTCAGATATTTTACTTACATCACAACTATTGCAAGAATATTTCAAGTCTTAAAAAATCGAAACGTAAGCATTTTAGTAATCGATCACTCTAATCCTGCTGGAAGGCAGGTTGAAGGGACATTGCTTTCTGAAAATTATACTTCATTGATTGGCTGGCCAGGCTTGCCTCATCGGTATGGACTTACGATTGGAGAATTATGTCTTTTTTTGAAAGATCAACTTAATGGGATCTTCAACTTGGAGATTATTAAAACTGAAAATAAAGTTATAGATCCAGGTTACCCATACCCGTCACCAAATATCCCTTTTCCTGTAACCATCCGAATTTATGCGGGTCAGTGTCTCTGGGAAGGAACAAATGTAAGTGAAGGAAGAGGAACCACCAGACCTTTCGAAATATTTGGAGCACCTTTTTTTAATGAGTTATTATCAAACTGGACAGAAGAATGGAATAACAAGAATCCGGAGGCTATCCTTCGACCATTGATTTTTATTCCAACATTTCATAAATATCAGGATCAGGTCTGTTCTGGATTTCAATTACATCCTGTTTTGGGAAATTTTCATTCCTTATGGTATTCATTAAAGTTGATTCGCGCAATCAAAGCAGTATTAAAGGAATTTAGATGGCGTGAAGGGCCATATGAAGTTGGATCTGATAAAACGGCGATTGAGTTACTGGCCGGTGATGAGGTGTTATTAAATTATCTGAATGGAAAGGAAAAAGATGAGACAATAACGGAAAGACTCCACGAAGAGGAACGGAAATGGATTGAGCAAAGCAGTCAATATGTGTTGTATGGAGATAAGCTCAGATTTACGAATTTAAATAAACTCATTTAGGAAATTTAATGTGAAATTGGCTAATTGAGGAATTGGGTAAATTTTTCTTTTCTCATTGCACCCTTCTAATCTTCTAAAGGAGGCAAGCGCACTTCTTTCAATTACCTTCGAGCCTCGAACTTCCAGCTTCGAGCAGTTTTCAGCCTTGAGCTTTTTCCCTCACGCCACCTTTCGACAGGCTCAGGGATGTCACCCATCCCGTATAGAGCCTTGAGCTTTGAGCCTTAGGCTTTATATATTTACATAATCTTCCTTATTCGCCCTGTCTATGCTTGCATTGATCACATATCCCAGCAAGAGGATAACAGAAAGTAAAAATAGCCAGATCATGAAGGCAATGACGGCTCCTATCGATCCATAAAATTTGTTATAGGCAGCAAGATTGGTTAAATAAAAGGAAAAACCATACGACGCGGCTATACATAGAAAAGTAGCAATTACAGATCCGGTATTAATAAAAACAAACCTGTCTTCCACAGATGGTCCGAAATAGTAAATAAGGCTGATCATAAGCTGGAATATGAGTACAAGCATGATGAACCTTAATCCAATGATGATATAGAGTAAATAATCTGTATTTAATACACCAATATCCAGTAAAAAATCCAAAACAATTTGTCCACCTATTAGTAATATGTTTGCGATCGTGAGGACCAGTATTAAAAGAAGGGTAAGGAAAAAGGCGATGGCCCATGTTCTGAAGTATCCTCTTGAAAATTTTGTCTTATAAAAATGATTAAAAGTCGTAATCAGAGAAAGCATGCCATTGGTAGACAGGTATAATGAAAAAATGATTCCAAAAGATAATAATCCACCCCTGGGTTTGCTGATAATATCCTCTATCGTTGATCGTACCTGATCGATCATAGAAAGCTCCAGATCATCAACAAAGCTCATGACAGTTTCCTGCAGGTTAGGAACTGGTATATAGGGTATCAGTGTAAACAGAACCAGAATGGCAGGAAAAATGGCCAACGTAAAATTATAGGCTACTGCTTTAGCCCTTTCAATTATGTCATCCCTCTCCAGGCTGATTAAAAAGATTTTTATGATCTCAAATAATGGAGTCTTTTTCCTGCCGATTTTAATCCTGTCCAGGAATGCAGTTGTTTTTCTCCAGGATTTATATCTATCAAGATATTTTAAAGCATCAACGATCATTAAAATATGGTTTCAAAATATTTATTAAAAAATCAGGAGCCATGATTGGCTTCTCAGTTTTCCTGTTGATAAAGACTAACGTTGTTTCACCTAAGTTAATTAATTTTTTATCTTCATTAAATACCTGGTAATCAAAAGTTATTCTTGTTGTTGGCAACTTTCCAAGCTTTGTATGAATGGTAAGTAAATCATCATATCTGGCTGGAAGAATAAATTTTGATCGATTTTCAAGAACCGGTAATAATATTCCCCGTTCTTCAAGTGATTTATAGCTTATTCCTAAATTTCTGAGTGCCTCAACCCTTGCTACCTCATAATAGGTGGCAAAATTACCATAATATACAAATCCCATTTGATCGGTTTCTGCATATCTTACACGTATTTGCGATTCAAATTGATACATATTTATCGATATATTCCCTGTTTATTAAGTGCCCTCTGGTATCTGGCTGCGTACACTAAATGTTCCCTTAAATTATTTGAAAAATGATGATAACCTGAAAAATCTTCTTTGGCCACCATATACAGGAAGTTATGCCTTTCATAGTTGAGCACGGCATCAATAAATAAAATTTCAGGCATATTGATTGGGCCCGGAGGCAAGCCTCGATACCTGTAGGTATTATAGGGAGAGTCTATCTCTTTGTGAATGTTAAGAACACGTGTTATACTGAAATCATCGTTTGCATATACCACGGTTGGATCTGCCTGTAATGGATAATTCCGGTGGAGCCTGTTGATATATAATCCGGCAATTACAGGAGCTTCTTCATTCTTCTTACATTCAGCTTTAACAATAGATGCAAGTATATATACTTCATTTGGTGTCAATCCGATTGAATCGGCCATATCCTTTCTTGAATGGTTCCAGAAAAATTCATATTCTTTATACATCCTGTCCAGTAATTCTTCAGCACTGATGGTCCAGTAAACTTCATAAGTATTAGGAATGAACATACACTTAAAGGTATGACCGTCAAAACCATATTTATTCCAGGTTACTGAATCTTCCAGTTTGTGTTGAAGATCCGATGGTTTCAATTCAATGTCCTGGCATATTTTCGCTGGAAGGTCTTCCATAAGCCGTACATTATTAAAAGTGATGTTTACAGGTACCTGTTCGCCCGCCCGGAGCATTCTGATCACATCCCGGTTATTCATATTGGAATTCAACAAAAACTTACCAGGTTTGATAAGTTCATCGTAATTCATGATTTTCGACAGAAAGCTGAAAGCTACCAGATCATTTACATAACGACCCTGATATAATATATTCTGGACATTTTTAAAGTCAGATCCTGTTGGTATGTATAAATACTTTGGTTCTTTATCTACTAATATGTTTGGAGAATTTATTACCTGGTAAATGTAAAATGAAAAAGAAGATAAGGAGATCGTAAAGACCACCATAAAAGCAATAAATATATTTCTTTTAGTCATAGGAAGGACAAAAATAACAAAATGTATTAAATTGATAATCCAATTTAAATTTCAATAACCAAACATTTTTTTGCCATGGCCGGAGAATTGATAAAAATGTATGCGGATAATCCCAGAACTTCAAAAATTGCGCATTTAGTTAATATTTTGAAAGAAGGTGGAGTTGTTATTTATCCAACAGACACTATATACGGACTTGGATGTGATATTTTTAATGCCAAGGCCATTGAAAAGTTATGCCGTATCAAAGGACTTAATCACAGAAAGGTAAACCTTTCATTTATCTGTTATGATCTGAGTGATATTTCTAATTATGTAAGAGCCATCCCCAGGCCTGTTTTCAAGGTTTTGAAAAAGGCATTACCCGGTCCATTCACTTTCATCATGAATGCGGGTAGCCGAACGCCTAAATATGTCCATACAACCAAAAAAACAGTTGGCATTCGTATTCCTGATAATAATATTCCCCGTGAGATCGTGAAAGAACTGGGTAATCCTATCGTCACTACCTCGCTCAAACACCAGGATGAAATTCGTGAATACCTTACCGATCCGGGAGAGATCTTTGATAATTTCAAGAATGAAGTTGATATTGTCATTGACGGCGGTCCAGGGAAAAACATTCCATCCACAGTAATTGATTGCACCGATGAATCTTTTACGGTGTTAAGACAGGGAGTGGGTGATATTGAAGAATTCTTATAAAAATAAATTATGTCATTAGAACTTTTTAATTTGAAAGATACAAGGGTACTGATCACTGGTGGTACGCACGGTATCGGACTGGCTATGGCAGGAGGCCTTGCCGAGGCCGGAGCCAGTATTATTTTAAATGGACACACACCCGAGAGACTCGATCAGGCTGTGGATTCTTGTTTGAAAAAGGGATTTCGGGTAAAAGGATATTTATTTGACATTACAATTCAGGAAGCTGTAAATCAAAATTTAGAAAAGATACAAAAGGAAGAAGGTCCCATTGATGTATTGGTAAATAATGCTGCTATGCATAAACGGAAAAAAATAATGGATCTTTCTCTGGATGAATTTAAAAAGGTTTTGGATGTGAATCTGACCGCACAGTTTTATATGGCTCAAAAAGTAGCCGCTTCCATGATCCAAAGAAAGAAGGGTAAAATCATCAATCTTTGTTCCATGATGAGTGAACTGGGCAGGGAAACAACAGGAGCTTATGCTGCTGCCAAGGGTGGTTTAAAAATGCTGACAAAAAGTATGGCCACCGAATGGGCCCGGTATAACATTCAGGTAAATGGTTTAGGGCCGGGTTATATAAAAACGGATGCGACAGGTCCAATCAGTCAACCTGGCAATCCTTTACATGATTATATTATTTCCCGCACGCCCGCTGGTAGATGGGGAAAGCCTGAGGACCTGATGGGTGCTGCCATATTCCTGGCAAGTAAAGCCTCTGATTATGTAAATGGACATATTTTATATGTCGATGGCGGTATTTTGGCTACATTTGGCAGTCCATTGGAAGCCTGATATAATCCGCACATCTTTAGGGTTAAAAGACACATCGATTTATATTTGCATTCTTTTAGAAATATTCGGACATGTCATTATTAAGTAGCGAGTATTTTATCCTTTTTCTAATCATTACCATTGGTATTCTCCTGGGTAAGGTAAAAATTGTTGGAGTGACCCTGGATAACTCGGCAGTAATTTTCGTTGCTTTGTTATTCGGTCATTATGGATACCGGGTTCCGGATATTTTTCAAACGATCGGATTGATATTTTTCATTTATTCCATTGGTATTCAGTCAGGTCCGGGCTTTTTTGAATCATTTCAGAAAAAGGGATTGCAACTGGTCATTGTAGCTGGCATTGTGGTTATATCCGGTGGGTTGATAGCTGTTTTATTGGCCTATCTTTTCGCAGTGGATTTTAAATTGGCGGTTGGTTTATATACTGGAGCCTTAACCAGTACACCCGGACTGGCAGCAGCCATCGAAAGTTCTAAATCTACCCTGGCTTCCATAGGATATGGAATAGCTTATCCTATTGGTGTGATTGGTGTGATATTATTCGCAAGATTATCACCAAAGATCTTTAAAAAAGACATCAAACAATCCGAGATAGATTACGAAAAGGAAGTATCTGAAGATTATCCTGAACTAATCAGTAAGAATTTTATTGTTGAAAATAAAAGTATCGTAGGCCAGACAATTGGCGATCTTGAAATAAGATCCATGACCGGTGCGAATATCTCAAGGATCGTACATGAAGGAGAAGCGGTTGTGCCTGAGGCTGAATCCATATTACATAGAGGGGATTTGATCAAAGCCGTTGGAACGGCACAGGCACTGAAAAAGATTAGATTGCTTGTTGGTTCAGAAACTGAACAGGAAATTCCACGAAGCGGTCAGTTTGATGTTCAATGGATCCTTGTGACAAATAAAAAGGTGGTAAATAAATCGCTTGGGGAGCTAAATTTATTTAATAACTATAATGCGACTGTAACAAGGATTCGCAGAACGGGGATAGATATCACACCCAATGCTTCCTCCAAGGTTCGTTTTGGTGATAAGTTGATGGTGGCATCCTCCAAAGGCAACATGCCCGCGGTGATCAAACTTTTCGGGAATAATATCAAATTATTGAGCGAAGCTGATTTTTTGCCAATTTCTGCCGGGATTGTCGTAGGAGTTTTGATGGGTATAATCGAACTACCTATTCCGGGTGGTTCCACTTTTAAACTAGGACTTACTGGTGGGGTACTGATTTCCGGCCTTGTGTTGAGTCGGATTGGGAAAACCGGTCCAATCATATGGAATGTGTCAGGTCCGGCGAATCAGTTACTTCGGCAGATCGGATTGCTGTTTTTCCTGGCAGCAGTGGGCACACATGCCGGAGAAACGCTAGTAGAAACCATTCAGGCCAATGGAATAAATCTGGTATTAATCGCTTTGATTATTACTCTTTTCCCTATGGTTCTAGCAACTCTTTTAGGATTATATCTGTTTAAGATCAATTTCCTTTCCATACTGGGAACACTGGTCGGGGGGATGACCAGTACGCCGGGCTTGAGTGCTGTGGATTCCCTCACGGATTCCAACGCGCCCTCCATTGCCTATGCCACTGTGTATCCTTTTGCGATGGTGATCCTGATCATTTGTGCACAGGTAATTGGAGCGGCACTATAATGATTGAGGAATTTGGTAAATTAACTAATCGGCTAATCGTACAATCATCCCGCTGGCCAGTTGTCTAATCGACCAATTTTCTAACTGGTTAATTGATCAATCTTGTCTCGTCCTAAATAAAGTTTATGCCAAAAGGCATCCCTTTGGGACAGGTTTAACACTTAATCCTGATATTAATTTACAATTATTATTTAGTGCTAAAATAGTATTACAAGTTTTTTTTGATTTCCACATGTTTTTAAATTCCCATTCGTTTTCTGATGTGCTTGGGATGGGGTTGAATTTTTGTAACTCAGTAAAAATAATAATTAACCAACCTCAGAGAGGTTGCATTATTATTTGATTAAGAAAAATCATTATCCGATAGATCACTTTAGAATCTCTACATATTATTGTGAAATGAGACTTTTCCAGTTGATAATATAGTCAAAATAATGAAACCTCTCCGAGGTTATTGGATCAATTCATTGGTTGATATAATAATGCAACACCCTCCGGGGGAGCATTTATGCGATCCTCAGTTTTTAAATTAATTTTCAAACAAAATTAAAATATGACATACGCTTCAAAATGATACCTTACTTACATAAGTGGAGTTTAACCAGTGTCAATCTAAATAGTCCGATTAAAGTATTGGGTATGCAAGTTAATAGTAAATCAAATGAGTCTATCCGGATTCTGATGCAAAGTCCCCTGACTAATATCTCATCCGGTTTCCCAGTCTACCCGTCTACCGTATTAATGTCACCCCGCCCCGCTGCTCATAAATCCTTGGATCTGCATCGGTGATGCTTTTAAACCTTATAAGATATGGGTAGGTGCCGTTTGGCAGAAGTGTTCCATTCTTAGTCCCATCCCAGGCAAAATTTTTGTCCCTGGATTCAAACACCGGTTCTCCCCAGCGGTTGTAAATGATGATCTGGAAATCCTCTGCGATATAAACCCCATCAACAGAAAAAGTTTTATTCTTTGGTATGTCCGATTCAGGAGAAAAGGCATTCGGAGCATATAATTGCGGGATACATTGTAACTGAACCGCAAAGGTATCAATAGTAACACACCCGTAGTTGTTAGCGCCGGAACCTTCATATAATCCTTCTTCATAAATTTCATACCGGCCTGGTTCGAATTCTATTACGATACTATTTGTGGTAATATTGAACATTGAATAATTGATGAAATTCCCTACATCAATGATTACCGTTTCATTGGCCGGTGGTTCTGAACAAATCTGATACAATGGATTTATATTTGATTCAGTTACCGGATTTCGAAGCACCAAGATATTTGCCATTTTTTCACAGCCACTCCAATTTGTGGTCACCTCATAGACTCCTTCAGCATTTACATCTACTGCCTGAGTTGTCTGGTTTCCAACACCGGGATCCGGACCTGACCAGTTGTAGGAATCAATATTCGAACTGGATATATTCAAAATATTTGCTGTCAATGTTATAGGACTACCATCATCACAGGCGATGGTAGATGTGAGGAATACAGAATAATCCTGATAAGTTGTCACATCAATTGGGCCATCATTTCCTTGACATCCATTCTGCTGATTAACAACTACGACAGCAAGGTTTTGATACGTAATAAAATCACCGGTAGCCGGAGCAGGTAATATCAGAAATTCTCCAACCGTTCCATCAGACCATAAGAAGGAATAATTCGTACCTGGTAATCTGTTATCTATATTGGCAGTTAAGCGAACTGCTGTTCCACATCCATCGCCATCGATGCCAATCGATATATCTGGATTTTCAAAGAGTATGATGTCAAAGGCTTCTTCGGTATCGCAAAATCCAGCTTCTTCTGCACGTACTGTATAGGTCCCAGCTCCTGATGTGGACAAAACTCTCGCCTGAAGATCTGTCTGTATTCCAGGACCATTCCAATAGTACGTCTGACCCGGGAACGAATTGGTAGGATCGGGATCAATTGTTACCACACCTTCACAATTGGTATACTGTGGATCTACATCTATAACAGTGGAGGGAGGTTTTACAACAGAAATACCCTGGTCGAAATCCACACACCCATTGGAATTGATCTCAAGATCATAGGTGCCTGTATCGAGTTGATGGGGCAGAGGGAGCGGTTTTGGATCGGTAACCACAATCGATCCATTGTATTCGAAACCTGTGGTTGTATTGATCAACCGATAGTTGACCGGGTATACCTCTCCAGCCAGGGTTACCTCGATGGTGCCAAAATCACAACCGTCAATGGTATTCGTGGTCACGTTAAATGTAGCATCCGTGTCGATGATGTTAATGGGATAATTGGTGATACAACCCGAGATCTGGCTCTGTGCTGTCAATGTGTAGGATCCGGCACTTAATCCGGTCAATGCCACCGGGGTGCCATTACTGTCAACCAGGATGATATCCGTATTACCTGGAACATTATTTATCTGAACTTCACCATTGTTATTATTACATGTGCTGTTGATAACCGTATAAACAACATCCGGACCTGGATTTACAGTAACCACTGCTGTATCCCTTGAAAAACAGGTAGTCAGATTGTCCTCTACATCGATTGAATAAGTAAAGGTTCCTGGTACAGAGGTATCGACCGGATGGGCATTATCTGTTACTGAAGATGGTACCGCATTGATTCTCCAGTCAAAAATGTAGCTGGTAGGATTTAATCCTGTGGCCAGATCTGCTACATTTTCATCTTGACAAACCGTAATATCCGGACCTATATCGAATTCTGGTCTTCCATCAGCCACAAAAGATTCAGCCGTAGATGTACACCCATTGATCAGCGGATTATCGTAGGAGATAACTACGCTGTAAATACCTGGCTCTGTTACTGGTAATGTCCTTTCAGTCGATCCATCGTTCCACAAGTATGTGAGTCCTGTAGTTCCTGCAGGTGCTGCTTCAAGGATCTCATCACCCGTACAGATAGAAAACGCCTCAGGAATGGTAGGATCAGCTGGTGGATCCAGAATGGTTATTGTCTGGACAATAGTTGTATCCAGGCCGCACCGGTTGTATACCCTGAAGTTTACAGTGTAATCTCCTGCCTGTTGAAAGGTATAGGTAGTTGAAATTTGTGTATCCGTAAAGATACTGGTACTGTCACCTACCGGTATAACCTGCCACCTGAACTGATCAATATCGGATGTCGGCTGACCGGAAAACGTAGTTTCCTGGCCAACACATAATCCGGTCACCGAGGCTGTTGGTCCTCCGATTGCCGAACTGACATTTTGTATAAAATTGGGTAATCCAAGTCCACTGGTACGTCCCTGAAGATCAAATCCCTGAGGATTATATATAGAGGGTGTATCCGGATCTTCATTTGGGAAAATGGTGGGTAAGTTTGAACTTCCATTTGATGCAACATAAATAATACCGTCTGGTCCGATCTGTAATGCACCTAATTCAGCATTTTCCTCACGTAAAAGATTTTTTGTCTGGTTGATAAAGTCTATGTCTGCGGAATCCAGCCTTATTTCATAGATCCTGGATGTGCTGCCTGTCAATGAAACATATAATTTGTTGCCTCCCGGTGAAAATTCAACACCATACACCTGATACTCCGGAAACAATTCATCAAAATTGATGAGTTGATGATTGCTGAGTGTAGCTGTTGAGTCCGCATAATCGAACAGATCCACATAGTTTTTTCCGTTTATCGAAAGCGCCACCGCCAGTTTTGATCCATCAGCAGAAAATTTCATGTACCCCTCGGCACTTTCTTCCCCACCAAAACCATGAACTGATCCAATACTCTGTAAAATCGGATTCCCTATACCATTCTGCGTGATAGGATATAATCTGAATGTATTGTTTCCTAATTCATGGGCGAAAAGCACAGCATTATTTCCATAACCACCAATAGCTGTGATCCTTTCGGTGTTCTCAGCATATAGGGGAAGTTCTTTTAAGACCACGCTTCCCGGATCAGCGCCCGTAATTTCTTTGATATCCAGAATAGAATAATACAGTGTATAAACACCATCTGTATTATATACTTCACGTGTTGTAAAAATGTAATACATGGTCTCATCCTGTGGAAAGGGTATAGCAATAACAGATTGTGATGCTGTCTGGTCGCCCCCAATAAATTCACCCAGCAATTCACCTGTACGTCCGAATACAGTTTCTCCATCAGTATAAAAGAGGATTTGCCCATTGCGGTCAGAAATAGCTGCTACCCCTTCCGGGGCATCCATGACCCCATCGAGCAATGCAATGGGAGGTTGCTCGTTAAAATCAATTCCTGCACCGAATCCAAAATACCATTGATTATTGACCATCAGTTGGAAATTATACTCATTTACATTGATTGCATCATAAGATTCACATTCGCCGGTTGGCGTGATGTATTTTCCAACTACCCAATAGTAACCAGCTGTATCAACTGTATATGTGGGATCAGTATGGCCTTCTATAGACCATCTATACTCTATTGCCGGGGGTTGTGATGCATCAAGAAGTAAAATTTCATCCGGACAAATCGTTGTATCCGTTGGTAGTTCAGAACCAGATTCATTGCGCAGAACCAGGGTATCCGATTCAAGAATATTAACCGGGCCAAGAAAAGTTGTATCATTGCCATTCAGGTTGACAGTCAAGGACACTGCATAGGCGCCAGGTTGATTATATTCATGGATGGGACTAACCAGGTTCGAAGTAGCACCATCACCAAAGTCCCACAGGTATGAGGAAGCCTGTGGCTCAACCAACGGATAAAATTTAGTGCTTGTCCCGAAACAATCCCCAATGGCATCCCATCCAAAATTTGTAAAATCCGGCACCTCGTACGGCAGGGTTTCGGGGAACTGCCTACCGTTGAAATTAACAACCCCGAACGGATTCTGCTGATAAACGACCTGAGAGGAGAGACTATCTGAATTAATGATACTTGCTGCTAACAATGGCCCGCCGATATTTTCCTGGAATAGATGATAAATAATGTTATCAGGGCCTCTTTTTAAACCATAACTACGGTATACCGGATTTGGTAATATATCAGCAAGGCTTACAGCTGGGTTATTCAGATCATATTGATATACCGTGCCTACCACACCATTGCTACCATGCCTGGAGATATATAGTTTGGTACCATCAGGAGACCATTCAGTATCATAAATTGAATAAGTATCATTGGGATTAACATCTACATCAAAATTTGCACTATTCAGTACGGGTTGATCATAAGCCAGCGTACCTGTAACATTGGAAAAGTTTATTAAATGTACATTTTTGCTTGTATCCTGAGGTGAGACAGCAATTTTACCTGCTGCATCACTATATGAAATATTAGCAGCGATGATGGGGGGCATTCCGTCGGCTGTAAAATCAAAGCTGGTGCTGTTAGGTACATCAAGTCCTGTTGTAATGATGGGTGTAACACGAAAAATCGAAGTATTTCTTTCATGGGTAATTAACCATGACCTTGTACCACTCTGGTTCGAAACAATGATCATACCTTCAGAAGCATTATTGGTCAAACCCGTATTGGATGGGGCAGACATCCGGCCATAGGGGGGTGTTAATGGGCCGGGCGTATTCCCGGGTGCATTCATGTCAATTCTGGCAGAAAAGATTGAACCACCACTTGAATAGCTTGCGGAATTTGCTACGATCAAATATTGTTTGAGCAGGCCCGGTAAAAAAGTTACTACGGCAGGTTGATTTGCAATTGTATTTCCGTTTAAACCCGCTGAATAATTGCCAATCAGTTGATGGCTTCGGTCATATACTACATTACCATCGGTATAAAATAATAATTCTCCGGAAATGGGATGGGTGGCTACTGCACTACCACCAATGCCGAAAGCAGGATTCTGAATACTATCCAGCTCAGCCGTGAAGTCAGATTTTTTGAATGTTATGTTATAATCAGATTGACCAAACAGCCAGAATATTTCCCTGTAATCATTAATTTGAGCGTTAACGGTAGAAAAACTGGTTAAAATAACAATCCCGCTAAGAATAAATCTTAGAACTCTGTTGAATATACAATCCATGCTTCCTGCGATAATTATAACCTGCTAAATACTATATTCAATACGGTAATTATACTAATTTTATTATATCTTTTTGTCGTTAAATATACTTTTAATTTAACTTTTATCGTTTTATTTGATGACTATTATTTTGTAATAATTGTTTATAATTGGAGAATTATTTGTATACTTTGATACCCGTTTAAACCGGGGTGCAATCAAATAAGTATTTCATGGGTTATAGGATTCGTACTATTTTATTATTAATGATGGTGTTGGCTGGAGGTGTTTGTTATGGACAGGATCCTCAATTTTCACAATTTTATGCAGCCCCTTTATTTTTGAATCCGGCTTTTACAGGATCTACTCAGATTACCCGGGTCGGATTGAATTACAGAAATCAGTGGCCTGCTATGGATGCCTCATATGTAACTTATGCGGCCTATGCCGATCATTTTTTTGTGGATGTGAATAGTGGTGTTGGATTACTGGTGATGTCAGACCGGGAAGGATTAGCAGGATTACGTAATCAGGGAGCATCCTTATTTTATGCTTATCAATTACCCCTTTCTCCAACCTGGACATTCCGTGCCGGCGCTCAGGCGGGATATTTTTTCAGGGATCTGGATTTTTCGAAGCTGACCTTTGGTGATCAATTTGATGATAATGGATTCATCGGACCTACTGGTGAAACTTTTGCTACTGACTGGAATGTAAATTATTTTGATCTCTCTTTTGGAGGTTTGTTTTATAACAGCAAATTCTGGGTAGGCATATCCGGTCATCACCTTAATAAACCCAATCTTTCATTCTTTAAAGATAATGATGGTACCGATCGTTTACCCATCAAATATTCCGTACATGCTGGTTACAGGTTAAATTTAAGACCAGGCACTTCGGGCCAGTTTTTAGGTGGGAGAGGCCAGCGGTCTATTGATTTGTATCCAGCCTTAAACTACAGGATTCAGGGAGAGTTTATGCAATTTGATGCAGGTGCTTATTTGGATTTTCAGCCCGTCATATTCGGAATCTGGTATCGGGGTATTCCGTTCCGGACGGTTAATAGTATCAGTAATAATGAAGCCATTGTTTTTTCCGTTGGATTCAGTAAAAACGGTTTAAATATAGGCTATAGTTTCGATTATACATTATCGCAGCTCGGTATTCAAAGCGGGGGTGCACACGAGGTTTCAGTGTCATATGAATTTTTCCTTGGAGATCCACGAAAACCACCCAGGAGTATCCGGCAAATTCCTTGTCCAAAACTATAATGATTAAGTAAGTTATCCTGTAACAAATAATTCTTAATAGTCGTTATTCTTCTTGGTTGCTAACGAATATCTCTCTAATTTTGTAATTCTTTGGGAAGAATTTTTAAGAAATACGGATAAGGTTGGAATAAATTGTCAAAATAATTTGTTCTTAATAGAGGGT